>Ga0134104_1001040_pt1 | contig 26988 bp, 30 predicted proteins | sample 15_3_2metaG_FD_94455 | JGI IMG/M metagenome (GOLD analysis project Ga0134104, IMG submission 94455) | Switchgrass degrading microbial communities from high solid loading bioreactors in New Hampshire, USA - 15_59_3.3_214_A2 metaG | ecosystem: Engineered > Bioreactor > Semi-continuous > Anaerobic...
ATATTTCTGTTTGATGTGGTTGCAAGATATATTTGTACCAAAGCCGAATAATCAGGCCAGACAATTATCAGAAACGCATTTTGAAGTTTGGGATTTATTAGAGAAATGCTTAATTAAAGATGAATTTGACCGTTTAGTTTTATGTTTGCCGAGAGGATTTGCGAAATCAACAATAGTAACACTTGCAACAGTTATTCATCAAGCTGTTTATGGCTTAGGATTCTTTCAGATTGTAATTGGTAAAACTGAAGCGGATGCTCAAAACTTTATTTTTGATGTACGAAAGCAACTTGAAGAAAACGAGTTGATACTGTATACATTCGGAAAGTTAATTGATACGAAGAATTTCACGGTAAATAAGAATGAATTGCATTTAACTAACAACTGTAAAATACTTGCTTTGTCAAGCACATCAAGTATAAGAGGCAGGAAGCATTTAGGCAAGAGACCCGATAGGATTATATTAGACGATACGCAGGGGCTTAACGATATAATTACAGATGAAGCAAAATTAAAAAAATGGGATACTTTTTCAAAAGATGTTTTGTTTGCTGGTGATGAAGCAATAGTAAGAGACGGAAAAGTTATAAAATCGGCAACAAAATTTCTTGTTTGTGGAACTGTTTTAGCTCCTGATTGTTTTATTAGCAGATTGTTAAAAGAAAAAAGTTTCAAAAGCATAGTTAGGCGTGCAATATTAGTTGATGATATAGATGCTTTGTTTTCAAATGAATACTGGAGTAAGTTTAAAGAGATATATTTTGACGCAAAAAATCACTATGCTGAAATAGATGCAAAAAACTATTATTATGACAATATAGACAAGATGCAATTTCCTGTTTTGTGGCCCGATAAATGGGATTGCCTATCTTTAGCTATTAGTTACTTCAATAATCCGTATGCATTTAAGCAAGAAATGATGAATATTGCGGAAAATGCGTCAGGTTCAAGGTGTTTCTTCAATGTCAAAACAATTCCCAGAATAGAAATGGAAAAAATAGAATTTGATAGGACTATGATGACGGTTGATTGTGCGGTTGAAACGGGAGAAAATAACGATTTTACTGCTGTATGTGTTGGTTCAAGAGGGCTAAACGGACATAGATATATTCGAAAAGGATTGATATACAAAAAAGAATTCGATGAATCAGTATATACAGTATTCGAGCTACTGAAACAATATCCTGAAATTACTCACGTAGTAATTGAGCGAAACACATTTCAGGGCAGATTTGCAGCAGAATTGCAAAAATTGGTTGATGAAGATAGTATGTTAAGGCATAGGAATGTTGTTATTGTTGAAGAAAGGCAGTTGGGAAATAAAGAAAATCGTATTAGGGCCATTGCAGGAAAGGTGAACAATGGCTTTATTATTTTTTGTGAGGAAGATGAAGAATTCTATAATCAGATATTAGAATATAGAGGTTCGAAAATAGGACATGATGACGCTGCGGATGCTTTGGAAATGCTTGATGCAAGAATTGATGAAATAAATGTTATAAAACCTTTGAAGTTTTTTGATAGAAGTTTGCTTTTTGGGAGGTAATAAATGTTAATTCAAGATAGAAATTGCTGATTATCTTTTCTGGCGGTGTCCAGAAGCTTATATAAAGCTTTGTAATACTTATTTTGGCGGTAATGTAAGAATATTGGGGGAATAGCAATATGAAAAAATATAGAAAAAAGCCAGCGATAATAGAAGCAATACAGTTTTTTGATGATGCAGAAACTTTAAGTAAAATATCCGATTTTATGAATGATGAAATAAGAGTAGATTATAAAAATCCTTCAAAACCAGTGCTAAAAATAAAGACTTTAGAAGGTGTTATGAGCGCAAATATAGGAGATTACATTATAAAAGGAGTTAAAGGCGAATTTTACCCTTGTAAACCTGATATATTTGAAATGTCATATGAAGCGATAGAAGAAAGCAGGTGATACATTGATAGATGAAAGAATAATAAAAGATTGTCTTAGTGAATTGAGAAACAGGCAAGCTAAATATAAAGTATATGAAAGATATTTTAATGGAGATCATGATATTTTATATAACTATGCTATGCAAGACGCAAGAAGCAATATGAAGGTTGTAGTCAATTTTCCCAGAAGGTTCATTCTTGAAGAAGTGTCTTATGTGCTGGCAAATCCTGTAAATTATATATCTTTTGTAAATGATACTGAACTAATCAATCTTATTGATTTGAATTTTAGCCATTGGTCAAAAGTACATGACCAGGAACTTTTGAAACAATCTCAAATATTCGGTGAAGCGTATGAATTGCAATACATAAACAAAGACGGAGAATTTAGGGCAACGGTATTAACTCCGCTTAATTGTTATGTGCTAGAAGATGAAACAGCGGATAAAAACGTAATTTTAGCTTTGCATTTATTTAGTAAAAAGTTTGTAACAGACAGAGAATTTCTTGATGTTTATTTACCTGATAGAATACTGCATTATGAGCTTAAAAGCGATAATTTAAGCTTAATAGGTGAAAATACTCATATATTTAAGGGTGTACCTATTAATGTAATGCAGGGCAATGCGGAAAGAAAATCGGAAATAGATGATATAAAATCCCTTAATGACGCTTACAATAACGTTATTTCCGACTTAGTTAATGAATGTTCGGATTTTAGAAATGCCTTTTTTACAATAGTAGGTGCAGAAGTAGAAGAAGCTGATTTGTTAAACATGAAAAAATCAGGTGTCATTCAAGTGCCAGCAGGCGCAAGCGTTAATTTCTTAATAAAAAATCTAAATGATAGTTTTATACAGAATTTATTAACAACTATCGAAGAAAAAATCTATCAAATAGCTTCTCATATCAACAATCAAGAGAAAATGCAAAGTAATACTTCATCTCTGGCCATGCGAAGCAGACTTATATCTCTTGAAAATAAATGCTCATTAATGCAGAGCCATCTTGAAGTTGTAATAAAACAAAGGTTGAAAAGATTTTTTGAATATATAGAACTTGCAACTAATCAAAAATATGATTACAGAACGATAAAGATTAAATTCAGTCCTAATGTGCCCACAGACTTAGCGGCAATAGCACAGGTAATAACACAACTTCAGAATACTATATCACAAAAAACCGCATTATCATTATTGCCATTTATTGAAAATCCCGATGCTGAATTAGATCAGTTTATAAAAGAAAAAGAGTTATACGAAGGTATTAACCTAGATGGGGTTGTTTTAAATGAGTGATATTAAAAAAGATATTCAAAAAATCAGGCAAGAAGCAGAAAAACATGCTTCAAAGAATATAAAGCCGATACTTCAAGCATACAAGAGGGCTTTAGATGATGTTAGGGCTGAAATTGCAAAAATTTATATGGAATATAGCGAAGATGGGAAATTAGAAATTAGTAAACAACAGCGTTATACAGTATTAAAACAACTTGAAAAACAACTAATTGAGCAAGCAAAAGAATTAGGTTACATTGACTTAGAACACACAACAAATATATTATCTGATGTGTATAAAGATTCATATTACAAAACAGCTTTTTTGTTAGAAAAAGGCATTGAAAAATCAATTGACTTTAGCATTTTAAGACCCGAATTCGTTAAAGCAGCAGTAAAAATGCCGGTTAAGGGTGATATGTTTTCAGACAGGATATGGAACAACAAAGAAAAGCTTGTATCAAGGGTAAAACGTGATGTTGAGCAAGCAATAATTGAAGGAAAATCTCCTGAAAAGCTTGCAAGACAGATAAAAAATGATTTTGGCGTATCGGCGTATGAATCACAACGACTTATCTATAACGAAGTTGCTCGTTGTGTCACACAAGCACAAAGTCAAATATATGAAGAATCGGGAGTTGTGCAAGAAGTAATGTTTGATGCAACGCTTGATGAAAAAACATCTGAGATATGCCAAAACCTTGATGGTAAGCGTTTCCAGTTAGGTGATGAGCCTAAAATTCCCGAAGAAACTCATGTTGGCTGTAGAAGCTGTATTATACCTGTAGTTGAGGGCTGGAATCCTACAAAGAAGCGTGAAAATATCAAAGACAATACAGGCACAAAACCAATTATTGAATATTCTGATTACGAAACATGGACAAAAATGAAAGGCATTGATTAGAAACTCTAAGCTTTAATGTTTAGAGTTTTATTATATATTACTAAAATTTATATTGCACTTATAGGGCTTGATGAACTATAAGGGCAGGAAAGGGGTTAAGTATGGAGTTTAAAGAAGTAAAAGCTTGGATAGAAACAAATATGAATAATGATGAAGTTAAATCTTATCTTGCGGAACTGGGCAAGGTAACGCAGGAGAAGGTTGAAAAGTGGATTGAAGAAGAAGAAGGAAAGAAATTTATCTCAAGAATTAATGATAAATTCTTTTCAAAAGCATTGGAAACATGGAAACAAAACAATCTTGAAAAAGAGATTGAGAAGGAAATAAAAAAGAGGTTTCCTGAAAAATCCGAGAAAGATATTGAACTTGAAAAAGTCAAAGCAGAGCTTGAAAAGATAAAATCAGAAGCACTAAGGAAGGAATTGACTAACAAGGCATTAAAAGTAGCAACTGAAAAGAAGTTGCCAACAGATTTAATTGAATATTTTATTGCAGATAATGAAGAAAACACGATTAAAAATCTTGAAAAGTTTGAGAAAATCTACAATAAACATCTGCAAGACGCAATTCAAGAAAAAATAAAAGACAATTCTTATATTCCTCCAAAAGGAACTAATAATGATGCAAAATCAATTCAAGACATATTTAGAAAAGCTTTAAATAATTACTAAGAAAGGATAAGGTGATATTATGGCTAATACTATAGAATACGCAAAAATATTTCAAACTGAACTTGACGCTCAGATGGTTGCAGGTGCAACCAGTGGATGGATGGAGCTTAATTCCAATTTGGTAAAATATAATGGCGGTAACGAAGTTAAAATACCTAAGGTAGTGATGGATGGCCTTGCCGACTATGACAGAAGCAACGGATTTGTAAAAGGTGCAGTTAATCTTACATATGAAACGCATACTTTGACGATGGACAGAGGCAGAACATTTACACTTGATGCTATGGATGTTGACGAAACTAACTTTGTAGCAACAGCAGGCGCAGTTTTGGGCGAATTCCAGAGGGCTTATGTAATTCCCGAAGTTGATGCTTATAGATATAGCAAAATAGCTTCTCTTGCAGTAGCAAACAATAGGGCAAGCGGTGGATATACTGCTTCTACTTCAGACATATTAACCAAACTCATGAATGATATTTATGCAGTTTATGACATAGTTGGCGAAAGTGTACCTCTTGTTGTATCTTTGAATATGGCAATTGCTGGTATACTTGATACTGCTGACAAGATGGAGAAGAAGCTTGAAGTTGTTGATTTTGTTCAGGGTAACGCAACAATGAAAGTAAAAAGTATTGATGGCATACCTGTTATTCGTGTACCTTCCAGCAGGATGAAAACAGCTTATATTTTCAAGGATGGCACAACGGCAGGACAGGAAGCAGGCGGTTTTGAAGCGGATGCAAACGCAAAGGACATTAACTGGATAATTTCTGCACAGAACGCAGTAATAGCAGTTTCTAAGACAGATACTCCTAGAATCTTTGATCCTTCCGTCAATCAGACTGCACATGCATATAAGATAGATTATAGAAAATACCATGACTTATGGATACCTGTCAACAAGCTTGGTGGCGTATTTGTTAATATCAAGCAGGCATTAGCATAATGACGACAGGAGGTTGTATCAATGTTTGTTCTACAGAAATTAAACGTAGTTAAAATTGTTGATACAGCCGCAAAAAAAGATGAATTAATACATCAAGGGTTTGCTATAGTGCAGACCCTTGATGATAAAAAAAATGCGGTTGTAGAAAACAAATATGAAAAAATGGGATGGCAGGAACTAAGAAAATATGCAATGTCAAAAGGGGTAGATGTTGCAGAAAAGAAGAAGGCGGAAATAATTGCCGAACTCCAGAAATTGGAGGGATAAAACATGCTTGAATTAATAAAACAATTGTTAAATATAACAGATAATACTAAAGATGCTATATTAAATTTTTGTTTAGATAAAGCGGTACTTGCGATAAAAAACTATTCTTGTTTAGATGCAATTCCAGAAGAATATAATAACGCTATTGTTGATTTAGCAATTTATTTCTACAAAAACAAAGATAAAATCGGTATTACTTCAATGACGCAGGGTTCAAGGTCGCAATCTCTTGTTGATGGTATTCCGAATGCGATAAAAGCAATATTGCCTAAGCCTAAAATTAAGGTGGTGGGATGATGTTTTACGATAAAAGAATTGAGATTTTAGGAACATCAGAGGGATATACAGACGACTGGGGAATATATCATCCTGGGCAAGAAATACCCATAAAAACAATAGATTGTGATGTACAGCCATATTCCGCAGAGCTTTTATATAGGGATTATGGCTATAATGAACAAGTAACTAAACGTGCATTTTGTGATATAGACCCTCTTTTAAAAACAGGTGGCTATGTCAGATACAATAATCAAAAATACATTATCAAAAAAATAATAGAATGGGATGATTATGTAGAGTTGATGCTATATGAGCAATAGTCCATTTCAAAATGAAATAGAAAGAATCAAAAAAGCAAGAGAAAAAGCGATTCTAGAAAGTTTGCTCATGGTTGAAGCAGATGCAAAAATGCTTTGCCCAGTAAAAACAGGCACGTTGAAAAGGAGCATTACACATGCCGTAAAGACGGAAGAAAATATAACAAAAGGTTCAGTAGGTTCTAATGTAGAATATGCGTATTGGGCAGAAAAACATCAGGCATATCTAGAGCCAGCAGTTGACCAGAATTTAGAAAATATAAAAAGAAAAATAGCGGAAGTTTTAGCTCCAGAAAAGGAGTGATATATATTTGAAAGTGATAAGAAAATATCTTGTAGAAAATACAGAATTGATTAACCTTCTTGGCGGTCAATACATATGGCTTGTTGAGAAGCCGAAGGAAATAAATGCAGATAATTATATTATCTATAAATACAAAGAATTAAGCGGTGGATATATCAAGGATTATCAGCTTGAATTTAATATCATCGGAAAAGATTTAAACAAGCTTTTAACAATTCGTCAAAAGTTTATTGAACTTCTTGATGATCCTAGGAACGAGAAAATAATAAAAGATAGTGATACAACAATACGCAGCACAAAACTTTTAAATGGTGGTGGAATGGGAAAAAATCCAGAAACAGGAAACTATGAAATAATACTTTACTTTTTGGTTAAGATTTAAGAAAGGGTGATTTTATGGCAATGGATTATCAAACCAGCGAGCCTATTATTCTAGGTTCGGGTGAATTATATATCGGATTGGCAAGCGAAATAGCAGATTTAGCAAATTTGACAACACAGGAAGAAGAAGCACTTGTAAACATAGGAGCGATTGAATCAGGTGCTTCAATTACAATTAAAACAGAAAAGAAAGAAATAAAAGCAGCGAATAGAGGACTTATTAGAAAATTTGTCGTGGATAAAGAAGTTAGATTTAGTACAGGTATTATGACCTGGGTTATGGAAAATGTTGCTAAATACTTGTTAGGTTCGACTTTTACAAAGGATGCTACAACAGGACAAGAAAAATTTATACTAAACAAAAACGATGATGCTCCAGTTGTTTATTTACGTTTTGTACACAAAAAGAAAACTGGCGGTTCATTGACGGTAAACATCTACAAAGCACAATTTGACGCTGATTTGTCGTTTACTTTTGAGGAAGAAAAGCCTTTGACAGTTGATTATGAATTTGTTGCTTTGGCTGACAATAGCGGAAATTATGTTGAATTCATCGAGACATTCACAGATTAAGGGTAGTATTTCTACCCTTATAAAACTTTATTAACGGAGGAATATAACAAATATGAGTAAAATAATAGATTTATCTGTATTAGTGAAAGAGCCATTGATTTTCAAAGATACACAGGGCGAAAGCTATACCATTCCTGGAGAAATTTCAACGCAATTTGTTATAAAACTTTCAAAATATGCAGCAGATATACAAAAAATCAAGGATGAAGCGGTTGCACTTGAAAAGATGCAGCAAATAGTTGTTGATATACTTAGTTTAGACAAAAGTAAAAATATTACAATTGATTTTGTGAAGGAAAGATTTGACGATATTAGATTTTTGAAAATAATAATTAGCGAAATGATGAAGCATGTTAAGGAGATAGCAGAAGACCCAAACTCCAATTCCCTCGAATCAAATTAAAAGGTTCGGGGGTTTATTCTTCTGGTGATGAAATTGAAATAATGGCTAATATTGCCTTTCTCATAAAACAAAGCGGAATGAGCTATTTTGAGATTATGAATCTTCCTTATGCAGTATTTTTGTCCTTGTTCAAGCATTTTAAAATGTTTGAATTAATGCAAAATCCCGAATACGCAGAAGAACTAAGAAAAGCAGAAAGATTAAAGCAAACAGAGCCAGACTGGGAAAGAATAAGACCTCTTACGAGAAAGGAGGGGTAATGTGTCAGTTATTGATTTAGCGACATATAGCTTTAATATAGAGTTGAACGATGAAAAATTCTCTAAAGGCATGAAGGAAGCAGAACAGCAGGCCGAAGGTTTTAAAGGCAAAATTAGCGGCTTAACCGATTTTTTGAAAGTTTCTGTTGTGGGTAGACTTTCAGCAATAGGTACAGCTATTGCAGGAACAATTGAAGCAGGAATTAAAGCAACTGCTGATTTAGATGAGCAGATGAGCAAATTTAAAGCCTCCACAGGTGCAAGTGTTCAAGATACAGAAGAAATACGCAGATTAGCGCAGGATTTATATAAAACAAACACCGACAGCATGGAAGATATTATTGCAACAGCAGCAGAGTTAAAGAAAAGCATGGGTTTAACAACAGATGAGGTTAAAAAGTATCAACAGGCATATATGGACTATGCAAAAACAACAGGGCAGGCAAATACTGATGTTGTTCAAGCAATAGATGATATTAGCGATGCTTGGGGATTGACAGCGGAAGAATCCGCAAAGTCTTTAGACATGCTTAAAAAATCAAACGAAGAATACGGAACTGATTTAATTGCTGTTCAGCAAGCATTAACAGGCGTTGCTCCTGCTGCGAAAGCGTTAGGATTGAGTTTTGAAGAAACTAACGGTATTATGAATTTGTTTGCTTCTTCTGGTTTGGATGCTGGTCAAGCTATGACAGCTTTCACATATGCAGCAAAACAGGTAAAATCTCCTGAAGAATTCAGAAAAATGCTTGACGATATTCAAAAGATAAAAGACCCTACAGAAAGAGCGCAAAAAGCAGTTGAATTATTCGGGGCTAGGGCAGGTGTCGCAATGGCTAATGCTTTAGACGGTACGAAAAACCTGCAAGATTTTATTGTCACTATGGATAGTGCAGCAGGTACAGTTTCAAAAGCAAGCGCAGAATTTGATAATAACCTGAATGTTCAAATAGAGTTAGCAAAAAAGCAGTTTACTGGATTAGTGCAAGAATTGGGCGAAAAATTTATGCCTGTAATAAATGAAATTTTGAAGTGGGTAACTGCAAACATGCCTGTAATTGTAGGTTATGTTGAAAATGCAATTAATTTTATCGGAAATATATTAAATCCTTTTATTCAAACAATAAAAAACATAATAGCAACTTTTTTTGAGGCAGAAAATTCAACTAATTCAAGTTTTAGCAATATTAAACAAATAATAACTAAAGTATTAAGCTCAGTACAGCAATTTATACAAGCTTTTATCGATGTTGTAAAAGCTTTTTGGGACAAATGGGGAGCTGATATTGTTACATTTGCACAAAAATATTTTAATGCCTTAAAAGAAAATATTGAATCAGTATTAAACATCATAAAAGGCATATTCCAGTTTTTTACATCACTATTAAAAGGAGATTGGGAAGGTGCTGGGAAAGCATTAGTTAGCATTGCTGAAAATTTTTGGAACTTAATAAAAAATACTTTTAATATGGCAATTGAAGGAATAAAACTAATATTAAAAAGGGCAATAGATGTATTTCTCAATCTAGGAAAGTCATTAATGACTGGATTATGGGAAGGAATAAAATTTATCTGGAACAGCATCACAAATTGGTTTTCAAATGCTTTCAACAGTATATTTAAATGGCTTCGAGGATTATATCAATCATTCTTCAACATAGGAAGCAGCTTATTTCAAGGGTTATGGGATGGCTTAAAGAGTATATGGCAATCTATATCTTCCTGGATAAGCGATACGGTTTCGTGGATAGCAGACAAGCTTATGTTTTGGCGAAAAAGTCAAGCAGAAATGTCAACATCATCAACGGATGTTAAAATTCCTTCCTATGATGTAGGTACTCCATTTGTGCCGAATGATGGGCTTGCTTTTATACACAAAGGGGAAATGATTGTACCCGCAAAGTATAATCCATACAATTCTGAATCTATTGTTTCAAAAGAAAAAATATTATCTGGTAATAATTATTATATCAATATTGACAAAGTTGTAACAGAAGATGCAGAATCTTTTGTTGAAATATTGCCTACTTTAGTACATCAATATAAATAAAATGAGTGTGGTGTAGAGTATTGTATAGTTACAATACTTTTTTTTATTCTAAAAAATGGGTAATCGGTTTAAACAACGACCCTTTTAACCTGATATAAATATTTTTCCTAACAAAATAAGAAATAATCAATGGGTTTCTCAAGATGATAAACCTAAGGAATAGACGACCTAACAAAATGGGAAGTCATACAATGTGTGAACGATTCATTCAGGGGTACAGATATTTTTTTGTACTCTTTTTTAGGTATCCGCTTTTTATGGATATCTTTTTTATTTTTATTAATTCCTTTTAAAAACTAATAAACACAGGAGGAAACGATATGCAGATTAGAACAGATTTCCAGCAAGCCAATAAAATTAAAGAACTGATTAAAAAACAATGTGCCAATTACATAGATGGTCAATGTATTCTTTTAGATACAAATTGCCCGCAAATGGGATGTATGTATTCAGTTTTATGCAAATACTTTATTAATTCGGTTTTACCTTTGGACAAAAAACTATATAAAGAACTGCTTCCAGACGCAGAAGAAACAAGCGGATTATATAACAAAGTATGCGAATATTGCAATAAACATTTCACAACAGATAAAAAAAATGAGCAATACTGCCCGAAATGTAAGGACAAAGTTAAAAAGGAAAAAACAAAATTAAGAGTACAGAAACATAGGAATAAATGTAACGCTTTTTAAAAAATAAAATCCGCTTATATCAAGGGTTTCAGGGTTTACGATATAGGGGGGGTAATATATTTATATTACTTCCCTTTTAAAAACGTCTTAATTTCACAAATTAAATAATGAAATGGAGTTGATAACGTGAATATATTCGATTTTCCGCAGAATGATTATTTATACCTGCTTTCAATGGCAGGAGATAATATATATTTGAACAATGATACAATGCCTAAAAAAGCATTAATCAATAATCTTCCTGTAAATAGACAAGCAGATATTAGGACTATAGCAACTACAACAGAGATAAAAAGAGGGGATTTGATTAATTGGGATGGTGAAAATTGGCTTATTATTAGTGATATAGGGCATAAAAGATATAGTTACTACAAAGGGATAATCCAGAAATGTAACTATAATATCAAATTCAACTTTCAGGGAACAATTAAAGAATTTCCTGCTATTGTGGATAGTAAAGTATTTGATGTTGAAACCAATCAATTTTTTAGTGTACCTGCAGGTAAAATAGTTGTAACCATGCAAAGTAATGAAAATAGCGAAAATATTACAATAGGACAGCGTTTTATTAAAATGAAAACTGCCTGGGAGGTTACAGGAATTGATAGAACAAATAACGGTTTATTAATGCTTTGGTGTGATTTAGATACGATTGATTCAAGTGATGATTTAGAGAATGAAATAGCAAACGCAGGGGATTACATTTATACCTTAGAGATTAGTAACGGAGAAACAGCAAATATACAGGAAACAAGCACATTACAGCTAAATGTAGTTGTAAAACTAAACGGTAATGTAGTTACAGATAAAGCCATTATCTTTAACTGTGATAATACTTCTATTGCAACAGTTGATAATACTGGATTAATTACTGCTATATCAGCAGGGGATTGTATTATTACTGCTTCATTGATAGAAAATCCGAATATATATGATACTATATCCATTGTAGTAACTGCTTTACCACAGCATAATTATGCAGTTACCATTTCAGGTAATACATCAATCGTAAAGAACTATACTTCAACATATACAGCAACATTTACAGACAATGGACAAGTTATTACCCAAGAATCATTTTTCTATCTTACAGGAGACGATGGAGTATCTACAACGACTCTTGCAACAATTACAAGCCAAGATAGCGTAAATAATACCTGTGTGGTAAAAGCTGGAAGTACATTGGGTTATGTTAAGTTATGGTGCAAGAACACAGCAGGAACTATAATATCTGAACCTTACAGAATTCAGATCAAAAACATATTTTAAGTACGTTAATTTGATGCAGAGGTATGTTGTGTAATGCGACATACCTCTTTTTGCATTATGGACAAGAGAAGGGAAATATACTGTATTGAAGATGTTGAAGGGGGTTTTGTATGAACGATAATAAATACAAATTTATTTACAGCAAAGTTTTACTTAAAACCTTACTGGATAAAGGTTTGATTAATGATGATGAATTTAAAAAAGCAATAGAAAACTTAAAATTAATTTACAATATTGAATAATACCCATTTTAGATATAAAATATTAATATACATAATGGTTATGAAAGGGTGTACATATGAAAAAACGTGTTGTTGCGTATTGTAGAGTATCATCAGACCATGAAGACCAGATTAATTCATTAGAAAATCAAAAAAAATACTGGGAAGAATATATAAAAAAACATGAGGATATGGAATTTATAGGGCTTTACGTTGATGAAGGTATTACTGGAACATCTACCTTAAAGCGTGATGGCTTTAATTGTATGATTAAAGATGCTTTGAATGGAAAATTTGATTTTATATTGACAAAAGAAGTATCAAGATTTGGAAGAAATATCGTTGATGTGTTAAAATATACACGTACCCTTAAAGATAAGGGTGTAGGTGTTTTCTTCCAGACAGATAATATTAACACTCTTGATAATGATGGAGAACTAAGATTAAGTATTATGGCTACATTAGCACAGGAAGAAAGCCGAAAAATAAGCGAAAGGGTAAAGTGGGGACATAAACAAGCTATGAAAAGCGGTGTTGTTTTTGGTGCTGATAGGATTTTAGGGTATGATTTAAAAAATAAGCAATTAATAGTTAATCCTAAAGAAGCAGAAATAGTAAAAAATATATATAATTGGTATTTAGACGGAGAAAGTTTACATGGTATTGTTAAAAAATTAAACGAACAAGGTATATATTACGGTAAAGAAGGCGGAAAAATAAATCATTCAAGCATAAGACGTATTTTAACTAATGAAAAATATTGTGGAGATTTAAAACAAAAGAAGTTTATTACAACTAATTATCTAACACACGATACTAAAAAGAATGAAGGGGAAGAAGAATATATAATTATTTATGACCATCATCCTGCCATAGTTGAAAGGGAAAAATGGAATAAGGTACAAGAATTATTACATAGCAGGCATATATTACTAAAAGAAAAGAAAATTGGGTATAATAGAAGTATTTTTGGGGGAAAAATTATTTGTAAAGTATGTGGTTCAAAATTTAGGAGAAAGACGCTCAAAAACAAAGATGGAAGCGATAGACCAGTATGGATTTGTAATACTAACCATGAAAAAGGGCTAAAAGGGTGTCAAAATGGAAGCTATATTAGAGAAGATATTTTAAAATATATTTTTATTGATTTATTTAAACAATTACAGGAAGTTGATGACATTGATTCTATAATTAATAATATAATATTGTCTTTAGATTTTATCAGTGATACTAACAACAATAATACTATTGAGGATATAAAAAGACAAATTAATATCATACAAAACAAAAAAAGTAAACTACTTGACTTATATATGGATGAAAACTCAGGATTGAGTAAGTCAGATTTTATTGCTAAAAATGATGAATTGATACAAAAAGAAAATGAACTTAAAAAAGCGTTAAATACTTTAGAAAATCAAAAAACAATTGTACAAAACAAAAAACAAAGGATGCAGGAATTTATAGATGTGCTTAAATCTACTGTAAAATTTGAATATTCACAGGAAAGCTGGAAAATAGTTGAAGGATTACTTAAAGAGATTTTAGAAAAAATTGAAATTGATAAGGAAACATTATCAATATATCTACTTACAGGAAAGCATGACATTAATTTGAATAAATATCCTTCTAGGGTTAGTAATGGAGATTATAAACCTTGGGCAGTTTTGGAATGATGACGGGATAATAAAAAACAGGGACAGGATACTTGAAACGAACAAGGAAATAAGCGGCCTGTTCCAGAGGGCTTACAGGTACATCCAGGCCGGCTACAGCCTGTACAGGGATAATGAAGTAATTTATAGCCAGGCAATGGATCACGGGAAAGCGAATGTCGCCATATCGGATTTGACAGATTCAATCTTTTCAGGTATTGATGTTTCGGAAACAGAAGGCAGGCAACGTCATCTTTTTGCATCTGCAGTCACACCCGAAGGCCTGGTAAATTACCTGTCCTCACTTGTAACAACCCGGGATATAATTGCCGTGGAGGGAAAACCCGGGACGGGTACCGAAAGGCTCCTGGAGAGGGTAAGGACTTCAGCTTGTGAAAGAGGATTTTATACCGAATCCTATTACTGTGCGTTGAATCCCCATAAACTTGAACACCTGATCATACCCGAACTTGATGTATCAATAACAACATCGAACGAAGCTCATCATGTTGATATAAACCCGACGGTGAAAATAAATTTCAATAACTTCCTGGATGACTCAATAATCCGGAAATACAGCGAAGAGATTGTTTTCAATCAAAATGGCTTTGAAATGCTCCTTGACAGGGCGATTGAAACGATAAAACAGGCCAGGAAAAAACATGATGAACTTGAAAGCTTCTATATACCAAACATGAATTTTGAAGATATTCAAAAGTGCCAGGAAGAATTGTTAAAACGACTTATGTAAATATTTTTAGTCCGCTGAAGAAGAATATGGTATAATAACTTAAAGTATTTGTCACAGATATACTTATTCTTAATACTTGCATCCGCCCGTGGTACATAGGCGGGTGGGTTAATCATTGCGGAAAACAGGTGATAATCTTGCTGAAATACGGATTTGTTCGTGTAGGGGCAGCAGTGCCCGAAATGAAGGTTGCAGACTGCAGGTTTAACACAGGAAAAATCATTGAGATTATGAAGGATGCCGTTGAAAAAAACGTGTATTTGACGGTTTTTCCGGAACTTTGCATAACAGGTTATACCTGCGGTGATCTTTTTCAGCAGTCGCTGCTTCTGGATATGGCTTTAAAGTGTTTGAAAGAAATTGTGGACGAATCATCGGGATACAATAATGTTTTTATAGTAGGCCTTCCGCTGCTTATTGAGCAGCAGTTGTATAACTGTGCCGCAGTAATTCAGAAAGGAAGGATCCGGGGGATTGTTCCAAAAAGGTATATACCAAACTATAATGAGTTCTATGAAAAGCGCTGGTTCAGTGAAGGAAAAAACCTGGCAACTGGATTTACAAACCTTTTTGGTCAGGACGTACCATGCGGGGATGATCTGGTTTTCCAGGACGGGCAAACCCCGGAGCTGAGTTTTGCGGTTGAGATTTGTGAAGATTTATGGATGCCTGTACCTCCATCCAGCATCCAGGCAAAAAATGGTGCGGTCATACTGTGCAATCTTTCTGCAAGCAACGAAATCATCGGAAAAAATGACTACCGCAAATTGCTTGTCAAAAGCCAGTCCGGAAGGTGTATTGCGGCATATGTATACACTTCGTCGGGAGTTGGCGAATCAACGACCGATCTTGTATTCGGAGGACAGGCGTTAATAGCCGAATACGGAACCATATTGGCCCAAAGTCAGCGTTTTAAAAGAGAATCCCAGCTGATTATGAATGACATAGATGTGAAAAGGCTGTGTCACGAAAGATTGAACTTAACCTCGTTTACACAGACAGACCTTACTGCTGCCTGCCGAAAAATAATGCTTGAACCTGCTGAATTCGAATTAAAAGAGCTGATGCGGAAGATAGACAGGCACCCGTTTATTCCTGCGGACAGTGTAGAATACAACGAGCGGTGCAGTGAAATATTTTCCATTCAGACTTCAGGGCTTGCAAAAAGGCTCACACACACCGGGCTTAATAAAATGGTCCTGGGAATATCCGGGGGCCTTGATTCCACCCTTGCATTGCTGGTTGCCGGGCAAACAGCGGATGTGCTGGATTTGCCAAGAAAGAACATAATTGCAATCACAATGCCAGGTTTCGGAACAACGGGAAGAACTCATGAGAATGCGCTTAATCTTATGAAATCAATGGGAGTGGATCTTCGGGAAATCGATATAAAGGCTTCGTGCCTCCAGCATTTCCGTGATATAGGCCATGACCCCGGTGTTTATGATGTTACCTATGAAAACGTCCAGGCCAGGGAACGTACACAGGTCCTGATGGATATAGCAAACAAGGAGGGAGGACTTGTAATAGGGACCGGTGATTTATCGGAAATGGCACTTGGATGGAGCACATACAACGGTGACCATATGTCCATGTATTCGGTCAACTGCAGTATTCCGAAAACCCTCGTGAAATATTTGGTTTTATGGTTTGCCGAGAATATTGCAAGCGAGGAAACTGCAAGAATTCTGAAAAACATTGCCGACACACCGATCTCTCCGGAACTTACGCCCCCGGACAAGAACGGGGATATACAGCAAAAGACAGAGGATATTGTCGGGCCGTATGAACTGCACGACTTTTTCCTGTACTATATGATACGCTACGGGGCTGAACCCGGAAAAATCCTGTATCTTGCCTGTATTGCTTTTAAGGACCAATACGACGAAAAAACAATCAGGAAATGGCTTAAAGTTTTCTATAGAAGATTTTTCAGCCAACAGTTTAAGAGATCGTGCGTGCCCGACGGCCCGAAGGTTGGAACGGTCAGCCTTTCACCGAGGGGAGACTGGAGAATGCCAAGTGACGCAAGTGCTGCGCTATGGCTTGCGGAACTTGATTCCGAATAGTTTTTATGCAGAACCTGTTTAAGCTATTTCAGCATAAAACTGTTGTTCAATGTTTGAGTACAGTATAAAAACAAAGCATCCTGGTACTCAGAGAAGTCTATGAACTTATCCAGCGCATCGGATGAAACCAGGCGAAGGTCTATCAGCGTTATTTTCGAATAACCTGCAAGCAGTAAAGGGGCGATGCTGTTTCCAAAGGAGTCTTTGAAAAGCAGCAAACCCCTGCTTGTATCACTATCAGGATTTTCAACGGTAACCAGCGGTTTTTGGCCGGCCAGGAACACGTCATAAGGGTCTGTGCCGTTAAACAGCTCAGTTTCATATATATTGCCATACTCCTTGTAGTAATGGTCATATGCACGGGCATTTTCCAGGGTGTTATTTGTCAGGTAAACAAGAGTGTCAGGTTCCATGTTTACAGCGGCCTGGCCATAATATGCACCATAAAACGGGTACAGCTCCTTTTGTACGTAATTCATATCCGAAGCCTTTTTACTGTTTCCCATGACGGCAAGTATCATATCAGCCAATCCAACCAACCTGTCCTGGCTCCAGTGGATGTCTGTACGGTAATAATCATCGATGGTAAGGGATTTGAATAGATCAATGTATTTCGCCTTATCTATGTTTTCATTCATGATCAGGGTCATTTTGCCGTAGTCAATGGCAGGGTAACCGTTATCAGCAAGATAAAAGTTCTTGTCAGGTATTATTGCATAGCCGGTATTAATGTTTTCAAGGTATTTGTCATATATCCCGTTAATTTTATCCGAGGCATTCCGGACGGATTTTTCATTCAGCGGATACTCCAGTTTGCTGATGTGCCCGTTAACAATATAAATCCTGTTGTTGTCCTTTTTCTTAAGTATGCTGTAATTCACAAAAGCTTTAAGGCTTCTGAATTTATCGCGGAAAACAAACTGATCAAGGGCATATTCCTCAAATTTACCAAAGAAATCCCCGTTTATGAGTGATTCGATGCTGAATTCCGGAGCCTGGGCCAGTGTGCGCCTTTCACTGCAGGAAATCTCATTATCGGGCATGATCATGTTTCCAATAGGGAAGCCGAATATAATTACTACATATAAAATTGTTGAGACTGCATTTTTAATATTGTTTCCCATGTTTCCTTCCTTAAATCAATTGTGCTTGGAATTTCGTAATGTATTAAAACCTGAAATACAAAAACGGGTTGAATGAACCGTCAATCAGGTAAGCCGTAACCAAAAGCAGCAGTGAAACCTGTACTGCAGGCTCCAGAATGTTTATCAGGCTGCAGGCGGGTTTATAATTTCTTAACCTGCTGACTAATGTTTTGGGTAAAGGTGTTGAGCCAATGACAGCTACCAGTATGGTTACCGAATAGCTTTTTAAATAATAAAGAATTTCTGCACCTGCGAACGGTACATTCAGCAGGCCGAACATGCCCCTGAAATTATAAAGGCATTCATTCAAGCCGTCTCTGTTAAACAAAACAAAGCTCATCAGAATAAAAAACATTGCATAAATGCGCCTTATAAACACCGGTGCTTTATCAAGCAGCTTCAGTAAAAACAGCTTCTCGGCACATAAAAATACGGCAAAATAAAGTCCCCAAAGTATAAAATTCCACTCGGCTCCATGCCAGAATCCGGTCAAAAGCCAGACCAGGAATATATTTCGCAGCCATTTGGCTTTGCCCTTGCGGTTTCCGCCGAGCGGTATATAAACATAGTCTTTAAACCATGTCCCCAGTGATATATGCCATCTTCTCCAGAATTCGGTAATGCTTTTCGAAATAAAAGGATAATCGAAATTCTCAAGAAAGTGAAAGCCGAATATTCGCCCGAGACCGACGGCCATATCGCTGTAGCCCGAAAAATCGTAATATATCTGTATCATGAAAGATATGACCTTAAGCCAGTAAAGCAATACCGTGTTTTCGTCTGAACCGGCTATGATATCCCCAAGCTCTCCAAGGGAGTTTGCTATTAAAACCTTCTTGGACATTCCGATGATAAAACGGTTAATGCCATAAGCCACATCTTTCAGTGAGTGAGTCCTGTCGGACAGTTCGGATTCAACTGTTGTGTACCTGACTATGGGTCCGGCAATAAGCTGCGGGAATAAGGATACATAAGTCGCGAAGTTTATAAAGCTTTTCTGTACCTTTGCATCCCCTCTGTACACGTCAATCGTATAGGACAGGACCTGAAATGAATAGAAGCTTATTCCTATCGGCAGGGCAAGATTCAGCGCAGGTATTTTTAGTCCGAAAGTAAAATTAATATTCCTTATTATGAAATCGGTATATTTGAAATACAGCAGTGGGGCCAGCCCGAAAAACAGGGAGGAGATAAGCGAAAAAATCGCATATCTCCCGTTTTTGGCCTTGTTTATCCATAATCCGTGGAGGTAACCTGACAAAGAGACTGCAATCATTAAAACCAGGTAGACAGGTTCTCCGTAGAAATAGAAAAACAGGCTTGAAATCAGTAAAACGAGGTTTTTTACTTTAAAAGGCACCGTAAAATATAACAGCAAAACTACAGGCAGGAAGTAGAACAAAAAATTTATACTGGAAAAAACCATGGTTCAGTTCTGCCCTTTCAATGCAAGGAATGCCTCATGAAGGGCTTTGCATTCATTGTCGCTCATAATAATAACTATTACATCATCAATACTGTCAACTATTACGTTTTCAGGTTTAACACCTATGCAGATCCATTTTTGGGGATTCACATTATCTTTGATTTCCTTTTTTATTTTCTCGACATCTGCGCCTTCTTTTACACGGACAAGCGTTAATTCGTAGGCCGACGGCATCATGATTGGTTCAGATGCCAGTGCCTCTTCATATTCTATACCTTCCTTACCCAGGTAATACGCACTTCTTTCTTCGGTAATTTCGGTTTTTTGAAGGCCTTCCTGGATATATCTTTTAAAGTCTTCACTCACGTTTGCAGTTTCGTATATTTTGTCCAGAATGTTTTCAAGGCTTCCGTCGAGAATGGATTCATTATCAGAATCTCCGCCGGATTCAGGTGCTTTGGTTGGCTCCGCGGCTTCAGTGGGAGTGGGGGTATTGATTGGCTGGGAATTGGATGGTTTGGTTCCACATGCTGTGAAACTTAATGCTAAAATTAATGTTATGCTTAAAAAAAACAGTTTTTTCATAGTAATTCTATCTCCTTCTCTTTAATAGGCTGTTGCGGGATGATTTAATATACTGCCTGCAGTAGTAAACTGGTCCCTTGACCACCTCGTTTACATTTTTATTGACGTGATTGTTCCGGAATTGGTTCCTGGTATCGGGCTGACAATATCTGTTATTTGCATAAAGAAAGCCCGGGAACAATACGTAACCCGGGCTTGATAAGGGAATAAACGAATTATCCCTATTTTCCTGAAATAGTGATACCATCAAACAGAATATAGGGGAGAACGGTTATGCCGTCACTTACCGTTTCGGAGGATATGCCGATTATGTTTTTCAACATGTCGGCAAGGTTTCCGCTGATCATTGTTTCGCTTATTGCATAGGATATTTCGCCATTTTCAACTAAAAAGCTGTTTTTGGCAACGCCGGAGAAATCCCCGTTGGTACTTGGCTGGCCGCCTGAAAATCTGTTCAGAATAATGCCGCGATCCACATTTTTAATTAGATCGTTGAGGCTCATGGTACCTGGGTCAACAAACAGGTTATGGCTTGAATTCAAAGCTCTTGGGAAACCGGTTTTCCTTGAACCATAATTTGAAAGCATAAAGCTTTTCAGCACTCCGTCTTTAATGATTTCCATATTCTCGCTCATGAAACCTTCGCCTGTAAATCTTTCTCCGCATACAACACGCTCATCCAGCGGTTTTGTGTAAATTGAAAGCTTTTCCGATGCTACCTGTTTTCCAAGCATGGATTTCCACGGGCTTGTTCCGTCTATTATTGTGGAATCCGAAACAAAATTACCCAAAGCAATCAACAGCATATCTATCAGGCATGCCGGTGTAATGATTACTTTGCCGACAAACTTGCCTGAAACGGTTTTTGTGTCTATCTGCTGTTCGCTTTCTGCATAAAGAGTTCTCTGCATGCCGATGTCCATGAGTTTTTCATCCAGGGAGTCAAACTTGGCATAATATCCATTGAACGAAGAGGATTTTTCACCCTCGTGAGCTGAAAACATCGTGCTTATGTCATAATTCCCATAGGTATAGGTGTACTCAACGTCATTCGTGTTCATGAAGACACTTTCTGAATGTATATATTTTGAGATCATCTGCTCAAGGATAATTTTCGGATAATCTTTTTTCAAATCAGACAGGTATTCCTGGAGCCTGTCAAAAAGTTTATCCTTATCGGGTGTTAAAACGCCCGATACAAAGTCACCGTTTTTTATTTTAGGAGCAATTGATTCAGCTTCATCACTGACTGATGATTCTGCAGCCGCAATACACTGCTTTACCGCATTGTCAATTGATTCCTTGTCAAGCTTGTTAGCCGTAATGACACCTTTTTTCCCGTCTTTCAGAGCTTTAATTGCTATTGAACTGTTGAACAGTGATCTTAATAAGCTGAATTCACCACCGTCAACATTAAACTCGTCTACTTTACCGGAGGATATAATACACTGGGCATGATCTGCACCTGCTTTTTTCAGTGCTTCAAGTGTGTATGCAGCAATTTCCTTTTTTGTCTTCATAATTTATTTTCCCTCCTTACCTGCCACCGATATTGACCTTGCATTTCACTGCAGGACCGCCCATGCCGACAGGCATTGGCTGCTTTTTACCGCAGAATCCTGAACTTAACCATACCATGTCGTCTGACAGCATATCCACCGTTTTGAGCATTTCAAAGGCAACACCGGATATGGTTGTGTCGCGGATAGCCCTTCCGAGCTTACCGTTTTTTATTTCATAGCCCATGCAGACACCGAACATGAACTCACCTGTTGTATCGGCCTGGCCGTTGTTTGTCTCGGTCAAATAATATCCGTCATCAATTGATGCAATCATATCTTCAAGCTTGTCCTTGCCTGGAAGAATGGCAGTGTTTCTCATGCGGATCAACGGCTCGTCAGAGAAAAGAAATGCGCGCGCATTTCCCTGGGGTTTCATCCCGAAATGCTGGGCGGTTTCCCTGTTGTTCATATATCCTGTCAGAATGCCATCCTTAATCAAAACAGCGTCTTCCGCCGGAGTTCCTTCGTCATCAACATAAACGGGCAATGGTACTGTTTCGCCCAGGGCAGTATGGGCAAAATCCACCATGGTTACCAGTTCGCTTGCAACCTGCTTACCCAGGTTATGAGCAGCTACTGAACCGCCAAGCACCAAGTCTGCTTCAACGGTATGTCCAACCGCTTCGTGGGCAAGAATTCCTGCAAGGTTAGGATGCATTACAACATCCTTATAACCTGCATCACAATATACTCCTTCAGCTTTTTTCATAAGATCGGAATAGAGCTTGTCTATTTCATCATGAAGAGCGTCCGGATTGGTAAACAGTTCGTCAAAATATCCGAAACCTCCCAATGGTTTGAACAGCTCGACTGTCGTACCGTCGTTGGTATTGGCTGTTAAGAAGATATAGATATAGCAGCGGGGAATAATGGAATGTGAGTCACATCCGTCACTGACCACAAGAAGCTTCTCCATACTGTCAGAACGTGCTGAAATTGTGCGGCTGGCCAGGTTTGGATATTTCCTGCTGATATAAGCGTCAATTTCTTTTGCAAAATCTATGAATACTTTCTGTTCAACATCCCTTACATTATGTAAAAGCTCTTTTTTTCCTGTTCCCAACGAGGGAAGAGCAGGTTTGTTTTTTCTGATCCTTGTGTCCATAAATTCGGCATTTTCTTTTGCTGCTGCCAGAACGGCCTTAATCTGCTCATCGGTATATTCCGCGCTCGAAGCAAAACCATATACGCCGCCTTTATATACCCTGGCCGATACTCCGCTTTCATCAGAACGAAGGTTGCTGACCAGGTTTCCGTTAAGAAGCGTAACGTTTCTTCTGGTGTTGACCTGGGCTCTCAGTTCGGTGTGTTTGAGCAACGAAGCTTTAAATTTTGAGATTTTGTCTTCCAACACAATTTTCCCTCCCATAAAAATAAACTAACATGTATTTCATTATAACATGCTTTTGAATATATTACGCAATAAAAGAAAGATTGTCTTTTTTTCATAATTGTTTTGGCACGGAAATTTATACAGTAATATTTTAAGTTGGCAGTTCCATGCCTGAAAGCATAAAAAATAGGGTTATTCAAGCTTTCTAGTTTTTTGGTATTATATTTTTGGTCGATGACGATGTATTTACAGATGGTCTAATCAAAATTTAAAGCTACAAAAAGTAAAGATGTAATGATGTCATGAAGTCGTTTTAATTAATTTATAAACACATTATCGGTATCAATTTGAAATATAAACAGAGTAACCTACAGGCATGAAACAATTTATTAGTTACATATTCATGTAAAAATACAGTAAAGCATGAACCATATATTTATGATTGATGATTTTATAATTTTGCTCTTGGGTGATGAAAAAGATTATCTTTACCATCAGCGTACGGATATCCAAAACCGACGTTATAAAGGTATTTCCGGCATAAAGAATCCGAGTATTCGTGTCTCGCTGAATTTCCAATTCTATTTGAACACTATTTATGTCATGGGCGATATGCATAAAACCTTGTGACATCGCTCTTATATGACTGTCAAGTTCATTTTCCTTGTATATGATAAGCTTCTTTATATAAAGGCTCGGCGTGGGAGTATCAGTACGCCATCAATAATGCCGGCTTTACTGGGTACAGTGAGCGGTGATCAACACCGGTGTTGACAATTAAGTCCGGCAATGATCGGAAACTTAGGTTCGAAAAACATCTTAAGTCTTTCGGAGACATAAAAATAACAAATGGGGTATAAGGTAAACCATATTCATTGAAAAGATGATAAAAACTGTGAAAAAAACCTTTAAAAATTGACTGAAAGAAAACACTGTAAGTTCTTAATTTGCCAGCGGTAAAGAGTATAATGTTAAAAACTTCATTTCTTTTTCCAATCCACCAAATCTTCTATTAATGTCAGAATACATTTTTTCCGGGAATTCAAAAATCCTATACTCCATCTGTATACCTCCTTGTTCCTGTAAAATTATTATTTTGAAACAAGTAGAAAAAATGATTGAGTTAATGGATCAGACTGAAAATTTTTGCGCTCTATACTGCAATCCTTTAATAAGAAAATTAACACAGGAAGAGTTTTTGATGCAGAAGATGGATTTGATGTCATGAAACAACCGACTGTTAATATTATTTTTACATATTTCCTGAAGGATAGCTTTGTCAATGATTCCTGGAGTGACAAGCAATATTGGCGTATAAACAAAAAGGACCTGAAAGAATGTTGGAAAGACTATAGTTAAAATCATGATGTAATGACGTCGTGCCGAGAAGATAGGTTTGATGCCCCGGCAGAAAAATAAACTCTTGATCCGTGAACCATATAGTTGTATGACGGGCTGAAAAATTTAAAAGCGGAATTTTCAATAACCTTGAAAATTCCGCTTTGGCAGGGGAGACAGGATTCGAACCCGCGGCCCACGGTTTTGGAGTGCGTTACAATTCCTTTGGCAAACTTTAACAGGTTTATATAGCCTTTTATAATAGCGGATTTAAGCCTTATTGCCTTTAATAAATTTCAATTTTTATTGATTGTTTTTTATGTTTTCAGTCCCCAAATAGTCCCCAAAATTTTATTGTCGCCAAAGAGGAGAGGGGGGGACCATGCTGCCGGCACCGACAGAGTTACCTCACGAAAAAATAACCCCTTCCTATAAGCCGAACAATTGATATACAACTAATTGAACAGATTTAGTATATATTCAGGTGATCTGATAATCAGCTTACCATTTTGTTAAGTGCATCTTTGTACAGGCGTAACACATGAACCCGGTGATAGCATAATTCATCAGCAACATCTTCCCAGGGAGTAGGCCGGCCTTTTGCTTTCCAGAAACGGCATTTTATTATTTCTTTTTGAACAGGTGAAATAATGTTCAAAGCTCTGTCAATTTTAATTTTTGCCTCGATCATTTCCTGCAGTTCATTAGCACATGATGAAAAGGCAGTGTTTATATTCTCCAGTAAAGAATCCGTATATTCTTTGGACATATTCAGGTTAATAATTCGTTCCCTCTGGGATTGATAAAACTTTAATTCTTCTTTTCGCTTTTCTATTTCTGAGTCGATTTCTGGATACAGCCACAGGTACTTTTCCATTGTTTTTCTATCCATAGTTTATCCCTCCATCTGTTCATTATAAAAGGGTATTCCCTGGAGAGGAAACACCCTTATTATAGATTAAGTATTTCAGGATTATTATTTTTTTACAATTTGTACTAATTCCCTGACTGTATAAAACAATTGGTTAAGCTTTTCCGGTGGTAAGTATTGCGCTATTTCTTCAAGTAAACTGTAGAAATGTTTTAAATTTTTTGAATAATCCTGAGTAGGCATAAGCATTCCTCCTGATATAATTTGTATATTTCAATTATTCACCATTTATAGTTAGACCATGTCCGAAAGCGATAAGCCTTTTTAGGTTTTTATTAGACAGTTTTTCAACTAATAACATGATATCTCTTATCAGGCCTTTCCTATAATCAGTGATATATGTAATGTCCTGTATATTCAAAGCCCGGCAGAAACATACAAGATCATCCACGTAAAGTGGTTTCTTTCCCGAAAGCTTTAAGCGAATTGATTTTTCAGGTATTCCGATTTTCATAGATAAGTCTTTTATTGATATATTGTTGCGTTCCAGATAATCCCTCAGATTGTATGCTGTAATATTATCCTCCCTAACAGCAGTATTGTTTTTCATAAAAACAGCCTCCTTTGGGTATTTTTTAAGTTTGATGTTCCTGACTATCAGGATAACAATGCTTGATTGTTTGCGTTAGTGTAGGTGTGCCTACAGGTACGGCAGGCTTCACCTTCTTTTAATACCAGTCTTGAAACACATCTGCCCATTGTTTTATATGGCGAGTTTTATGTTTGAAGCAGATAGACCGTTCAGGAAAAAGATATAATGGATTTTAGGTGTGCGGATAAGAGTACGTTTTATGATAGGTGTACAAAGGAATCAACCTCCTTTCGGTACCTTGAAAGAAGGCTATTGCAATGCTATAATAATATGACAAGGCTGACCTTCTTCAAGGTTGGTTTGCTAAAAGGAATCCGGGATGAGTTTGGCGACTTAGGACGGATTCCTTATTTTGTCTTTAACCAATTAATAACTTCCTCTTTCTCAATCCTCCAATCTCTTCCGACTTTAAATCCTATTAATTTTCCAGCTTTTAATGCCCGTTTTATGGTTTGCTCACTAACTTGTAAAAATTCTGCTAACTGTTTAGGAGTTATGATTTCTGGTAAATTATCAAGTCCCATACAGCACCCCCTTGCCATATCTTACTATATTAAGATATATCATACTATATTATAATATGTCAATAGGTGTAACAAAAAAGAGCATCCGAAAAATCTCGGAAGCTCCATTGATTAAAAGAAAGACCAGCTAATTAAAGTCAAGAGTTTATAATAAAAATTTTGAGAAATTTTTTTAGGCTCCTGACGTTAATGAAACGCATGACAACAAGACCACCTAGGTGAGGTATACATAAAATAGCTGGTCTAAAATAGCAAGTTGCTCTTTGAAAACTGAACATCAAGTACAGTACTATCAAGCTGCTGTATGCTTTGCTGCAAGCATTTGAGCGTGTTCCTGGGGGCTG
>Ga0134104_1001045_pt1 | contig 26854 bp, 17 predicted proteins | sample 15_3_2metaG_FD_94455 | JGI IMG/M metagenome (GOLD analysis project Ga0134104, IMG submission 94455) | Switchgrass degrading microbial communities from high solid loading bioreactors in New Hampshire, USA - 15_59_3.3_214_A2 metaG | ecosystem: Engineered > Bioreactor > Semi-continuous > Anaerobic...
TATGTTAACGCCGTGCTGTCCTAAAGCTGGTCCAACCGGTGGAGCCGGAGTTGCCTTTCCTGCAGGAATTTGTAGTTTCACATAGCCAGCAATTTTTTTAGCCATAACTATCCACCTCCCAATTTTGTGCACTTACATGTGCCAATTAATACTTATAGTTTTTGTATCTGAGCAAGTTCCAATTCAACAGGTGTCTCCCTGCCAAACATGGACACAGCTACTCTAACCTTCTTCTTCTCCATGTTTATTTCTTCAACCTCTCCAATGAAGTTCTCCAAAGGTCCGGAAATAACTCTCACACTATCGCCAACCTCGTAGTCAACAACAGGCGTAAACTCTTCCACACCCATATTCTTGATCTCTTCATCGGTTAACGGAACAGGTTTGGAACCGGGCCCAACAAAACCTGTTACACCTCTTGTGTTTCTGACAACATACCATGATTCGTCGGTCATTATCATCTTCACAAGAACATAGCCCGGAAAAACTTTCCGAAGAGTAGCTTTCTTTTTCCCATCCTTGATTTCAATTTGTTCCTCCATTGGAACAATAATATCAAGTATATAGTCCTGAAGGCCCCTGTTTTCCACAATTTTCTCAAGATTGGCCTTTACCTTGTTCTCATACCCGGAATAAGTATGGACTACATACCATTTTGCAGTATCAGGTGTATCATTAGGAAGCATTAAATGCATGTCCTCCTTTATATTACTTTAACAAAGTCAACTCTAAAACTTTAGTCAGACCAAAATCAACTAACCAGATAATAATGCCTATTACCAGGCAGAATAACAATACTGTCAACGTATTGTTAACCATCTGTTGTTTGGTTGGCCATATAACTTTCTTGAGCTCACTTTTAGTGTCTTTAAAAAACCTGACAAATCTTTTCCGGGCATTAGCAAATTTTGATACTTTTACATTATCAGCCATAAAACCCACATCTCCGTTTGGTTATTTGGTTTTTTTATATTTTTATCACTTGGTTATTTTGTTTCTTTGTGTACTGTATGTTTGTGACAGAACTTACAATACTTCTTCATTTCCAATCTATCAGGGTCGTTCTTCTTATTCTTCATCGAAATATAGTTTCTCTGCTTACAATCGCTACAAGCCAAAGTAATCTTAACTCTCATGATATATACACCTCTATAGCTTTTCTAATTTTGACATAAAAAAAAAGACCTTCACACAAACATAAATAATTTAACATACATTAAATAAAAAGTCAATATTTCATTAAAATTTAATTACTTTACTAATGAAATCCTCCCATATTTTAGCTATAATACATATTTTTGCAGGAAATCTCTTTCATTTATTCTACTATAAAAAAGCATTAACTGCCACCGCCCTGCTTTTATTTATTCTCCCGTTGCGGATTACGGAATTCATTTCCCGATGCCGCAACGTGGCAGTTAATCTATGTTATTTCAATATTTTAAATGTAGCATCAGCTTTGTACAAATCCGTATCGCTCTCCGGGTCAATCCACACCTGTCCGGATCTGTGTCTTAGGAAATATCCCGGATGATTTACGGATTCAAAGGATACACAGGACGAATCTGCTGGCCCCGGCACAATTCTCCACTCCGAATCATGATAAGGTGTATTGCGAAAGTTGAAGAATTGAGTTCGCTTACAAAGCTCAATGTTTTCCCGCCATCTGAGCTTTTGTAGAAATAGAAACTCTTCGCATTAGTAGACCAGTCTGCCGGAGGAAAGCTCCTCATAGTATGTATTCTATATTTCTCCTGATGGTTTCCTTAGCTCTGCAGTTGGGGACAATGGTTTCCCAAACTGCGGATAACCGTTGTTATCCCAGTAAAATGGCTGGGCCCATGTACTTCTTGAATTTGTATCCAATTTATAGCCTCTTGCTCCTGAAATCGTATGGAAGATTATCCAATCTTCTTTGCAATCCGGCGACTTTGTAAAACTGTTATGACCGGGTGCCACAACCTGATTTTTTATAGACTTCTTAAAAACGGGTACTTCTGATTTTTTCCAGGAAGCCTTCGAAAGCAAGTTACAATTATCACAAGCAGAAAGCATTCCCAGACAATAATCTTCAGACCAGGTTGTACTGGCGGAATAAATAATGAATATTCTTCCGTTTCGTTTTAATACTGCAGGTCCTTCGTTTATAGCCATACCCCCTTGTTTTTCCCAGTCATATTCCGGTTTTGCCAATAAAACATTGTAACTGCCCAGGGTCCATGGGTTTATCATCTTTGCAATATAGATTGCAGAGCCATATTCAGGATAATAGCCGTAACCTGCATACAAGAAATATAGTTCCTGCCCATGCTGAAGTACTGTGCCGTCCAGTCCGGGATATGCTGTATTAACTGCACCTTTTCCGGCTCATTTGCCCTCAAAAGGGTCTTCCGACTCATTCTCAAGAACATAAATCCTTCTTGTCTCATCTCCACCGCCATCGCTGGTAGTGAAATATACATACCATTTACCGTTGATTCTGTGAATTTCCCGTGCCTAAATGTCTTTTGAACCAGGTCCTGCAGACACAGCTTTCCATATTGTTTTTCTTTCAGCTTCATTGTTTTTCTTTCAGCTTCAGCTAAATCCGTAATACCCCGGGAGCGCCACAGTTCAAGCCTGTCAGCAAGTGTACACATAAAATAGTAACAACCCTTCTGATGTTTATATAGCTATGGGTCAGCCCCATTTTCTAAAATCGGATTTCTGAATGTCTTTTCCATAAATCATTAACCCTTCTTATCTCATCAATTTTAACCTTAAGTTTTCCTTCAGCTGGCATAAGCCCGTTTACTTCCTGAATTACACCCGTTAGCTGAGTATAGCGAGAACTCCTTACATACTGATCATTTGTGTTTGGTCCGTTGCCCGAATTATAGTTCAGTTATCTTGCAAAATCCTGTTGAGTTTTATCGGTATAAATATTTCTAACACCCCAGGGTCCGTTGAGAGCAAGCCATTTAACGTTAAAACATATACACTTGGCATCTCACCCCATAACAACAAACCCAACCTTTCTGCATTATTTAACATGAATATTATTAAAACTGCCCTTTTGATTTATTTCATATATTATGTTTTTATTTAAAAAACTTTGCTAATAATTAGTGTAGTAATCAATATGCATTACTATATTCTGAGGATGGGCCCTAAATTTTTCATCAAAGATTAAAATATATCCTGATTGTGGATATTGCCCTTCTTACTCAATATCCCACAGGTAGAAACAATATTGCAGCCAGTATAGCATTCGACAGGCATGTTTGTATAAGTAGAGCTCTTACTATTTCGTAAAGCTCATTTCCGTTGACAATATTAAGCGATATCTGCTTTGTCAATGCCCCTTACCTCACATAGATTAAATCATGTAATGGCTTTAACTAAACTGCAATCAGATGCAATTTAAAAATTGTAATTTCTTACATTTTATAATATATCATAATTATTGTTTTAATTCAATAGTATTGATAAAAATTAGCTGCCTGTTTGCCATGCAAACGAGCAGCTTGCGTGTAATACTGCTATGGTTGGTTTATACCTAGCACAACAAGTTAAATTAATATTGCACATCTGAAAAATAATATTGCTCATCTAACAATTTTTATATAGGTGTTATTAGCCATCTATCAATTCATCTATAGGAGCTCCCGGTGGAACTATGGGAAATACTTTTTCATCCCTGTCAATTTCGAAATTAATAACAACCGGTCTGTCAACGGATTCAAGCGCCCTGGTTATGGCCGGCTCCACTTCCTCCGGTTTAGTTACGTTTATTCCCTCGGCTCCATATGCCCTGGCCAGCGCAGCAAAATCCGTCCCCCTGTCAATGGTAGTTGAAAAATACCTGCCGCCATAAAACAAATTCTGCCACTGTCTTACCATTCCAAGAACCCTGTTATTTAAAATTGCAATTATAATCGGAAGCCTGTACTCAACTGCCGTGGCTAATTCATTGCAATTCATCCTGAAACTGCCGTCACCGGCAATGTTTATTACTTTTTTGTCAGGCCTTGCAATCTGCGCACCGATACATGCACCCAGGCCATACCCCATAGTACCGAGACCTCCGGATGAAATAAACTGTCTGGGCTCTTTAAATTTATAAAATTGAGCCGTCCACAGCTGATTCTGTCCAACCTCTGTTGTAATTATAGCATCTCCTTTGGTAAGTTCATAAAACTTCTCAACCACAAAATGTGGTTTTAATGAACCATTCTGCTCATACTTGAGAGGATATGACGTTTTCCATTCATTTATTTTTTTATTCCACTCTGTACGGCTGCATTCCCTGACTCTTTCATTCAATTGTTTCAATATCCTTTTTATATCCCCCACCAGAGGGTAATGTGTAACAATATTCTTCCCTATTTCAGCGTGATCTATATCTATATGCATAATTCTAGCGTTAGGAGCAAATTTATTTACATTGCTTACTACTCTGTCACTAAAACGTGCACCAATTGCTATAAATAAATCCGTTTCGGCAATTGCCCGGTTGGATGTCCTGGAACCGTGCATGCCTACAAGTCCAGTGAAAAGGTCATGAGTGCCCGGGAACGACCCCAAACCCATTAATGTGGTCGTAACAGGTATCCCGGCTTTTTCCGCAAGTTCTTTCACTTCTTCGCATGCACCAGCTATTGATACTCCGCCCCCTGAAAGTATTATAGGTCTTAAAGCATTGTTTATAGCCTCCGCAGCCTCTTCAATATCTTTTTCCGAAGCATCCGGAGTCACACTAAATACCCTTTTCAAAGGCCTATTATGAAATTCAGTTTGCGCGGCGGTCACATCCTTGCAAATATCTATTAGCACAGGACCCGGCCTGCCTGATTTTGCTATAACAAATGCTTCACGTACTGTATCTGCAAGTGTTTCAACATTTTTAACAATATAATTGTGCTTTGTAATAGGCATGGTTATTCCCGTAATGTCCACTTCCTGAAAGGAGTCTTTGCCTAATAGTGACGTTGCAACCTGCCCAGTGATGGCAACCATCGGAACGGAATCCATGTAAGCCGTAGCTATTCCTGTAACCAGGTTTGTAGCACCGGGGCCGGAAGTGGCTATACACACCCCTACCTTTCCTGAAGCTCTCGCATATCCGTCAGCTGCATGTGCCGCACCCTGCTCATGGGATGTCAATATATGCCGTATATCCTTTTGTGCATGATAAAACGCATCATATATATTTAACACAGCACCGCCCGGAAAACCAAAAATGGTATCCACACCTTGTTCCTTAAGGCATTCAACAAGAATTTCGGCGCCAGTGAGCCTCATAATATCACCCCCCATAACATTATGCCAATCCAACTATTTGTCCTATATGCCCTATTTGCGCTATTCATCCTATTTCTCTTATTTACCCTATTTGCTCTATTTACCCTATTTACGTTATTCATCCTATTTGCCTTATTTATTTTATTTGTCCAACCCTATTTGCCTAATTGCAGCACTGCTCCTTTGCTGGCTGAAGTAACCATTTTAGCATAACGGCCGAGATACCCCTTTGTTATCCTGGGTTCAGGAGCTTTCCATTGTTTCATTCTTTCCGCAATTTCCTCTTCAGACAATTCCACGTTCAGCCGTCCATTTGGTATATCAATGCTTATAATATCTCCTTCTTTTACAGCGGCAATTGGCCCACCTTCCATTGCTTCCGGGGATACATGGCCAATGGATGCCCCTCGGGAAGCGCCGGAAAAACGTCCGTCGGTTATTAGTGCGACATCCTTGTCAAGCCCCATACCTGCTATTGCAGAGGTAGGTGAGAGCATCTCCCTCATACCGGGACCACCTTTGGGACCTTCATATCTTATAATGACTACATCTCCCTTTTTGATTTCCCCTCCGTAAATAGCCGCTATAGCCGCATCCTCTGAATCAAACACCCTTGCCGGTCCTTTATGGACAAGCATCTCATCCGCCACTGCGGAACGCTTAACAACCGCCCCGTCAGGAGCAATATTCCCTCTTAATATAGCCAGTCCGCCTGTCGCACTGTAAGGATTCTCTATATCTCTTATTACCGTATTGTCTCTGACATACGCTTTCTCAATATTCTCTCCGGTGGTTTTTCCTGTTACCGTAATCAGATCCAGGTGTAGCAGATCCTTTTTGGACAATTCTTTCATTACCGCCTGTACTCCGCCTGCAGCATACAAATCCTGAACATGATGCGGTCCTGCCGGCGCAAGCCTGCAAAGATTCGGTACACGGCTGCTGATTTCATTTATAATGTCGAGATTTATCTCGATTCCCACTTCATATGCAATTGCAGGCAGATGCAGCACAGAGTTGGTGGAGCAGCCCAGCGCCATGTCTACAGCCAAAGCATTTTCAAAGGCCTCGGGAACAAGAATATCAGAAGGCTTGATATCCTTCTCCACAAGCTCCATTATCTTCATCCCCGCCTGCTTTGCCAGTCTTATTCTTTCAGCATATACTGCCGGGATTGTTCCGTTTCCAGGCAACCCAAGTCCAAGTACTTCTGTAAGGCAGTTCATGGAGTTAGCTGTAAACATGCCTGAGCACGAGCCGCATCCGGGACAGGCAAAATCTTCATAGTCTTTCACTTCATCTTCTGTAATTGTACCTGCCTTATATGCCCCTACTGCTTCAAAGACACTGTTTAAGTCAAGTTGTCTCCCATTCCTGTTTATTGAAAGCATTGGACCGCCACTGATTACAATTGACGGCACATTGATTCTTGCGGCTGCCATAAGCATCCCGGGAACTATCTTGTCACAGTTGGGAATGAAAACCAGGCCGTCAAAACTATGTGCAAGTCCCATAGCTTCGCATGAGTCTGCAATAAGCTCTCTTGTCGGAAGAGAATATTTCATACCCAAATGTCCCATGGCAATCCCGTCACAAACCCCTATAGCTCCAAATTCAATGGGAGTACCTCCTGCAATTCTTATTCCGGCCTTAACCGCTTCTGCTATCTTATCAAGGTGTATATGTCCTGGTATAATCTCACTTTTTGAATTAATGACACCTATCAAAGGTCGATTTAATTCTTCATCGGTATAACCCATTGCCTTAAAAAGTGACCTGTGGGGCGCTTTTTCAATTCCTCTTTTTACTGCATCACTTCTCATATATTCTTCACCTTCCAATATCAATCTATATTACCAAAATATATCTGACATAGTTTAAAATTAAAGCCGGGAAAACCCGGCTGCTGCTTATTCTTATTTTACTATTTAACTTTATTGGATGTCTAGTATTACTGTTAAAAAGCGAATATTCGTTAATTAAAAAAGATTTTTAAAGATAATTTTCATTAAAGTACACATATAAAAGTATATATAAGGCGTAAAAATATTTAAAAGCTACTTAACATGTTATGTTGGCATTTCGAAGCTAATAAGCTTGTTACGGAACAAACAATACGATTATGTAAAAGATACTTCAACTGACTCTAAAGCTCTCCACAATACAATCTCATTACCCGGCACAACAATTTATTTTAATAACTATTTAGGAAACATAATGTTGATAATAAAATTATTTTGATAGAAAAACTTCGCAACAACTGAACTTTCGATACTTGTAAAAAGATTTACCAGTTTCGGAGACGAACTGAAGAGCATCAGAATGGCAAAAAGCACATATACTGACATCAAACCTTCAACAGCTCCCAATGCAAAACCTCCGAATTTATCAAGTTGTTTGAACAAAGGCAGTTTGGTTATTCCACGAAGCACAACTTTCAAAAATATCAATGCAATCCTGACAATTATGTAGACAAGCATCAAGCTTACTATTTGGATAACAATCCATGTTAACTGCCCGCTTATAGTTTCCATCACCTTATCAACGGGAAGTACCTGAGATACATTTGGTACAGCATCGCTTATGGAATTTTTCAAAAAACCCGGCAGCTTAAGATGGTCTATAACCGTCTGAGCTGCTACTTCCTTTACCTGGCTGTCAACTCCATCTGTGAGCGTGCTGCTCTGAAGCAAAAGATTTTTTGATATAGCATCCTGTATTCTTGCAGCCATGCCGGTTTTTGCAAGAGCCTGCGCCAATACCGGATAGAGCTCTAAGGAAATAAATATGGATGCAAAATAAGATATGAGTCTGAAAACAGAGAGCACAAAACCGGTTTTCATTCCAATTACTCCAAAAGCAATTATAATCGCAATAACCAAAATATCTGTCCAGTTCATGTTATTCCCCCTTTAATTATCAAACAAAGCACAGTAAATCTGATCTGAGAAAGTGCCTATTAAAAGATGTCTGTCAAGGTTATAATCTCCACACTGTTATTGGTTACTACCGCTGCCTGGAATCGGTTTAAAAAATACACATTCAGCACATCTGACTTAAAGGAATATTGGTCTAAAAGCTCACCTTTTGAATTGATAATAAGCACTTCCCTGCCTGTATTCACAGCAATTATGTCTACATATACCTGAATATTTTTTACTTCATCCTTAACCTGATATGATGCAATTTCTTTTCCCTGTCTGTTTAAAATACTAATCTTTGTATTGGAAGCACTTCGGTTTCCCAAGTCAATAGCCGCAAGAGCCAGATACTTATTCTGAATTACACCTGAGCTGTATATCTTGCCATACTGGTTAGTCCATTTTTTATTCCTGTCTTTATCAACATAAACTACCGTTGAGCTTCCAACGGTAAAAAACGAATCATCATCCAACTGCCATATAAAAGGAAAAATGTCCTCCTCATTAAGGCTCATGCCTGCAACAGGTTCCTTCTGACCGCTTATAATCTCCTTTACATTGAAAAAATCAACGTATGAAACCGCCTCTATTCCTGAAGCATCTATATAATTTATCAGAAACTGGCTGCCTGACGGCGAAACCTCCGCAGATAGTATAAAATTCTCGGCAACAAAGCGTTTGAACATTTCAATCCCCGATGGGTCAAACACCCTTACCTGTCCCCTATAGCCTTTAGCTTCGCTAACTACAGTGACATAGCCATCTTTGCTTATATGGGCATTTAATACGTTATCTTCGAATTTTGTTGACCATTTTATGCTTTTACCTTTAATTATATAAATTTCCTTGCTTCCAATGCCCGTTACAAGAAGTTCAGTTCCGTTTGTCTTCAACAGGGGATCGGTTATGTTAATAGGTATAGACCATACTTCATTACCGTTTCTGTCCACCCCTATAACATAATCTCCGGTGCACTTTATTAAATCATTGCCGTAAGTGCAGAAAGCCGGGTGACTCGTTACGTCATATTCTATAACAATGGGCTTTGTGTTTTCACCGGATTTAATCTGTGACCCAATAATACCTGAAAGTACATTCTTTACACCAATTTCTGCAATATCTATTCCTTTACTCCTCAGATAAACATACCCAGACAGGCAGATTACCAAAATAAAAAGGAAAAAAAATGCGATTATACTCCCTATGCCGCTACGCCGTTCTGTTTTATTATTATACTCGGGAACCTCCACAAAACTCCACCCCGCAATTTATCTTATGTTTGAATCTTTTTATATTTTATCATACAGAGGAAATTTTTACACCAGCCTAATTGGTTTCCTCTATTTTTTTATGTTTTTTTATTGCCTTGCCCTTTTGCTTTATTGAAAATTGCCCCCTGACCCATTGAAATATTATAACAGACAGCATAAAAAGTCCTATATACCCGAACAATGGATAAATAGATGCTATTAGGCCTGAAAACCCCACAAAAGATAATGGAATCACCACAATACATGCAATCACTGTCATTAATTTTATATTTATATTAAGTTTGCTGCTAACCCTCTCAACAAGACAAAAGCCTGAATTTACTGCCGATACAAGCATTGCCAGCCAGAGAACCAATGTATAGACGTGGCTAAGCACCCTGCTGTACCTTTCAACTATATCAAGCATTGGTATTTCACCTGTTGTGAACTTGGGATGAAATAAATTTATTGTAGTATTCAGTATAAGTGTAATGAGGCACAGTATGAGTCCTCCCAGTATACCACCCCATTTTGCTGATTTTCTGCTTTTCAGGTATGGCAGAAGGTTGCATAATACAACAATCGAAAGTATGCTGTTATAACTGACATACAGAAGTGATGATATGAACCAGGTATCTGACTTATCCCTTAATAAGCTGATTATATTGAACACGGAAGTATCCTTAAATACTATGATATATAAACCTATAAGCACAATACCTGCAATAAGCACCGGTGTAATAACGGAACTTACAGCAGTAACCCTGCGTATGTCACCAAGAATTATAAGCATACAAATTCCAGCCATTAATACGACAGATAAGTGGTATGATAAAGCAAGCTTCTCATGTAAAATACTGCTCATACCTGCAATCATTATGCTAAAAAGGGATAGCATGAATAAAGTGACTACAGTATTCACAATCTCTCCCATAGCCCTGCCGAAAGTCGGGTATATAAAATCATCATAATTACTTATTCTTTCAATATAAACCCTGTCAAGAACAATTCCCCCTATTGCGGCAAAAATAATTCCCGCCAGGATTATTCCGTAAAATCCTCCCTCATAATATGTTGTAAAAAACTTAATAATTTCCTGGCCGGAAGCAAATCCGGCTCCAACTACCGACGATATGTATATGCAGGCAATTCTGACAGCATTATTAAAATTTCCCCTCACCAGACACAACTCCCGGAATATAATTCTATTATCTAATTTTATGCTTATACTTGTTATCTAATTCTATGCTTATACTTTCGAGATAATTAATAATAAACAACAGGGGACGGTTCCGTGTCATTCTGGCATGACACGGAACCGTCCCCTGTCACTTTCTTCTTTTTCCTATGCTTTATTCTGATTTTTCGTTCTTTTCCATGACCTCAATAAGAGTTTTATAGGCATTCCGTATATCATCAAATTTTACTTTGTCGACCACCATACCGGTATACTTGCCGTTTTTAATAACATAATAGAATCTGTCATTTTTCGGTACAAATTCAAGTTTGACAAGCGAGGGGTCAACTTTTTGGTGATAAGTGATGGTTACGTCAGGCTCCCCGGCCGGCTCTACACCTAATTCGATATCGTACAGAGTAATACCTATCAAAGCCTGATAATACTTCCTGAAGGGCTGGTTTCCACTGTCATCCTCCATGGATGCATCTTTTCCGTTCACTGTGAACTTATCATCTTCCCCTTCCTGAGTAGCATTAATCTCACTTACTACCTTCTGGCCATCCATCTCAACTTCTATTTTTGAGACTTCCCATATGCTTACTATATGGGCGAAACTCTCAACAATTTCCTTGAAGGGTTTGTCAAGGAAACTAAATGAGCTTAATGTAATAGTGAATACCTCATTGCCTCCATCCAGCATTGCATAGACTTTATATCCCTTTTCCTTTTCGCTGCCCAAAAGTAACTTTGTCTTTTTGCCGGACGACTCAAATTCCAGTGTATAACGGGGATTGTTGAGTCCATACTTCCCCAGGTCTTCCACATTTTCCTCAATAAATTCGTCAACACTTGCCTGTGTAATTGCCTCCAACATCGGTACCATTGCCGAATATTGAGCAGTGGCATCTATGGGATAAGTCACAAGCCAATCTGCATCGCCTGTCTTCCTGGCTGTAAATACTTTCTCCTGGTTTCTCTCCATCGTTAGTTCTGTAATATCATCCTGCTCAACAGTAAACAGTTGTTTATCTCTAATACTGTTCTTTGTTATTTTCAGCCTTCCACCCGTATATGAACCTATTATATATACTTTGTCGCCACCTTTTTCCCTGACGTAGTAGCCTGATTTCGTCGGTGTCTGATCACCGATTTCAAGGGCTTTGCTTTCTCCGTCTTCTGTTTTTACGGTTACAACTACAGGCTTATCCAAACCATATATTGATAAATCTGCAGGATTCTCTTCCACCAGCTTATCAGCGGTTAAAGAATATATATTGGAAGCAATGCTGGATATCGAGCTTTTATCCGCTTTCAGACCGGCAGGAGATACAACTGTCCATTCTTCATCTTTCTTTTCAAACTCAAATACTCCTTCCGGTGTTTCAACAGTCATCTCTTTTATTTTCGATAATTCCAAGTCAAAAATCTTTATTATGTCACTTGAATCATCAGTAGAGTTTTTATCCACATTTCTGTTTTTCAAAAATATATAAGCACCTGTAAGGATTGCCAAAACAACTACAAGAATGATAGCATTCCTAAACAACTTCATAGATGTCTCCTCCTTATATATACAACCACTCCTGTAATAATAATGATAAGAGGTAATACACCTATAACTAAAATACCCATTAACAGAGATTGCTGTGCAGTAATTTTCATTACCGGAGTTTCATAACTCTTAGGAGCTATTACAACGTCATTCTGTGCGTCTTTCATCCAGTTCATTGACACGAGGAAAAGGTACATGCCATTCTGAGAATATGTCCCGTAGCGCTGGATAGCAGTATCTGTGATAAAGCTAGAATTACCAAATACTAAAATTTTCGATACTTCCATTCCGCCTTTATCTTCAACTGCAACTGCAATATCCAGAGGCCCGTTCAAGTCATTGCCTCTTGTTTTATCTATCATCTCGCCCACAGCTTTATCACTGCTCTTAAGAAGTGATGTTACGGTAATGTATTCCTTCGTATTCTTAAGTTCATTAATACTTCTTGATTCGGGCATAATCACTACAAATTCCTGTGGTATAATGCTGTTTTTCTGAACATCCGGAATTATATCATACTGGTTTCCAGGCACATGTCTAGAATCATCGTTTTCTTTAATCCTGTCATAGTTCAGTGATACATTATAGTCTGCTAATACCTTTTCAAAGTTAACAAGATCCGGGTCATTGTCAAGGGGATCAAAAAGGAATACTGCATTGCCTCCATTGTCAAGATAATCCTTTACCTTTACCGCCTCATCTTCTGACAGGTCACTTTTTGGAGAAGCAAACATGAGAATCTCCGCATCTTCAGGCACTGCTTCAACAGAAAGAAGATTTATTGACTTTATATCATAGTTGTTCATTTCAAGATAGCTCTTTAAAGTTTGCAATCCCTCATCAACATTGTTTTCGTCGTGTCCTTCCGTAAAATAAACTGTTGGAGTTACATCGGAAGTAACATATTTTATGGCACCTGTAAAGCTTTGTTCTGCCACCGAACCGGTAACAACCGTGCTGAAAGTGTATTGATCCATAGTCACATTAAAAAGATCATAATATGAGAGTTTCTTAACTTTACTTCCACACTTTACCACGAAATCACCTTCGCTGACATCATTTAATTTTTCACTGTCAAGTTCTTTCATTATTCCAGGGTCTTTATCCGGATCCACATACTTGACAGTAACATGATCATACTTGTCATAATGTGATAAAAGATCGGTTACATCCTTATACTCCCCTGAACTCCCAATTTTGTTGTCATCGAAAAGTCCGTAAATTACAACATCCTTCTCAAGATTTTTCAATATATCCTTTGTAGTATCAGTAATTGAATACAGTTTGTTTGGGGTAAGGTCCAGCTTTAAGTCAGTCATTCCAACCAGCAGGTTGACCACCACCGCAATTGCAACTACAACTGCTATAAGAATCATAGAGTTTGTTCCGTATTTGAAATTTTTATTTTTAAAAAAACCTTTTATCCCATTAATAATCTTATCCATTTATCATCACCCCTGACTCCAGCGTCTTTTTTCTATTACTCTAACAGTGAGGAAAAGCATTACAAAAATAAAACTCAAATAATACACAACAGAACCGATATTGAGTATTCCTCTGTTAAAGTCGTCATATCTTGAAAGCAGTGATATCCAATTCAACACCTTCGCTATAGTTCCTCCAAAGTAGCCGGACACACCGCTGATAATCCACATAATCAGCATCATTACGAAACTTGTAATTACGGCTACTACCTGGTTTTCAGTCAGAGACGATGCAAAAACGCCTACTGAAAGAAATGACGCTCCCAATAATATAAATCCTATATATCCTCCCACAATTTCTGCAGTAAATTGTGCATCAAATGCAAATGTTATCAACGGATATACAAAAGTTATGGCTGTCATTATGAGAAAAACAACGAGAGTTGCAAGATACTTTCCCACAACAATGGAAACTATATTCACAGGGGAGGTAAGCAACAGAACCTCACTTCCGTTCTTTCTGTCCTCAGCCAATATTCTCATTGTCAGAACTGACGTGAAAATCATCAATACAAGTATAAAAATGCCGTTCATAAAAATCCATCTGGTATCTGCATATCCACTGGCCAGATTAAACACAAAGAACAGTATTGATCCTACGAGCAAAAACAAGCCTATAAGAACGTAGGCAATCGGAGAATAAAAATATGATTTTAACTCTTTCTTAAAAATTGCATGCATTATGCTTCAACCTCCTTTTCCTCAGTTGTCAACTGCAAGAATATTTCCTCCAGCGACATGCCAAGAGATTTGAGCTCTAAGATGGGATACCCAGCTTTAGCCATTGCATAAAAAATCGGACGTCTTACGTCTACATTCTTATCAGCTTCAACAATATATGTGAAAGCATCTTTCTCTCTTTCAGCGCCGGCCTCAACGTATTTGACACCATATATATCCCTGATATACGAAACTATTGAAGACTTTGGCCCTGCAATAGTAATGGAGAACTTCGAAGAACTGCCCAGACCTTTGGAGAGATTTTCCGGAGTATCAACGGCTGCAATTTCGCCCTTGTTTATTATAACCACCCGTTCACATACCGCACTTACTTCAGGCAGTATATGTGAGCTGAGTATTATTGTATGTTCTTTTCCAAGAGCTTTAATAAGCTTTCTTATTTCAATTATCTGCTTGGGGTCAAGGCCTACTGTAGGCTCGTCCAATATAAGCACCTCAGGGTTTCCTATAAGAGCCTGTGCTAATCCTACTCTTTGCTTATATCCTTTTGACAGGTTCTTTATAAGCCTTCCCTTATGATCGCCAATTTTTACAAGTTCCATAATATCTTTTATCTGACCAGCTTTTTTTCTTTTATCTACACCCTTAAGGTCACTGACAAAATCCAGATAATCATAAACCGTCAAATCAACATAAAGTGGTGGTTGTTCAGGAAGAAATCCTATGCGCCTTTTCACCTCTTGAGGATTTTCCATAATATCATAGCCGCTTACTTTAACACTACCTTCCGTAGAAGAAATATAACCTGTTATTATTTTCATTGTTGTCGATTTTCCTGCTCCGTTAGGGCCAAGGAATCCAAGTATTTCTCCCTTTTCGACAGTAAAGTTAAGGTTGTTTACAGCAGTTATCTGACCGTATCTTTTGGTCAGATTTTGTATTTCTATCATCGTATTCCCCCCTGCTTGTATCGTTGTAAGAAACATGCATTTTAATTATCATAGATACATTTTAATAAATTATGAACAATTTGTAAAAAGTGACTTTGATGCTGTTAACTATTTCAGGTTTGTTATGAAGTAAAAACAACAAATACAAATTCCCGACAACAAGAAAGGTACTGGGAATTATGCAATTTACCGGTACCTAACAATTATATATTTTTTTATATACGTTTTCAACATGTTTTCTGGAAGATTGATGCATGATAGGGGGACAGTCCTCCTAGCGCTAAGAAATGCTTTTTGTTGAGAATTGTCCCCGGCGTGCTCTTTTCTGTCTCCTTATGCTTTTTACAATAGAGGATATTGCAGGCCCTAATGCAGTAAAACCTGCTATAAGCATCCATTCGTTTAAAGTAGGCGGTACAGTTTTGAAAATTGGTTGAAGGAATGGTATGTAAACTACTGATAAAATCATTGCAAGAGAACAAAGCACCGCAAACACCAGAAATTTGTTATTGAAAACCGGTATTTCGAATATGGTTTTCTTTTCGGATTTACATTCGAATACATGGGTGAGCTGAGTCAGAACCAGTGTAATAAAACCACATGTTCTGGCCAGTATCACGTCTGCCGTAAAATACAGAACACTTACATAAACAGCAAGGGTACAAAGTCCAAGAATTATTCCTCTTACCACAATCATTTCCAGCAAGCCGTCGGAAAAGATATTATCACTTGAATGTCTGGGAGGCCTCATCATAATATCCTTTTCAGGCGGATCCAGTCCCAGGGCAATTGCAGGCAGTCCATCAGTAACAAGATTTACCCAGAGTATCTGTATCGGCATAAGGGGAATCGGCAGGCCTATAAGCATGCCTAAGAACATGGTAAGCACTTCACCTATATTACATGCCAACAAATATCTGATAAATTTTCTGATATTATCGTAAATTATCCTTCCTTCTTCAATGGCAGCAACAATAGTTGCGAAATTATCATCCATGAGTATCATGGATGAGGCTTCCTTTGTGACATCCGTTCCTGTTATACCCATGGACACGCCTATATCCGCTTCCTTTACGGCAGGAGCATCATTAACTCCGTCCCCGGTCATAGCCACTATGTAATTCTTTCTTTTCAAAGCCCGCACTATCATCAGCTTATGCTTTGGCGAGACCCTGGCATATACCGACACATCATCTGCTATTTTCTCCAGTTCCATTTCATTCATCGTATCCAGTTCGGAACCGGTTAATATCTTCTCTCCCCTGGAGTAAATTTTGAGTTCTTTTGCAATTGCAGCAGCAGTCAGCTTATGGTCCCCTGTTATCATTACCGGCTTTATACCTGCAACACGGCACTTCTGGACCGCATCCTGTGCTTCTCTCCTCGGGGGATCTATCATTCCCACGAGCCCTACAAATATAAGATCGTTTTCCAGCTCATTCTTACTGTAGTTTTTTGAATTAAGCTTTTTATAAGCCATTCCCAGCACCCTGAGCGCTTCACTGGCCATGTTGTCATTTAGCCGCAGTATCCGGGCTCTTTCCATTGGGGACATGTTTGTAATTCCACCGGAACTGTGTATTTTGCTGCACTTTTTAATAATCACATCAGGGGCCCCTTTGGTAAATACATAGCTTTCACCCCTGCGATTTTCACATATTACCGACATGCATTTTCTATCGGAGTCAAAGGGCAATTCATCTATTCTAATAAATGTATCATTTAGCAGTTCTTCAGTCAAACCCGCTTTTGCTGCCGCCACCAACAGCGCACCTTCTGTGGGATCTCCATTTATACGCCACAAGTCCTGTCCTGTTATGATTGATTTTATCTTTTTCAAAGCTCCTGATTTTTTTCCACTTTCTTTCACTATCTTTGCATTATTGCAAAGAGCACCAATTTGAAGAGTGAGTTTCAGGCTCTCATAGTTATCAGGATTTACTTCCCGGCTGCCTGCTTCAAATCTGCCATCAGGGCTGTATCCGCTTCCCTTTACATCAAAAAACATATTACCGGCATATATCTTTCTTACCGTCATTCTGTTTTCCGTAAGAGTACCTGTTTTGTCCGAGCAGATCACATTAGCGCACCCAAGAGTTTCAACTGCAGGCAGCTTTCTTATAAGGGCATTTCTCTTAAGCATCCGCTGTACACCAAGGGCCAGGGCAATTGTAACTATCGCAGGCAATCCCTCCGGAATTGCCGCTACGGCAAGGCTTATTCCGGAAAGAAGCATCGTGAAGAGTTCTTCACCGCGTAAAATTCCGGTAACTGTTACTACCGCACAAATGATGAGGCATGCATATACAATGAATTTGCCGAGGTGCTCCAGTTTTCTCTGAAGGGGAGTTTGCTCATCTTCAATATTTTGTATCATATCAGCTATTTTCCCCATCTCAGTTTGCATTCCGGTTGCATGTACTAATGCCCTGCCTCTGCCGCTGACCACTATCGTCCCCATATAAATCTGGTTCTTCTTGTAGCTTTCATCACTGCTTTTATTTCCTGCAGCTTTCGACGTTTTTTCAACAGGAACTGATTCGCCGGTCAGCAGTGATTCATCAGCCTGAAGTGAATTAGATTCAATCAGAGTCGCGTCAGCGGGTACCCTGTCCCCTGCCTCCACAATGATTACATCTCCCGGTACGACCTGCTCGGCAGGTATTGATACCACATTACCGTTTCTTAAAACTTTTGCAGAAGGCGCAGCAAGTCCTTTCAGGGCTTCCATTGTTCTCTCGGTTCTGTACTCCTGCACAAATCCCAGTATTGCATTTACGACAACAATAGCAATTATAGTTATTGCCTCAGTTGTCTCACCCATAAACATTGATATTGCCGTAGCTGCAAGCAATATCAGTATCATAAAGTCTGTAAATTGTGCAATTAGAATTTTTAATGCTGAAACCTTCTTTTTTTCTGCAATGGTGTTTGGGCCATACTCCCGGAGCCTGCGTTTAGCTTCCTTTTCACTTAAACCATTGCCAGATTTAATCTCAGAATCTGTGCTTTGAAATTTCTTTTCTACCATATTCAACGCTAATCACTCCTTTTTCCCCATGTCCTAATTTTATTCATTTTCTAAAATAATTAGACCAGTAAAAAGGAAAAAGTGAATAGCGTTAAATAAATTTGTTGTGCCGGCATTTTGGCAGCAGGAGTTGGCACAACAAGTTATATTAGCTGCAAGATAATTTCATATATGACAGGAACAATCAATGCCGGCAGCAAGTTTCCGATTCTTATCCTCTTTCCGAAGGTAAGATTCGCACCCACACAGAAGATTAATGTAGACCCAATATAAGATAAATTGTTAATCAGCGGTTCCCCCAAAAATTGGCCGATGGATGACGCCAATACTGTAAAGATACCCTGGTAAACGAAAACAGCAATTGCTGAAAACATAACTCCTATCCCGTGTGTAGAGGCAAATATTATTACTATAATGAGATCTAAAATTGATTTGGCCAGCAGCATTGAATAATCCCCGGTCAGCCCGTCCTGTAGTGAGCCTACAATTGCCATGGCACCGACGCAGATGATAAGGGAAGCATTTACAAAGCCCTCTACAAATCTGTTATCTTCTTTTATTTTTACTGCATTTTTAATTCTCGTTCCCAAACCATCCAGCTTTTTTTCAATATCCAAAATTTCACCTATAAATCCTCCGATTACCAGTGAGAATATCAGCAGCATCGTCCCCTGTGTTTCAATTTTCCCTTCATTTACTACAAGCATTCCCTGCAAAGCTCCGGCTGCGCCAATGAAAATAACTGCTATTCCGCAGGCCTGCATTAATATGTCCTGTATTTTCTGTTTCAGCCCGCTTTTCAGTAAAAGCCCGATGCCGCTTCCGGCAATAACTGCCAAAGTATTTATAATTGTCCCTAATCCCCTCATAACTCTACTCCTTATATCAACTCTGCTCCTTAAATTGAATCATTATTTTTTATTTTAACATAAAAGGAATACCCTTCTGCACAAAGGTGTATTCCCCTTACCCGTGTTGTAACACTTACCAATTGTTATACCACGGGTATCCAGATTTAAAAAATTATATCATAAAAATTAATTTTTATAAATCAGGTATACAAAAAACGCACACATAAAAAAATTAAAATCGGGTAGGAGGCTACTCATTAACTGGGTAGCCGGCCTCCCACACCACCGTACGTACTGTTCGGTATACGGCGGTTCCAAAGTTCACACTCACTTTTTAGATTACACCCATGCCGGGCGCACCATAAAAAATCCCCCAAACAAAATGCTTGAGAGATTTTTTTCTGAAATTTAATCTCTTTTATACAGTATCGCTGAAATTTTATTTAGCATCGCTGGAAATCATCAGCTCCACGAAGCGGTGAAGGATGGCGGATACTTCCGCTCTTGTTGCGGTATTCTGCGGATCATAGATGTTTCCGCCCTTACCGTTGATAAGTCCTGCTGTCTGCATCTGCTTAACAGCTTCCCTGGCATAGGAGCTTATTTTTTCACCGTCAGCAAAGACTTTTTCTTCATGCACTTTCGGGAATGTGAAGCCGATGGCTTTGGCATATCTCTGCATGATGACCGCCATCTGCTCACGGGTAACGGGCTCATCGGGAGCAAATTTATCATTACCAATGCCGTTTACGATGCCGTTTTCTCTTGCCCATTCTATATAGCCCATGTAATAGGCATTATTTTTCACATCGGTAAAACTGCTCTCTTTGTATCCGCTCACATCTGCCCCTGCAAGCCTTCCCAGCACGGTTACAAACATACCTCTGGTCATGGCAGTATTGGGACTGAAGGTGGTCTTTGACGTACCGTTGAATAAACCACGGCTTGCCACAAATTCAATATCATTCTTTGCCCAATGGCCTTCTATGTCTGTAAATGCAGAAGCTGCTTCGTTGTATCCCACACCGTATAAGGAGAAATGATTCGTTCTGAAGCGAAGCACCTGATCGCTGCTGTCATATACTGAACCGGTGAGCCAGTGTACATTTCCGTTTTCGTCTATATACACAGCACAGATGTTTTCAGCTTTCTCATTTTCTCCAAGGGCGTACGGGATGGTTACCAATATATTTCCGTTTCCAAAGTTTGTGACCTGTGAGCCATTGCCATAGCTCACGCCTATGTTGTATACCGGGCGGTCACCGACGGCATTTCTGGCTTCTTCGGTAAGCCGGCTGCTATCCTCCTGCATTGCTGTGACATTTACATCGCTGTTTGCCTGCCTGTTGATTTCCTTAATTGTTTCCAGGCCCATACTGATTTGAATGTCAGGGTTGTCCACCACAATGATTGTGCTGGCAATATTGTTTGCGATAATTGCTTCCTGCACTTCTTTCGGCAGACTGACAGTAATTTTGCCCGTTTCTTCGTTTCCTGTTTCCACACTCAGTACAAGGGTTATGCCATTTTGACCGTAACCGTTTTTCTCTGCTTCGGCCTGTGCCTTCTTAAAGGCATCAGCTACCATCTGACCGGTTATGTTCACTATAGCATTATTATCGCTGTCCACCGTTGCAGCTACCTTGATTTCAACCTGTGTAGGAGAATCCGGATTGTCCTGATTCGGCAGCGTGATGTTGACTGCAGTACCGTCATCACCGGTATCGCCGATTGGGACTCCTCCGCCTGCTACAGGGGACGTTCCTGAGTAAACAGTGACATCAACATTCTCAATTCTAAGAACACTACTTGGTAATGTTGCAGAAGATGCCAATTGCTGCGCTAAAGGTGCAACCTTTCCTCCTGCCACACTACCCTTCGTCGCCACACTAAGAGTTGTTGCAGGCATTAATATTGCCTGTACCGTTGCAGTACCTTCTGATATTGTAAATAAAGTACCATCTGAAGCCATTTGTACTACCCTTGGATTGGAAGAAATATATTCAACAACCATTTCATCTCTAAGCGCTGCCTTTTCTCCTTCAACTCCTTCAGGTGCCTCTTTGTAGGTAATGTTATACTCTACTTTGCCAGTAGTTCCTTTTCGGATAGACATGTTCTTTTTGCTGACACTAAAGCCAGTTACTTCATCCATAAGCTCACGAGCCCTTGATGGAGAGCTTCTTACAACTGCAATTTCATCCTTGACGGTTTCCATGCCAACTTTTATAATGGCTGCTTCCTTAATCTCTTCGGTTGGCTGTCCAGCCTCAGCTACCATTTCGGTGAAATATTCACCTGGTATTTCCAATTCTCTTGAGAAATATGAACTTTCTCCCTGTTTCAGGGTAACCGGCACATAAGCAACAGCGTTCTCCGTTCCATACCTGTCAACAAGACTGATTTCAACATTCAGAGTATCATCCTTATTTCCGGCATTGGTTATAGTACCATCTAATACTATCTTTCCGATGCCAATGAATTCATACCTTAAATCTGAAATCTCCGGAACCGCCTCAAAAGTGAATGACTTCTGGGCTGTAATGATTTGCTCTAATCCATCACTGTCTTTATATTTAAGTACTGCTTTAATAATAACATTGCCGTTATTTTCAGGCGCTTCGTAGAGTATTTGCCCATTAAACTCATCGCCTCCAACAAGATCAAACATCATTAGCTCTGAAGCAGATTCGCCTTCCCCAGATTCAGACCCGCTGTCAACAATATATGTTCCGTGGAACTTACTATCAATCAGAGTTTCCTCTCCATCTACAATCTGATAGAACTCTACTTTAACATCATGAATTGCATCGACGACTGTGTTCTTCACAAGTGCGCTGACAGTTACCTTTTCTCCTGTCTCGGGCTTTTCATTGCCAAATGTAATTGAGTTATCGGTGAACTCAACTCCGGAAACCGGCCTGAAAGTAAGAAGTCCAAGTCTTCTATTTTCCAGGTCCTGCCTGAACACCTTATTGTCAGTGCCACCTTTGTCATTTAAGGTTTCAAGTGTTTGAATATACTTGATAAATGCAATTTTTATTCCTGTATTTCCTTCTAATGCGGCAACACCCAACTCATCATAATTTGCACCCTGTTCTGTGGTAATTTGAATTGGTTTGCTCCAACCAGGTTTACCAGTAGGTACATAGGTTTGCTTAATTATTGGATCTCCCGCTTTTGCTCCGCCTATAAAGCCATTTACATCCGGAATACTTGTGTAATCAATTTCATACGCCTTTCCATCCACTATAATTTTATCCGGATAGTGTCCTGGGCCATATTTAGTGTAATCATATTGATATTTCACATTATTTTCTATAAACTCGTCTTCCCCCAAACCGTTAATGTAATCCAACTGAACTCTTTCAATCATGGTTTGAGGCTGCAGGCGTACAACGAACATCTGCTTTTCTCTTTCCTGGTTTTCAGGGTCTGCGGCTTTGCTGACATCTTCTTTATCTTTTAATACCGTCTGATACTCTGTCCAAACCAGATAGACATCCCCATCATCGCTGGTAACAACGTCATAGCTTGTAATTGCTCTGTCTGCAGTTGCCTCATTATCCTCCGAAGGATCAGGATTTATGTCCTTGTCAACAGCAAGCATGATATCTCCCCACTTGCCTGTAGAAGCCTCAACACCAGCGGTTTTATCTTTGAAAGTTTCAAGCTCATATTCAAGATTTTTATAATTATCGTTGTTCTTGTCTATAACATAAACTTCCGTTCCGTAGCCCAGGTCTATTTTCTTCAAGCCATATTTAACAAGCCCTGAAATGTCCATATATGCTATACTTCCATTCCTGTTCCAGAACAGGTAGGTTATACCGTTTGTACGTACAAACCTCGGTTGGGAATCCTTAACACAATTTTCTTCGCTGACTTTGCCGTCAATTATTACATTGTCAGTTGTGAGCCTGATTGGATGGCTAAAGCTGTCTTCAGAGAAATTGTATATCTGCAGATATATTTCCTGGTCTTTATCTGTCTTTAGGTTCAGATCCTCATCTGTACTGTAAGCAAACAGCGCCAAACCGTTGTAAGATATAACTGCAGTGTCCACAATACGTGGATCAAGTGGTGTTCTCCGCAACTCAGCACTTTGCTCTACCCTTATATTTTCAGGAGCCGAGTAAATATTTCCGTTATCATCTGTAAGGTCCGTGCCACTATTTCCTTCAGTAGTGTGAATTTCTTTTATATCTACTTTTTGGCTCACATCTAAGAATCTCTGTCCGTACCAGTCCCTCTTATAATCATCTACAGTATAATTGAGTGGCAGGGTTACTCCCCTTTGATTTTCTATCATAAAAGACATTGCAGCTTCTTCATAGTCTGTGTAGCTGTTGCCGTCATTCCATACCCAATTTCCATTCTCATCTTTTTGTGCAAATCTGTATGTTATCAGTGAGAATGCATTTACAACGTCTCCGACTACAAGCTTTTGTTCTTCAGGACTTATGCTATCGGGATCATCCATGGAGCCTTCTTCTATATAACCTTCTTCTCCTGTGTTGTAACCATCAAGGTAATCAGATTTTACGTAATAGAGTATTATTTTACCTGTTTCAGAGTCATATGCCGCCCTTGGAGATGTATCTCCACAATTGTCCCCAAGAGTATAAGTTTTAGTTTTACCATCTTCTACAACAGTTTCTTTCCTGTAACTTGTACGGGTAATTTCAGTTGGAGCACTCATAGTATAAGTTTCTGTGTCAAAGAATGCTGCGCTTATATCCATGTTGGTAAGTACGTCGATTTCTTTATCCGCTGCAGTAAATTCCCTGCTTGCATCCGACCATGTGATGAGTACTTCTCCGTTGCCTAAATCAAGTACGTCAGGCGATTCATCAAGCGTTCTGTCATTATCAATTAATTTAGCCTCTGACCAAGTCCCATCAGCATATATGATCCGGTAGTATACCCCCGTTCTGTTTATATCCTCTCTACCAGGTACATCATCGACATAAACCCACAGTATATCACCATTTGGCAGATTTACAAGCTTATTTGAAGGATATGGAAATGCCCCTTCAATCACAGCACATTCACTTACACTTCCGGAGCTGTTGCTATTCGACATAAGGGACCTCAATAGCCCTGGACTCTCACTGCTAAATTCTCTTCTGTTGTTGAGATAGTCCCTTGTGAGCTGTTCAAAACCTGATAGCGGTTCATAAAGCTGACTTCTTGCAGCCAGCATGGATTTTGTTTTTGAAATACCCCAGGTTTTGGAGATTATGGTCCATTCCTTTGTGAAGATGAATATCCTTAATCCAAGAGCCGCTGAAAATGACACCGAGACATTGGCACTTAAATCAACAAAGGTAAATGCAAATTCAACTTCTGCAGATCCTGTCAGATACAGCTTCAGTACTGACCAACCTGCCCCCAGCTCAACACCTACCCCTACGGTAAATGCTATACCTACTTCACCGGTAACCATTCCTTTCCAGCTACTGCCGGCATCTAAAAGCGGAGGATTATCTTCATCCTTTGGCACCAATGCAACGCTAATTTCAGCCCCTAGCGAGAAGCTAAAGGTTACATATACAGGGATACCAATTGGAGTTACATACAATAAAGTAGCACTTCCACCAAATTGACCTTCCCCGCTTATGGCAAGTTGGTTGAAATATACATTTCCATCATCAGCCAATTCAAAGACCAAAACAATGCCCACACTAAATGAGAAATCAGGAGCCTCCCCGTGTACCTTGGACTTTGATGATTTTTCTTTCGCCTTCTTCCATCCTTCTTTCATGTCGCTATCAAATCCGATAGAAATTGCAAACAGGTTCTTCTCTGTTTCGTCTATTTTTTTCCTTTCAAATTCTTCTTTGCCGGACGCAGCACTTTTCATGGCTTTGCCGCTACTGCCTGTCAAAGAACTTAAATTGGCTCTGTCTTGGTCTGTAATTGGTTTTGCCTGATCTGCAGTAGTGTCCAGGAAGTCCAGCTTACCCATCATTTTACCAAAGAGGGGTACCGCATCTATAGGAGCACTGTCCTCGTTGTTCACGCCAAACTGTATTTTTATCTTTTCCGGGTTCTGGACCAACTTTATACCGGCAGCAATTTCCGGATAAGCCATGCCCTTATCATCTATTGGACGTATATAGATCCTATCTCCTATACTCATATTAGTAGGTTCTTTCTTGGTAACAGTATCCGGCATGCTGCTTGGGTTTATCCTTGTTACAAATCTTCCGGGAGTTCCGGGTTCTTTTGCTATTCTGAAATTATCACTTACCAGGCCACCATCTTTATCCCTTATTACAATTATAGCTTCGGTAATGGTGGTTCCTACCAATCTGGCGGAACTCAAATCAAATTCGAAATCATAGATTCTATCCAGATCGTCATAAAGGCTTATATAACCATTTACCGGTTTCAGTTCGTCTCCGCCGTTTTCGGGTATTTCAAACAGCTTCAAGTTTGTGAGTTCCATATCAGGGTCTTTGAACAAATCTATAATGATATTGTTCTGCCCAACCATCATAACACCGGTATACTTATACCCCTGATAGGTATAAATACAGCTATAGCTCTTTCCTGCTTCAAATTTGTTGGATTCTATACTAAAGTTACCCTTTTCATCAGTTATACCCTGCACTCCGCCCACTGTTATTTCTATACCTTCCAGCGGAGTCGTAGTAACGGCATTCTGATTGAAGTAAGTCTTATCCGCTAAAGATATGTTTCCGGATATTACTCTCTTATCCCTGTTTGGATCGGTCTTAACAAAATTGTAATAAACCGTAGGCATATCATAGCTTGCTTTCAGATAATAAGTGTCTCCCACCGTTTTCCTTCTGTCTATCATGCGGTAATCCTTAAACAGGGAATCCTCTAATGGAGAAATAACTCCATCCTTGTCAAGGTCGCCGGTGGCATTCATCCATTCAATATTGAAGTTGCTTTGTGTATATCCATTTATTGTGTAGACGTCATTTCTGGTAACCTGGTCGTATACAATAGGATTAAAAGCATCTCCTGCAGTGATTGTGTTGTTTCTTTCATCATTTAATGTTACGAATGCACCGCTTTGGAGCATGAAATCCACAGCTTGTTCAACACCGTCGATTGTCATGGTCGCATAGCAGCCAAAATATCTATTGTCCCAGTAGTTTAAAGTAAAACTGTATACTCCCGAGCTGTCTCTGGTCAATGTTTTGCTTTCAACCAACTGAGCCTTCACATCCATAGTATCCTTATACAGATTGAAATTTACAGTTGGCGGAACTGCTTTATTACTCGTTGAACGAATCTTGTACTGGAAAGTATATGCTTTTTTATCTGCCTGCTCTTTTTTATAGAATTCCTTATCTTCATTATCATTCAGGAAATTTGGTCTGATGTCCTTACCTTCCGATATGATTTTAATATCGTAGGCTTCATATTTTGTACGGCTTGCCGGGTTTTCCTGAACAGTTATGGCATTTACGTTAAAGCTCGGCATAATATTGGTAAATCTGGCAGCAGGTTTATAAGTCAGTTCTGTTTTTACTGATGGATTTACATTGCTGCCATCCAGCTCAACTTTATTTGTATTTGCTATAAATGAGCTGGTAGTAGGCAGATTTCCGGAAGAACCTACATTGACATTGTTAAAGTAGGTAGTTGCATCCGCCAGCGAATTTACTTTTATATTGCTGTTATCATTCA
>Ga0134104_1001055_pt1 | contig 26689 bp, 44 predicted proteins | sample 15_3_2metaG_FD_94455 | JGI IMG/M metagenome (GOLD analysis project Ga0134104, IMG submission 94455) | Switchgrass degrading microbial communities from high solid loading bioreactors in New Hampshire, USA - 15_59_3.3_214_A2 metaG | ecosystem: Engineered > Bioreactor > Semi-continuous > Anaerobic...
TCAATCTTATTTGCTATGGCTATTGCCATCCTATCCACTGCATAATTTGAGTGAGGCATTCCGTCTCCTATTGATGGCTTTGGGTGAAGGAGCGAGGCTTCAATCTGGGCCAGTCTTTCCTTTTGAGCTTCAATCTCTTTTATGAGATATACATATTGTCTCAATCGTTCCTTGGTCATTACTCCTATAGGTTCTTCCTTTGATTGGAGGCTTCTAGCTTTTTTACTCAATTGTTATCGCCTCCTCCATCAGAAGATCCAATTATGGCCATAACTTCATCTATTGGCAACTCTTTCCCGTCTCTTATGCATTTTAAATCATAGTATCTTTTAGTCACCTTAATATATCTCTTGACTATAACATCGCAGTATTTTGGGTCCAACTCCATGAGGTAAGCCCTTCTGCCCAGTTGATCTGCTGCTATGAGTGTAGTTCCACTCCCTCCGAATGGATCAAGCACTAGTTCTCCTCTGCGGCTACTGTTATGTATAAATCTGCCGACGAGTGCCACTGGTTTCATGGTTGGATGTTCTGCATTCCTTAAGGGCTTGTCCTCGTAAATAACTGTCGTTATTCCTTGGTCTAATAACTTTTCGAGAAGCTCTTTCAGTTCTTCCTTTTTGAGTTTGTCGAGATCTATCTTATCGTCAAATACAGTGCTCTGTGTCCTGTCATCTATAAAGTAGTGAGCTGCTCCTTCCTTCCACCCATAGAGGATAGGTTCATGTCTCCAGTGGTAGTCTTGTCTTCCCAGCACCAGTGAGTTCTTTACCCAGATTAAACATGAGGCCAGTTTAAATCCTGCATCTTTAAGGGCCTTCCTGAAATTCAGGCCTTCGGTGTCTGCGTGGAATATATAAAAAGCTCCGCCCGGCTTAAGATTCTCATACATACGCATATAGGCCTCCAACAGGAAGTTGTAAAATTCTGCATCGCTCATATTGTCGTTTTTGATGGTGAGTTTCTTTTCTGTTCCTCCCTCGTAGTTCACATTGTAGGGCGGATCTGTGACTATGAGGTCTGCTTCCTCCCCATTCATGAGCTTTTCCATATCGTCTGGGCTGGTGCTGTCCCCACATAATACTCGGTGCTGGCCCCCCCCGAGTATCCATAGGTCGCCGGGTCGTGTGAATGGTTCTTCCGGCGGATCTATGACCGCATCCAATCCATTAAGTTGGTCCTCGAGGCCATCAGTTAAGGCATCAATGATTGCCGCATATTCCTCCTCGAGGTATCCGGTCAATTCTAGCGGTATTTCTCCCGTGTCAATTTGGCTTATCATATCCGCCAATGCTTTGGTATCTATTTCGGCCAGTTCTGCTATTCTATTGTCAGCTATGAGGTCGGCATATTCTTCTGCTTCGGTTGCATAGTTTTGATAATCTACCGGAACCTCTTTCACCTGCAGTTTCATGGCCGCCATTAGCCTTCCATGGCCTCTCACAATGAAGCCGGAGCGGGTGCTTACCGTAATAGGAGCACGCCATCCTTGAGCTTTTATAATTTGAGCGAGTAGCTCTATTTGATATTCTGGGTGTTTATTCGGGTTGCCGGGATTGGGTACCAGTTTACCTATTGGCTCTATCTTGTCGAACGCACAGAATACCGGTATATTGTCCGCCATAGTTCTTGGCTTGGCTTCTGTTATGTAGTTTATCTCTGGTATTTCTACCTGTTTCTTTTTCTTGGCCATCCCTGTGCCCCCTTTATTCTTGTTTTGTTGCTTTTGGTTTCTCTTGTGACCATGGTATTTTGCTACCACACTTTCCGCAGGTCCAGTCTTTTGAGGAAGTGTCCGATAAATACCATTTAGTTCCGCAGTTAGGACATTTTCTTTCGGTCATTACATCCACTCCTCTCTTATTTTTTTTCTTAAACCTTCCGGCTTCCGGGCATGTGGCCCAGTGCGGCACATGCCCTATGCCGGTTGCTTTGTCTATGTCTCCTGAAAACTCGCAGGATATAACCTCGCCGTTTGGCGTTACAATTTTCCCTTTTGCTCCTTTGTTGGCCCAGTAGGTCACTGAGCCTGCGTCACAGGGTATGTTCTTTCCATTGCTGGTCTTTATGAATATAATGCTTGCTCCGCATCCTTTGCATTTAGCCATGTTTTTCTGCCTCCTCCCGAGCTTTTGCTCTCATAAGTGCTTCCATGGCTCCGATGGCCACGGCTGCCACATGGCTAAGCTCCTTCATCATGTTGTCATATCCGCCCTTTTTTCGAGCTTCTTCTCCGTTATAAAACACAGTCTCATTGACTGCTTGGCAATACTCGCCGTATTCCTCGCCGAGGATCCCGGTCCAATATTGAGGAGGATGGTTTTGTTCTCCCCATTTGGCGTCTTGGCGGTTTCTCTCTCTATTCACGAGTGCGAGCGCTTCATGCCTTGTTATATACTCTTCGGGAGGTATGTTTGTTGATTTGTCGAGTTCTCTGCCGCATATTGGGCAGAAATTATACTTACATGGGCTACCGAGAATGTCTCGGTAGTATCCGTCTTTGCAATGGTAACATCCTTGCTCTGCTTTCATGCTTTTTACTTCCTCCCACCCCTTCTTCTTTGCGTAGCTGTCGATGTCTATACTGGCTTCCTCAAGTTCTGCCTCCTCTTTGGTTAAGCCTTTATATGTCAGCCACCTTATACATGCACTTAATGTATTGAATATCTCTACCCATGCATCGCCTGTGCTGTTGTCTATGGCCACAAATCTGCCTTTGTATTCGGTATAGAATAGGCCCCATGGTTCTCTGGTATCGATGATCTGTTCTGCTTCATCTTTCGTAACATTTTTAATCTCCATGCTGCACCTCCTCCACCTCTTGGCTCCAGCACTTGAGGCACTTGGTGTGGTCCTTGGCCTCCTTGGTATTGTGAGCATCTTCGCATTCCTTGACCTTTATCTTAAAGTCGCTGGGACAGTATCCTATGATCACTTCCTGCGTTTTAGCGAAGCCGTGTTTCCCCATGTCCATGGCTCTCATTGTTGGTCGCCTCCTCTGATGGCCTTCCAGACCGATACATTCCTTTGGGTTTTACTGCAGTATTTCTTGCCGACTACTATTGCTCTTCCTTCTTCTTTCAGCTCCGTTAGGCGTGGGCTTACAAAGTTGCGGTCATAGTATTTGATGTATCCCCTTGCCAGTAATTCCTCGGTTATCTCATGGGCTGTCATAGCCCGGTCCTTCATAATTTCAAGTATTAAGCTCTTTCTGTCGGTGATTTTTGGTAAAATAGCCTCATAGCTTTCCCTTCTGGTTTCATTAGTTATCATTTTTCTACCCCCTCCAAAAATCTTATAATTCCGCCAGTGGCTTTGATTTTAAAAGGTTCTAATTCCTCTATGGTCATGTGCTTATGGCCATATATTTCTTTCATATCCCTCCATACGGTCCATGGCACCCTATAGAAATTCTGCAAATCGACCGATACAAGGATGAATGCTATTGCTCCCAGCTCGCTGTATTTTTGTAATCTCTCACATTGCTCATCTGTTAGCCGGCTTTGCTCTATTTTGTCTGAGCTAGTATGCTTAGCCTCAAAGACTATTGCTCTGCCATTAGCCAGTGTGCCTTTATAATCTGGCTGAGCCTGCTTTTCATAATGAGCCACAAATTTTCCACCTCCGAGGCTCCTTATTGGTCTCATGGGTTCAGGGGTCTTTTCTATTACGGCTATTTTCAGATCCTCGTAAAATCTGCAGGCTGCGTCTATCATTTTCTCAAAATATTGGCCGACTACTTTAGCCTGTGCTCCTTGGATTTGTCTTTTCGGGTCCTTGATTCTTTTAAGTGCTTCATATGGTGTTGGATCTTTATATCCTTCTTGATTGTATTTGCTAATCTTGGCCATATCGCACCTCCTTGGCTTTCAATATGTGGCAGGTACTTACAGGCGCATTATGTGCTTTGCAGTACGCCCATTTCTTGCAGTTCTGTCCTTCGCAATCCTCGAGGTATTTCTCCCCGGTCATTTTGAATTTCATGTAGTCTAAAATCTGGCTTATTACTCGGTCGGTTATCTGCTTTTGTATTTTTCCGGCAGCTCTATGTATATGGGGCCTATGTCTATCCCTTTTGGCGCTTTTATTTCCTTGGGAGTTTCCTCTGTGATTACTCCGTTGATGTAAAGTATCGGCATGCCTATTGCCTCGGCCAGCTTTATCTCTGCTGCCATACCTTCGCTGATGGTATCTCCAAATACCCAGAGCTCATCACATCGCTTTAACATTTCCATTCCCATGCCCATGCCGACTGCTCTTTGCACCGGATCCGAGTCGTCCATAAACTGTGTGAATAATAAGTGCGGTGCATATGGTATAAAGCCTTGATCTACTACCATCTTGTAGTATTGCTTTGCTCGTGCCATGTTGAGCTTATAATCTCCCCTCAAGGGACTTGCTACATATATCAGCTTTCTTTTCGTTGCCTCGCTCATTTACATCTATCCTCCCTTTACTTGCTTTTATTTCAAGAGGCGCATAATTGCCGCAGTGCTTATAAAAATGCTTTTTATAAAATGGGCACACTCCCGGGTATTCATCTACGGTCTCTGCTCCAATCCTGCAGGTGCTGCAGTTTTTAATCACAGCTTTGTTCCTCCTCTCTGATTTCCGGAAGGCTCACTATCTCAATTTTCGCTCCTTGGATCCTTCCCAGCTCGAGCGCTGCTTGATGGCCTTCCGGTGTGAATATATCTAATCTTCCGATTTTGTTCAGGCTGCTGCCTCCACGGTCTGCTATTACATGGGTCTTACCTTCTATTCTGATGATGGTCCCAAATGGTAGCCAGTTGCATGCTGCTACTGGTATTTCTGGTTCCTTGTCGCTTTCTATCTTTAGTCCGCTTGCTGTTATACCATCAATTTTTCCGCAGCATTTCATGCATACGCAGTAGTGTGTTAGCTCTCCGGTGATGATGTCCCCCTCAGTAATGCCTTTATATGTTCTTGGTTTTTTCTCAAGCTCCGGCTCTGGTTCCAGTTTTGGCTCCTGTGCTATGATTTGGTTCTTTATCCCCCTTACCGGCTTATATCTGAATACAGGCTCGGCCTCAGCTTTATTAGTCGTCTGTGTCGAGACCATAAATATTGCTATTACGACTGCTGCCATTAAAATTGCTTTTGTAATTTGCTTCATTCTCTGCACCTCCAGCTCGGGCCGGTCATCATAATGCCTTCACACATCTCCCTGAGCCTGTCTATAATTGCCTCGGCTGTTATGTCGTCGCCTCTCTCTGGGGTTAACCTCTTAATTAGTGCCTTATCATCGTAGTTAGTGGTTACTATGGTCGGCATATATCCTTCGTACCGGCTGTTTATGATGGTATAAATCTTTGATACTCCCCATTCTGTCGGTGGTTCTTTACCCATGTCGTCGATGATCAGGAGTGGGACCGTCTCATAAAGCTTCAAAACATCGACTTCCGAGGTTGTCCCTTTGTCATATGTCCTCTTTATGCGGTCCAGTAGGTCAATCATGGTCATGCATATTACCGGCTGCCCTTGCATCATGAGTTGATTTGCTATGGCGGCTACGAGGTGGGTTTTACCGGTACCTACGCTGCCGGTTATAAATAATCCATTTCGGTCCAGCTTCTTGCCACCGGCCGGGAGCTTGCTCTGGAAGTTGTCAGCGTATGCTTTGGCTATCCTGTATGCTGCTCCGTTTGTTTCAGTTACTATGAAGTTTTTAAAGGTCCTATTTAAAAACCGCTCTCTCATCCCGCTCTCGCCGATGATCCTCTTTATCCTTAACCTTACCCTTTCGGCTTCTTCTTCCTGCTTTCGCCTTTCCTCGACCTGCTGTCGTTCTCTCTCTTTGCGTCTTTTGTCCGCTTGGAAAGCTTCGCAGCTGCATTCTGCCGAGTGCGGGAACCATATCACCCTGTCTCCAAATCTCCCACCTTTTGCGTACATAGGTCCTTTGCAAAACGGGCAGGTTTCTGGTTCAGGTGGGTTGTACTTACTCGCTTCAGGATCCGAAGCAATTAAGAAAATGTCACTATTTTGGGTCTCTTGTTGGGTCTGTGGCCATCCTGAAGCCTGTGAGTTTTGGGGCCTCCGCTTGTCCTCTGTCTGGTCTTGCATCTTGTTCAGAATGTTTGCTATTGCCTCCATTTCCTATTACTCCTCCTTTGTCGTCGTACTTGCCTTCAAGTACTTTGGCCATATTGGTCGGCTTCATTAGCCAGTCAAAGTCAGCTTTCCAGTTTCTATCGTTATGACCTTTCAGGAAACTGCTGGCTTCTGCTTTTCTGAATAATTCCTCAAATGCCTGTATGCTCTTGTACTCGTTCCATCTTGCTGAAACTGCCTTTTTCCTTTGACCGTTTATGTTTATGATTTTAGGGAAACTAAGACATGTGCTTATAAAAAGCTCTTGAATTTTCTTGTAAGGTACCGGTTCTCTATCTGCCGGTGGGTCTGCTGGTGGTTCTGGGGGCTTGTCCCCCTTAGACTCTTTAGAGTCTATATCTATATTGGTACTGTACTGTACTGTACTGTACTGTAATAGTAGATTTTTTTTGCCATTAATCTGTTGATTATCTGTAGAAATCTGTTGATTATCTACCTGATTTTTACCTGATATTTGTTCATCTGTCGCCGTTGTCCTTGGTTGCAGCAAGGTCATACCAGCCTGTTCCGGTGTCCTGCCAGCCTTCTTTAAATCGCATGCTCTGCAGGCTACCACTATGTTATCTATGCTGTGGTCTCCGTCCGGATCCACAAGGTTATAAGTTCCTCCCCCAGCTCCCTTCCTATCATCCCAGTTGACTATTCTGCCGCAGTATCTGCAGTTGTCGCCATCCCTGTTTCTTACTGCCTTGATTACTCTCATGTTGCTGTAAAGGGTCCTTTGTCTCATCCTGTAGGCTTTTTCCTGCTCTCTGCGGTCGATTAACTTGCCGGCATATTCCTGCCAGTCATGTATCAAGATTTGGCCATCATGTTTATCAAACCATCCGCAATCTATCAAAACATTCATTAGCTCCTCTGGATCTCCGTCCCACTGTGCTGCTCTGGCTATTGTTTTTGGCCTTATCTCTGTGATGTCACCGTCCGGTACGTTGTCTATTGCCCACAGCCAGAGGGATATAAGCATTCCCATCATAGTAACCGGTTTAACGTCTAGAGCGTCTGCTGCTTCATATGTTTTTCTATGGTCCCTCAATGACTGATGTATCTCAAGCCACGCCAATTTCTCACACCCCCTTTATTTTTAAGCGGTAGGCTCACCCTTCTCGGAGCGAGCCTACCCGGTTTTATGATGCGTTATCGGTCCAGAGGATTTCTCCAGTATCATCGTCTACTATTAGCTCACTATCCGTTTGCTCATCTGTCTCGTTTTGTTCTTCTTCCGTATCGATTTGTTGAAAATCTGTAGATATCTGTTGATTTTCTACCTGATTTCTACCTGCGTCCCACAGTTTTTTCTCTTTTTGCTTTTGCTGCTCAAAGTAGACCTGAAGGTATAAGTAGTGGAGCTTCTTGGCACCGTTCTTGATTTTAATTAAAAGGTCCTCATCTATAACAAAGTCTCCAAATGATCTGAGCGTCAGCTCGTGCCCGAATACCAGCTCTATACGTGCGTCCGGATCTGTGGTCGGCTCGTCATTTCCTAGGTCGAGTCTCATCTGTGCCGCTTTCTCCCAGAGCGGTTTTATGGTCAGTATGATTGGGAAGTCCTCCTTGCTGAAAGTGTACTCTAGGTCGTTATCCTCGCATAACTTGTCCAGCTTTTTCTGCTGTTCAATCAGCTTGTTGTATAGCATTTGCTCTCCTCCTTTCTAAAATGGTAGGTCGTCATCGTAATCCACTGGTGTGAAGTCGTTCGTGTCGTACTCACCGCTTGGCTCTGTGTTCGTGCCTCTTTTGCTATCGGCGAAGAATATTAAAGCTGCCTCCACCTCTGTGACCTTGCGGTGGTTCCCATCTTTGTCCTCATAGGTCCTTGTTTTAATACGGCCTTCTATCAATATCTGCTGTCCTTTGGTGAGGTAGTTGGCTACAAACTCAGCACGCTCCCTCCACGCTATTACCGGTATGAAGTCGGCCTCGCTGGTTCCATCTGGCTTTTTCCTGCCGCTGTTTACTGCAAGGTCAAATCTTGTTACTGCTATTCCGTTTGCGGTATATCTTAGCTCGGGGTCTCGTGTGAGACGCCCGAGCAGTATTGCTTTATTCATTAAGCGTGTCCTCCCTTCGCTGCTGCTGCGTCAAGTTGTTTGCATAGCTCGTCATATTCCTCTCTGGTCAGGTCTTTAGCTGCAGCCTTCTTGTATTTCTTGGCTATATGCTCGCTTAGCTGTTCCTTGGAGACCCCGGCGGCTATTGCTTTAGCATTCAGCCTTGATATTTGCTTGTCGGTTAGTTTCCCTGTGGTCCCGGCTGGCTGCTTATTTCCTTCCGGTGGAGTCGCTGGAGGAGTTTTATGTTGTTCTTGCGGTTTTTGTTCCTTCTGCGATTGTTCCTGTCCTTCAGGTGCGAGATTTTGGTTGTCCGGATCGTCATCGCCCATGTCTATGCTGAATTTCTCAAAAAGGTAATACTTTAAAGCATATGTCCATGCTGCGCCTTTTGCCTTGGCAGGGTCGTCGTTCCATCCTATGGCGTGTATCTCTGCCGTCAGGACATCGTCCGGATTGTCAGCGTCGGTCCACTGTATAGTCAGGTTGGCTCTGTATACCCACATGAGCCTTTCGCCGAATTTGGTCTTTACCGTCATGGCCTCGACGGTTGGATCCGTTTCCTTGATTACATCGAATACAACATTGAGCTCGTTCATCTTAGGTGTAATGGCCTTCCATACGGAGTCTATCTTGGCAAACTTATAATCTACCTTGTCGCTGTACCTTTCCTTCTGTATGTATGGAACACATTTTCTGAGCTCTACAATCTTTTGATGGAGGTTTAAAGCTGTTGTTGCCTCCTGCTCGGTTTTGCTCATGGTGCTCCCCCTTTACTCAAACTTGATTTTAAACTCTGGCGGTTCTTCTACTATGGTTACTCCCTCTACTATCTCTCCGGTGTCGGCTATAGTGGCTATGCTACCTTCAATGTTGATGAGCTTTTTAAAATCTCCCCATTTCGGCTCCTCAACAGTTTTGATGTAGTCCGTGTATCCGTTGGCCTTAAGCCATGCAGTAAGCTTTTCTTTGTCCGGATTAGCCTTAACAGTTGCAAATTTCCTTACAAGAGTTCCTGAAAGGAGCCTGTATGTTTCCTGCGTCTTGGTTGCTTTCTTTGGTACCGTCTCGAAATATTGAAGTAGCTTGCCGGTCAGGAAGGCACTGTTTGCCTCGTAGCGCTTCCTTGCTTGCTCTGCTTTGTATGTTGCCTCTGCGATCATCTCGTCGGCCAGTGCCTTGATACGTTCGTACTCCTCTTTTTCTTCACGAATCTTCTTAAGTGCCCATTCTGCGGTCCTGTCGTTGTTTATAGTAAATTCGGGTTTTGGGGCGCTCTCATCGGCGCCCGGCAGTTCTATGTTTTCAAGGTTAAATATCGAGGTCCTCTCCATATCACTCATGGTCATTCTCCTTTCCTGTTTTTATTGCTACTAGCTCAGCCTTTACCTCTGCCAGCTCGGCTGCCAGCTTCTCGGCCAGTTCCTTTTTATCGCAAAAGTATTTATACCAGTCATCAGCACTTTTCCTGAGCTCACGGTTCTCGATTTCAAGTTCCGTATTCCTCGTTGCCAGATCCTCAATTGTTTTTGTTAGCGTTTGGATAGCTGTTTTTCTCTCATCCATGGTTTTACCCCCTTCGTTTTATTCTTCTGATTCCCTGAGCAGGTCTTTTATTTCAGCTATAAACTCCGGTGTTTTGGCTATTGCCATCCCGATGATTGTAATCAGTATGGGTATTAAGTACTCTCCTCCAAAGGCGAAGTATCCACGCTCTATGTATGCTACCTTAACCGCCAGTGGTGTGATTATGATTGATATTCCGAGGGATATTGCTATGGTAATTGTGTATTTATTTATCTTTTTGGCCATATGTGGTATAATGGCCTTGGATTGAGGTCCTTTCGCAAGGACTTTATTGGGTAGCTGTTCTCTGGGCAGCTGCCTTTTTTCTGTCTTGATAACCATCCTTATCCCTCCGTTCTATTCAGGCGATTCCATTTGCTTCGTGAAATATTCAGGATGTCCCATCCCAATGCTTCAAGCTCTGTAGCTCTATCGTAGCTTTGCACATCTTGGCTGTGTCTGGTCACTGCGTTGGCCAGTCCCAGCAGGCTTAATTCTCCGCCTTTGATCAGGTGAGTTAGTACCCCATTGCTTTCCTCTTTAGTTAGGCCAAATTCTTTAGATGCGAGCTCAACCACTCCGGGTATGTCTACTGATGTTATCTTGGCCTCATCGGCCTCCCTCATTTTATCTACCAATCTGTTGAATTTGGTCTGGTCCACTGCCTGTCTCACTGTGTCCTCTACTTTCATCAAGAAGGCTCTATCATCTGCCTCGATAGTCTCATCTCTGTAGATCTCGTAATCGTCGCCGGTATCATATCCTCTGCCTATGTGGTACCGACGCTGTCCTGAGTCTGAGGCTATCATGCCGTTGCTGCATACCAGTCTGTAAATTAAAGGCTGGACACTTACTGCTCCTTGGCCAGTCTCACTATTTGTGATTACAATGCCTGCCTGAACAATGTCCCCTTTCTTGACCTCTGCAGTTATTCTGGGATTGACTACCTTCAGGTACATCCTGCTCTCAGTGAGCTCGCAGCTCTCTACGGTTGCGTCTTTCATCTCTCTGATAATCGGGAGGACCGTCATTGCTATATCGTAGTTGTCTATTCTGCGGTACCTGTCGCTTAAAAAGGCTCTTGCCCTGCCGTCAAGTGTGCGCAGCATTCTTCTGCTCGGTGTCTTTGTGAACCATGCATTAACGTTTGCTGCCAAAAGTTCCGGGTATTCGCTCCTCATCTTGTCGTAATACTTAGCTGGAATATTCAGGTGCTGCCCTATTTGGCGATGTGTTATGTCGTTTATACCCATCCTCAAAACATCGACCTGTCCATTTCTTTGGCTCATCATGTCAAGCATGATTCCGCCTTCATCGAGACTTAACCTTAAGTTGCGGGTATCGAGTAAATAGTCCTTTTTCTCCTTTACTTGTCGGTCCAGTTCTATGGCCAGCTCTTGTAATGTTCTTCCTGTTTTCATGAACCATCTCTCCTTTTTTAATTTATTTCCTCGGCTGCTATCCGGGTCATGCATAACTCCATGGTGTATCTGGAAAACATCATTTCTCGGTATACATCTGCAGTGAGTAGCACAAGGTAGAAATCGTCGTAGTGTGTGTTGTTCGGTTCTCGCTCCTTAGCCATCTGCAGCTTTCTTCTGGCATAGCGTTCAGCTTCTTGGAAGTCCTCGTCCGGTGTCTCTATCCCGAGAAGCTTGTCCACCTGTTCCTTGAGCGCTTTGTCCATGGACCCTCTCCTCCTCTACTTTTTCTTCTGGTTGTTAATGACCGAGAGTATCACCAGCGTTGCGCAAATAATCAGGGTAATCAAAACGCCATTTGACATCCTTCTACCTCCTTCCCTACAAGTCCCAGACGTTCTACTAGTGTCTGTGCTTGTCCATATGGCTGAGGTTCGTATCTTAGGTTCTTTAGCTTCTTGCCGCTTACTCCGTACTTCGGGTTATATCCAATTAGGTTTATGTATGCTGTCAGGTCGTCTCTCTCATTGGCCATTGCCTTTAGTACTTCGTAAAGTGCCAGTACGTCATCTATGGCTCTGTGGCTGTTCTTTACCTTGTCCTGAAGATTGTATGCCTCGATGGCGTTCTCCAGTTTGTGCGGGTAGCTCCTGCGGTCCTTATAAACTGTCAATGTGTCGAGCACTGCCAGCTTGGCTGTAGGCAGCTTATTCTCTTTTCTCAACATCGCTCCCACAAAGCTGACATCAAAGTGGGCGTTGTGCGCTACCATAAGTGTTGGACCGTCGCTTAACATGACTGCGAGCATGGCCGCTGCCTCTGCTCTGCTAACACCTTCCTTCTCAAGTAATGCATCTGTGATTCCTGTTAGTTCCACTATTTTCTGTGGCACCTTCTGGCCTTCGGGAAGATTTACAAAAAGCTCCAACTTCTGATCTATCCTTGGGTTGCCGTAGGTATTGCTCTTTAGTTTTAAAGCTGCCAGCTCGATAATTTCGCAGCTTTCGCAGTCAAGGCCGGTTGTTTCTGTATCAAATAAAACTATGCTGTTGTGGCTCTTGAATAGTGAACCGAGTGGGTTTAGCTTCTCCATGACTCTCCTCCTTTTTGGTTTTATCCGTGGCTCCTTTTGGTGTCCGGATTTCCTCTTGGCATTCGCATTTCTCTCCCGGATCGAGGTATGTTCCGCAGTTCTGGCATATGTAGTTGTGCATCTTGTTCTCTCCTTTCTTTGCTTGTGCAGTGTGGGCAAATATAGCCGGCAGCTGAGGTTTTTATGTGAATGCTGACATTCCATACCTTACTGCATCTCGTGCATGTCATATTCATAGCCTGTCGCCCTCTGCCAGCATCTCCATGAGGTGGTTCTGGATCCTCGTCTGGTATTTCTTGCGGATCCTTTTTCTCTTGGAGTGCTTGTAATAATGCCACCATTTCGGATTAATGTCTCTGGCTGCCGCCTCCATGAGCTTGTCCCATAGCTCTTTGGCTTGTTTGCAAACGCATTCAATAATTGGTTTTATAGCCTCAGTAGCATCTACCAGATTCTTTAGGGCTTCGTTTAATTGCTGCAGCTGTTCGGCGTTGGGTTGTGGCATATTGGTGCAATCCATCTATGTCACCTCCTCTCCAATTATGGCTTGGCAGGCTTCGTCTAGCGCCATTCCTGTGAGCAATGTAATACTGGCCTTTGCCACTTCGCTGGCTTCGGCGTCTGTGCTTCCGATGTTTGTCTGTCCGAGTGTTTCTCCGGTCCTTCTGTCAATGCTAATCCTTAAAACATTGAGCTTCATATGCTTACCCCCTCTCATACCGCCTCCTTATTTCTTTGTTTTTCTGGCTTCCTCAAATTCTTTAAGGTCCTGTGGTGTGATGTGGTACAGTCTCCCAGATTTGATGGCTCCGAGCTTTTTCTTCCGGATCCAGTCCCACACCGTTATAACCTTTACTCCGTAAATTTCAGCGACTTGTTCGGGTGTGAGATATTTTTCCACTTTATTCCCTCCTTTTACTTGTGTTTAGTTCGGTTTTATGGTATTCTTAATCTGCGACGATGTATGAATACCGAACCGAAACCTCTTGAAAAAAGGATTTTTCTTGGGGTTAGCTTTGTTTTTCCTTTTTTCAGTTTGGTGTAGTTTTATTGTATTAGAAAACTTTCTATTTGTCAATAATATTTTAGAAAGTGTTCTAAAATATATGAAAGGAGGGTATTTCTGTTGAGCTCTGTTTATGACAAAGTAAAAGCAATAGCTGATGAGCGTAACTTAACTATTTCTGCTATCGAAAACGGTGCGCAAATAAGCAATGGTTCGATTATGAAATGGAAAAAAAGTGTTCCGAGGGCCGATTATCTTTACAAAGTATCAAAGTTTTTGAATGTGCCGATAGAATATTTTCTAAATGACGATTATCAATTTTCTTGTAATAGAGAGGATAGCGTTCTTGGTGAGCTTTCTGATAGAGAAATAAGGATTATTGAACTTTACAGACAACTTGATGAAGTAGAACGGATAAAAATAGAGGGTATGCTTGAGATAAAAATTTATGAATCTCATATATCTAAAAAGGGAATGTCATCTACTTATCGGAATGGAGAAGAAGCGGCGACTAGAGAAAAGAAGCATGCTTAAGCGTTTTGAAGTGTTTCATAATGTGCTTGGGAGGTGATTTTTTGTCTGTCAGTGAAAGAATTTTTTCGCTTCTTAAAAAATCTAAAAGAAAACAATCTGAATTAGCTGCATATATCGGTGTTAAACCTAATACCGTATCTGGGTGGAAAAATGAAGGATCTACTCCGTCTACGGATCTTATTCCATTAATTGCTGATTTTTTTGGAGTATCAACAGACTACATCTTAACTGGGACAGAATTTAGAAAGAATTTGAATAACAAATTATCCGAACAGGAAGCAGAGCTGCTGCGTATTTTTAATTTGCTGGACATCAGAAAGCAGACCGCCCTCCTGTCATATGCTTACAAATTAGAGGATGAAAACTAATAAAAGAATGAAAGGAAGTGTATTTATGGGATTGCGTTTTAGGAAGAGTATTAAAATAGCTCCCGGCCTTAAGCTCAATATCAATAAAAAGAGCATTGGCCTAACTTTTGGGGCTAGAGGTTTTTCACACACTATCAATTCAAGTGGAAGGAGGACCACTACCGTCGGACTTCCGGGTTCAGGCCTATCGTACTCAAAAATAAGCACAACAAAAGCAGCAAGTAAACGAGCCACTTCGTCTGAAGAATGCGCTTCTGCAATTGAAAATTCAGGAGAAAGCATGCGCTCACAAAAAGCTGCTTTAGTTTTATGCGTGTTTTTTGGCCTTTTAGGTGCCCATCGATTTTATGTTAAAAAGATAGGTACTGGGTTGCTGTATTTCTTTACCGTTGGATTGTTTGGTATAGGTTGGATTGTTGATATTGTTAAAATAATTTCTGGTAATTTCCGGGACGCATCTGGGTTGGTCCTGAAAAAATAAAAAGCCTCCCTTTGGAGGTTGAAAGGAGGTTATCTGTTGAATGTAGTTATTTATGCTCGCTATAGCAGCGATAATCAAAGAGAGGAGTCCATCGATGCTCAAATACGGGCCATAAAGGAATATGCAGCTCGTGAAGGTCATAACATTATCAGGATCTATGCTGATGAGGCCAAGTCTGCCACTACGGACCAGCGTCCGGAGTTTCTGGCCATGATGAAAGATGCTGAAAGCGGTCTCTTTCAGGCTGTGATTGTGCATAAGCTTGACCGATTCAGCCGTGACAGGTTTGATTCTGCATATTATAAACGACACCTGAAGAAGTGCGGAGTGCGTCTGATTTCCGTTTTGGAAAACCTAGACGACAGTCCGGAATCTATTATTCTGGAGTCGGTGTTAGAAGGTATGGCCGAATATTATAGCCGTAATCTGTCCCGAGAAGTTATGAAGGGAATGAAAGAGACGGCCTATCAGTGTAAACATACCGGAGGTATTCCTCCACTGGGCTACGATGTTGGTCCTGATAAAACATATGTTATCAACGAGACTGAAGCAGAGGCTGTACGTCTCATTTTCCAGATGTATGCCGATGGCCATGGCTATGGCGCAATCATTGACGCTTTGAATGCCAGAGGATTTAAAACAAAAGCCGGCAGGCCTTTTGGGAAAAATAGTATTCATGATCTCCTCAAGAATGAAAAATATACCGGGGTCTTTGTTTTTAATAAGGTTTATAACAAAGTGGACGGTAAAAGAAACGGCCACAAATTGAAGCCTGACTCAGAAATTATCCGGATTCCCGGTGGATGTCCTGCGATTATATCTAAAGAACTATGGGAAAGGGTGAAAAAGAGGTTGGATGCAAATAAAAGGGCCACTGGTGCCTATTCTGCAAAGATTGTATATTTACTTTCTGGTTTGATTTACTGTGGCAAATGTGGCTGCGCTATGGTAGGCAATCGTGCCAAGATGGGAAGGAATAAAACCGAGTACGCTTACTATGGATGCAGCACGAGGAAAAGGACAAAAAGTTGCGATATGAAGCCTGTTAATAAAGCCTTCATTGAAGGGAAGGTCCTTGACGCTCTCTACGAAAATCTTTTTGCCGATCATGTTATCGACTTGGCCACAGATATGATTTATAATCATGCTGCCTCTCAAAACACAGAAATACCGAAGCAGATAGCTGCTCTGGAGAAGCAGCTCGGGACTGTTGAAATTGAAATTAAAAATATTGTCAATGCTATTGCTGCAGGGATGTTCCACGAGTCAATGAAAGAAAAAATGGATGAGCTGGAGGCCTCAAGGTCTGCTCTGCGGATCCGGATTGAAGAGGCAAAACTGCAGCAGCAGTCTCATTCTCTTACTCGTGAGCAGATTCGTGCCTTCTTGGCTCGTTATCGTGATATTAAAGAGATGACTCCGGCCAAACAAAAGGAGGCTATTCAGGTATTTGTTGAGCGTGTCACCGTGTATGTTGACCGTATCGATATGGAAATTTTAACCGTCCCCGGAAATAGCTCGAGTAAAAATATAAAAACCGCCAGTCGGCAAACTGGCGGTAGTGAAACTGTTCAAGAAAGCGGGTCGGGCCATCTTGACAGTAGTTTGGACTTGTTGGTGGAGGCGAACCGTGACCTGTCAAGGCCAAAAAATCAGGAGCCTTTTAAAATGCGTATATCTATTGCTATTGGTGATTATAGGCATCAAACCAAATAATAAAAAATCCCGCTCCGAATTTGCTCCGGGGCGGGATTTTTTTATGCTGGCAGCCGGTTCTTATCTTTGTTCTGTTTGACCAGCTGCTCTATTTTACTCTTTAACCACAGATCGAGATCTCCATACATTTCTATAATTATTTCCCTTGCCTCTGCAGTTAATAAAGAGAGCGCTATATCCTTGGCCTTATTAAATGCTTCCAGTTGTGCTTCTTTGGTAAATTCACCTTTTGCCTTCAGGTCCTCGACAAAGGTTTGGAATGTCGTTTCTACTGCTTGAAGCACTATGTCGTTGGCCTCTTGAATGTAATACCTGATAGTTTGATTTTCGATATTGTTGGTTATTTCTGCTGCTTTTTTTCTCATGTATGTGATTAAGTATCCACTGACTGCTACCAAAAGTGGCAGCACTACTGCTGTCATTATGGTGTTTATAAATTCGCTATTCATGGTTTTCCTCCTTATTCTACGACTTCAATGTCGCTTGTATTTACCCAGCTCACGATTTCTTTAAGCAGGACCCTTCCGTAACCGATTTGCTGGACTGTATAAGTATTTCCTTTGACCCAGTTGGGTATTGTCTGGCCTGTACTATATTTTGTTGCCGTGTTTTTAACCTTTACTTTGGCTCCTACTTTTAAGATAGGAATAGGATTTGTTATCGTAGCATTTCCCGCAGGTGTTCCAGCTTCAGTCGTTATAAAGCAATTGAAGCCATCGCCTTTAAGTCTTTTGGCCATGGCTTCGGCATTTGCCTTTTGGCTATATGCTCCTACCTGAACCTTATAAAGTCCTCCGGCTATAACTATGTAAGTATCATATCCTTTGGACTTTAATTTTGCCGCCTGCGCATCTGCGTTAGCCCTAATTGAGTAAGCACCTACTTGCACTCTATAAAGAGTTGTAGGTTTCGATTCTGGCTGCTGGACCGTTGGATTTTCACCTTTAAGAGCTGCTATGATTGCGTCAAATTGAAATTCAGAGCCGGGACAGTTCGGTTTTGTAACCGGGTTAATCTGATAATGGCCCACAATATGTTCCCGGTCTATCGGGATCTCTATGCCATATATCCTTTTAACCTCGGATCTAATGTATTTCATGAGCTCAATGGTTGCAACCAGTTGCGCATCGGTCAATTTGCCTTTACTCTGCGCCCATATTCCTTCGTGCTCTATGCTGACCGTGTAATAGTTGGCATTAGTCTTTCTTTCTCTTACCGTTTTCAGGGTTGATTTTCCATAATAGACCTTGCTATTCGGGTCCGTGCTAGTGCCATTACACCACGAGCCGTCTGTGAGCTCTACTAGCTGTGTTATTCTGCCGTCTTTTGCTACCACAAAATGTGCTGATGCCTTAGATGCCGGATTAGTAAGCCAGCTAATTGCTCCCTCGTAGGATCCTTCGGTAATATGGCATACGATCATATCAGGCTTCCAACCATTACGTCCATTATACTTATTGGGGCTAAGTTTTTTTATGATATTCACAATTACCCTCCTTCCTTAATTTTCTTCATTTTCGCCGTCATTCTTGCCATATAGCCTCTTGAGTTTGATTTTGTTTTCTGCTTCGGCTTTTTTATAATAAAAGCCGGTTGCAGTTGCGAGCTCAGCAAACATAGCTGGTATAATATAGGTCAATGGCGATGTATCTCCTGTCTTCCAAACTATAACAAGAGAAAAAATAACAATCAGTGCTGTGCTGATTGCTACTCCGACAAATATTTTCTTTGAAAATTCTACTCTGCGTTTTCTCATGGCCTAACCTCCTATGAGTTAATATACAGCATCGCCATTTTTGGAGACTTCCCTTTCTATCTTGTCAATTCTCTTATGCGCCTGCTTAGTGCTCTCCTCAACTCTGGTTACCCTCTCGGCCAAATTGTTAATGTTCTTATTAGTGTCCTTTTGCTCAAGAAGGATCTCATCTATCCTTCTCTTGATATATTCCGTATCGGAGCGAAGCGTAGCATTATCAATACCTTCGCTATATGCATCTTTTTGTAGGCCTCTTTTATAGCCTATATATCCAAATACGACACCACTTATAGTGCCAACGACACCTATTAAAGCAAAAATTGATGTCTGATCCATGGCTTTGCTTCAGCTCCTTTCTTGTAATTAATTCTCATTATCCATACCCCCTATCTCTGAGTTTCTCCTCTCTGGAATTTAATTCTTCGGGATAAATATCGCCGTAGGCCATAACTATCAAAATGCTTCATAGTCCCAAAGTAAGACATAACACTGGAATGCACTGTTTCAAAACCTACGTTTCCCTTTTGATACTGCTTGGCCAGATATTTAAGCCTGCTTTTCATCTTTCGCAAGGACTTCTTTTTCAACTTTCTATGCGTTGGGAATATCCTGAAGCCCACAAACTCTATCCCTGTTTTGACCTTTCTGATGGCGGTCTTTTTATTCAGGTTAAGCCTCAATTTCTCATTGAGAAATATTTCTAGATCATCCTTAACGGAAGCCAGATATTTCTTATCTGGATGCAGGATTATAATATCATCCATATACCTGATGTAATATCGCAGCTTCAGCTCATGCTTTGCATATTGGTCTAGCTCGTTGAGATAGATATTGGCAAACAATTGCGACGTAAGGTTTCCTATCGGCATTCCAACTGTAAAAAGTCTATCTTCTGGCCTGCATTGGTCTGGGTCCACACCTAATGGTAAACCGAAGGCTGTATGCTCGCAGTCTATAATGGTTTTGAGCAGCCATAAAAGTCGTTCATCATCTATCTTGCTCCGGAGTATCCTCATTAAGCATTCATGATCTACTCTATAGAAATACTTTGAAATATCCAGTTTCAAATAATACCAATCTCCCGGCTTTCTGCTCACAGCTCTTACCCAATACTGCAAACGGTCAGCTGCTCGGTGCGTTCCCTTTCCTTTTCGGCATCCATATGAGTCATAAATAAACTGCCTATCAAACAATGGTTCTAATTGCTGATAAATCGCCCATTGAACCACTCTATCCCGGAAATCCAAAGCCATTATTAATCTCTTTTTAGGCTCATAAACGTAAAACTCCCTATATCTGCCTACTTTGTAAGTCTGGTAGATTAAGTGGTTTTGTAAATTTATAAGCTCCTCCTCAAGATTTGCGGAAAAGCGGACCACATCATCTCTATACCATTTACCTCTTGCAGCATTCTCATATGCTTTATAGAGATTTTCCCAGCTGCAAATCTTGTCATAAATATCCGTTATCTTTGCCACATAATCTCTCCTTTATAAATTAAGCCATGCGTGGCAATCCCGAAGGCCTGCCTTCATGGCAATTCAATCTTTTACGCTTTATGCTAGCGTAGGGAGATGTGCCCCTTTGACCCTGTGCTGTCCTGCTCCCTTGAGAGACAGGCTTCATGACAAATCAGGCCAGAGCGGAACGGAAGCCGAGGTTGTCGTTGACGTTGGAGCGGGAGTTGTTGCCGTTCAAGTAGAAAACACCGGCGTTGGCACCGTTGTTCCAGTTGCCACCACGATAGCCGAGGCGTCCGCTATTAACGGCACATCCCCCAAGTAAAAATTTTATTTAGTGCTACGCTTCCATCCGTTTAACATGCGTCCTATCTCGCTTAATTCCTTGCTCCATTCCTCATGAGCACCCAGTGATATGTATCGCATGTCTTTATCTGCTGCTATATCTATAAATGTCCGTAGCACATCGAGTTCTACATCTATTTCATCTTGAAGCGGCTTCTTACTGCCCTTGGTCTGATTAGCCATAATTACAAGTCGGATTATCCTATACATGGAACCTCTTATCTCGGCGGCCAATAAATATCTTTCATGCTTCGGAAATTGCTTTAATCTCATGTTTCCATGTATGACCATCCGCTTTACTTTCTGTAAAATCTTCAATTCTTCCATATAGTCAATCCCTTCAAAATCCTTTGGGAGGCCGGAGCCTCCCAAAGGATTCAGATTTTCAGATTATCAGATTCTAGATTCCCGGGATATAAGCGGAACGGAAGCCGAGGTAGTCGCTGACGTAGGAGCGGGAGTAGTCGCCGCACAAGCAGAAAACACCGGCGCTGGCACCGCCGTACCAGCAGCCACCACGATAGCCGAGGCGCTCTCCTCGGTTCCTCATGAATATATAGTCTCCTCCATGATCTCCGCTGTCTGCAGGGAATAAAGCAAGAGACTTAAGGATTTCCGGTACCGTTACTCCTGATGCTGCAGTAAGAGCTGCAAAGCTATTAGATCCATATGGAAGATCGTCATCCGGCCTATTAGTTATGGTTGTTACAAGCTGGAATTGGAACCCACTGCTTCCTGATGGTTTGGTTAAGAAATCCCATTTAAGTGTTCCCGGAGTGCCCGGTTCTACAAGAGAACCATCCGGGAGGATTGCTTTCCATCTGCTGCTAGCTGATGTCTGTTCTATTTGTTTAGCAGCTATATTATCGGGAATAATTTGTATTTCGCCATCTACTGTTCGATAACCACCTACCCATTCCCAAACATTGCCATTAAGGTCCCATATTCCGGCCGGAGTCCCATCATGAGACCAGCTTACCGGTCCAGATCCTGTTGCCACACGATATGTTTTATATGGGTCGCCTCCGCCGTAGGTTTCTATACCATGTTCCCATCCAGCGCTAATATCCTTTCCATAGTTATTGTTGCCTCTTGGCATAAATCCATTTTTTCTACACCATAAAGCTATAGCTGCCCATTCTGCATTAGTTAGCAAATGCCATCCGGAGCCTTTGGCCTCGCACCATATTTTTGAATTATCAAAGTTTACTCCGGTGCTTGGCGCAGATCCTCTGTCAGATGCATCGATGTAATATGCTGCTGGATCTTGAAGTGGCAAACTATATGCTCTGCCCTTATATACGATGTTCTGATATTTTGAGCAATAAAAAGCCGGCACTTCTACTCCCTCGACTAGAAATGCCGGATGCGGGCCATTGCTTCCTCCATCAATCAATTCTGATATGAGCTTTTTGTCGAACCTCACCATAATGCTTGGAAGGCCAACATCATCATAGATTACCGTATTGGTTCCGCCGCTCAAAAGGGCTACTGCGAGTTCAAAGTCTTTATAAGTCGCCACGATTACACCTCCAATTTCCACAGTTTCAACGTGACATTGTCCATGCTGAAAGGCACTGGCTGTGTTTTTTCAGGATCTTCATACTGTCTGGCCGGAATAAATATCTGGGCAACATAATATTTGGAGAGCCCTGCTAAAAGGATTTTGTTATCATCTTGGCATATATCGATTTCCACATCAAAGTCTCTTTCGTAGTTTTTAAGATTTAGCATGAGCTCATCTCTGAACATTATCGTGGTGTCTATTACTTGATAATCAATCTTCGGACCTTCGTTCATTTCGATAATTTTCATATTTTCCTCGCCTCCATATCTTTTTTAAGTTCTAAAGTTCGCCTTGCTATCTCTTGAGCATACTCACGCTGCTCCCTTGTTGCATTCATTTGGTTAATTCCAAAGTCTTTTAAAACTTTGGTCTCTGCAGCCTTTTGCTGGTCAGTTTTTATTATTACATAGGCCATCACAGCATACCTCCTTGCACATATAAAGCTACTGTGATGCTTGTAGCAGTGCCCGTATACTTAACCTTGAAGCCATTGGCCTGTTTTGCGCTAACAATAATATCCCCGGCAGTCCCGCCGGTTGTTGACACAATAACAGGAGTTACATTGTAGGTAGTCCTGTTTCTCAATTTATTAGATGGAATAACTACGGATTTGTCTGTATTTGCCCCTGTTATGGTGTCTGTGATTGTTACGACTTCATTCTCGTTTATTCTGTCGAGTAAAAGGCGGTTAAACTGGGCCATGACGGCATTTAGTGCATTGCTTATGAACACACCCTGCTCGATGTTATTAAAGTTTTCTGCATTTTGCGGTGTGCCTTCTTGAATACCGGGCACGTCATCTACCCAGATGGTAGGTTTATAGCTCACAGTTATACCTCCTCCCTGATTGGAAATTCAAATCGAAAAATAACTCCTTGGGAACCGGCCTTTTGAATGTTTTCCAGCTGTTCTGCAGCTACTATTCCGTCTACATCAATGACTCTTACTGCTGTTATTGTAACTGTTCCGGATCCGAGGGCGCTAAAGACGGCATGTATCTCTATTGTGTCCCCGTCGCTTTCTTTTTTTTGTATTACGCCCTCATAATAAGTGCTGCCGACTTTGACTTGCACTTTATGGATTGCTTTCATCCATTCGATACGTCGCTTTTGGACAAATTCTGGCTTCCAAAATGCCATTTACACCACCTCTCCTGTTTTCCTTGTCCCACACTTTACCGGAGTAAATGTGAGTGCTTGAATTGTATTATTTATTTTAGCGGTCACTTGGTGAATACCTGATACATAAGCAGGCATTGGGGTTGTTCCGACTTTATTAGTTCCACTTAATATTGGAGCAAATGCGGTAGCTTCGGCTGCACTATTTATTTTTGCAGGGGCTTTATATATTCCAGATACATATGCTGGGGTTGGGATTGTTCCGGTCTTTTTAGTCCCGCAAGGAATAAAATTAAAGTTCCTTCCCTGAAAATCTGCGCCGATATTAATTGATATCTTCCTTATCTGTCCTATAAATGCTCGATTTGGCTTCGTGCCGCATAAAATAAATGGAAATGCTACATAGTGCATACTTTTGCCGTATCTAAATGGTGTTGAATAAATCCCGTAGTAATATACACCTTCCAAACGAGAACGGACGTTCTCTGTCGTTTTTGCTATCTTAATAAACTCCTGATACATCTCATCGGTTACGGCCTTATTAGTTGTCAGGACCTTAAACTCAAATGGAGGACCTCCATATTCAAACCACTCCTGCACATAACCGGGTCCGAAGTATGCACTAATTAATTGTTCTACGGCCCATTTCGTTCCTCGCTTTCGATGCACCTGATCAGATATTTTTATTATCTTCCGTTTTCTTTCTAGATCCATCGCCGAGCTATACCAGTCTATATTCAGTTCCCATGCCAACTCGTCCAGTTGCTCATGGTCCATATAATCTATTTGGTCCCATACTCTTAACTGTTTAAATCGTGCTCCGGGGTCTTGTATGAGCTTATTCACTGCTCTGGCCAGAGCCTTTACAGCCTCATCATCTCTCATAAAGAGCGGGAGGAGTTTTAATATATCGGCATCCGAAAGTTTCATATTATCACCCCTCCACTACTTCATGGGTAACCGTTAAATTACCGGAAAACTTGGCCACGCTTGTAGCCGGGACTGGGGTATATACCGGCGAGATTATATCAACTCTTATTGCTCCTACTAGGTTGCTGTTATCCCATGACGGAGCAAGTATTAGCTTCCTGAGCTGGTCTGGATTAATATCTCTCCCTAGTGCGCTCCCTTGCCAGTTTATATATCTTGAAATCGCTCCGCCTGCTCCTTCTATAGTTTCTATTGCCTTACTCTCGTCAGCTGCCGTGGTGTAATATTTGAGTTCTATGTCATACTCGATTGTATCCGGAGCTCTTACTGTTACATGGTCGGTCAACGGTCTTACATCATCAGCATTCACTACCTCAAGCACCTTCTGAAGCACTCCTTCATCCGGCAGCTCTCCTCCTAGAAGTATTGGAACGATTTCTACTTCACCGGGGCTTGGCGAAACTACCGCTACATCTGATATATTCGGATCCGCTGTCTTTGCCCAGTATTTATATGCCTCAACAGGTCCGGCAGTCGATGAAATAACGGGCGAGAGTCTTATCCTTTCACGTAGGGAGTCATCTTCTTCTCTGTCGCTTCCTCCGGATGTTGTTGTGATATTCTCCACTTTATCAACATAAGGCACTAGATCGACTATTGTGTTGATGGTTCCCGGCGCAAGACCATTATAAATGGTTCCTCCTTCGACGCTGGAAGCTCTTACATCGACATATAGTTCGCCTGCTGGGATTATTGCAGCAGCATCCGTTTTAAAATATAAAACAAAATCTCCGGTTACTCGGGTGCCGATAGGAATGATCACATTTTGCTCTAGCGGTTCTTTGAGAGAAAAACGTAATGTTGTAGTAGCTGGCACTGGCTCTAATCTCTCTATCCCCGCCCGTTCTGCCAATGCGTCCAATACTTCGCCTCTTGCATAACGGAGCATCTTTTGTTTTGCTGCATCGTTTACCGCTGAATATAAAGCCACAAACAAAGGGACAAGTGCCTCTGCAAATATACGGCGTTCATCTCCGGGGTATAAAGGCTCTGCTACGCCGTTTTCTAATTCCTCAATTATGGTTTTATATATTTTAGCCGAGTCAACATCTATAAAATTAATATCAGCCATTTAATCCATCCCCCCTTTTGATTTTGATGTCTGCATTGAGGAGATGTGCACTTTGCTCCTGTATTAAAGTGGATATTGAAATATCATTCACATTTACTCTGGGCTCATATGTTCGAATGAGCCACTCGGCATCCGTTGCCAGATTATCGGATGCATAAATAGTAGGGCCGTCAATTGCAGATGTGCCAAGTCCTTTTAATCTGTCATATGGCACTTCTCCCCTTGTGATTTTTAGTAGATTGGCTGCACACTGCTCCGGCCTTCCGTTTCCGCTTGCTCTCATCTCATCCCTCCTTTAAGCCAGAGATAGATCTTTGAGATATACCCAGCTGTTAATTCCGCCGTTAGCTCCGAGCAAAGCCTTTTCTCCGCTTACCTTTGATATAACATGTGTTCTGTCTTTTACCCATTGAGGCACCTTTTGGCCGGTTGCATAGTTATTGCCCACAATCCTGACCTTTGCACCTACTACCATACCTGTGCTGGTTGCTTGAGCCAGTTGTGGGTTGGCCGGCTTTTTCGATGCCTTATCTTGTGAGTTTGGACCTATGTCCAATGTCGAGGTTGGAGCAGCTCCGGGTTTGGCTTTTGCTGCCTCGTCTGCATATTCCTCAAAACTTAATCGGAGTTTTGCGGAGCGGATCCTGCCCAGATCGTCTATGATAACATCGCTCACATCTACAGATTGCAATTGCATAAGCTCCGGGCCAAAACGTTTGCCGCCAAGATAGAAAGGGGCAGCCTCTCCGATAAGTGCTTCCCAGCTTTCTATTTCTGCTCTAACGTTTATTCCTGCCACATCACTCAAAGTTACATCAAAGCTTAAAGGCACCAGCTCTCTGCCTCTCACATTTGTGGCCGGCGAGCCCTCTTTATCTTGATTCTGGTCGACTTTTAGTTTGAAAGAAGTTGAGAAGCTTTCAAGGTTATATATTTTGCTGGGAGATACCTCCCATTTTTTATTCTTCCAGCTCGCTATTACTGCCATGATCTATCACCTCTATTCTGGGCCGCTTGTTTTGGACGTTCCTGATGTTACTCCTCCATGGACATGGCTATTAAAGCTGGAAACCTCATCGGTCTCAATATCAGATGCCGTTATTTTCCCTGTTATGTTGACCGGTCCCGGTATAGTCCCTTCCCAGTTGCCATCCATTCTGGAAAGAATGACACCGGTCTGGTCTTCAAATAGTGCAAATACTACCTCTGTTCCCTTGGTGAGGTTGCCCATTTTCCCCCTGAGCCACCATGGAATTGTAAGAGGGCGGGAAACCAGCCCCGGTTTTGCTTGTGGCTGCACTCTCGCCCTCGTGTTGTCTCCATTTCTATCTACTGGCCCTTCTATGGTTAATATCACGCCCTTTTCTATTTGCGCCATTAGTATCCCTCCAGCGGTTTCCTAAAAAATATCTTGCTTTTCCGTGCAACGTAGTCATGCCTGATGTGAGTAATAAATACCGGGCCATTCCATAGGTCTTGTCTTTCCGTAGTAATTCGCACTACACTGGCCGCTGCATATTTAAGCTGTAAATTGTCTTCTATCCAGCCTGTATAGCTGTATTTATTGGCCATTCGTAGAAGTGCTTTAGCATACCTTGTGGCCTCTGCATCACTGGTAACCTTTAGAGGTTCTCTAGGCCTTAAAATGCGGGATGTGTTGCCTTCTGCGGTAAACTTACCTTTAAAGCCTCCGCTTTCAACTTCTGCGCTACCGTATGACATTGCGCTATTATCTTGGTATTCAAACACTCCATCTGGGCCGACATATATCTCTCCGGCCGGTGGTTGGCTTTCGAGATACAGCTCATCATAAATAATTAAGTTCCCGTCATAAATAACTAAAGCACAGCCTTCTAACATGCAGCGGGTTTGTAAAAACTCAAAATCTGTCTGGCTGATCTGTGATAGGTATGGATATACCTGATCAGTTACTCCATAAGACTTAAATGTGAGGCCATGCTCTTGGGCTATTTGTTCTCCGAGCTGCAGGAACCTCACTGCTTCCCATGA
>Ga0134104_1001062_pt1 | contig 26454 bp, 23 predicted proteins | sample 15_3_2metaG_FD_94455 | JGI IMG/M metagenome (GOLD analysis project Ga0134104, IMG submission 94455) | Switchgrass degrading microbial communities from high solid loading bioreactors in New Hampshire, USA - 15_59_3.3_214_A2 metaG | ecosystem: Engineered > Bioreactor > Semi-continuous > Anaerobic...
AGAATTAGGAGGGACATTTAGGAGGGATATTAAAACCAAAACAATTATTTTGTTTTCAAGAACCCCGTATTATCAGGGTTTGCACACACCGACGGGTGAAAGCACGAAGTAGATTTTGAGTCCGGCGCGTCTGCCAATTTCACCACTTCGGCTCGTTAGAATAATTGCATATCAAATTATTGTCAGCCTGCCGGTTTATATTCAAGCTTATAACTCATGCAGACATCGAAAATTATAACACCTTCAAAAAGGTAAGTCAACAAGAAAATAATAATTCAAACCTTGATATGTTCCTTTCTATATCCCATAACAGTTTCATGTCCACTTCATGGAAAGAATTTATACCAACACAGCAAAGAACATTTGGGCTTTATATATTGCATTATTTTGCCCCTTCTCACCTTTTGACGCATTTCATTTCAAAAATACGGCAATAACCCGTCAATTACCCAGCGAATATATCAGACCTAGTAAAGCTGTGATAATAACACCAATCCCTATTCCGAGCAATACGCTTTTACCATGCAGTTTCCCCATAATCTAACCCTTTCCGGCATTATATCTGTCCGTACGCATTATCAAACGGTAATTATTTGCACATGCGCGAAATAAGCTCTATCTCACCTTTTCCCATATTAAGCATTCTCGCAATCTCAGTGCTGCTGATTCCCTTCTTATACAGTTTTATGATTTCATGCTTTCTGTCATCCAGGGAAATAAGTTTGCCCTTCCTTTCAGGAGGTGTATAGACATTTTTCTTTTCAGAAATCTGCTCATTGAGCTTTTCGGACTGATTACCGGCATCAACCTGTTTAGCCTGGGTTACGACAGTATCAATCCTTAATCCGTAATTATTATAAGCGCCGATCTTCTCATCAACTTTGTTAATTAATGCTTCTATGCTCTGTTGCTTTTCTTCAAGACGGTTGACTATATAGCTTGAGAAATTATTCAGCTCTGTAAGGAGTTGTTCAGCATCTTCAATAACCTGTTCAAGTTCATATCTTCTTTCGTCAATATCCAACCGGTAATCCCGTACTTTCTTTTTTTCAACAACCATCCATATTAAAGCAAAGCATACAATGAAAATACCTGTCAATATAATGCAGACATAAAAGATTTCCATCTCAGCACCTCTCATAATCTTATCTTTTGTAAACAATGCAGTCCTAACGTTTATAAACGTATGTCTATAGTACTGCCCGGAGTTTTGTTATTATATATATTTTGATTTTCATTATTCTTCTTTTTTTGTTGATTAGTGTCTTCCTGCTGTGATTCCCTGCCTTTTCTTTCGTTTTTATCCCTGATACTTACTTTATGAAGCTCATTTTGCCTGTTTACCTGCTTCATACTATCCTCCGCCTGTTTTTCAACAGACTGGTTTTTACTTTGCAAAGCAGCAAGATTCTGTTGCTGTTCGTTAGCATGTATGCGCGACACATCAACAACTTTCGGTATCATTACCTGTAGATCAATTGGTCTTATGGGCATAAAACCACTTCCTAAACATTTACCGTTAATATGCACCCACCCTGATGTCTGCACCCTCTCTATATAAAGTACAATACTGCAATGTTTCCTTCACATTCAATGAAGCCGATCCGATTGAAATTTTTACACCGTTGTACAGATAATTCAGTACCTTTATACGGCCCTGGCCTTCCATTTGAAGCTTTTCTTCAAGTATTGCCAGCTCACTTTTGTATTCATTTAACTTACTGTCAAAATAAATCTTGGATCTTAAGCTTTTATCCAAAATTTCCTTCTTTTCAGCCGACAACATTCCGGCAGATTCCAGTTTTTGCAGAAGCATGATTGCCTGCTCGGTTTTTCTCAGGTTTTCCTCCAGCATTGCAATTTCATTACGAACAATTTTATACCTTTCCCGTACATTTGGATCAACGCCCACCTCAATTATGGTATTTGTTGCCAAATAACTCCCTATAACCTTTGCATCAATTTCTTTCCCTACTCTTGTAATTCCACCAACAAGCAAGCCCTTTCTTCCGCCTAATTCAAGGCAATTTCCCACCTTGACGTCAGAATGCATTATTGCTTCGGCTTTCAGATCATTTGCCGCCACAACAGTACTGTTCTCTATATATTTGGCTACTATGTTTCCGCCTGCAATAAGAACACCCTTGTTATTACCGGTCATTCCCCTTCTGAGAATTATATTGCCGCCTGCCTTAATCGTGGCAGCTTCGACAACTCCGAAAACCTCAACATCTCCGCCTGCTTCAACCACAAAACCTGATAATACATTTCCACGTACGAAAACACTGCCGATGAAATTAATATTTCCAGTGGAATTGTCAACATCGGCCGACACTTCATAAGTCGCAAAAACACTTAGTTTTCCGTTTTCATACTTAACCTGGCCATCTATAGCAGAATAATAGTTTAAATTATCTTCACTTACATTTATATTTGATCCCCTGATTATTTTTGCAGCTTTGCCTTCAACGGCCTTAATTTCGTTACCCAGTACGTTCTTACCGCTGACGCCTGGAGTGGGAGGTACAATCTCGCATATTTTCTGATCCCTGCGTACGCTTACAATATAATCCAGATCCCTGTAGTTGACGCTTCCATCCTCCATGATGATAGGCTTTTTTTCCTTATTGATGTCAACCATAAAGACAATCCTGCCATTTTCACCATGAACGGGTTCCACCCCTTGTGCAACAAGTACTTCTTGATCGTAAACAGGATTTTGTGCCAAAAGCCGCAAGACATCCTCCTTAATTCCGAAAATAACCCCGTTTTTCCGCAATTCATCAGCCAACGCCTGAACCCCGGGTGGCTTTTGGCCTTCTTCAGGCTTCTTCAAAACAACAAAAGCCTTCATTTTATCCGGACTTAGTGTAACAATGATTGAGGCATCCATTTGTGCTAAACTCATCGTTTCCCCCCAATATTTATTCATTATGATCCGAGAAGTAAATATTTCTGGTGCTCCAATTTAGCCCTCATTCTTAGAATTGCCTTTGTATGAAGCTGTGATATCCGGGATTCGGATACCTTCATAATGGCACTTATCTCTTTTAAAGTCAGTTCCTCAAAATAGTATAAAGAAACAACCATCTTTTCTTTTTCAGGAAGTTTACTGATTGACTCTGCCAAGATATCTTTAATCTCCAGAAATTCTATCCTTTTTTCGGGTAAAAGATCTTCTCCTTCATTTACTGCATCAAATCCGGTTTCATAGTTCTGTTCAAGATAATCTTCAAGTGATATCATCGTTGACATGTTTACTTCCTGAAGTGTTTTGTTAAGCTCCTCGACTGTAATGCCCATCCTGGATGCAACCTGTTCATCGGTAGCTGCATGGCCCAGTTCATTTTCCAACTCGGAATATACCTTCTCGAGATCTTTACTTTTTTTTCGCAATGAACGAGGGGCCCAATCAAGCTCACGTATGCTGTCAATAATCGCTCCACGAATTCTTAACGAAGCATAGGTTTCAAATTTTACGCCCTTGTTGATGTCAAACTTGTCAATAGCATCAATTAAACCAAAAATTCCGTAACTTACAAGGTCATCATACTCAACATTCGAACCGAAGTATATACTCAGCCTGCCTGCTACATATTTAATAATGTCGGTATACTCGAGTATTAGCTGTTGCTTAATGGAAGGATCCCTTGTTTCATGGTACTTTTTCCATAATTCCTGCTGTCTCTGCAGATTGGTAGATGACATATTTACCCCCCATTCTTGATTAGACAGCCCGAATGGCTTATCTTTTGTGTGAAAATATTGGCTAGATAATATTTCTCACTTATATGGAAGTATTATCTATGCTTATATCAATATTTTAACTCACATATGCCATATGTCAACCTTTTTCATTTTTTTTCTACACAGATGCTTAATATTCCTTCATATTTTCAGCAGAATCAGAAAGAAATCTGTCATCTACACATTCGGCTTATTAAGTTGATCCCTGATGAATTTGCTTACTTTTAACGGTTCGAAGTCAATAACGTTATCCTGTTTTTCTTCTGACAGGTTTTGCTCATTTTCAGGCTTTTCATTGCTTGCATTTTCTTCGGTTTCGCCTGCTTTTTCCTTCTCTTTCTTTTCTTTAACCTGATTATATACTTCCATTAGATTATAACGCACAAAAAACCCAACGGAATAGAATACCACCATCGTTATAATCATCCGCAGCAGTATCCCGTCTTTCTCCATAGAATTTGAAATGCCTGTAATCCCCGATATAATTGCAGCAAGCAATGCAAATAACAAAGGAAGTCTTTTAATATATTGCATTTTTTTCCTCCCATAAGCATTTGGATTATAATGTGACAATAACATGACACCAAGCCAAAATCTTCCCATACAGGGAAAACAAAATCATATATAGGTAATTCCATAGCCTATGGTCTTTATCATCAATCGTCCGTCTTCAGAAAAAAACTCTATGGTCCTTCCATGTTTTCCACCAGTATCCTCAGCAATAACAGGTATATTTAATTCCTGCAGAACCTTTTTTGTGGCTTCCACATTCCGCTCTCCCACTCTAATCATATCAGATACAGCACTGTAAGAAAACATTTGCGCACCTCCGGCAAGTTTGGCAACTATACTGTTCCTGTTCGCACCGCTCTCAACCATTTCATCCAAAAGCAGCTTTATCCCTGTATCCGCAAATTTCGCCTTATTGGATTTGTTTTTTGCCTGGCATGACCACGGAAGCATAATATGGGCCAATCCAATCATTTTGGTTTTTGTGTCATATAGCGCGACCCCAACACATGATCCAAGTCCCAATGTTATTAACCTGCCTGGATGCAAAGTGTGTTTCAGGTCTGCCATCCCCACCTTTATAACATTTTCAGTCATTAGTATATTGCTCCCAATGCATTTATAAGTTTCATGTACGAATCAATATCCGGGACGAGGAAAAAATCCCCGATGGCCCTGTTCTTACCCTCAATAAACTCGGTTTCAATATACAAAACCGTATCTGACGTTTTACCAAACTCTATTGCAGGAACACTCAATATTGCACCTGCCATGTCAATAGCGATATCAGGAACGTCGGGTTTAATCAGAAGCCCTGTAAGAGTAGATAAAGCGGACAGATAAGAGCCGGTCAGTATATTTCCGATTTCTTTCAACGCTGAGAGTGTAATCTCATCATATTCCACATCTTCTTCAGGGCTTTTGCCCATTACTATATTTACCAGCTTTCTCGCTGCATTCTCCTCGAGAACAAAAAGTATATAACCTGAAATATCTCCCTGAATCCCGAGAAGAATTCCTGCAACCGGTGTTTCGGCACCCCCAAGCACTTCGCTTACTTCAGCGAAACCCATGATTTTGATTTGGGGTACTTCCATATCCACTTTTTTGTCCAATATTTTAGCAAGCGCAGTTGCTGCATTCCCTGCCCCTATGTTCCCAATTTCTTTTAATATATCCAGGTGAAATGAATTTAAAAATGACGCATCCATTTTTTAACCTTTCATTTTTATATTTTAATTTCACTGGTTATCATACATTAGTGAACTCGGATACAAGTTTTTCAAGATTCAGCAATGTTATCAGCCTTTCACCGCTTTTCGCCACTCCGCTGATATAATCAAGACTGACATTACTGGTAAATCCTGAAACACTTTCTATACTTGATTCTTCAAACTGAAGGACTTCCACTACCGAATCCACTATAATTCCATAGCTGATACCACTTATATCTATAATAATAATCCTGGTGTTGTCATCTGCTTCTCTCTCCGGGAGGAAAAACCGTGTTCTTAAATCCATCACCGGAATTATATCTCCCCTTAGATTTATAACTCCCTTTATGTACGGAGGTGTCTTCGGTACCCTCGTTATATTAAGCATTCTTTCAATTATGGTAACCTTATTTATATCAGCACCGTATTCATCATTTTCTATTTGAAAAATAACGTATTGTTTTTGATTGGCAGCCACTGCTCAACCCCCCTTACCAGCTTACACTATTGAATTTACATCAAGAATCAAAGCTACATTACCATCACCCAAAATAGTAGCTCCGGCTATGCAACGTATGCCGGACAACAATTTGCCCAGGGATTTAATTACTATTTCCTGCTGGTTGATTAGAGAATCAACAATCAATCCGGACAGTTTTTCACCTTTTTTGACAATAACACATGTAAGGCTCTTTTTATTACCGTCAGGCTCACGTTCTATATCCAATACATCATGCAGACGGATAATGGGGATAACGGTATCTCTTAATACCGTTACTTCCTGGTTCCTTACAAATTTTATATCCTGTGGATTCAGATTGTATATTTCACGGATGGAATTAAGCGGGATTGCATATTTTTCAGTTCCCACCATCACAAGCAATGCCTGAATTATTGCCAGGGTCAACGGTAACCTGATAATGGTTTTGCTTCCCTGTCCACGCTTTGAAATTAATTCTACATTTCCTCCGAGGGCTTCTATCTTAGTTTTTACAACATCCAGCCCTACGCCTCGTCCCGACAGGTCGGTTATCTTATCTGAAGTACTGAAATTAGGCATAAACAGGTATTGAATAATCTCCTCATCGGTTAACCCGTTTATAATCTCTTCACTTTCCAGTCCTTTTTCAAGTATTTTCCTGCGTACTTTATCAATATCTATGCCTGCTCCGTCATCATCCACTTCAATGATAACGTTGTTTCCTGCCTGGTATGCTCTAAGCCATATGTTACCGGTTTTATCCTTACCCCTCGATATTCGTTCTTCAGGTTTTTCGATTCCGTGATCTGCAGAATTTCTTAATATGTGGATAAGCGGATCTCCAATTTCATCAATAACGGTTCTGTCAAGTTCAGTTTCAACTCCGGACATGTGCAGCTCAATATCCTTGCCAAGTTCTCTTGAAATATCCCTTACCATCCTCGGGAATCGGTTAAAAACAGTCTCAACAGGAACCATTCTGACTTTCATAACCGCATCATGAAGACTGGTTGTAACCCTTTCGAGACTTTCAATGGTCTGCGCACATTCTCTGTCGCCGTTATCGGAAATAAGACCATCAAGCCTGGTCTTTATAATGATAAGCTCACTGACAAGATTCATCAGTACGTCAAGTCTTTCTATATCAACACGGACGGTTTTGCTTGATAACTTCTTTTCAGCAGATTTTTGCGATGAATCTTTCATTACGTGTTTTGTCTCTTTTTCTTCTGAGCGCTTTACATCGGTATCGGGTGCATGCCTGATATTTCCCAGGTGATTTCGGGTAATCTCGGTAATCTCAACCTTTCGAACTTCGGAAACCGAATTGAGTTCTTTGGTAAAAAACTCCTTATCATATTTTGATATAACGATTACGGTAAAATAATAATCAAATTTCTCATCTTCAATGTCATTCACCGGAGGCACCGACTTAATAATATCGGAATTCTTCTCCAGGATCTGGAATATTATGAAAGCCCTGGCGGCTTTCAACAAGCACTTTTGATCCAGCTCAACATATATCTGGTATACGTTCAAAGACTGTCCAAATGCATTTTCTATGACATTTTTGTCGTACTCATTCAACTCCAGCTTTAAATGGTTATTTTTATCCTCCGTAAATGTTTTATTCTCTTTATTGTCTGTCCCCTTTGTTCCTTTGCTTTTATCCAAGATTTCCGAAAGAAATTCAACAATTTCGCTATAGTCTTCCTCACCCTCATTGCCTGTTGTGCTCACAATTCCAACGTAGCTTTCCAATGCGTCAAGACATTTGAACAAAACGTCCACAACATCAGAAGAAACTTGAATTCTGCTATTTCTAAGGCCGTCTAAAACATCCTCCATTTTATGGGTTAAATTTGACATTTTCGTATAACCCATTGTGCCTGCCATTCCCTTAAGTGTATGAGCAACTCTGAAGATTTCATTTAAAATGGAAATATTGCCAGGGTCTTTTTCCAATTCCAGCAAAGAGGTATTGAGATCCTGTAAATGCTCTTTTGATTCCTCGACAAAAATATTCAGATATTGACTAATATCCATTTTTGCTGCACCCCCATAACCGCTTTCTCTTTATATCGGATTAATTTGACAGATTTTTGAGTATTGATCCCGCAGCAAGCTGCCGGGCGAAAAATTTATGGTTTCATCCCTTTTCTAATTCTTTCTCTCTGTTTCTCAAATATATAACTTATTATTTTTTCCCGATCCCTGTTTTCAATTTGCTTGAATTCAATTCCGATTTCATACACGATTTTTCCTCTTTCACGGGTTTGAGTTGCACGGACAACAGTACCGACAAAACCAATTTCCCTGTCAAGTTTCAGATACGCATGAATTTTCGTACCTGCGGCATATGCTTCATCAGTTACCAGGCAAACACCTCCGCCGCTGATATCCCTGGTATGGCATTTTTTTAAAGGAACCTCTTCGTCATTATTTGCTTCAGCCGGTTCCACGACATGATACAATACCGGCAATTTGCTTTCCATCCTGAAAAAGGATCTTCTCTCAATTTTCTCAATCGGACTTACAGGTTTCACATAAAGCATAGGAATAGGTTCAGTTTTTTTCCTGTCAATTATTTCGGCCTTAAACATATATGTATCATTGTCTTTCAGGAAAATAACATTTGCCAGTATACCGGGCTGTACGGTATAAATCATTCCTTTTGAAAAAGGCACATGGATTTCCATCATATTATTGATTTCATCATATGATTCAAACTGGCTTACAAGACCGGCACAAATCTTTTCTCCTCCCTTGTCGAAAAGATCAAGTTCTATTTTCGTGCCTACTCCTATCTGACGGTATTTCATGTTAATCCCCCTGTATACAAATTAATTCACTGAAAACATTAATTAATGCTGCAACCCATAATTGCTTAACAGCCTGCTGAAAAAACCTCTTACTCCCTTCCCGTGAATGTTTGTATTATTCGTCCTGCCGTTTTCATAAAATAGGTTCATGGCCAATTCGGTTATCTGATGGGAAGCCTGGCTTTTAGGATAACTAAGGCAAAACGGTCTTTGCTGTTTTACGGCTTTCGGTATACAGTCATCTACCAATATATACCCTGTTTTTTGTACCTTGAAAGACAAAAACCTGTCCGAAACCATCAACAGTTTGTCCAATATATCATTTGCTTCCTTCAGCGATTCGGCTTTGTTTACAACAACCTTGACCACCCTGTGTTTGTCATTTTTAGATATCATTTTTATCATTGCATACGCATCTGTAATTGCAGTAGGCTCGGGAGTTGTTATAAGAAGCACTTCATCGGCTGCAAGTATAAAACTCATGATGTTCCTGGAAAGTCCTGCCCCGGTGTCAATCAGGATAACATCAAAAAGCTTGTCCAAAAGGGATATATCGGAGATAAATTTTCCAATATGGCTTTTGTCGAGTTGAACCAGTTCCTCCACTCCAGATCCCCCGGATAAAAATTGAATATTATTGGGGCCATCGGTAAGAACCTCAAATATATTACGTTCACCCCGTATTAACTCCAGGAGTGTATATTTCGCAGTAATACCCAGCATGACGTCAACATTGGCAAAACCAAAATCCACATCAAGTATGGCCACTTTAAAGCCCATATTGCTCAAAGTAATAGCAAGATTAACAGTTATATTCGTTTTTCCCACTCCGCCTTTACCACTGGTAACAGTTATAACCTTCGCTCCTTTTTTTTGTTCCCTGTTACCCGGGCTTTCAGGATCGGTTAAATGTCCAACGATTTTTCTAAGTTTATCAGCCTGATCACTCATTAGCAAGACCCCCGGTCTTCATATAATTAGATAAACTCACGAATGCGCCATTATGCTCTTAAAGAATACTTTTTACAATACTTTCAATATCAGCAACCTCTATATCGTCAGGTACGCTTTGTCCTACTGTTATATAAGAAAGCGGTTTTCCTGTGGCATACCTGACGTTTAAAATAGTCCCCGGCACATGTACTTCATCAAATTTAGTAAAAAGCAGTTTATAATCACTCAAAAAGCTGTAATGTCTTAAAATATCCCTGCAAGTGCTGCGGTTAACACAGCAACTTAACACAAGATATATTTCATCGGCTTCAGCCGTGTTAACAAGCGCTTTAAGCTCCGAAAACTGTGTTTCATTATTATGGCTTCGCCCCGCGGTATCCACCAAGATCAGGTCCATTTCCCTGAAATCTTCAATAGCTTCTTTAATTTCCTGCGGCGTATAAATAACAGATACCGGTATATTTAATATTTCGGCATAAGTCTTAAGTTGTTCAACTGCAGCTATTCTATATGTATCTGCAGAAATAAAAGCTATTTTTTTCCGGTGATTCAGGGAATACTCTGCTGCTATTTTTGCCAGGGTTGTTGTTTTTCCCACTCCTGTCGGTCCTAAAAACAATACAACTGTAGGTTTTCCATCAGTCCGCAGCTGAATGGTCTGAGGCTGGCCCAACATGCCCTTTATGATTTTTTCGGCACAGGACAAAACCTCCTCATAGTTTTCGGTATTTCTTACAGTCTGCTTGATATTGTAAACAAGCTCTTCTATTATTTCGGGCTCTATTTCATTATCTGTCAGCTTCTTAGTAATCATGGAAATAGGATTTTCAGCAGGCTTTACACTGAATTTGCTGACCTTTGGAGGATGGAAGTCTTCTACTTTCGGATTTTCATATTTCGCTGCGTCCTCCGAAACCTTCAGTTCCTTTTTGTCCTGCTTAATATTGCTGCAGATATCCTTAAGCATGGATTCCATCATACTAAGCCTGCTTTCAAGCAGCTCTATTCTGTCATTCCCGTCATTCATGCTTTTTGCTTTTTCGGGCTCGGAATTTCTCTTCTTCACCCCGATATCATCATCAACTGCGGCTAAAATTTCCGTAAGTGGTTTTGAAAATACACCTTTAATTCCTTTTTTCCTGACCTTCCGCGTATTTAGTATTACAGCATCACTTCCTAAATCCATCTTAACCTTGAGCATAGCCTCCTGGATATCCTTGCCAGTATAACGACGAATCCGCATAATTCCTCCACTATCTGCTTTTAATCTTTAATTTTATTTGTCACTGTATATTTTTAGTTCATGAACACTTTACCATTCCTATCGATCTTACCTTGGCTGAAGGATCCAATTCATTATAGGACAAAACTACAAGACCGGGTATATATTGCTCGGTCAACCGTTTAAAATACAGCCGTACCATGGGTGATGCAAGTACAATTGGCTGCTTGCCCAATTGGGCAACCTTTTCTACAAGTTTTAACAGGTTTTGCATTATTACATTTGTAACCGACGGTTCTATTGTTAAATATGCTCCGCCTTCGGTCTTTTGTACCGAATCAAGGATCAGCTGCTCCAGTTGAGGGTCCAGAGTAATAACATCGGAATTATCAGGAGTTATGAACGATTTTGATATTGCCCTTCCAAGTGCCTGTCTGACATACTCGGTAAGCATGTCGGTATCCCGTGTTACAGGAGCATAATCGGACAATGTTTCAAGGATTGTAACCAAATCCCGTATGGATACACCCTCACGAAGCAGGTTGCATAAAACCTTTTGAACCTCGCCAAGACTGAGCTGTTTGGGCACAAGTTCCTCGACAATGGCAGGGTAATTGCCTTTCACACTGTCCAACAGGGTTTGCACATCCTGACGGCTTAAGAGCTCGTGGGCATGCTTTTTAATTACTTCTGTCATATGTGTTGAGATGATTGACGGCGGATCGACAACGGTATAACCCAGCATTTCAGCACGATCACGCTGGTTTTCGGTGATCCACAGTGCAGGAAGGCCGAAAGCCGGTTCGGTTGTGGGTATCCCGTCAATCTCATCCTCAGCCGTTCCGGGATTCATTGCCATGAAATGGTCCATCAGCAGTTCGCCTCCTGATACCTCTACACCTTTAATCTTTATTACATACTGGTTCGGATTCAACTGGATGTTATCGCGAAGGCGAATGACAGGCACAATCATGCCAAGTTCAAGAGCAAGCTGCCTGCGTATCATGACCACCCTGTCCAGAAGGTCTCCTCCCTGGTTGACATCGGCCAGAGGAATAATTCCATAACCAAATTCCAGCTCAATAGGATCCACATGAAGAAGGGATATAACATTTTCGGGTTTTCGTATTTCTTCCACCGTTTTTTCTTCCATGATTTTTTCGTCCTGTTTTACCTTCTCCTTTTCCGAACCCTGCATCTTTATGCCGATAACTACCAACATTATCGCCATTAATATCATAGAAAAACGGCCGATAATAAACGTCATAAGAAAACAGGCTCCGGCTGCTATGAACATGGTTCTCGGGCTTGAAAACAACTGGGACAGGATTTCCTCACTGAGTTCTTCCTCTGACGCCGCCCTAGTAACAATAATACCGGTTGCGACCGAAATAAGAAGTGCAGGTATCTGAACAACCAATCCGTTACCGATGGTTAACTTTGTATACTTTTCAAGAATATATTCTACAGTGGCACCACTGTTCTGCATCATGCCCATTATAAATCCGCCTATTACGTTAAGTGCTACTGTAATAAATCCGAAAATAGCATCGTTTTTAACGAATTTGCTGGCACCGTCCATGGAACCATAGAAATCAGCTTCTCTTTGAATGTTTTTCCGCCGTTCCTTTGCCTGGGCTTCATTTATCAGGCCTGCGTTCAAATCGGCGTCAACCGCCATCTGTTTTCCCGGCATCGCATCGAGGGTAAATCTTGCAGCAACCTCGGATACACGCTCGGCACCTTTTGTGATAACAAGAAATTGCACCAGCATGATAGTCAGAAAGATAATTGCCCCCACTACAACATTATTACCGCCTACAAACTCACCAAAACTTTCAATTACCTTTCCTGCGTCACCCTGGCCAATAATAAGCCTTGTCGCCGCAATATTCAGAGAAAGTCTGAACAATGTCGTAAACAGCAATAAAGTAGGAAAAGACGACATCGACAGTGCATCCTTGGCGTAAATGGCATTTAACAGTACGAGAAGAGAAATGGTTATATTTGCAATAAAAAGCACGTCCATTAGAAGCGTAGGCATTGGGACGAGTATGACCAATAAAATAATTACACCCCATATGGCAATGGCGACACTTTTGAACTTCATATTTCTCCTCCATTAATAATTTATCATTTGTGTAACAAATATTACATTTATATTTTACAGGAATTCTCAGGATTAAACAAGATGTGACAAAGAATTAACTGTAACCAAAAAAAAGGCTCGACAATAAAATGGTATTAGATTAACATAAGGAGGTTTGGGTATGGACAACGTAGGCTTCAAGAGATTTTTCAGTGACAATGCTGAAATTTTATTCTTCATTATTCTGTTCCTGCTTTTATTCTATGATGACAAAGACAGAAGGTATTACTACTAATAAGCAGTTGCATGCATAGTAATAAAATAGCAGATACCAGCCATTCTTCCAACCATAACAGCAACAAATGATGAATCCCCCGTTTAAAACGGGGGACTTATTTCTTAATATGCACCATTAATCCAACCGTTTGTTTATCAGCCTCATTGCATTCAATACAGCTATAAGCGCTACGCCCACATCTGCAAACACAGCTTCCCACATTGTTGCCAGCCCGCCTGCACCAAGAACCAAGACAAACAGTTTTACCGAAAAAGCGATAAATATATTCTGGTATACTATTTTTCTTGTTTCCCGGGCAATTTTAATTGCTGTCAGTAGTTTTCCCGGTTCATCATTCATTATGACTATATCTGCCGCTTCGATTGCAGCATCGGTTCCAAGCCCTCCCATCGCTATCCCGATGTCTGCCCTTGCAAGAACCGGAGCATCATTCATTCCATCACCAACATACGCTATTTTTTTCTTTTTATTGTTCCTTGCAACAATACCTTCAAGTATTTCCACCTTATGCTGCGGAAGAAGTTCAGAATACACTTCATCAATACCCAGTTTTCCTGCCATTTCATCGGCATTTGACTTTAAATCACCTGTCAGCATTGCGGTTTTTATGCCTTTTTTCTTTAGTCTCCCGACTGTTTCGGCAGAATCCGGTTTTTCAATATCTGATACTATTATCGAACCTATGAATTTCCTGTCTATTGAAATATAAACTACAGAGCCGGTGGTTTCGGGAATAATAACCTGTATTTGCTCCTTCTCCATCAGGTACCTGTTCCCTATCATTATCTCCTGCCCGTTATATTTGGCTACAATGCCGAAGCCCGGAATTTCTTTATGCTCTTCCACCGTAATACCTTCATTGCCGTCGGGGCATGCAGATACTATCGCCCTGGCAATGGGATGATTTGAGTATTTTTCAACAGCCGAAGCCATAATAAGAAGTTCGTCCTTGTTAACACCGTTAAAAGGGAGAATTTCGGTCACTTTAAACTCGCCTTTTGTCAAAGTCCCGGTTTTGTCAAAAACAATGGTTTCAACAGATGTCAGCGCTTCGAGGTAGTTGCCCCCTTTTACCAGTATGCCGTTTTTTGATGCAAGCCCGATTCCCCCGAAAAATCCGAGAGGAATGGATATAACCAATGCGCAGGGACATGAAATAACAAGAAAGATCAATGCCCTGTAGAACCAGCCGGAAAAAAGAGCTCCAAAGGAACCTTGGCCGGCCGCAAAAAGAAACAGCGGAGGAATAAATGCCATGCATGCAGCTGCAATAACAACTGCCGGAGTATACCACTTCGCAAAGCGTGTAATGAATTTCTCTATGGGAGCCTTTTTCGTTGCCGAATTCTGAACCAAATCAAGTATTTTTGCAGCAGTTGATTCGTGCACCGGTTTTGTTACCTTAATCTTCAGCAAACCCTCCATATTAACAGAGCCTGAATATACCTCATTCTTCTCATGGACACTCTTTGGAACGGGCTCACCTGTCAGCGACGACATATCAAGACTGGAGCTTCCCTCCACAATTATACCGTCAAGCGGAACCCGTTCTCCCGGCTTTATAACGATAATATCACCAACTTGTACTTCATCTGGTGATACCCTTTTAATATCATTATTCGTAACAAGGTTGGCATAGTCGGGTCTTATATCCACAAGATCGCTGATGGACCTCCTGGATCGTTCGAGAGATATTTCCTGGAAGAACTCTCCAACCTGGTAAAAAAGCATTACCGCCACGCCTTCGGTATATTCGCCTATTGCCATAGCACCTATGGTAGCTATGGACATAAGAAAATTTTCATCAAAGACCTGGCCTTTAAGTATATTTTTCACTGCGCTGAAAAGAACCTCTCCGCCCAACAGCAAATAACCTGCAAAATACATGACTGTTTCAACAGGTTCAGGTAGTGTTAAGCTTGCGGCAATTATATAAATAACTGCACCAATAAGGAACATGATTTTCTTTGGTTCAAAAAATTCTTTTATTTCCGTTGACTTGACATTTTTCTTTTTCTGGTAAGCTTCACCCTGCCATCTGGAAACTTTCACCCCGGGTTCATGATTGTGGATGATTTCTTCTGCAAGCTTTATTATATCTGAATTATCCGATTTATTATGTTCAATTGTCAGCACTTTTGTCATAAAGTTAAGCGTAGCATTTACGCCTTCTATATCATTTAATTCTTTTTCAATCTCAGATGCACAGTTGGAACAGCATAAACCGTCCAATAATAACATTTCTCTTTGCAGCATACAGTATAACCTCACTTTACATTTCATTCAGGTGAATCAGTCCAAGGTTGAATATCTGCTTCACATGGTCATCATCAAGAGAGTAGTACACCACTTTTCCTTCACGCCTGTATCTGACAAGCCTTGCCTGCTTTAACACCCTTAACTGGTGGGAGATTGACGACTGTGTCATGTTCAAAAGCACTGCAATATCGCATACACACATTTCGCTCTCAGCCAAAGCGCAAAGGATTTTTATCCTAGTTGTATCGCCGAAGACCTTGAAAAGTTCCGCCAGGTCATATAAGTTCTCTTCCGGAGGCATCATTGCCCTGACACTTTTTATGGTTTCCTCGTGTATTACATTGCAGTCGCACCGATCAAGTTCCAGGTTAATGTCTTTCATGTTAACACCCCACAACATATGAATACCTGTTCATATGAATATGATATCATATATAGAAAAAAATGCAATATGCAAATTTCATAAAATATAAATAATGCGTCGCAAATAAAGTTTTTTTGATGAAATTCGCAGCATCTTTTCCGGTAACCGGGGAGATATTGTGCAATGCCTGAAACAGTCGCTGCACTCGCAAGATGCATGGCAGTTCAGTTCGGGCAAGCCGAATCTACAGGCTCCGGCAAGCGCAGCACAGATGCCGGAAGGGATGATGCTGCGATTTTCCCTAATAAGTAGTTTTCTTTGTATTACCATAATTATAATAGCTGTAGAAAGAAAATGCTGAGGGCTACCTCAGTAAAGTGTCGCATAATTTATATAATGCGAAAATACAGCATTTTTCAGAAATGAAACGACAAAACTTTTGGTGTTGCGCATAAACAGTGTTTTATATATACTAAATCTGGATTAAAGCAATATTGAAAGACCTCTTCAGAAACGCTTAAAGGTCTTTGCAGCGGCCTGTGAAGCCACATGATATTGGCAACCGTTTATAATAAACTGGATGGTCATGGTTCTATAAATGCATTTGCTGTTAATCCGCGAAATATTTACTGGGTTGGGAGTGTACCGATTGCTGAAACGAATCCATTATAATTCACCTGTTATTCTTACATATGCTTTTTTGTCGCTTGTTGTTCTGATAATCGGAAATATTACCGATATGGCATCCACGCGGCTTCTATTCTCGGTTTACAGAGGAAATCTCACCGATATATTCTTTTATATCAGGCTGTTTGGACATGTATTGGGGCATGCGGACTGGAACCATTTTGTGAACAACTTCCTTATCATACTTCTCGTTGGACCCATGCTTGAAACGAAATACGGCTCCAAAAACATGTTTCATATGATATTGATTACCGCTGTCGCTACAGGCATATTAAACGTTATATTTTTCGATACCGCCTTGCTGGGAGCAAGCGGTGTGGCATTTATGCTGATCATTTTAAGTTCTTTTGCGAATATAAAAAAAGGCAGTATTCCCCTTACTCTTCTTCTTGTTGCTTCATTGTATCTCGGCAGGGAAATTGTAGAAGGCTTTACGTCCAGTGATAATATATCCCAATTCACGCACATAGCCGGAGGAATTTGCGGAGGAGTATTCGGCTTTACGCTGAGATCGGGAAAAGGTTAGATTGTTGATGCCTGGGAATCCTTTTGATTTGCGTTTTTCTGCCTGTGAAACTTCCTTTTATATTCCGAAGGGCATATCCCGTATTCTTTTTTAAACATATTGGAAAAGTTGAACATATCCTTATAGCCGCAGCTTCGTGCTGCTTCGCTTACGATGCAGTCATACCGGCTTAACAGTTCAGCCGCCTTGCCAAGCCTGTACTTAAGAATATATTTCTGAGGGGAAGTGCCTGTGTATTCAACAAAAATCCTGTATAAATACCTCCTGTCAATACCAAGCATTTTGGCAATACCCGCTACGCTAATATCATACATATAGTTGGACTGAATATAGTTCTCGGCTCTACGGGCATAAATTTGGGCAGCACATGTATTCACATCGTTTTCTTCCTTTAATCTGGCAAACAGTTCGAAAATCAAACCGCAAAGATATATCTCGGTGGATTGCCCTAATTTATCTGCAGAAATCATGTTTTTAAAAATAAAGGCACTGCTGGGAGAATAGACTATGGGACTACGGTCGAAACCCGAACCGTCAATCAGTTCGGCGGCAATAGCACCGTTAAACCCTATCCAGACATATGACCATGGATTGTCCATATCCGCCTCGTAATAGGTGGATTCATGCGGTCTTATCAGGAACATGCTGCCTTTTCCGACATTATACACAGTACCCTGACGTTCGAATATTCCTTTTCCGTCAAGAATGTAATGAATCAGATAGTATTCCCTGATTGCAGGACCAAATGAATGGCCGCTGGCACAATCCTGCCATCCGCATACCACCGGATTCACATCATGAAAGCCTTTGTTCAGTAAAGGAATGTCAACTTGTTTATTTGTTTCTCTCATGGCGACATTATAACATATTATGTAGACATTATTCAATTTATAACTTCCTGAAAATAAACTATCATGTCTGTAAAGGAGGTTGTTTTTATGGTCAAAATTACATTCATGGGTGCCGGCAGTACGGTTTTTGCAAAAAGCGTACTCGGTGACTGTTTATGTGTTGATTCTCTAAAAAACAGCGAAATATGTCTTTATGATATTGATGCCGAGCGCCTGAAGGAATCCGAGTTAATGCTCCAGGCTATCAACCGGAATATAAACGATGGCCGGGCTAAAATCAAAACCTTTCTTGGAGAAGAACAACGTAAAGATGCACTGAGGTCAGCGGATTTTGTTGTAAATGCCGTTCAGGTCGGAGGGTATGACCCATGCACGATTATTGATTTTGAAGTTCCTAAAAAGTATGGACTCAGGCAGACAATCGGTGACACTTTGGGAATTGGCGGTATAATGAGAGGCCTGAGAACAATTCCCGTTCTGGAAGCGTTTGCCCGTGATATCGATGAAGTATGTCCGAATGCCTATTTCTTGAATTACACAAATCCCATGTCAATACTGACAGGATACATGCTCAGATATACCCCTGTTAAAACCGTTGGACTGTGCCACAGCGTCCAGGTATGTTCAAGCGGTCTGCTTAAATCACTTGGAATGGAAGACAAGCTTGAAGGCCGCAGGGAACTGATTGCAGGGATTAACCACATGGCCTGGCTCCTGGAAATCCACGATAAGGACGGTAATGATTTATACCCTGAAATAAGGAAAAGAGCCATTGAAAAGAACGAAAAAGAAAAGCACCATGACATGGTAAGGTTTGAATACATAAAAAGGCTGGGTTATTATTGCACCGAATCCAGCGAGCACAATGCAGAATATAATCCTTTCTTCATTAAGGACAAATATCCTGAACTGATTGATAAATTCAATATCCCTCTGGATGAATATCCACGGCGTTGTGTAAACCAGATAGAGCAATGGGTAAAACAACGGGATGAGCTTGTGAAAAATCCGAATTTAACCCATACCCGCTCATTGGAATATGCTTCCTACATAATGGACGCAATAGTAACCAACAAGACTTTCAAGATTGGAGGCAATGTTCTGAATACAGGGGGATTAATTGAAAACCTTCCGCAGGAGGCATGCGTTGAGGTACCCTGCCTGGTTGACGGTATGGGAATCCACCCCTGCCATGTAGGCAGATTGCCGGTGCAACTGGCAGCAATGAACATGACAAACATAAACGTACACCTGGTAACAATTGAAGCTGCAGTAACAAGAAAAAAAGAACATATCTACCATGCCGCCATGCTGGATCCGCATACCGCTTCGGAATTGACAATTGATCAAATTGTTCAGATGGTTGACGAGTTGGTTGATGCCCACGGATCCTATATGTCGGTATACAGGTAATTTACTGATTTTATGGCAGCAGCTGATAAAAACGATAAATGCGTTTCGTAATAACGGGTTGTCTCCGTATTTATATTGGGACAACCCTTTTATATGAAATAACCTGCTGTATATACTATACTTGCCATTTGGCAAACACTTTCATAGAGTAATGAATGAAGCGAAATGCATATCCGGAGCATAAACTTTCAGGCATTCCGTATAATAAAGATTCCGGGTTTGACGAGGTACATCATATAGAGCATGATACCCTGTAACAGCGGTGTCAAAATGCTTTATGCATAAATCACCCCCTGGGTGAAATCATGCTCAAAGATTCCCAACATCACTGAAAACTAAATTTCCTGGGAACTTAAATGCTTGAATTATTTTTGCCTGATATACAATAATGTGATTAAAACCTGGGCTAATATATGGTATTATGTAAAGTACATGCTGCAATAAGTGCAGTAAATTCATACGAGGACTTTCTTGAGTGACTGAGGGTGAAATGGTGCAAAAGGAATTATTCAAACGTATTATTTTTATTATTGCTACAGCTCTGTTCTGGTTTTCATTATATACATACGTTCCAATATTTCCGGGATATATTGAAAACTCAGGCGTATCACATAGCATGGTAGGTATAATCATCGGCTCGTATGGTTTCACACAGATGATTATAAGAATTCCTCTCGGGATTGTATCAGACAGGTTGAATAAAAGAAAGCTGTTTATCATCCTGGGTATAGTTTTCAGTTTTATAAGCGGTCTTGGACTGTGGTTGTTCAGCAGTGCATGGTCAATGCTAATTTTCAGAGCATTGGCAGGAGTAGCGGCAGCTTCATGGGTCACATTTTCGGTATTGTTTTCAAGCTACTATAAAAGCAATGAAGCAACAAAAGCCACAGGATACATATTGGCCGCAAACAACACCGGACAGGTTCTTGCGATGTTTGCGGGAAGCAGTCTGGCTGAAATATCCGGTGCAAAAAGCTCATTCCTGTTAGCTGCTATAACAGCAGTTTTAGCAATGGTATCTGCCATGTTCATAAGTGAGAATAAAGAAATAAACAGGAAACCTGTTTCTTTTATCGAGCTATTATCAATAGGAAAATCCGGCAATCTTATCATTCTGTCTTTTTTGGCAATACTTACGCAATTCATAGCCTATGCAACCGTTTACGGGTTTACTCCAATCGCCGCCAAATCCTTGGGAGCAAACAGCACCATGCTTGGACTTCTTTCAACAATGTCAATACTTCCCGGGATACCCGCAGGTGCATTAAGCGGCTCGTTTTTCTCCAAGAAGTACGGAGAAAAGAAAACCCTTTTTGCAGGTTATCTCATAACAGCATTGTCCTGTATGGCCATTCCGTTTGTAAAAAGTTTTTCCGTTCTTGTTGTAACCCAGTTAATAGGCGGTTTTGGAAAAGGTGTGACAATACCGCTGCTCATGGGGCTTTGCATAAAAAATGTTGAAGAAAGCAAAAGAGGAAGTGCGATGGGATTCTTCCAGGCAATATATGGACTCGGAATGTTTACAGGGCCGGTTGTAGTAGGTTTCATAAGCGATATTGCCAATCTTGATGCAGGTTTCTTTTTTACCGCTGTTATTGGAGTTATTGCAGCATTCATAGTACAGCGTTTTGTAAAGGATACTGTTTCCAGTTAATCTTTTTGTCAGCATATGATAACAAACAAGGCGGGAGTTTAACTCACCGCCTTTTTAATTATAATACACGGTTTATGCAAGAAACAGGACGGAGTGCCCTTTATGGGCCATCCTGTACTAATGCGGAAATCATTGTATAATAACGAACATTGTCATAACCTCATCAATAATTTTTCTGACAAAGGATTCGGTAATATACTCTTTCGGATTATATTTTCCATTTTCATCAAGCACGCTCAGTCCGGAAGCAACGAGGGTACGTACACTGCTTAACGCCCACGGACTTATGTCATTTTCATCAGCTATGACAACATTTTCGGATGCAAACTCCATTCCGTACAATCTGGCCAGCCTGTTCAGTATTACTGCAAACTGTTCCCTGGTAAGCTTTTCATCCTCGTAATAATTTCCCTGTCCGTCCCCCACTAGCAGACCTAATTGCTTTGCATATTCAAGCGGATTGGGAACACCGTACATGATAAGCTCGAAGAATTTTGCCCTTGTCAGAGGTTCTTCCGACTGCTGCAGCCCGAATGATATAACTGAATCATACAAATCCTTGTTGGCTTCAATCTTTTCCTTGCTGCCAACCGTAGACCATGCTCCGTTGGCAAGAAGCTTCTCAAACATTTCCGCTGAATCCTTAAGATCCTGGACTGTTGTTGACTTTATTTCCTCCAGTACCTTCAACCTGTCTTCAGTTGTTTTGCCCATTAAATAATTGTTCATTGCGGTTAAAGCTCCGCTAAGTTCACCCTGGGGATTGGTATATGTACTGAATGCGTTTAAAATGTACCTGTCCAGTTCTTCCTGGGTAATGTCCAGATTCCTGATAAAATCAGGCAGCTGCTGGTATACTCCATAGGTTTCACGTATATTCGGATCACGGTAGGAAACAAGCATAAATGATGTTGTACCAGCGTTCACAATATTGTCATAGGCACCATATCCAAACCTGATTTTGGGTGTAATGTAATTCTCATATATTACCAGCTGCAAGGGTATTAATTTTCCGCTGTAAGTGGTTCCCATACTCTCATAATCTGCAGATATCATATTGTACTGAACTGAAGTATTCATGATAATTCCTTCCCTTTTTGCTGGGCGCGGTATCAGGGAATAATCCTGTTTAACAATTTCTTTTGCCGGCAGTGTGTCTATCAGGTTCTTCATTTCATTTTCATAAATATCAATGCTGTTTTCATTGCCTGCAAACAAGGTTATCATATTGGTTCTGTTCAAAACCAGCTTGTTGATTTCTTCAAGTTCGGCCAGTACAACATCCGGATTGGTTTGCAATTCCTGCTCCAATTGTGCCAGGAAATAATAGTATTCCAGGCCTGACAGGTAGCTTTGGTAGTTTGCGCACGCGTTCAGGTTTGCCATGTTACGGCTTGCAAGCAGGTTTACAGGACTTATTTCAAACATGTTCTTCAGGTTTGACATTTGTTGTCTCACTATGCTTAATATTGTATCCGTATCGGTAAATTTCGTATTAAGAAGTATTTCCTTTACAAGACCAACCTGCTCGGCATATTCACCCATCAAGCCCATCCAGAAAATTGACATTCCGGGTGTAAAGACATTCCAGTCGTCCTGTGGGATGGTGGTCAAACCGAAGGCTGAACCTCCCAGGTATCTCATAATCAAAGTGTTAAGCTGCTCCTTGCTGTAAAGCTCCGTATCCAGCTTACCCAATAACCCTGAATACAATTGCAGGTAATGGAGCTTTTCAACAGGTACCGATGAAGTATCCAGTATTATCGAGGTGATTCCTGTTTCACCCACATCTGCTGCAGTTGAAATCATTCTCACACCGTCGGCCAGTTCATTCTCTATAATGTCGTATACTTTCACTTCCACCGGCAAATCAGAAACTTTGACTGCCTGGAGCTTTTCAATAATTGCCGGATCGGTTTCAATGCTGTTCCACTCATTATATGCCTTTGTATTATTGACCAGTTTCTCGATTTCTTCTTTACTCATGGACGCCTTGATATTGGCAAGATATTCCTGCTGCTGTTCAGCCAGGGCTTCTGTCAGCCCGGGTTCGGGAACGGTTGTTACCAGAGCTGCGTGATTATTATTCCGGATATATTTTTCAGCCAGGTTTTCCAAATAGTTATCGTCCACTTTTTCAGAAATATTGTTGACGTGTTTTATCAGGTTATGATAATAATAAACACTGCCGGTATTAGCCCACATTGTGCTGATGGACATGGAAAGATTCACGCCCAGGTTTCCTGCCTCGGTAAGATTTGAATAATTAAGCAATATGGTGGATATCGTCGCTTTGACCAACTCCTTGTCGCAACCGTTTGCCACCAGGTTATTAATGTAATCGTCTACCAGTTGCCTGAACTCATACTTTTTGCTCTCATCGGCATTCTCCGCGGTAAACATGAATACCGGCTGTGCAATGGAATCAACCAGGCTTACCGATAAACCGCCCCCAATCTGTTTCTCTGTAAAAGACTTCTGAAGAGGGGAAGAAGGCTGTGATAAAGCAGAAGCAAGAATGGACAGACCGATCAACTCCTCTTCGGAGGCATTGGTCAGCGCATAGGCATAATCAATGCGTGCAGCATTTTCAGCATTTGTATTTGCAGTAACCGGGAATTTGTATGTACTTTCTGTCTTCTGATTAAGAGGTTCAATCACTCCATAATCTATTTTTATGTCTTTTTTATCAAAATCTTTTAGATATTTCTCATCAATCATTTCAAGGAACCGTGTGTAATCAAGGTTTCCGTATAAAATCATCAACGAGTTGGAGGGATGATAGTAAGACTGATGGGTTTGAATAACCTGTTCATATGTAAGATTTACAATTTCTTCCGGATCCCCCCCCGATATGTTGGCCTGAATGCTGCCGGGATATAAGGCATCCAGCACATTATACAATGCAGCGGTAGAGATATTCCCCAAAGCGCCCTTCATTTCATTGTAAACCGTTCCGTTTATAACCAGTGGAGCTTCAGCATCCTCCAGTTCATATCTCCAGGCTTCCCTGCGGAATATATTTTTATCGGTATAAACCGAAGGGTAATACACGCAGTCCAAATAAACCTCCGCCAGTTTCAACAGCTGTTCCTCACTCATGGAAGATACGGGGTAGGCTGTAACGGTCGGAGCGGTGAAAGCATTGATAAAGGTGCTGTATGTCTGGCTTGCAATGGTAAACAGAACGTTTTTCATCGGATAATTCCTGGAACCTGATACCGAAATATGCTCCAGGATGTGGTTTACTCCCGTGCTGTCCACAGCAGGGGTCTTGAAAGCAATTGTAAAAGAACGGTCAATATCCCTGCTTTGTATGTAAAATAGTTTTGCCCCGGTTTTTTCATGTTCAAACAGGACTGTATTCGCATTTATAATATCCAGGTATTCCACCTCGATGGTGCGAAAACCATGAACAACCTGTCCAACCTCCGGAAGCTGTGTAAGTTGAACTTCTTCGGCCTTGGCTGCGTTAATCTGCAGGCACATGCTGATTAACATCACAATAACAAGCGATAATGAAGCAATCTTTTTCATATTCTCTTTCAAGTTACCTTCTCCTCTCAATTTATTTTTTTGACCATAAATACATATATGTCTACGAAAAAAATTTAGTATTGTCTTTTGTCCAAAAAACTTTATATTTTTATTCTTTAAATCCTGCATCCCTGATGATTTTCTTCCATTCCCCCGCAACGGGGTTACTGTTCAGAAACTGTAAAGAATAAAGATTAACTGTTGATTTGTCGGTTTTCATTACCTATAATTATTCTATTAAAGTGATTACACTTGTTAGTGTTCTCTCTTTGGGGGCCTGATCAATGTTAATTGAATTTATAAAAGGTTACGGAATACTGATTGGCTATTTCATTGTTTTTGCAGTAACCGCACTTGCTTTGAAGCGTAATTTGAAAATCCCGAAGGAAGTATTCCGTAAAACCTTGCACATGATACTGCTATGTTCGGTTTTCGTCTTTGTTTATGCGTTCAATACCTGGTGGATATCAGCAATCGGAGCAATAGTGCTTATTATAATGGTATACCCTGTTCTTGCAATTGCAGAACGCAAATTGCCGGTATATTCCGAGCTGCTTATAGAACGCAGGCACGGCGAGATAAAACGAAGTCTCATAGTGGCATTCTTTATGTTTGCGGTTCTCATTTGCGTATGCTGGGGCTGGCTTGGAGAAAAGTACCTGGTGATAGCATCTGTGCTTGCCTGGGGTTTGGGAGATGCCGCGGCTGCATTGGTTGGAAAGCGCTTTGGCAGGCACCATATTGAAGGCAAACTGGTTGAGGGACGCAAAAGTGTTGAAGGAACTGTTGCAATGTTCGTGGTATCATTTGTTGCCGTAATGGTAGTATTGCTTGTACACAATTCATTGAAATGGTACGGTTATGTGCCTACCGCAGTAATAACTGCGGCAGTGTGCGCACTGGTGGAACTCTATACCAGGGGTGGAATGGATACGATAACCTGTCCTTTGGCAGCAGCTGTAATCTTAATTTCGATGATTCATTTATGGGGGATGTGATACCATGAAGCAAAAATCCGGAGAACGAACGCTCCTTGCTTCTGTGCTGTTGAGTTCACCAGGCCCTGTTGTACTCGGCATAGCTCTTTTTTTCGGTCGTTCATCCACACAGCTTGCAGACTTCATTCGCCGTACATCCGAGCTTGTGGCAATTATCGTATCGTGGATTGTATTCCGCATCGTACATAAAAATGATGAGTTTGATGTTTCGCGTAAAGGTAAACTGGAGCGCGCAGTAAATTCATGCGTTGGTGCCGCAATGTGTTTTTCCGGAGCAGCCATGATTTACATTGCTCTTTTCTCATCGGACACCGAAACGGGAAATGTAATTCCCGGCTTGGTTATAGCTTTATTGGGCGTAATAACAAACACCTGGTTCTGGCTGCGATATAAAAAGCTTAACAATGAAAAAAGCGATGCAATTTTGCTTGCGCAAAGCAGGCTTTATCGTGCAAAATCCCTCGTTGACACCTGTGTGGTTATAGCGCTGGCATGTGTTACTGTTTTCCCAGGTACACCCGCAGCGGGTTATGTGGATCTGTGCGGTTCAATAATCGTTGCGGTATATCTGATTTTCTGCGGAATTACTACTATACACGGAAAGCGTAATTATGAACATGTCAATAGTGAAAAAACCTGATGACACAAGTAATACTGCAATGATCATTTTTCTGTCTTTTATAATTTTTTGTTGCAGGCATAACTGGTATAGTTTTAACCGTATTCCCTTAAATCTGATAAACGCGTTCAGTACAGGTAAATAAACCATGTAAGTTGTTTATTGTAACAAGCAGCCGGATGGCCATGCCAAATTATAAATACTTGCTG
>Ga0134104_1001078_pt1 | contig 26052 bp, 19 predicted proteins | sample 15_3_2metaG_FD_94455 | JGI IMG/M metagenome (GOLD analysis project Ga0134104, IMG submission 94455) | Switchgrass degrading microbial communities from high solid loading bioreactors in New Hampshire, USA - 15_59_3.3_214_A2 metaG | ecosystem: Engineered > Bioreactor > Semi-continuous > Anaerobic...
GCGCAGGTGCCCCGCGCAGGCGCACTACACCGACAGGCATGGCAAAGACCATGAAAAGTGCGGCGCGTTTATCCGCAAAGTGTGCGAAAAATTCGCCCCGCGCTATGGCTGCGGCAAATGCCAATCCGGCGTCCCGTGCGAATACAAGCCCATGCGGGCAAAAGGCTGATAAGCACAGCGGGGGAGCCGCATATTACTTAAATGTATCCGTAAAGACTTAGAAATCCCGGAATCGCAGGGTTCCGGGATTTTTCTGCAAGCGCAACTTTGTATTTTAAAAGTGTATATCGGAAATCATGTAAAAACCGCCGTCTTTGCCGGCGGTTTTCGTTTTTCGGTTTTAATGCGTCTTGGGCCCGCCGCAATTGTCGCAATCCCAGCAATCGTCGGGGTGACAGGTTGTTAAATCGGAAACAGGGATGATAACTTTGGATTCATTTGATTGAAGGGAGCCATTTTTGATTGCCTGATGCGTATTCGGTTCCTTGATGGTTATCATTATGGTCACCTCCTTTATCAACTGACGCAGCGCCAGCTCGATTCCTTCCTTAAAAAGAAAACACTGCCGCATCGTCGCGATTTTTAATTCCGCCGCGCGGCACCCGCCCTGGCATATCGGCAAAAAGACGCAGTCGGCGCAGGCTTCCGATAACGCGGGATTCTGGAATTTCAGCCTTTTCGCGTTGTAAATACTAAAGTCCGTAACGCTGCCGACAACATTGCCGTCGTCTAAATTGTGGGAACAGTTATACAGGCGGCCGTCCGGCGCAATTGTAAAGCTGTTGTGGCGCGTGGCAAAACACCTGCCGAGTTTGTAAGTAAATCCGTAGATTTCATCAAAACTCGACAGTCCGTTCCTGACAAGAGCTTCGTTTAGTTCCGCAAGGTCGGCCACGATGTCTCTGGCCACCGACATCTCGTTTTTGTAAAGGGGGTGAAAATAATAGAAGATATTCCTGCAGTCTGAAAAAGATGCAGCGAAGTATTCGATGAGCCGCAGGAGCTCGTCTTTGTTGTCGTTATAGTGGATGCGTACGGAAACCGCTATTCCCGCTTCAGACAGCAGCCGGATGCTTTTGCAAACGCGCCGGAACGGGTTTTCAATGCCGGGAGCCTTCTTGATTTCGTTAAAACGCTCTTCCAACCCGTCGATGGTAATCTGGACGCGCTCCAGATTCCAGGTGTTCTTTGCCTTGCAGACGACGTCCGGCGTAAACAGGAGGCCGTTGGAGGCCATCGTATACACAACGGAAAAATCGTTGCCCGACAAACGGCTTGTTATGTAATCAATCGCCTCCTGGTTGAGCAGCGGCTCGCCGCCGAACCATTCGACCTTAATCAGTTCGCCCGGCTTTGTGCGCTCGATGATGAATCTGCAGACATCTTCCGCCGTTTTAAGCGTCATGTGTACGAGCGGGGCTCCCGCTTCGTAGCAGTAATAACAGCTGGCGTTGCAGTATGTCGTCGTTAGGATTCTAAAGACGGCCCTGTTGTTCAGGGAGTAATAATTCCTGTCGAAATCGACGATGGCTTTTTCATCAATGTCGTCCTGAATGATATACCCCATTTGGACAAAGGGCTCTATATCAAAATCCGTTTCCCGGCCGGAGTAGTTTTTCAGGAAAGCTTCTTCTTCCGGCGTCAGCACGGAAAGGGCCCCGGTGAAGGTATTGAAAACGCCGCGCCGGCCGCCGCCGGCATCAAAGAAGTAATTATACCTTGAAGACTTCATATAAAACCTCGGCTGTTACATAATATTTGCCGCATAACATGCAGCTCCATGTTCCGGGGTGCCTTCTATAGTGTCAGTGTACCTTTTGTGCGGCGGCTTTTCAAGGGAAATTCTGTCTTTTCGCGCGGCGGTGGCTCCGGTCGAATTTGGTTTTCCGGTATATGCCGGGGCAGAAGGCCGGCGCGGTGTTTTCGCGGCAGGATGCGTGATTGAGAGCGGACGAAAAAGTGCTGAAAAGCACAAAAGGGCTTCAAATCATAGCGATTTGAAGCCTTTTATGTTGGGGGAGATTATCACGTCTCAACAGCAGCCTTTATCTTTTCACCAGACAGCTCGTCAGATAGCGATGCTCTCCAGGTCTTCAAGCGTAATACGCGACAAGTCTTCGTCGGACAAGTTCTCCTCGCAGGCCAGCCTGTTTGCCTGGTTGACCAGTGCCATCTCGAAGAAGTTTCTGACGTCCCGTCCGTTTGCGAAATTCGTGCTTCTTGTAAAGTATCGTCTCTCAAAGAACTTTTTCGCATAGAGATTGGCGTCTTCGTCGAGCGTCAGGTTGGATTTTGCGAGCATGCTTTCAAAAATGGCAAACAGCTCGTCGGGCTTATAGTCTTCGAAATTGATAAACTTGTTGAATCGTGACCGAAGGCCCGGATTGGAAGACAGGAACTCTTCCATCAGGTTGGGGTAACCCGCCACAATGACAATCAAGTCATCTCTGTTGTCCTCCATGGCTTTCAGCAGCGTGTCGATTGCTTCAAAACCATAGTCATTTTCACCTTTATTGACGGTCAGCGAATAGGCCTCGTCAATAAACAGAATGCCGCCTTTCGCTTTTGAGACAACCTCCTGAACCTTTAATGCCGTCTGCCCCACATAACCGCCGACTAGGCCGGAGCGGTCCACTTCGGTTAAGTGGCCCTTTGAAAGAATGCCCAGTTTGTTGTAAATCTGCGCCAGCAAGCGCGCGACCGTTGTTTTTCCGGTGCCCGGGTTGCCCGAAAAGACCATGTGCAAGGACATCGGAGAAACGCTCAAACCGCGCTCTTCTCGGATCTTGCGGATTTTAAGAAGATTGATGAGAGAGTTTACGTCGTTTTTTACTGAGGCTAACCCGATGAGTGAATTCAAATCCTCCAGCAGCTCTTCCAGCGTCTTCTCATCGTCTTCTGTGCCGGATGCCTCGCTTTCCGGTTTCGACGCGGCGGTATTGCCCTGTTTATAGAGGTTTTCGCGAACATACTCACGAAGCATTGCCGTATACGCTAAGAAATCGTTCAGCTCGCTTTCGTTGATTTCGTCGTCGATGGCGATGTATTCCCGGCCGATCGTCTCATACAGGCTGCATAATAACTCGCTTCCCTTGTTTTCAGCTACATCGCCCATGGCAAGATCGGCCGCGACAAACAGCTTGAGGCTCACCGGTACCTGCTGCTCGAAATCCGTGCTGTACCAGCCGTTTTCCATAACATATTTCTGAAAATCCCGGGGGTTGAGGTTGAAATCCAGATAATCCGAAATAAACTGAGCTTCCTCCCAGGATATTTTCCCGTCCGATAAACCCAGATAACCCAGAAACTGCATCAATTCATAGCGCATTAAATCGCGCGTTGTCAAATCGCCATAATTTGAAGCGCCAATCCCCGCCCTGTTAATAATGTCGCCTATCCCCAACACGCCCTCTATCACGTTTTTGAGCTGATAATTCATATAATATGTGAAACCTCCGTTAAACAGATATACTCCATATTATAGCAAAGATTTTATGGAAATAAAGAAGTTGAGTGTATTTGTTGTACGAAAATAGTAGCAAGAATATGCTCACTGGATAAAAACTTGAGCAGATATAGGGCAGATCGGCTTAAATGGAGATGCCGCATGGAGATAGGCGGGTTTGCGCCGCTGACGCTTTCAATGATATTCAAACAGACAGCACCCTGGAATCCGCGCCGAAAGCGGCACGGATTTCGGGGTGCTGATTATTTGCATTATGTCTGAAACGCGGTGATAAGCTCAATTTGGCAAAGCCCTGATGAGACAGATTCTGCTATTTTAAATCGGCGCGGCGCCCGCAGTTTAGCGCAAGGCCTCGATTCCGCAATCGTCCATCAGTTTCTCATCGCGCAGCAGCTCAAGCGTGTCGCCGTCGGCAAACAGCCTGCCCTTTTTTATCAGGATTGTCCGCGGGCACACTTCGGCGGCAAACGACAGGTCGTGCGTGGCGATGAGCTTGCTGTGCGGCAGGCGGGAGAGCACCTGAATCAGATTGCGCCTGGCCCTGGGGTCGAGGAAGGCGGTCGGCTCGTCGAAAATCATCGTGGTCGGTTCCATTGACAAAACCGTCGCAATCGCCGCCATGCGCTTCTCCCCGCCGGAGAGCTTCAGCGACGAACGGTCGCGCAGGTGCGCAATGCCGAGTTCCGTCAGCGCCGAGAGGACTCTTTTTTCGACGTCTTCCTCACTGAGGCCGAAGTTGCGGGGGCCGAAGGCCACGTCGTCATATATCATCGGCATGAACAGCTGGTCGTCCGGATTCTGAAAGACCATCCCCACGCGCCGGCGCACTTCGTTGAGCGTCGACTTGCCAAGCTCAATTCCATCCACCAGAATTGACCCGCTCTGAACCGGCAGGACGCCGACAAGGCTCAGCAGGAGCGTCGTTTTGCCGGCTCCGTTCGCGCCGACCAGCGCGACGCTCTCCCCGTCGCGGATTGTAAAGCTCAGTGTGTCGATTGCTTTTGTCCCGTCCGGATAAGTGACGGTGATGTCTTTAACCTCGATCATTGTGTCTCCATTCCATGCACGCACATTTACGCTGCTTAAAAAATCCGCTCAAAAACTGCCGTGATGTCAAAGACGCGCAGCAGGATAAAGGGCAGCGTTGTGGCGGCAAGATAAACGTAATCGGCGCCGGAAAGCGGCGCTTTTATCTTCCGCGTATCGCGGCCCGGGTAGCCCCGGCATTTCATGGCGTTGTAGACGCGCTCGGCCCTGTCGTAACTGCGGATGAGCAGCTGGCCGACGAAACTGCCCATGTGCCGAATATGAAGCCCTTTATGCTCGGTGCTGCGCAGCATGTAGGCCGTGTACATCGTTGACGCTTCGTCGAGCAGGACGCCGATGTAGCGGTAGACCATCTCAAACAGCGTCACAAAGAGGTCCGGCACGCGCAGCCGCCGCAGCTGGTTTGACAACTGACTGACAGGCGTGACAGCCACCAAAATCAAAACGGCCGTGACGCACAGGAACGTCCGGAAGAGGATTGAGAAAAACGAGACAACCCCGGCGCTGACGGCGATGCCGCCGACCGAGAAAGCTATCGCGCGGTCAAAAATGATGTTGGAGATTCCGGCCAGCAGGCAGAAAGGAATCGCAATCGCCACGCGCCTGAGAACGAGAGACCACGGCGTTTCCGACAGCGCCATTAAGACGACGGGATAAAATATAAAAGGGATGAGCCGGCCAAACTCATGGCGGCCGAACGAGACGACGAGGACGATATAGACAAACGCCGACAAGAGCTTGACGAGGGGATGGCGGTCATGCACGGCGCTTTTTCGGCCGGAAAGCTGCTCGAGAGAGTATATTTCCTGAATTTTGCTTTGCATATTGGCCATGCCGTCACCCCCCCGGACCGGGTTATAATGCGTGTACTGAAAACCGCCGGCCAAATCAAGACCGGCGGTTTATTGGGCGTTAAGTAAACAGTCAGCTCGCCGCTTTTGATTCAACGCGGTTCTTTTTCTTTTTGGCGGCCGATATCAGCAGGCCCGTTGCGCCCGCCAGCGCGAACGTCATCGCCCCGCCGACGATGCCGGCGACGGAAGTCCCCGCGGCCGAACCTTCCTCGCCGGCGGACGGGAAGTTATAATCCGGCAGGATGGCGGTGGCTTCCTGAACAGCGGCGGCGCTATCAAAAATGCCGCCCGAAGACTCAAGCTCCGTCGTGCCGGCCGTTTTTTCAATCGACCATTCAAGGCCGTCGGGATTTGCCGAAGCAAACCAGGAGAGAAGGCCCCCGACAAGCACGGTGACGACAGCCAGCACGGCGACGACCTTTTTGACGGGGACACCGCTTTTGATGGTGGTCCCGGCAATAGCGCTTTCGAGGATTTCCGGGCGCATTTTGTAGACGAAGCAGACAACCGCCGCCGTGATAACGCCTTCAACCAGCCCGATGGCAAGGTGAATCGGCTGCATCAAAGCGGCAAACGTGCCGAAGGGGAGCTGCGTAATACCGGACGCGAGCGTCTGAAGGACGACGCCGAACGCCCCGAGCTGCAAGCCGACAACCGCCGAGACAATCGACGCGATGGTGATGCGTTTGTAGGTGAGGCCCTTTCTGACAATCGGCTTGAATATCAGCGGGTAGACAAGCAGGCATGGCAGGACGCCTATGTTGAAGATATTGCAGCCGAGCGCGAGAAGGCCGCCGTCGGCAAAGAACAGGCATTGTATAATCAGCACGGCAGCCAGCGAAAGGAGCGCGGGGAAGCCGCCGAGCATGGCGCAAAGCAATATTCCGCCGCCGATGTGCCCGCTCGAGCCCGTGCCCGGAATTGTAAAGTTGATCATCTGAGCGGCAAAGACGAACGCCCCGGTGACCGCCATGATGGGGAGCTTTTTCTCGCTCAGCTCGTCCTTTTTTACCTTGATGGCGGAATAAGCAATCGCCGCCCCGCTTGCCGCGTACATCGCGCCGCCGACGGCGGGCGATAAAAGCGCATCTGCCATGTGCATGGTAAATCCTCCTTTGAACCAAGCTTACAGCTCAAGTATAGGGCGGCAGATCCTCCCTCACAAGCTCCCCGGGGGGATATGAAAGCGGAAGTTCCAATAAAATTATAAGAAGTGCGAAAGGAAATACAAAAACGAGCGCCGGAATATCCCCCTGCCGGGGATATGTCCGGTCTTATTATGCCGCATTGGCGGGTGGATATAAAAAAGAAGACCCGTGCAGGTCTTCTTTCAGGACGGTCGATAGAACGCGGCTGAGCGTAAGTATATTTTTAAAAGGATGCGAGCGCTATTCCTGCCCCTCCAGCGCGGCGAAAAAGTCGGATTCACGCATAATAAGAATGCCAAACCCTTTTTCCTGAAGCTCGAGGGCCTTTTTCACCTTCGTCCCGTAGTTTCCGGCGCACCACGCGCTGCTGCCCTGGCCGCCGACAAGGAGAATATCCGTCTTTTTTGAGACGCTGGCACAAATTCTCGCGCCGAGAGAAATCAGCTTTTCTGCGACAGAAGACTTGCTGCCGCAGTCAAACTCGCCGGTCAGGCACACGTTTTTCCCCCTGATGTCAAGAGCGCCGCAATGGCAGGCGCTCTCGCCCACCGGGTCCGTCACCTGTTTGAAAAGGCGAAGCATTGCGTCAAGCTCGCTTTGCGAAAGCACCCCGTCGGCCAAAGCGCCGGAGAGAATGGAATAGATCTTGTCGTAAGGGTAATTGCCCTTTAAGGCGGCATTGTCGTCCATCCATTTCTGAAGATACTCTACTTCGGCCTTCGTCAACACGTTGTCGCTTGTCATGCCCGACAGGATGCCGCTGAGCACCAGGAGGGCCTGGTTGTCCGCGCTCAGGCGTACGGGCATGCGGGCGGGGGCAGGGGGGACGCGCTTGTCAAGCCGGTACGACCTTATGTAGCGGTTTAAGTCCGCGCCGGCCTTGAGCAGCCGGCACAGGAGCTTTGCCGTGGCCCAGCTGTCGCTGCCGGCGTGATGGTGGTCAAGCGGGATGCCGAACCACTCGCAAAGCGTCGAAAGCCGGTGGTTTTCAATATCCCGAATGAGAGCCCGGGACATGGTCAGCGTGTCGACGTAGTAGACCAGGGATTCGTTTATCCCGTACGCCTGCAGCGTTTTCTGCAAAACGCACAGGTCAAACCGCGCATTGTGCGCCGCGACGAGATTTTTCCGGAACAGAGGGCCAATCGTCCCCCATATTTCAGGGAATATCGGCGCGTCGCCGACGTCCGACGGCGTGATGCCGTGGATTTGAATATTCCTGTAGTCAAACGCGCACTCCGGATTGACGAGAGAATACATTGACCGCGCGATGTCGCCATTTTCAACAATGGTGACGCCGATCGAGCATATCCTGTCATTTTTGAAATTCGGCGTTTCAACGTCGAAAACGACGATCCTGTCCACGCGCTCACCCCCGCCATTTATGCGCAGCACTGCTTTTTCCGCAGTGCTGCTCTTTTTTCCGGACGAAACATAAACTGGATATGGGAAAGTTTCGTTTCACTGATTATATTACAGAAATTTACATTGTACAACAGCTTTTATATATTGCAAAACTGCCCTTGTGTTTTGCGTCAGTTTCTTATATAGTTTTACTATACTGGAAAATCGTTCATGAAAGCTGAAAGGTGAGGCGCGGGCTATGAAAAAAGCTGTTTTTGCTTTCTGCATGGCGCTCTTGCTGGTTCTCGCCGGATGCGGCAAGGGCTCGAAGCAACTCCCTCCTGAATCGCCGTCTCAGACCGGCGGGGAAAACGGACAAATCCCTTCGGAATCGCCGATTCAGACCGGCGGGGGGAATGAACAGATTCCGCCGGAGACAACGCCTGATACCGGCGAGGCATCGCCTGATACAGCGCCCGAAGATGAACAGGACCCCGCCGTAATAACGCCCGCTCCCGCAAAACTCACCGTAACCGACTTAAAAGACTTCCTCGACGCGCTTGACTTAAGCGGCGCGAGCCTGACTTATCGCAACGAAAGGGAAGAAGCGTCCTGCCCCGCCGGAGCCGCCATCCGCGCGGAACGCTACGTCGAAGAAATAAAAAGCCTGGCGTTCGAGGCGTTTTCTCTCCCTGTGCGGTGGAAAGAAAGTGACGCCTTTTTCGTACGGCTTGAGGCTCCCGGGGGGACCCTCGTTGCGCCCCAAAGTGCAGACGGCGATAACCGCCTTGTGCGTCTGACGACGGACAAAGGCGAAGGCTGGTTCATTCTGCCCTATGAGCAGGACGAATACAGGTTTTACTGGCAGATTTACAGCCTCTTTTTCTCCTGGTTTGAGGAGGCGAAGGCCGCGTTTCTCTACAGCGGGGAGGGGACGCCCCTGACGCCGGCGGAACTGGTCTTTTTCCGGGAGTACACCGCGGCTTCGTGGGAAGAGTATGACGCGAAATGGGGTATGTATTTTATTCAGGCCACGGAAATCAGCTGTTTTTTCACCTCGCATTACAGCGACCCGCGCGACCTGGACCTCAATGCGTTCCTTGCCTATTGCCCCGGCCGCAGGACTCTTGAAATAGGGAACGAAGAAGACGAAGAGGAATGGCTGCTTGTCTATAAAGTGAGTCTGCGCAGCGGTGAGGAGATCCCCTTCAAGACGCTCGGCGAACTGCCTGTTCCCGTCCACAGCTACCGGCGGGAGGATATTAACGCGATTTTGATGAAGTACGCGGGAGTTACGCTGGAGGACATGAGCACGGACTGGACGGAAAAGGCACTGTATGTTCCGGAAACGGATTGCTTCTATACCTTCACCAGCGACTTTGGCCCCGGCACCTTCGTTCCCTGCTACGGCGAGAAGAACGGCGACATCGTCACACTCTGGTCGTCTCCCTACTACGGATTTGACGCGAGCAGGCTGACGCTGCAAAAAAGCGGGGAGGGCTGGCGCATTGTTTCCCATGAAGTTGCGGCGGACTGGTGATATAATGGAAGGAAGGAAAGTAGCCTGCGGGGGATACCCGGCAGGCTGGAAGCTGCCGGAACAAGCGAATAAGTACAAAAGGCAGCGCCACAGGGCGAAGCTTTTGATTTTTAGATGTAGGATTTAAGCGCAGGTTTAATATCGCGCCATTAAATAAGGAGGGCTCTCAATGTACGAGTTCAGGCCGGTCACCGACCGTATATGGAAAATGCGCGAGCGCATCCGGGACCGCGTGATCCACTGCGACGCCGAGCGCGCCCTGATCATCACGGAGGCAAGCAAAAAGTACGAAAACATTGTCCCGATCATCAAGCGCCCGTTGATGTTCCAGGAAATCGCCAAAAAAATCACCACGCTGGTGGACGACGACGAGATTATCGTGGGCAGCAAGGGCCCGTACTTCTTCTCCAGCCCCGCGTATCCCGAGTGGGGGCGTACGAGCGAATGGATTACAAGCGCCGTCCGCAGAGGCGAGTGGACCCTCCGCGAGGACGGGCTCTACCACAACCCGGACAGCGAGCAGGTCAGAATGTGCATCAGCGAGGAAGAATGCCAGGCGCTGGAGAGCATTCAGGATTACTGGAGAGGCCGAACCATCGGCGCCACCGCCGACGCCTGGCAGCCCGAAGGCTTCGACGAGCTTGTGCGGCTGGGCGTTTGCGATTACGGCGACCGCAGCGGGACGGGCCTGATCGGCCTTTCCGCCGGCCACCTCGTCGCCGGCTATCCGAAGATCCTGAAGGTGGGCTACAAGGCCATCTGGCAGGAGGCGACCGACTGGATCAACAGCCACCGCGGCAACCTGATGGGCGAGGATATGGACAAATACATGTTCTATAAGTCGGCGCAGATTGCGGCTGAGTCGGCGATGATCTTCGTCAAACGCTACGCCGACGCCGTCGCGGCCAAGGCGGCCGAGTGCAAGGACCCGAAGCGCAAGGCGGAGCTGGAGTTCATGGCGGACGGCCTTTTGAACCTGTCGGAAAACCCGGCGAGGAACTTCTGGGAGGCCTGCCAGGGCGTCGTCATGTACCAGCTGCTCATCACCCTTGAGACACTGTTCCCGTCGCCGTCCCTGGGCCGTTTTGACCAGTACACCTGGCCCTACCTGAAGAAGGACCTCGAGGAAGGCCGACTTACCATGGAGCAGGCTCAGGAGATTGTGGACGCGTTCTTCCTGAAAATCAACTGCTTCTACAGCGCCGCGCCGTCAAAGCTCGTGACCATCACCGGCGCCGGCAACACCTACCAGCACACGACGCTGGGCGGCGTCGACCCCGACACCGGCGAGGACGCCACGAACCCGGTCACCTATATGGTCCTGGAGACAATCGGGCGGCTGAAGCTCCATGACCCCACCATCTCCCTGCGCTTTAATAAAAACAGCCCCGACAAGCTCTGGGAGTGCGCCATCGCGACAACAAGGCTTGTCGGAGGGCTGCCGCTGTACCAGAACGACGAGGTCATCATCCCCACCGTCATGGCGGAACGCGGCTTCGACCTGCACGACGCGCGCGATTACGCCATTATCGGCTGCCAGGAAATCGTCAGCTGCGGGCGTGATTTCCCCGCCGGCAACGGCATCTTCCCGCCCCACGCAACCGTCATGTGGGGGACCATCTTCAACATGGCCATCAACAACGGCATCAACCCGTATAACGGCCAGCAGGCGTCCGTCACGACGGATTACCTGTATAATATGACTTCCATCGAAGAGGTCCGGGCCGCCGTGGAAAAGATGGCGCGGTACATCCTGAAGCTGTATATCACCATGAACAACTATGCCGAGTACATCAGCCGGTACCACCTGACCCAGCCGATGCTCTCCATTTCCATGGAAGGCTGCATGGAAAAGGGCATGGACTGCACCGCCGGCGGCTGCAAATACAACGGGTTCGGCGGCACGGCCACAGGCCTTGCCACCCTGGCCGACTCGCTGTCGACCATCAAGTACATGTGCTTTGACAAGAAGCTCATCACAACCCGCGAGCTGTACGACGCGTGGATCAACAACTGGGAGGGCTACGAAGAGCTGCGGCAGCGGATACTGAGCACCGTGCCGCATTACGGCAACGCTGACCCGTATGTGGACGAAGAGCTCAAATGGTGCGTGAACCTCTACTACACCATCTGCAGCGAATGCTACAGCACCCGGGCCCCGAAATACTCGTGCGGCCTCTATGGCGCGGCCGACCACATCGCGCAGGGCTGGACCACTTTCGCCACCCCGGACGGCCGGCGGACCGGCGAACCGCTGGCCGACGCCATGTCTCCGGCGCAGGGCCGCGACGTAAACGGCCCCACCGCTGTGTTCGTCTCCACCTGCAGCTTCGACCACCGCCGTTTCGCCGGGGGCCTGGCGCTGAATATGAGGTTGCACCCCACCGTTTTCAGCCGGGAGGACGGCGTAGCGAAACTTCGCGATATGACGAAGGCGTATTTTGAAAAAGGCGGCATGGAAGTCCAGTACAACGTGGTGGACACGAAAACGCTCCGCGCCGCCCAGAAAGCGCCTGAAGAATACAGGGATCTGGTTGTCCGCATTGCCGGCTACTCCGCCTACTTTATCGAGCTGGACCGCGACCTGCAAAACGATATCATCGCCAGGAATGAGATTCATCTGTAGGGGGATTGAAGCGATTTAGGCGCTAATGCGCGCCATGTACAACAACGGAAGAACAGAAAATTCATTCCGCTCAGATTTGGCATGAAAAATTGAGCGAAGAAGTGGAAAAAACACAAAAAAGGCTTCAAATCGTAATGATTTGAAGCCTTTTTGTTGGTGGAGATAAGCGGGATCGAACCGCTGACCTCTTGAATGCCATTCAAGCGCTCTCCCAACATTTTCAGTTTTGCTGCCGGATGAAATCACGCGAAAAAAGATAGGGCGGGATTTTTGCCAGTCGGCAAAGAGAATTCCTGAGTGCCCCATCCCTTAACGGCTCTACCATTACGGGATGGGTTGCCCAGGAAAGAACGGAGGGGAGATGTTTTTCTATGTCGCTTTAGTCCTTTTTCGTAATCTCAATATAGCCCTCGTCGGCATTCACCAGGACCAAATCGCCTGTTTCGATGACCTCCATAGGATCCCGCTCAAAATCCGTCATGGAGGGGACATGCGCCTGCAGCGCGCACAAAACGTTCAGAGGGCTGGATGCCGTATGGATAAACGCGGCGGGCTTATTCGGACCCACACCGTAAACCATAAACCCTCCCGACCCTCTGGGGGACGGAAATACAAGCACTTTTCCCTTATAGGGAACCTTAAACAGCGGGTGATTCCGCTCCGTCGTATAGCCTCTTTCCGCATTCACATTGGCAAACCCCTGTAGGGGCTTCGGAGAAACAAGCGCTTCCGCTTCAACACAGCCGGGGTATTCGCAGCGGCCTCTAATTCGTATCTTCCTCATTTTTTTACCTCCATTCCCCATGCCACTTGCCTGTCAACGCCGCGTCGATGCAGTCGTCCGTCGAACCGTAGCAAACCTGCAGCCTGTTGTCGTCGTCGGGATAGCATCCGGTGATGTAATAGGCCTGCTTTGCCGAGTCTACCGCGAGGTTCCTGACGCCTTCCGGAACCGCGCCCATCGCGGCCGGGCACGTCCCGGACATCAGATACGCGCCGGCATCCTCGAAAATCTTCACGTAGCCCATGGACTTTGCCGCATCGTACAGCCACGGATTCGTCATAATCCAGAGCGGGATCCTGCACTTTTTGCCTTCCAGCTTTCTGGCCAGCCTCATCAGGTCGACAATATTCAGGTGCGGGCAGCCCAGATAAACCATGTCGACGACGTCCGTCGTGTGGAAATTCAGGGTTTCATAGGCCTGCTTCAGCTCGCGCTCTCCAATGAGGACCTCGCGCTTGGGTTTTCTGCCGCCGAAAGCCCATTCGATCGTCGGCGCTTCCGGCGTGCTGCCCGGGATATGGTACATGGCCACGCTGCCGCCCGTGTGGATGGCGGAATTGAGCTTCTGGAGCTGCGACGTCGTCGGCTTTGCCGTCCCCGTCAGGACCGGCACGTCGCAGGCAACCGCCTCGCCGACGGCAAATCCGTAAACATCCCACTCAAGATCCGTCTGAATGAGGCGCTCTGTCTTAATAAGGACAGTGCCGTATCTGTTTTCCGTGATGTGCATGCCGTAATACGGCGCCTTGCCCAAAAAGCATGTCGCAAAGGTTCCGTCAAAGTTCGTGCGGGCGCCCAGAACGGCGTTGCAGTACGGAATCTGCGAGCTCTCAAACCAGGAGCAGTGCTGCCCGATGGAGGGCAGGTACGTCATGGTGAGATAATTGGCGCAGGAGTGCGACGTGAGCATGCCCATCTTTCTGTAAAGCCGCATGAACTCCTCGTGCATGGCCATGTCATGAAACGCGGGGTCATCCTGCCGGCAGTTTTTATCCTGTTTGTAACAGGCGTTGCAGTGCTCCCAGCCGTGAATCGGCGCTTCCTCCGGGAAAGGAGATTTGTTGGCGAATGTGGGAATCTTAAACTGCGCGCCGGTGGCGGCAAGCTCCTCCAGATCTTCGAGCGTAAACGAATAATAGGCAGAAAAGACGTTACCCGGTGTATGCATGTCGCCTGTTCCGTCCAAGTCCACAAGCCGCTCAGCCCCGGCGATTTCACACATTTCCACCAGGTACTGCATGCAGATCTGTGGGATCTTTCCCGCCTCTCCCTGCAACATCCGCTTTTCGTCATCCGTCAAATAAACCATATAAGTACCCTCCAATACCCAATAGTCATTTCCCTCATTGCTTTTATCGTCGTGTGTGTATCCGCGTAGAGAAAATGCGCTTGCCAATGACCTTATTTCCCACCGAACGCTAACATTTCATACGCCCCTCGTTGAATCCTCCGCAGGTACCCAGATTCCCTGTGTTCCGGAAAACACAAGGGGGCGCGGACGCCGCAAGGCGAGACTGCGCACGCTTTGATGGAATTGCTTTGCTCTCGGCGCAAACTTTAGTTCAGGTGCAGCTTGACGCCGTTAGCAACGAGGCGCTCCTGGAGCTCGGCGACACTCAGTTTCGTAAAATCGCTTCCCAGCGAGGCCGCCGTACCCGCGGCTTCGCCTGTGACGGCGCAGGGAGGAATGACACGGGTAATATCCCACATGGCGTCTGTGACGGAGATGCAGCGCCCAGCCGCAAGCAGGTTCGGCACCTCGTTCCCATACAGCGTGCCGAAGGGGATCTCAAAAGCGGGGCCCCTCTTCCGCCAGTCGCCCGTCATGCCAATACTGTCGGGATTGAACTTCCTGTTTTCCGTGACATCCATCGTACAGGCCCCGACGAGGCGCCGCGACATTCTGACAAGCGGGATCGTCGAGATGGTGACCGGCAGATAGGAGTTATCCTCAGCATGGGCTTTCATGATGTCGTCGTACATTTTCTGATGTGCGGCGATGACGACACGGCTGAGCTCCTCGCCGTCCACCCCGGAAAAGCGGACGTTTTGATCGAGGCTGTCGACCATGACGGCCGCGTACTCAGATTTGCCCGCGTTGTCTGGCTCCCGGCCGGGAACGACGTCGGCGAGCCCGAACATTTTGAGCGACACCTTACCGCCGCGTATGTAATAGTACCAGCTGGCAAGCCCGTTTCCTTTCGCGTGGAGCGCCGTTTTCGCCCCCGCGAGATGACAGACGTCGGCGTCGCCCGTGCAGTCGATGACCGACTCGACCGCAATCGCCGAACGCCCCGATTTGTTTTCGATAATGACGTGGCTGATTCTGTTTCCGTCCTTTACGATCGAAGCGACGAGCGTCCCGTAAAGGATTGTCACGCCGAGCTTCGTTAAAAGCGCCTCCGCCCGGAGCGCGAAGAGGTGCGGGTTAAACTGGGTGATGTAGCGGTTCTTTTTGCGCTCTTCAAGGCTCCCGCCTTCAAGCCACGCCTTGGGGTAGTTCGCTTCCGCGCCGTGCTCGATCGACAGCTTCAAAAGCTCTTCGCAAATGCCGAAGATAAGCTGGTTGCCTTCGCCGTCGCAAAGCGGCAGAAAAATCGTGACGAGGCCGAGCGTGGCCATGCCGCCGAGCAGATACTCGCGCTCGACCAGCGTCACTTTTTTCCCGCCTCTTGCCGCGGCTATGGCGGCCGCCATGCCCGCTATGCCTCCGCCAGCGACAAGTACGTCACATGATGCGCTCACCTTGATTTCGCGTTCGCGTTCGATGATTGTATTACTCATGCTCTCCTCCCAAATTCTCTCACTTAATCTGAGCGACTCAGGTGCCTCTCTCTTTGTCATATATCTCTCTGCTGCGACAGTAGCTCTCGGCACAAGCGTCCCACAAAAGCTCCTCGTCAGGTGTGAACATCATGAGGTAGCTGCCGCCACCCGGCGCGAAAATGTCAACGGCTTTGCGGATGGCCTCCATGTATTCCTCACGCGTCGGCGCTTTTAAGGGGTTCAGACCCTCGGGCATCGCACAGAAGCCGAATTTGTCGCCGTACAGTTCCTTGATCTTCGGGGTGTCAACCGCGCGCCTTTGCACCTGCACGACGTCGACGCCAAGCTGGACAATGTACGGGAAGAAGCGCGTCACGTTGCCGCAGGTGTGCAGTTCAACGAGCACGCCCTTGGACTTGATATGGTCGATGAGGCGCTTCGTCGGCTCGAAGACGAGATCCTCCATGACCTGTTCGGAGAAGAACGTGTCGCGCTCGGTGCCCCAGTCGTCATGCAGCGTAATCATGTCGAGCGGGTACAGGCTGTTGATCCGGTCGAAGAAGCGGATCATAAAGTCCGTATACGCGTCGAAGAAGTCCCTCACCGCTTCGGGCTCGAGAAGCAGGGATTCCATTGAGGTGACGTATCCGCCCAGTATGGAAACGAGCCGCTCCGTCACGCCTCTTCCGATGTCGTAGGAAACAGCCTTCGCCGGGTCGTACTGCGTCTTCATGAATTCACTGGCTTTTTCCTCGAATCCCCATTCGTCGAGGTTCGGAAACTCCACGACCTGCTCCCACTTCGTGATGTCGTCTAAAAGCTGCGTGCCCGGTGTGAGCATGGCGCCGCCGGCCGAGCAGACCCACGTCCAGTCTGTGTTGAACCAGTCTTTAAACTGGTAGTCCTCTGTGGCCTTTGTGAGGAAGTCAGAATGGATCTGCATTCCACGAACTTTATGCGCAATGACATCGTTTGTGCCCAGCGTGATCTTGTCCGTCAGGGAGTTCGGCATCCAAATCGGATCTTTCCGTTCGATGCACCGGCGGAAATTCTCCCGGGGCGTGATCGGCGTATCGAACAAAGGCGCGGTCGCGGTCTCCGGGCTGTATGCCGCTCTCACTGTCTGTGTCTTAACAGAAGGGTCACGATAAGGCGGTCGCGGATATTTCATTGTGCTATTCCTCCTAATTTCGTGGTATAATTAAGTGCATAATTTGGAATTTTGTATATTTTGTATTAAATTATATATAGCCGGTTTGGCTTTGTAAACGTTCTGGGGTTTTGATTTCGGCAAGCTTCATGTTCCATTTTTGAAATTACGTTGGATTGTGCGGTTTGCAAACATCCCGGACGGTCAGCATTTGGGGAGGTGACAGGTGGAAAAGCGTACTCCTACACGCCCATAAGGCCGGCGATTTAGCGTCCCGCGTTATCTTGTCATGCAGGAAAGGGCGCTTCCTTTCGGAAAAAATGCATTTGTTAAACGGCTTGTTTAATCTACACTACAGGAGGAGCAAAGGAGGGCGGTGTGTCCGTGACGATTTTTCAGATGAAATGTTTTTTGAGCCTTGTTAAAACGAGAAAAATGTCCACGACGGCGGAACAAATGGGACTGAGCCTTTCGACGCTGTCAAAATATATCACCCGAATGGAAGATGAGCTTTCCGTCCCCCTGTTCACGAAAACACTCTCGCGGCAGGTCTTGACGCCGGAAGGCGAACTCATCTATCCCAGCATTGAATATATCGTCAAACAGTATGACGACATGTGCGCGTGCAGCTACAGATACACTTCGCGTTATGAATCAGCCCTCAGCGTTGTCTTCGGATTTCACCCGCATTGTATTATGCGGCACATCGTGGCTTTTTTAAGAGACAATCCGCACATCATGCTGAACGTGACGGAAGGCTCGGCGACGGATGTGTGCGAGATGCTGGACACCGGCACAGCGGACATCGGCATCGTGTATGAGCAGTTCATCGATAAAAAATACCCCGTGACGGTCCCGCTGTTCAATGACCGGCTCTGCGCCGTGGTGGCAATAGACCACCCGTTGGCAAAGCGCCAGACCATATCGATCAGCGAGCTCCAGTGGGAGAAATACTTCCTTTATCGGCGCGACTATTTGATGAACCGGTACCTGCTCCACGCCTGCATCGCGGCGGGATTTGTGCCGATGGTGGAACACAGCGACATGCGCTTTAGCACGATCCTCCTCAATGTGGAGGCCGGAAATGGGGTAACCCTCATGCCGGAAAGCATTGTCCCGACCCTCCATGTGCGCAACATCGCCACATTAAACCTTTCCGAAAACCTGCCTCTGACCCTGTGCGCCGTCTGCGCCTCGGATTATCCGGACGAATCGCGCGATCTGTTGCTCCGGTATTTTCAGGAAATAAAGTAGACCGCCCTTTACTGAAAAAAGCCCGGCGGCACTCAAATGCCGCCGGGCTTTTTTGCACGACCATGAAGGCAACGATCGCCATTTCCAAAAGTGGACACAAAAACTTGCCAAACTAAGATTGTAAAAAGCCGTAGACTGCCTATATAATTCTGCTTAAAGATTGGGCTTATAGGATGAGAAATTTAGTTAGTATGCGCAAATTCGAAGAACTTGAGCGCAGCACTGTGCGTACACGCATCCGATATTAAGATATTTATATAGAATTCCTCGGAGTCTAAGGGGATGACCCGAGTGTCCTCTTTGCAAAAGAATCTTGCCGCCATTTCCGGGATCACCGCGGGATAGCCTTGGCCGCGGATGGACTCCAGCATGGTGCTGTACCACAGGTCAAGCCGCGCGATGTTCGGCTCGAAACCGGCTTTATGGCACTGGTCCAGCACAAATTGATTCAAAAAGCGAGATTGCCTCGGGCCGATGATTTGCAGCACTTCGTCCCTTAAATCTTTCAGACGAAGGCGCTCCTGGTTTGCCAGGGGATGGAACTCGCTCATAAAGGCCGCAAGCCTGTCGGTTACGAGGGTATAGCTTTTCGTTCCGGGCGGCGCTTCTTTGCTGATGGAAAACACGATGCCGACGGTATCTTGTTGTGCCTTCAAAATATCTTCGAAGCTTTCTTCGGCGAACTCAGCGACCTCAGTCTGGATGGTCGGGAAGTGTTGTTTAAAGCTGGTAAGCATCAAGTTATATCCATAACTGCTCATCGGGTCGGCCAAAATCAAAAGACGGTCCTTGGAGGATTTCTTATAGTCCTGCAGGAGACGGATCATTCTGTTGTATTCGTTCACGATCTTTTCGGCCTTAACAAGAAATGTCTTCCCGGCCTCGGTAAACGAAAAAGAGCGCGTCCCCCTGATAATCAGCTTGACGCCCAGTTCCCTTTCCAGGGACTGGATATTGTTTGAAAAAGAGGACTGCGATACATAAAGCTTTTCAGCGGCTTCGCTGAATGTTGACACGTTGCGGAGCGCAACAAAGCACATGAGCTGAAATATCTTCAATGAAAAAAAGTCACTCCTTTCACGCATGCGGACCGGGAAACCGATAAGCCTCTACTAATTTGCTTATATTATTTTACTCTCACAGCTTGTTGGTTGCAAGGATTGCGTGAAAATTGATTTAAGAAGGATGGCGGAGGCGACAGGCCGCGTTCCCAACCAACGGCATTCGCGCATAGCCGTTCGATTAAAGAGCGGCGATGACGAATTTTTGGAGGTGATCGAGCGGGTGACACTGTTGTTGCCAAGGGGCACATAGGACGTTGAAGGAGGATATTGTCCAAAACGGTTTTTTGGATTCGTGCAGCAGATGATGTACGAAAAAGTAGAAAGGAGAAAGACGCAATGAAAAAGTTTATCGCACTGATTTTGGTTTTGGCCATGTCCCTGGCTCTGGTGGCCTGCGGCGGCAGCTCCACTGGGAAAGAGCCCACGACGACGGGGTCTCCTTCTCCCTCTGCCAACGAAACGCCCTCCCAGCCGGCCGAAACCCCGTCGGGTAGTGAAAAGCCCAGCACCGGCTCGGTCGGTTATGTGACCGACGATGTTGACCACTGGGCGCGCGATCCCTACCACATTGTCTACTACAACTACGCTCCCTCAAACGTCACGTTCCAGATCACGGACGCGCTTGAGAAGCTCGGCGAAGTCTATAACTTCACGGTGGAACAGCTCAGCGCGAACGGAGACTCGGACGCGTACGTCAACAACCTCCATACCATTCTGCTCAAGGAGCCGGATGGGCTGATCATCGATATCTCGCAGGAACTGGCTTCGCGCGTTTCCGAAATCTGCACGGAATACGATGTGCCCGTGATTTGCGTTTTCAACAAGGCGGAAGACGTCAACGGCTGCTTGCTTATCCCCTCCGTCATCATGGACCAGGAATACAACGGGCGCACGCAGATGGAATTCCTGAACAGTGTTTATAAGGATTACTGGGGCGATATCGACCGCAGCAAGATTGCTCTCCTTGTAATGGACTGGTCTTCGAACATGGACCTCAACCAGCGTGGCGTCGGCGCCAAGAAGAGATTTGAGGAACTATTCCCCGGCAATAAATTCTTCTATGGCGACACTGCTTCCGACAGCCTTTCCGCGGAGGCCGGCTTCAATATTTCCAACAGCATCCTTTCGGCGAATCCCGATGTGGAATACTGGTTTATCGTCTCAACGGTTGAAGACGTTGCTCTGGGAACGGCTCGCGCCGTCGAAGCCCTCGGCCGTACCGACAGAGTCCTGATCACGTCGTCCGGAGCGGCGATTCTCCCCGGCGAATGGGATGCCGGTTACAATGGCTGCTGGATCGCCAACTACGCCGTTCCGCCCTTTATGTACGCGGGTGTTGCTGTGTTCGGCCTGTTTGCGTTGATTGACGGAAGAGCCACCATTGAGACCCTGTGGCCGGAGTACCACCAGGAGGGCGACAAAGCTGCGCGTTATATGGCCAACGCCGAGATGATGACGCGTGATAATTATAAGGAATACCTCAGCAATATTGCGCGCAGCTTTGGTGTTGAGATCAGCTAAGTTCCGTCGTCACTAAACCGATGCGCCGTTCAATTCAATACATTGAACGGCGTATCGGTTATCTAAAAAGGAGAGCTATGCATGGTGGGAAGAAGAATTAGACATATCCTTAAATCCAAGGAAATGATTCTTGTCCTGATTTCGATAGTCATTATTATCATATTCCGACTGGTGAACCCGAATTTCCTCAGTGTCGGGAGCCTGAGTGGCATCATGCAGGCTATGAGCTTAACCGGAATTATTGCGGTCGGAATTGGGACCCTCCTCATTGGAGGCAGTATAGACCTGTCGGCGAGTTCGGTTTGTCTATTTGGAGGCGTTTTGTGTGCCTTGCTGATCAGAGCGAACGTGCCGTGGGGGCTTGCTATGGTCATCACCCTGATCGCCGGGTTTGTTATCGGAGTGATAAACGCTTTTCTTATAACAAAGGTCAAAATGATGCCGTTTATCGCGACCATAGCCGTATCGAACGTGCTGTCGGGCATTAATCTCGCGGTTACCAACGCGCAGAATGTGCCGATTCCGGTTGAATCCTTCTGGTGGGGCGGCAAGTTGGTGTTTGGGATATTCCCGGTTCCCTTCATCATCATGACGCTGCTTATGATTGTCTATGCCTTCATTCTGAACAAGACGCAATTCGGCCGAAACGTTTATCTTGTCGGCGGCAATATGACCGCGGCCAGGCTTGCCGGGGTTAATCCCAAAAAGATTCACACAATACTTTACATAAACAGCAGCGTATTGGCGGCTTTCGCAGGTATTGTGTTGGCTTCGAGAATGCAGAGCGCTGCGCCGCAATCGCAATCGGATTCGCAATTAAACGCGCTCACGGCGGCAATCCTGGGCGGCATCGCCTTTACCGGCGGCGCCGGCGGAATGGCGGGCTGCTTTATCGGCGTTATGCTCTTCAGCTTTTTCAATTCCGGGCTCAACTCGCTTGCCCTCGACGCGTACTGGTCCCTCATCGCTTCCGGGTGTCTGCTCATCATCGCCCTGACTGTGGACTATTTCAATGAGCTCTCGAGAGAGAAAAACCTCAAGGTTAAGAAACCTGCTTCAGCGGCAAAAAAGGAGGGTGCGTGATGAGTAAGTATTTGGAGTTCTCTGGAATAAGCAAGGCGTTTCCTGGCGTGCAGGCTCTGGATAACATCTCTTTTCGCGCGGAAAGCGGCCGGGTGCTTGCTCTCCTTGGTGAAAACGGAGCGGGGAAGAGTACTCTGTTAAAGATCCTGAGCGGGGACATCTCCCCTGACAGCGGATCGATCATCATCAATGGCAAAACGCAGGTTTTCACGTCGCCGCATCAGGCGATTCAAGCCGGCGTCAGCGTGATCTATCAGGAACGCCAGATCGTGCCGGCGCTTTCCGTAATAGAGAATATCTTCTGCGGCGACCTCCCCAAAACCCGGTTCGGGATGATCGATAAACGAACCCTCCGCCGCAAAACGGAGGAAATACTGAAAGTCTTTGGGCTGCCGATCGATCCCGACGAGCCCGTCGGGCGTCTGCCGGTCGCTTACCAGCAGATGGTGGAGGTTATGAAGGCGTATCGGCGCAATTCCGATATCATCTGTTTTGACGAACCGACCGCGCCTCTGACGGACTCGGAGATCAACGTCCTGTTCGATATTATCAACCAGCTCAAGAAGGAAGGCAAAATCATCATTTACGTGTCGCACCGCCTGGCGGAAATCTTCAAAGTGACGGACGATATCGTCGTGCTCAAAGACGGCAAGCTCGTCAAGACGTTCAAGACGAGTGAAACAAACCAGCAGGAGCTCATCCGGGCGATGGTTGGAAGAGACGTCGGCGACACGTATAAAAACCTCAAGCGGAACGACAAGATCGGCGACGTGCTGCTGGAAGTCAAGGATCTGTGCACCGACGTGCTGGATCACGTCAGCTTCACGCTGCGCCGGGGCGAAGTGCTTGGCCTTGCGGGACTCGTCGGAGCCGGAAGAACGGAGGTTGCGCGCGCTATCTTCGGCGCGGACCGCATCACATCCGGGGAAATCATTTTCGATGGAAAGAAAGTGCATTTCAAGGAGCCGAAAGACGCTATCAAGGCCGGCATTGCGCTCTGCCCAGAAGATCGAAAGGACCAGGGGCTTGTCCTGTTCCGTTCCATCCGCGAGAACACGACGATGCCCATACTCAAGAAGATCAGCAAATGGATTTTCATTAACCGTCAGGAAGAACGCAAGGTGACGGAAGAAGCGGTAACAAAATTCACCATACGGACACCGAGCATCAATAAGCTCGTGCGTGAGCTCTCCGGCGGCAACCAGCAGAAAGTCATTTTAGGCCGGTGGACAAACTCATTAATTCAAACGAAACTCTTGATTCTGGACGAGCCGACGAAGGGTATCGACGTCGGTACAAAGGCGGAGATCTACCAGATGGTATGCGATTTTGCCAGGGCTGGCCTCTCCGTGATCTTCATCTCCTCCGAGCTCCCAGAGGTTATCAATGTGGCAGACAGAATCATCGTTATGCATAACGGCAAAATTACCGGCAGCGTTCTGCGAGAGGATGCGACGGAAGAAAACGTCCTTTCGCTCGCTATGCTTGAATAGGTGGTGAACAGGAAATGAAAAAGAGATCATTTTCGAGAATAATCTCTCAGAATCGTATCATAGTGATGATTCTTCTGCTTTTAGCGGAGCTAGTGGTGTTCTCGCTTCTGTCCACGCCAAATAGGAGCGTTGCGGAAGTGTTTTCTGGAGAGAGTATCTTCATAAAGCCCAAAAACCTTAGGAACATTATCAACGCGTTACCGCTCTCAGTGTTTCTCACGACCGGCGTGGCCCTCCTGATGATCTCGGGACGGCTTGATCTGTCGACCGGCGCCAACGGCACCCTTTGCTCGATGCTCACCGCGTTTTTCCTGCGCGAAGGCGTGCCGCTCATTCCGACGCTCCTCATTGTGATGGTCGTGGGGGCTTTTATCGGCTTTATCAACGCCGCCCTCGTCAACGAACTGCGGGTAGCCCCGTTTATCGGGACGCTCGCCACAAGCTCCCTCGCAACGGGATTTACGTACCTTATCGCCAATAAAAAGACGATCGATCTTACGAACCCGATATTGAAGGCGTATGGCAAAGAGGTCGTATTGGGGTTCTTCCCGGTTTCCGCCCTTGTCGCCATCATCATTATGATAATCGCAGGCATTGTGCTTCATAAGACGCATCTGGGGCGCAAGATATACCTTGTCGGCGGCAACCCGCAGGCCTCCATGCTGTCGGGAATCAATCCCCGGAAGGTTTCCTATATGCTGTTTACACTGTGCGGGCTGTTTTCGGCCTTTGCGGGGATTACGTTTGTCGCTCGTCAGCAGTCGGCAAACATGCAAGGCATTTCGGCGGCGCGTTTCCAAGGCATCACGGCCGCGGTGCTCGGCGGTATCTCCTTCGGCGGTGGATCCGGCGGCATGGCCGGCGCGTTTGTCGGGCTTTTGATCCTCAACACGTTTAGTAACGGTCTTACCGTCATTGGATTCAGCCCATTTTTGCAGAATATCGCACAAGGTCTGCTTCTCATCTTTGCTTTGACCCTCGACTACTTCCAGAAAGAGCAGAGTCAAAAAATTCTCAAGTAAACCCATATTATATTTGCAGGAACCACCGGCCTAGCCGGTGGTCTGCGTAATGTCTTACTTTTTGAAGTGGGGTATCTCTATGAGCATCACAAAATCACACATTAAAGAGTACGCGATGTCGCTTGGGATGGACATGTGCGGCGTGGCCAGTATCGACCGATTCGAGACGTCGCCGAAGGGACTCAACCCCCGTGATGTTTTGCCGGGATGCAAGTCCGTGATCGTCGTGGGCGTGCATCTGCTCGACGGCGTCATACAAGCCAATTTCCGCGCTTTTGAGGATGGGCGCAAAGACCTTAAAGGCGTCTATGGAACGTATGGTTACGCGCTTATACCGAATTTCGAATTGACGTATGTGTGCTACGCCGTCGCCCGCTACATAGAAAGAAATACCGGCGAAGTCGCGATGCCCTGTTCCACTGGGCCCATGACGAACGGGATGCAGATCAGCATCCGCCATGCAGCCGTTGCGGCTGGCCTGGGCCAGTTTGGGTACATGAGTATTATCCTCACGCCGGAGTTCGGCCCGCGGGTCCGCTTCGGCGCCATCCTGACGACGCTTGAACTCGAGCCGGATCCGATGTACGACGGGCCGCAACTGTGCGATCCTGAAAAATGCGGGATTTGCCACAAGGTCTGCCCGACGGGCGCCATTCGCAAGCCGGGCACCCACAAGCTCGAGCGCGTCGTGATGGGCGGAAAAGAATACCGATACACGCTCGTCAACTTCCCCAAGTGCCGCAAGGCGCTCCAGGCGATGACGAAGGATCTCGGAGGGAGCGGGGACTATCTTACTGATCCTGAGCCGACCATGGAGGACCTTTTCGCCGCGGAAAAGCGTATGCCGATTGAGACCACGGGGCTCCAGCACATCAGCTCATGGCACTGCGGCAAGTGCCAGACGTATTGTCCCGTTGGCGACTGGGGCGAACGGTACAAGAAAACAGGTCTGAGCGGGGGCGCGCAGCGCGCGTTCGTCGAGGACAAGAAGTAGGGAGTGTACATAGAGATGACACGAGACAAGATTCAGGCACTCATAAACGAGTTTTGCGACAATTCGCCGCTTAACTACCTCGGCGCCAAAGGCGCCAGCGAGGAAGACGTTTTAGCCAACAATTACGCCAAGCACAACCTGTACCACCGGGGCATCACCGCGGATATGCTCGGCGCCGATGAGGACAGCGGGCTTATGGGCATGAGGTTTTTCCAGCGCCCGATTTTTGCGATCGCGCGGGCGGACGACCCGGGCTTTAAGGAAATCCAGCGCCCCGAGGTGGTGGGCCCGCATCACCTCCTGCCGGAGGATTGGCTCCCCGGCGCGAAATCGGTCATATCGTTCTTTTTGCCCTATGAACGCGCGACGGTCGAGGCGAATAAAAAAGACCCCGTCGAGCCGGCGATTGAGTGGATCTACACGCGGGTCGACGGCCAGAGGTTTTTGCTCGCGCTCGGCGCGAAAATCAGGGACGCGCTGATTGAGGCTGGATACAGGGCCGTCGCTCCGTATTGCGACGACAGATATATCATGCAGGTCAACAGGAATGCCGCGCCCGGCACGGAGCATGTCCCGCCGTTCTCGACGAACTGGTCGGAGCGCCACGTCGCCGTCGTGACCGGCCTCGGCACGTTCGGGATGTCGACGAATTTCATCTCAAAGGCCGGCTGCGCGGGAAGGCTTGTCAGCGTCGTCACGGACTGGGAGACAGAGCCCGACGAGCGCGACTATGACCACTGGCTCGGATACTGCAACAGCTGCGGCGCGTGCGTGCGCAGGTGCCCCGCGCAGGCGCACTACACCGACAGGCATGGCAAAGACCATGAAAAGTGCGGCGCGTTTATCCGCAAAGTGTGCGAAAAATTCGCCCCGCGCTATGGCTGCGGCAAATGCCA
>Ga0134104_1001080_pt1 | contig 26031 bp, 24 predicted proteins | sample 15_3_2metaG_FD_94455 | JGI IMG/M metagenome (GOLD analysis project Ga0134104, IMG submission 94455) | Switchgrass degrading microbial communities from high solid loading bioreactors in New Hampshire, USA - 15_59_3.3_214_A2 metaG | ecosystem: Engineered > Bioreactor > Semi-continuous > Anaerobic...
AGTTCCATAAAGACCTCACCTTTCTATGAGTTTATACTCATCCTGTGGAAAGGATGGTGAGGTCTTTTTTCTACGTCCGAATGAATTTTTCCTGCAAAAAACCTAGAAATATTTTACACTATCCAGAAGACTTCTATAATATACTAAATCAAAATTAAATGCTATAATATTTTCATAGGAATAAAAAGAGTGCCAATGGGGTGAAAACATGTCTTTACAGATTCTTGAGCTTTTCAAAGGTTTTCGTTTAAGAGATTTACTGGATATAGCTATAGTAGCTTTTGTCTCTTATGAAGCTATACAGCTGATTCGAGGCACTCGGGCCGTGCAACTCTTAAAAGGTTTGGTGGTTCTTGTTGTTTCTACAAAACTTAGCGAATGGCTGGGACTTTACACAATAAATTGGATTTTGCGCAATGCAATGACAGTAGGAGTAATAGCGCTTATTGTGGTATTTCAGCCTGAGCTTAGAAGAGCTCTTGAACAATTAGGCAGGGGTAAACTTTTTTCAACACCCTTATTTGGATTGGCCGAAGATGAAATGAATCAACTTTTTGACTGTATAGCAGAAGCTGCAGAAGAACTTTCAAAAGAGCAAATAGGAGCCCTTGTTGTCCTTGAAAAACAGACTGGATTAAACGAATACATTGAGACAGGGGTTAAAATAGAAGGTCGGGTTTCTGCAGAACTTCTTATAAATATTTTTATTCCCAATACACCATTGCATGATGGAGCGGTAATAATAAGAAATGACAGGATAATGGCGGCGAGTTGCTATCTTCCGCTTACGGCAAATCCTAATTTAAGCAAGGAACTTGGAACAAGGCATAGAGCCGCTTTAGGCATTACAGAAGAAACTGATGCGGTAGCAGTTGTTGTCTCAGAAGAAACAGGAGTAATTTCAGTGGCAAAAGATGGAAAGCTTACCCGCTATTTAGATGCAGAAACACTTAAAAACATGCTAAGGGATATTTACGAAATAAAAGAGAAAAGACCATCCATATGGTCGTCGTGGAGGAAGAATAATGCATAGAAGACTATTTGATGATGATACAGCAATTAAAATCCTCTCGATTATTTTGGCAGTTTTAATGTGGCTATATGTGATGAATGAACAAAATCCTCAAGTAACTTATATTATAAAAGATGTTCCCGTTAAGCTAGTAAACCTTGATGAAGAAAAGCTGGTCCTAAAGGATGAATCAGCAGAATTTAAGGTGAATGTTAAAGTTAGAGGGCGCAGAAGCCTGGTTTCCGATCTGAAATCAGACGATATCAGTGCCGAAATGAACATGAAAGGACGGATTGAGGGAGAAAACCTCATTCGCGTTGATGTGGTCGTGCCGCCAAATATAGAACTAATAGATGTTTACCCGAGAGAAATATTGGTAACACTAGAAGCTGTTATCGAAGAAGAGCGGCCTGTTACAGTAGAAGTTACAGGCACCACTGCTCAAGGCTTTGCCGCAAGGCCAGCACAAGTTAGTCCTCAATATGTCACAGTTAAGGGCCCGCGCAGTGCTGTCGAGGCAGTAAATAAGGTCGTTGTATATATAGATGTATCAGGCAAAGATAAGCCGATAATAGGCAATTTCCCATTTAAAGTTTTAGATAAAAACGGAAAAGAACAAAAGAGAATTACATTTACTCCTCAAACAGTAGAAGTTACAGTTCCAATAGTGCCTGTGGCAAATACACAGATTATCCCGAATATAAAAGGCAATCCGCCGGAGGGATATATCATCAGAGATGTCAGGATAGACCCACCGTCGATTATCGTAACCGGCAGTGAAGAGGAGCTTGCTAATGTCCAATCAATTACAACTGAGCCTATAAATATCCAAGACAGAACTTCTACGACAACATTTGATGTAGATCTGATTTTTCCTAATGGTATTACAAGCTTTGACGAGGATGTAAGGACAGCTAAAGTTACTGTGGAAATTGAAAAACTCAGTGAAACAACATTAAATTTAAATAGCGATAATGTTACTATAGAAGGTATTGCTTCCGGTTTGAGCGCAAGTGTAGAACAGACTCAATTAATATTGACAGTCAGCGGTCCCAATAGTATCATTGATAAAGTAAATGAGAACATGGTAAAGCTCAAAATCGATCTTACAGGACTTACGGCAGGAGAACATACAGTCAAAGTTCAAGGAGATATCTCTAGGCCTTACAGAATTATTAAAATAGAGCCGAGCGATATTCATGTTGTCATTAGCGAAATTTCGCAATAAATGAAGGAGGAAATTAAATGAAACCTAGGCTTTTTGGAACAGATGGAGTCAGAGGAGTAGCTAACAAAGATCTCTCGCCACTTTTAGCTTTCAAATTGGGCCGCGCCGGAGCACATGTTTTGTCAAAACTTCATGAGAAGCCAATTATTGTAGTTGGCAAAGATACGCGAATATCCGGAGATATGTTAGAGGCTGCACTGGCGGCCGGCATATGCTCACAAGGTGCTGACGTTTTAAAAGTCGGGGTAATGCCAACACCTGCAATAGCCTATCTTACACGTTACTTTAATGCTGATGCAGGAGCTGTAATATCGGCTTCTCATAATCCCGTAGAATACAATGGCATAAAATTTTTCAATAAAGACGGATATAAGCTGCCCGATGCTTTAGAAGATGAGATCGAAGCATTGCTGGATGATGAAAGTGGCACTATTAACACACCGATTGGTCCGAACGTTGGCAGAATCTATACAAAAGATGATGCGGCAAGGCACTACATAGACTTTGTGAAATCTGTAATAGGAGACAACACCAGATTTAAAGGTTTAAAAGTAGCAGTTGACTGTGCCAATGGAGCATCTTACCAAGTAGCACCCATGATTTTACAAGAACTGGGGGCGGATGTCTACATAATAAATAATGAGCCAGATGGCACTAATATAAATGTTAATTGCGGTTCCACCCATCCGGAAAGCCTTTGCGAGTATGTTAAAAAAATTGGAGCAGATGTTGGGCTGTCATTTGATGGAGACGCGGATAGACTGATTGCAGTTGACGAAAAGGGAGAGATAGTCGACGGTGATCATGTTTTAGCTATATGTGGCATATATCTTAAAAATAAAGGACTCTTAAAAAAAGATACTGTAGTAGCTACAGTAATGAGCAACATGGGTCTTGAAGTGGCACTGAAGAAGGCAGGTATAAATTTAGTCCGCACTAAAGTCGGCGATCGCTATGTTCTAGAAGAGATGCTAAAGAGCGGATACACTTTGGGTGGAGAGCAATCAGGCCATGTAATCTTCTTAAACTATCATACTACAGGAGATGGAATGATAAGCGGCGTAAATCTTCTCAATGTAATGGTAGATGAAGGCAAAAAGCTTTCCGAGCTAAGGCAAGTAATGAAGGTGTACCCCCAAGTTCTGATAAATGTAAGAGTAGCAGACAAGACAGGCTATGACACAAATGAGCATATACAAAAAGTCATAAAAGAAAATGAAGCTTTGTTAGGGGACAGAGGTAGAATTTTAGTTCGCCCCTCAGGCACAGAACCCCTTATTCGTGTAATGGTAGAAGGTGAACAGCAAGATTTAATCGAAAAAGTAGCAAAATCTGTTGCCCAAGTGATAGAAGAAGAACTGAGATAAATAAAAAAGAGTTGGCGAATAATTAGGAACCTGAATTATTCGCCTTTTTAATTCATTCACATTTGAAAGCTCTAACATTACCTTATCACTCCCGGTGCCTTTTGATATGCTATGCCGGATTTTTTTACATAAGCTTTAAGCCTGTTTGAAAGAACAGAGAAATGGAAGGCTTTATGGAAACTTACGGTAATTAATGATATAATGGTTTTAAGCGGAGGAAGGGGTGATGAGCGTGGCAGAAAAAGAAATTGCCGGCGGTAATGGTGAACAACGGCAAAACGAAACTCATGAACCCAAGATTTATGAATCAGGATATTTTTATCTATCACAACAAATAAACGATGTAAGAGATCGCATGGATGCAAAATTTGACAGGGTCGATGCTAGGTTTGACACAGTTCATAAGGAGATCAAAGACCTATCCGATAAAACTGATACTAAGTTTGAGGCGATTCGTAAGGAAATTAAAGATCTATCAGATAAGACCGATAGTAAGTTTGAAGCAGTTCATAAGGGAATCAAAGATCTATCAGATAAGACCGATGCTAGGTTTGACACAGTTCATAAGGAGATCAAAGACCTATCCGATAAAACCGATTCTGGATTTGATAGAGTAGATATTAGGCTTGAGTCCATAAGAAAAGAAACTGATGCAAGGTTTGATAGAGTAGATGAAAAATTCAATGATATCCATAAAGAAATTAGCGGACTGCAAAAGTGGGCTTTCGGGTTAATAGTAACAGTTGTATTGGGCTTTATTGCTATATATTTTAAGTAGATCCAATATATTAAAGGTAGGAGAAAGATATGTATGATACTTTCAAAGTGGACAGTCTAATTAATTAAAATTAGATTATCTACTTGACAAGGATCAGCTCAAGAAACCCACCTTTTTGTATTTAGTTTTATCTGCTCGCGACAAACTTTGTGTTGACAAAAAGAGAAGCAAATGTTAAAATTTTATCAAATGGTCATGAAGGCCATAAAGTAGACAAACCATGAAGGTTAAGCTGTTTAGCTGAATGAAACGGCTTTATTCATGGTTTTTTTATTTTCTCTTAAATAATAATCAGATAGGGGTGCCAAATTTGAGAAATGATAATTTATACCAGATAGCTCTTGCAGGTGTTTTTACCGCTTTCGGAATTGTCCTGCCGATGATGTTTCATGTGCTAGGACTTGGTTCAACCTTTTTGCCGATGCACATACCGGTTTTGCTTTCGGGATTTTTCTTGGATGCGCCTGCTGCAGCGGCGGTAGGAGCCTTGACACCAATTTTAAGTTCTATTTTTACCGGCATGCCTCCTGCTTTTCCGGTAATGCCTTACATGGTTTTTGAACTTGCCGCTTATGGTTATGTGACAAGTTTTATGTATAGAAAGCTTCACAAAAATGTTTATATATCCTTAGTTTGCAGCATGATTTTAGGCCGCATTGTATCCGGTGTTGCCGTATGGATGCTCACGACATTTTTCGGTGCCAAATTCCCCACACCCTTCGCCTTTATTGCTGCAAGTATTACAAAAGGGCTGCCAGGAATAGCAATTCAATTAATATTTATTCCTGCAGTAGTTTTGCTGCTTAAGAAATATCAAATAAGGGCAAGAGGGAGGGATACCCTTGAACCATAGAGAATTTTTTAATGAAGTAGCGGATAAATGGGACCAGATGTGCAACCATGATGAAGCAAAACTTAGATATATAGCTAGAGCGGCAGGGATATCACAAGGTGATTGCGTTTTAGATGTAGGCACAGGAACAGGTGTTATGATTCCCTATATACATGAAATGATAGGTGATGAGGGAGAAATTACAGCCATTGATCTTGCGGAAAAGATGCTTGAGGTTGCAAAGCAGAAGCACCCTTTTAACAATGTTCGTTTTGTTCTGGGAGATATTTACGATGTGCATCTTCCTAAAAACCATTTTGATGTTATAATGTGCTACTCAGTTTTCCCTCACTTTCAAGATAAACCAAAAGTGATATCTCGTATGGCAGGGCTTCTTAAGCCCGGCGGTAGGCTTGTAATAGCTCACTCCCAGAGCAGAAAAGCTATAAATGAGCTCCATACAAAAAGCTCTGATGCGGTAAATAACGATGACCTGCCTGAAGCAGATGTTATAGAGGGATTTATGAAAGAGGCAGGGCTTGAACCTTTCTTTACTATAGACAGCGAAGAGATGTTTATAGTTATCGGTAAAAAATAAGTAATTAGGTCGCAGAGACTGTAATGAGCCATGAAGTCTTAAAATTTATGAGTCTTGGCTCATTATTTGTATCGCTTTATACTAAATCACAAGGAGAGATTTTTTATGGATGAGCAGCTTTGGCAAAAATGTGTGGAATTTCACGGTCATGAGTGCCCGGGTCTTGCTATCGGATTTAAAGTATGCGAAGCGGCGCGGGAAAAACTCGGTGTAAATTTTTCTAAAGATGAAGAAATAGTTTGCGTTACAGAAAATGATGCGTGCGGCGTTGACGCAGTCCAGGTTGTTACGGGATGTACGCTAGGTAAAGGAAACTTAATATACCGAGGTACAGGCAAACAGGCTTTTACTTTCTTCCGACGAGACACAGGACAAAAATTGCGTATAGTATTAAAACCCAGGGATGATAATGATAAACTTTCAAAGGATGAGCGCAAGAAAGCTATCCTGGAAAGCCCCGTTGAAGAACTGTTTGAATTTAAAAATCCCGGTTTTAATTTGCCAAAAAAGGCTCGGATATTTAATACAATAAAATGTACAAAATGCGGCGAAGGTGCTCCCGAACATAAAATACGCATGGTAAATAATAATCCTGTGTGCCTAGACTGTTTTGATGATTATTCTAGAGGTTGGTAAGCCTTAAAGTAATTAGCCAACACTGACAAAAAACAAAAAATTCAGATAGGGGATTTGATGTGAAAAAATCAAAAATAACCAAACTGCTTGCTGCAATGATACTCATAATGGCGATTTTAAATATGGCAGGCTGCGGCGCAAAAACCACAGAAAAAAGTACAGGCAGCACCGGAAGTCAAAGCGGCTCATTGGTAATACGCCTGGAAGGCGGGGATTGGGGGCTTCCTTCCCCGTTTGCTCACTATTCTCGGGGACCTGGAGCATCTAAAATGCGTCTTATCTATGACAGCCTTCTGGAAAAAGGAGAAGACGGTCTTATTCCATGGCTGGCGAAGGAATGGACTATCTCATCGGACGGCAGGGAGTATACCTTTCTTTTAAACTCTAAGGTCAAATGGCATGATGGGAAGATGCTTACCGCCCAAGATGTGAAGTTTTCTTTCGAGTATTTCGCAAAACATCCTCCGGTGTCAAACAGCTTATTAATTGATGGCAAACCATTTATAGAAAAAATAGAGGTTATTGATGAAGACCGGGTAAAAATAGCGGTAAAAGAGCCTAACGCTACAGTATTGGATAGAGTGGGGATTGTCAGGATAATTCCGGAGCATATCTGGAAGGACATAGATGATCCCAAAAAAGTAATGGATTTGGATAAATTAGTAGGATGTGGACCGTACATACTTACGGATTATAGTCAAGAACAGGGCAAATACCGATTCCAAGCATTTAAAGATTACTGGGGACGGAAGCCTGGGGTAGATGTTATTGAATTTATCCCGGTAAGCGATCCGGTGCTGGCTTTCGAAAACGGAGAAATCGATGTTTTGGATGTTCCGCCGGATTTAATTGATCGATATAGAAACAATAAGGAATTTAAAATCCTTAAAAGTCCGGCCTTCTGGGGTTATAAACTTCTATTTAATATGGAGAAAAAACCGGAATTAGCGGATATAAACGTAAGAAAAGCAATTGCCCATGCAGTAAATGTTGACGAACTTATCGAAAAAGTAGCACGAGGCGCGGCGGTTCCCGCAAGCCCCGGATATTTACCGATTGATCACATATGGTATAATCCCGATGTTACGCGATATGATTTTGATATAGAAAAAGCTAAAGAACTTTTAAATAATAAATCATTAAACCTGGTGCTGCTAATATCGGACAGCCAACAAGAAGCCAGAATCGCAGAACTTCTTAAAATCAATTTCGCAAAAGCCGGAATCAATATCGATGTTCGTTCGGTAGACATGAAAACCCGCGACAGCTGTGTTAAAAACTGTGATTATGAACTTGCCATAATCGGACATGGCGGCTGGGGGGCGGATGCCGATTGTCTCAGGGAAGTTTATGCGGCAACCGCAGCTTGCGATGCCGGTCCCACATCCAATGTAATTTGCGGTTACAGCAATCCCGATATAAACCGACTTTGCAAAGAGCAGCTTGCTGAACTTGATGAACAAAAAAGAAAATCGATGATAATGGAGCTTCAAAAGCTTATATCAGACGAGATACCAATACTGCCCATCTACAATACAATTGATTATACAGTCTTTAAACCGGAAAAGTACGACGGATGGGTTCATGTTTTTGACCATCACGCAGTAACTCATAACAAATTATCATACTTGGAACAAGATAAATGAGACATCAAAAAGCCCTGAAATATTTTGCAACGTTTTTCTGTATAATCACATTGAACTTCTTTTTGCCCCGAATTATGCCGGGTGACCCCTTCTATTTTTTATCAAGCGAACAGGGAGAGGTTGCTGTAACTTATTCTCAAGAAGAAATTGATCGGTTTAAAGCATACTACGGTCTGGATAAGTCTATGCTTGCCCAATATGGCAGCTATCTGAAGGGTATTATCAAAGGGGATTTGGGGTACAGCATATATTTCGGCAGTGATGTTAAGACAATTATTAAGAACCGTATTCCTTGGTCTGTTTCCTTAGTACTGCTATCAGTAATAATCGGGGGTGGCGTTGGCACGCTGTTGGGCTGCTTGTCCGCATGGTACAGAGGAAATGCTTCGGATAAGTTCCTCTATAGTATCATGGTGGTAATTTCTGAGATTCCAGCGTTTTTAATAGGCATATTTTTCCTGTTTTATTTGGCGGCTCGGCAGGGAATTTTTCCTCTTTCAGGTGGCGCAAAACCCTTTGCGGACTATGCCTCTTGGATTGATGTGCTTTTAGATATAGCACGTCACGGTTTTTTACCTACCCTGACACTCTCTGTTGTGCAGATGAGCGGATTTTACCTTATAGCCAGAAACAGCATGATTACAATAATGTCGAAAGATTATATAATCACAGCTAAAGCTAAGGGACTTGGCACAAGGCGTATACTCTTTCGCCACGCCTTATCTAATGCTGCCTTGCCTATTGCAACCCAAGCCTTTTACAGTTTGGGACAAGCAGTGGGAGGGACATTATTGGTAGAAAATGTATTTAAATATCCGGGCCTCGGTTCATTAATGCGACAAGCCGTAATGGTCAGGGATTATCCTCTGATACAGGGCATTTTTCTAACCGTAACGCTTTTTGTAATTATCATGAATGCGGCAGTTGATATTTTATATAAAAGGCTTGACCCGAGAATAACTTAATGGTGATAAAAATGCCTAAAATCGTGAAACAGTTTTCAATAGCAGGTAAATTTTCCTTAGTTTTCATAGTCTTAGTATGTTTTATCGCCATTTTTGCCCCGATGCTTACAAAATACCCCTGGAATCAGCCGACGGGCGCTTCTTTGGAGCCCCCCGGCAAAGCCCATATACTAGGCACTGATGATCTGGGCATAGATTTGTGGGCTCAAATATGCCACGGGGCGCGAAACAGCATTGTAGTGGGAATAGGCACAGCAGTAATTGCATGTTTTCTTGGCACACTACTGGGCGTTGTATCCGGATATTATCAAGGGGTAGCTGACCTTGTAATTACAGCTCTAATAGATATACTTACATCTATACCAAGTTTGCCCATAATGGTTGTGACAGGGGCTTTTTTCGGCCCGAGCATAAAAAACATTATATTAATATTATCTATTTTATCTTGGGCTGTGCCCGCGCGGATTATACGCTCAAAGATTATTTCGGCCAAACAGGAAACTTACATAAAAGTAGCCGAGGGCTATGGAGCAGGATTTTTTTACATAACTTACAGACATTTTCTGCCGCAGATTTTTCCAATTTCGCTTATAAGTTTTATAAAACTTATAAGCAGAGCCATAGTATCCGAGGCAAGTCTTTCATTTTTAGGCCTAGGGGACCCCACAAGTAAAAGTTGGGGGCTTATACTAAATTATGCATTAAATTTTCCCGGCATATATTTTACCGATTATTGGAAATGGTGGATTATATATCCGCTGCTTTGTATAATATTGTTGGTTCTTGCTACAGCCACTGTTGGCAGAGAGTTTGAAAAAATATTAGATGCCAAAATTGATTAGATTTTAGAAACCAAAATCGGATGTTTTAAACAGGGGTATTGCCATGTTAAAAGTTGAAATTCTATCAGTAACCTATAGCGGGGACGGTCAAGAAACCCATGCCGTAAGCGAGGTATCTTTTATCCTAGAACAGGGTCAATCCATGGGAATCATCGGAGAATCAGGAAGCGGTAAAACCACACTGGGCTTAGCTATAATGGGTATACTTAGACCGACTGCAAAGATTACGGGGACAATAGAATATAATAAAATCAATTTAAGAGAGCTTTCACAAAGGCAGCTGGATATGTATCGATGGAAACACATTGCTATGGTATTTCAAAACGGTCTTGACATATTAAACCCGCTTATGACCGTAAATGAGCAGATAAAAGAGTGTATTATACGTCATACGAAAATAAAAAGTCATGACGCGGATTCTCGAGTAAAAGAACTCCTTGGACAAGTGGGATTGGGTACCTCTGTAGCAGATAGCTTACCTCATCAGCTATCGGGAGGTATGCGGCAGAAGGTGCTTATTGCTATGGCATTGGCATGTGATCCTAAAGTGCTTATAGTTGATGAGCCGACATCTTCTTTAGACGCCGTATCCAAAGAAGAAATTATCGAGCTTTTAGCTTACCTTCAACACCAAAAGCGGTTTGTTATGATTGTAATATCCCATGATTTTTCGGTAATTACGCGACTTACCGATAAAATGTGTGTGATGTACCGGGGGCATATCTTAGAAGAAGGACTGACAAGAGATATACTTGAAAACCCATTGCATCCTTATACGCGCGGGCTCATAAATTCATCGCCTTCTTTAAATCCATATCAGGATCTATGGGGAATTCCCCGGGCAAGTGAGGCGGCAACCGAGGAGGGCTGCTCCTTTTATCCTCGGTGCAATCAAAAAGAAGATATATGCAAAAGTCAAAAACCTAAACTGAAATATGCATCCCTTGAGCGCAAAGTTGCCTGCAATCAAGGTGGGATTATAACACTTTTAAAAGCCCGGGGGATAAATAAAACTTACTCTTTTAAAGGCAACAAGATTTGCGCATGCAAAGATTGTCATATGAGTATTCGCGCAGGCGAGATTATAGCATTGATAGGACAATCCGGATCAGGTAAAACTACTCTGGCAAGTATTCTTTCAGGTTATTTGGAACCTGAAAGCGGGAATATTGAATTCTTAGGTCAAACAATAAAACAGCATGAATTTACCAGCCAGCTAAGAGGTATCCAAATGGTGTTTCAAGACCCATTTTCATCCATAAACGAGCAATTTACAGTACTGCAAGCTGTAAAGGAACCTCTGGACATATTAAAGCTCTATAATACAGATGAACGAACAGCAATGGTAAAACAAGCTCTCGCAGATGTGGAACTTGCATGTGATAATACTTTTTTAAACAGGAGATGCTTTACGTTAAGCGGTGGGCAACGGCAGCGGGTTGCTATCGCCCGCAGCCTTGTTTTAAAGCCGCGACTTCTCATCGCCGATGAGATTAGCTCTATGCTGGATCCTTCCACCCAAGCTAATATCTTGCGGCTTTTAAAGGGTCTTCAGAACGCATTAGGATTTGCCATGATTTATATTACCCACGACCTAGATATTGCAAGAAAAATCGCCGACAAACTGTATATAATGCATAAGGGTGAAATAGTGGAAACAGGTCCGGCCCGGAAAGTATTTGATAATCCTAAAAGTGAATATGCCAGGAAGTTAATAAGCAAAAATAGCTGAAAATGTTATCTGTGCATAACCTCTAACAGCTGCATTGTTTATTGAACACAAAAAAGGGCGGCCAGAAACCGCCCCACTTTTAAAGAACTTTAGATAATCACTTTTGAAAAACCTATATCAAACAGTAAGTATTCTATTTTTTTATCCACTCTTCCATTCTTTCAAAAGGTTCATCGAAGATAACATGACCCGCTAAGGTCTGTTCTTTTTTACCTTCTACAAGAAACTGAACTTTATTTATTCCGGGAAGTTCCGTAAGGGAATTTACTATAGGGACGATGGTCATCATTTCGCCTGTAGAACCACCTACATGGTTTTCGATAAGCTCTTTGGAAAAGTTTACATATGCAATGCCATCCTTTACTTCTGCTGACAGCAATTTTGCGTCTTTTGGAATAGAAGTTGCTGTAAGGCCCGGCACAGTTGGACCCTTCATCAATTCTTCAATCACAATTTGTGCTATAGGCTTATCGTCCTTTACTGTAATTTCACGCTTTTCGGGAACAACATACATTGCTTGCTCATCAGGGAAATAAAGCGTAACAGTTTCCTTTTTTCCACTTAAATCATTATTGATTTGATCAATGTCATAGCGAGTCAAAAGACCGTAAGGGTTGCCGCTCGGTCCTATAAACTCTTTACCATCGACAAGTATTTCAACTTTTTCGATACCGTCTATATCTGTTAATGTATTTACGATAGAAATTAGCGCCAAACTTTCAGCCATCATGCCTGGAAATCCCGTAAAATCCTTTGACAAATTTACGGTAGCAATTTTATCTTTTACATTAATATCTAAAAGCTTTGTTCCTTCCGGAATGGTGGATTTTAAACCTTGAGTCTTGGGTCCTTTTAAAAGTTCTTCCAAGGCAAGTTTTGGAATTTCTTCATCTTTGGTATATTTGATTTCTCTGGTTTCGGTTAAAACTTGGCTGTTGTCATTATTTGTATAATACAAATTAATTGATGCCGTTTTCTGGTTTATCGAGCAGGCGGGCGTTATTACCAAAAGACTTAGCGCGATGAGTATTGCTAAAATTTTTTTCATTTACTGCCACCTCTAATCCTTTTGATTTAACAACATTATATCAGATATTTCCTAATAAGAAAAATACAAACTTGTTACAAAAGAGCTCGCGGTTGTTTGACAAAGACCATATAAATCTGTTAAATATAAGTAGACGTAATAGAATGGAGGGATAAAAATGAGTTTTAAAATTAACGATAATGTCAAATGGGTAGGAAAGATTGATTGGGAACTTAGGAAGTTTCATGGAGAAGATTTGTCGACACACCGCGGTTCCAGCTACAATTCTTACCTTGTGCAAGATGAAAAGACGGTGCTTATTGATACAGTATGGGAACCCTTTGCAGATGAATTTATCGAGCAGCTAAAAAAAGAGGTCGATTTGAAAAAAATCGATTATATAATTGCAAACCATGGCGAAATTGACCATAGCGGCGCGCTGCCGGCACTGATGAGGGAAATTCCGGGAACACCTATATATTGCACTAACAATGGTATAAAATCTTTAAAGGGACAATACCATGAAGATTGGAATTTTATTCCGGTAAAAACCGGCGATCGATTAAGTCTAGGAAAGAAGGAAATTATCTTTATAGAAGCTCCGATGCTTCACTGGCCGGACACCATGTTTTCTTACCTTACAGAAGACAATATTTTATTCAGTAATGACGCTTTTGGCCAGCATTATGCATCAGAGCATATGTATAATGACCTTGTAGACCAAAGCGAACTTTATGGAGAAGCCTTAAAATATTATGCAAACATATTAGCCCCTTTTAGCAAACTTGTGGATAAAAAAATTACCGAAGTTTTAAATCTAAATCTTAAAATAGATATGATATGCCCAAGCCACGGTGTGATATGGAGAAAAGATCCCTTACAGATTGTAAAGAAATACCAGGAATGGGCCAATGCCTACCAAGAAAACCAGATAACAATAATTTATGATACTATGTGGAATGAGACAAGAAGAATGGCAGAGGCCATAGCAGAGGGGATAAGACAGACAAATCAAGGCATTACAATAAAACTGTTCAACAGTGCCCGATCTGACAATAACGACATCATTACCGAAATCTTTAAATCAAAAGCTATTTTAGTAGGTTCTCCTACTGTAAACCGCTTTGTGCTTCACTCGACAGGAGGCTTACTTGGAGTATTGAAAGGTCTGGGGCTTAAAAATAAAAAAGCTGCGGCTTTTGGAACTTACGGTTGGAGCGGAGAAGGAGTCAAAATAATTACAGAAGAACTCCAAAAAGCCGGTTTTGAAATAATAAATGATGGAATTAAGCTAATGTGGAACCCTGACAAGGAAGGCAAACAGAAATGTATAGAATTCGGTCGGGAAATTGGAGAAATATTAAACAATAACTAATCAGGTCAAAAAACGAGCAAATGATTCCGGAAGGGCTGTAATTGCCTCTTCCGGGTTTTTTACAATAATTATTTTCTTACAGTTTTGAATATTGGAGGTGGGATGCTTGGATCAACGAGCTTTAACGGCATTGGCAATTTCTATCTTAGCCGGCATGTCAACAATGCTGGGCTCTGTTTTAATATTTTTTGCAAAATCAAAAAGTGAAAAAATAGTTTCGTGCTCATTGGGATTTGCAGCAGGAGTAATGATTTCGGTATCGTTTTCCGATTTACTGCCGCAAGCTCAACGAGCTATAGGAATCTATACCGGAGAAAGCCGGGCGGTAGTTTTTTCGGTGATATTTATGGCATTGGGTCTGCTGGCTGCTTTATCAATTGATTACTTCGTTCCCCATGAAGAATTTGATACAGAAAAAAATGATAAGCCACATAAAAACCTATACCGAGTAGGCTTTGTTTCGATGTTGGCTATTACATTACATAATTTTCCGGAGGGAGTCGCAACCTTTATGGCTGGCTATAATGATCCGGTTCTTGGAGCATCGATAGGTATTGCGATTGCTTTTCACAATATACCTGAAGGTATCTCAGTGGCTATGCCCATTTATTTTGCGACACAAAGCAAAGCCACTGCTTTAAAATATACTTTTTTATCAGGCATTGCCGAACCTATTGGCGCAATTTTAACATTTCTTGCATTAAGACCGTTCATTAATGATTTTTTACTGGGAGCAACCTTTGCAGTAGTAGCAGGTATTATGATTTATATAAGCTTTGAGGAGCTTATTCCCACTTCAAGACAGTATGGCTACAGCAGGCTGGCGCTTTTGTCATCTTTTGCCGGCATTTGCCTGATGCCATTAACCGGAGTTATATTTATGTGATTTTATTATACCTTCAACCATCTTAAATATTGTATTTTTAGCTCCCTTGTGTTAGAATAATTTTAGGAATACAATTGAATGATTGTTCAAGTATAAAAATGATATAAGGAGGCCTTAAAATGATATATGAGCTAAAAAACCTAGATTGTCCCCATTGCGCGGCGAAAATCGAAGACGAATTAAAGAAAATCGACGGCTTGTCTGATGCGACAGTAAACTTTGCCAGTAAGACTGTCCGAATAAATGAAGACCTTGAAGAAAAAGCTGAGGAAGCTATTAAAAAAGTAGATCCCAATATCAAATTAATTTCAAAGAAATCTTCCTCATTTAGTCATCATACTAATTATGAAGACGAAGAAAGGGATACATTTCGCACGAAACTTTTTCGCATAATTTTTTCATTTCTTTTCTTAATAGCCGGAATAATATTATCCCCTAAGCTTCATGGAAGATTTGAGATTATAGAATACAGTCTATTTGTTATATCCTATATACTAGCCGGAAAGAATGTTCTAAAGTCTGCATTTTCAAATATATTTCGCGGACAAATATTTGATGAAAACTTTCTAATGACTATTGCTACCTTAGGAGCATTTGCGATACACCAGCTGCCTGAAGCTGCAAGTGTAATGCTGTTTTACTGTATAGGCGAGTACCTTCAGTCCCTTGCTGTAAATAAAAGCCGCAAGTCTATCGGAGATCTTATGGATATTAGGCCTGATTATGCAAATCTAGTGACAGACAAAGGCATAATCAGAGTTTTGCCTGAAACTGTCAACATAGGTGACACGATATTTATTCGACCGGGAGAAAAGATCCCCCTTGATGGCGAAGTCGTGGAAGGTGCTTCATATCTTGACACATCAACCCTTACAGGAGAATCAGTCCCCCGCAGTGTGGAAACCGGAGATAAAATAATGGCCGGAATGATTAATATGGAAGGGACATTAAAGGTAAAAGTAGAGAAAACCTTTGAAGACTCTTCTGTTTCGAAAATACTTGAGTTAGTCCAGAATGCATCTTCTCGCAAAGCAAAAACAGAACAGATAATTACAAAATTTGCAAGATACTATACGCCTTTAGTGGTGCTGGCAGCAGCAGCAATTGCTCTTATCCCCCCTGTGATTATGCCGGGAGAGAGCTTTAGCAAGTGGATATATAGAGCATTGACGATGTTGGTAATTTCTTGCCCCTGCGCCCTGGTGATTTCGGTGCCCCTTGGATATTTCGGAGGAATCGGAGGAGCTTCACGAAAGGGAATTCTTGTTAAAGGCGCAAACTTCATAGATATTTTAGCCGATCTTGATATAGCGGTATTTGACAAGACGGGCACACTTACAGAAGGTGTTTTTAAAGTGAGCCGGATAGTGCCTGTAAACGGATTTACACAAGAAGAGCTGCTGCGATTTGCAGCATATGCCGAAGCTTATTCCAACCACCCCATATCAAGATCCATAATAGAGGCTTATGGTAAACCCATAAATGATTCCGAGATAAAGGGATATAAAGAAATAGCAGGGCGGGGTGTAATGGCAAAAGTTAAGGATAAACAAATACATGCCGGCAATGAAAAGCTTTTAAAAAGCGAGGAAATAGAAGCAAATTTAGATAATAAAGGTATAGTTGGAACAGTAGTTCATATAGCAATTGACGATAGATATGCGGGATATATCCTAATTGCTGATAAAATCCGGCAAGATGCAGCAAAAACAATTAAAGAGCTTAAAAATTTGGGAATAAAGAAAGTCGTAATGCTTACAGGCGATGCAAAAGAAACAGCTGAAAATGTAGCAAAAGAGCTTGGAATTGATGAATATTATGCAGAGCTTTTGCCTGAAGAAAAAGTAGAGAAATTAGAAGAACTTAAATACTATAATGGTTCAAGAAATAATACGGCTTTTATTGGAGACGGAATAAACGATGCGCCGGTACTTGCTTGCGCAGATGTGGGAATTGCAATGGGAGGCTTAGGCTCTGATGCTGCTATTGAAGCTGCTGATATAGTTATTATGGAAGATGCCCTCTCTAAAATTCCTCAAGCTGTAAAAATGGCAAGATATACCAAAAAGATAATTATGCAAAATATTACAGGAGCGCTAGGCGTAAAACTCATTTTCCTAGCTATGGGAGCATTGGGCATTGCTAATATGTGGGAAGCGGTTTTTGCAGATGTTGGTGTGGCTCTTCTTGCTGTAATGAACTCAATCAGGACTTTACGCGTAAAGTAAGATCTTATGGTGCGCCGGAACATTTAGTTTCGGCGCTTTTTGCATTTTCATTCTTTATCTTGGCAAAGTTGCACATTTAAAGTGCGCCATGTATAATTGAGACAGATTATGTCATTATGTATTCGCGAGGTGGAAGTCGTTGTCGGTAGAGGCTGTAAAGAATTACTTTAAAGAAAAGAATATCGATGCAAACATAAAAGTTTTCGAAGATACCAGCACAGTTGAAAAAGCTGCTAAAGCATTAAATGTTACAGAAGGAGAAATAGTAAAGTCTTTGCTTTTAAAAGTAAAGGAGAAATACATAATGGTTTTGATGGCAGGGGATAAGCGAATCAGCAACCGTAAATTTAAAAATATTTTTGCTTGCAAACCTAAAATGCCGGAGTCGGAGGAAGTGATGGAGATAACAGGTCACCCGGTAGGCGGGGTCTGCCCCTTTGCCCTTAGAAATCCCATTGATATTTATCTTGATATTTCTCTAAAAGAATATGATACTGTATATCCTGCGGCAGGGGAATTTAATGCGGCTGTAAAATTGTCCGTGCAGGAGCTGGAAGAGTTAACCTTGGGAAAGTGGATTGATATTAGCCAGTAATGTTTTTATTTAAAATAAAATAGAAGGTTAGGTGATTTTTATGCTTACAAAAAACGAGCTTGCTAAGTACATAGATCACACACTGCTCAAACCTACGGCTACATTTGCCGATATTGAATTATTGTGTTTGGAAGCAAAAGAATACGGGTTTTATGCTGTATGCGTAAATTCATGTTATGTAAAACATGCAGCAAGCATTTTAAAGGATTCTGATGTTAAAGTAGGTTCTACCGTAGGTTTTCCACTGGGAGCAATGTTGACTGCCTCAAAAGCCTTTGAAGCAGCAGAAGCTGTAAAAGCAGGAGCCGCAGAAATAGATATGGTGATGAATGTGGGACTGCTAAAAAGCGGCGATTTTTACGGTGTTCAAGAAGACATCGCTGAAGTGGTAAAAGCGGCAAAATCAATTAGACCAGAGGCGAAAGTAAAAGTAATTCTTGAGACAGGATACCTTGATGAAAATGAAAAGGTGTCTGCCTGCCAGTTGGCTAAAGCAGCCCAAGCGGATTTTGTAAAAACATCTACAGGTTTTGGAGCGGGAGGGGCTACTGTGGATGATGTAAAGCTAATGAAAAAAATAGTAGGAAATGCAATGGAAGTGAAAGCTTCCGGCGGTATAAGGGATGCCAAAACAGCACTTGCCATGATTGAGGCAGGAGCTACACGAATAGGAACAAGCTCGGGAATCACCATTATTCAAGATTATGAACAGCAAATTAGTTAGCAAAATAAGTTGGAGGTAAGGAAAATGTATTTTGAAAAAGCTGGGAAGCAAAATACTGAAAAGACCCTTGAAGTTGTAAGGGATGCTATAAAAAAATATGATGTAAAACATGTTGTAATAGCATCATGCAAAGGCTATACAGCAAAACTTTTTAAAGATGCAAATCTTGGAGTAAATCTTGTTTGCGTAACACATGTAACAGGTTTTGAAAAACCCGGCCAGCAGGAAATGAGCGAAAATGTAAGAAAAGAGCTTACAGATGCCGGAGTGAAAGTCCTTACAACTACTCATGTGCTTTCAGGCGCTGAAAGAGGAATTAGCCGCAAATTTGGCGGTGCATATCCTGTTGAAATCATAGCTCAAACTTTGCGGATGTTAGGACAGGGTACCAAAGTTTGTGTGGAAACGGCTGTTATGGCTCTTGACGCAGGACTTATCCCTTACGGGGAAGACATAATAGCTGTAGGCGGCACTTCCGAAGGAGCCGATACCGCAATTATCATAAGACCGGCACACGCCTCTGCGATTTTTGACACTTGGATTTCGCAGATTTTATGCAAACCCGCAAGTAAAGAAAAAGGTGTTTAACCTGGTTTTAGTAAAAAACAACTACTTTGTGCAAAATAAAGTAGTTGTTTTTTTATATTCCGCAATCCGGAAGCTTGATATAAAATGTTGTGCTTTCATCAGGAATACTCTTGACGGAAATTTTGCCTCCGTGCTGTTCAACTATGGTTTTAGCTATTGCAAGTCCTAAACCGTAGCCGCCGCTTTTTCTTGTTCTTGATTCGTCAATTCGATAAAATCTATCAAATACCCTATCTATATTTTCTGCAGGTATACCCTTTCCTGTATTTGTTACCGAAAAAAGCAGGTTGTTTTGCTGTTTTTTCAAAAAAACCGATACCTTCCCTTGATGGTCGGTATATTTTATAGCATTGTCCATGAGTATCATAATAACTTGCTGAATTTGCTCTTGATTACCATGTGCTATTAAATCAGGCTCAATCTCATAAGACAAAGAGATGCCATTTTCAAAAAATATGGCCTCCATTGTTAAAATGGCATTTTCAACTAGTTTACTGAGGTTAAAATCCGAAAAGACCATTTTGACTTCTGAATAGTCCATTTGTGCCAGATACAAAAGATCATTTGTTAATTTGGCCATTCGCTCCGTTTCCGACTTAATATAATAAAGCCACTTAGATTGGTTTTTTATAGTATCTTCAGGATTTGCGAGAAGCGCATCTGCATTGGTGCTTATAGTAGCAAGAGGAGTTTTTAACTCATGAGATGCGTCAGCTACGAACTGTTTTTGTTTTTCGAAAGCTTCTTGAACGGGTTTTATAGCACGGTCTGCAAAAAACTTACTTATGAAGAAAATCACAATAAGCATAATAAGAGCTACGAAAGTAAACGTATATACGAGATTAGCCAGTATGGCTTGCCTGGATGTGATATCTAAAAATACTAGTTGCTTGCCTGATAAATATGGTTTTATCAAAAACGCCCAATAAGTATCATCTGCTTTAAATTTGCCGATATCTGAATTTGAAGATAGCGCCTTATCTTTGGCCAGCTCATAAAATTCTTCATCTATCTCAAAAGCTGAGGAAAAATCTGTTATATTTCCATTTGGATCTACCCTAATTGAAAAGGATATAGAGCGATTGGAAGGAGGCTGGGGATGATTATCAACAGGTAGTCGCTGCGCGCCGACAAATTCGAGCTGTGGACTGTTTTTATTTATTTCAAGGCCTTTATCAAATTCTAATACCCTGCGAAGGTCATTTTCAATGTCTGTTTGAACATTATTATAAGTGATTAAGTAAATCGATAAAAAGGCTATAAACATTACAAAAGAAATAATCACAAGGTTTAAAACAAGAAATCTGTTTCTCAGGCGTTTAAACATCAGTTTCATCCTCCAAGATATAGCCAACCCCGCGCACCGTTGCAATACCTACTTTAGAACTTAAAAAAGAAAGTTTTTTTCTTAAGAAGGAGATATAGACTTCTACATTGTTGGGATCCGCCTGCGAATCAAATCCCCAAAGTTTTTCGATGATTAATTCCTTAGAAGTAACCAAATTTTTGCGGAGCATCAAAAATTCCATAAGTTCGCTTTCTTTTAAAGTCAGTTTAACTTCCTTATCTAGACTAGAGAGTTTAAGGTTTAGAGGGTCAAGCTCGATATCGCCATACTTTAAGCAGGAGGCAGGTTGTATATCGCCCTTTCTCCTTGAAAGCGCCCTTATTCTTGCCAACAATTCCTCTGTGGCAAAAGGCTTTGGAAGATAGTCATCAGCGCCGCTGTCTAAACCTGTTACTTTGTCAGAAATTTCCCCTTTTGCCGTAAGAAGTATAACAGGAGTTGAGATTTTTTCTTTTCGAATTTCCTTTAAAACGTTAATGCCGTTTATTTTTGGCAGCATTATGTCAAGGATTATCAAATCATAGATGCCGGTTAAAGCATTATCCAGGCCGGCCTCGCCATCATAAGCCACGTCAACCGTATAATTATTTTTCTTTAGTATTTGAGCCAAGGCTTCTGCAAGATGAAACTCATCTTCTACCACTAATATTCTCAATTATATCCCCCGATTTAAAATACTTTCTACTACTTTATTATAATACAAGCATATCCTTAAATGAACCTTAAATCATTGCAAATTTATCCTTTAAAAATTTAATTGTGTTTTTAAGGTTTTTTTAAGGTGTGCCGTCTAAAATTAAATCAAGCTTATAGCGAAACAGAATTATAAGGAAGGAGAACCGCGATGGCAATTGAAACTTTTAACAGGTATGAACGCAAGTTTTTAATCGACAAGTCGACGGCTAAAAGCATCCAAGATAAACTAACTAATTATATGGAACCTGATGAGTATAATAAGAATTTTGAATTCTACACCATAGCAAATCTTTATTTGGATACCGAAGATGATTATTTGATAAGAAGATCACTTGCTTCCCCTCAATACAAAGAAAAACTGAGAATAAGGGCTTATGGCGTTCCTCGTGAAGATGAATTGGTTTATCTGGAAATAAAGAAAAAGGTTTCAGGCTTTGTCAACAAAAGGAGAACAGCATTAAAACTTAAGGAGGTATATGATTTTATAAATACCGGTATAAAACCAAAATATAAGGAATATATGAACAGCCAAGTTCTTGATGAACTTGCTTATGCATTTAAGATTTACAAAGGGCTCAAAATAAAGACTTACATTGCATATGACAGAAAGGCATTCTTCTGCAAAGAAGATAAAAACCTTAGAATAACTTTTGATACAAACATAAGAACCAGAAGATACGATCTGAAACTAGAAAATGGAGATTATGGGGAAAAATTAATAGATAATAATAAAGTTCTTATGGAGATAAAAACTGCAAGCGCTATTCCATTTTGGCTTTCTATGCTGCTCTCAGAGCGAAAAATCTATCCAACAAGTTTTTCAAAATACGGAACAGAATATATTAAAACAAGGCTGAATAGTTATGAAACAAGGAAAGGAGAATCCAAAACATGTTCCAGACAATTTTTAGCGCGGCAACAACTGATACCGCAATATCTTTAGGAAGCACTTTACTTACAATAGCGATTTCATTTATTCTTGGTGTTGCTATAAGTTTGACTTATATGAAAACCGGAAGCAAAAATACCTACTCTCAGAGTTTTTCAATTACACTGGTGCTTGTGCCTACGCTTATCGCGATAATAATTCTTATGATAGGCAGCAATGTAGCAAGAGCTTTTAGCTTGGCAGGAGCGTTTTCGATTATTAGATTCAGGAGTTCTCCGGGAGATCCTAAAGACATATCATATGTGCTTTTTGCACTTGCCGCAGGACTTTCGTGCGGAGTAGGATTTTATCAATATGCAATGCTATTTACAGGCGTTCTCTGCTTACTGATGTTTGCACTTAGTGCTTTTAATTTTGGAGCCAAAAATTCATGCCGCAAATTATTAAAAATAACTATTCCGGAAGACATGAATTATGAAGGGGCTTTTGATGATATTTTAAAAAACTTTACTACTGATTACACACTGGCTAAAGTCAAGACCACAGGCTTAGGCAGTCTTTATGAACTGGTTTATAACATAACCATGAACAAAGAAATGAGCCAAAAAGAATTCCTTGATGCGCTTCGCTGTAGGAATGGCAATCTAAATATTACTTTATCGATGTGCGCTGATTCAGCAGAATAACAGCAAAAGCTTCGCAAAGTGGGTTTAGACAATTATTACGAGGGGGCATAAAAAATGAATGTCAATAAGAAAATATTTACTATTATTATATCAATCGTGCTTAGCTTTATGATACTTGCAGGATGCGGGAGTAATGCCGACGGAGCGTCTGATAGCGCCTTAGCCGGCGCTCAAATTTCTGAAGGCGCAGCCACGTCTTTAATAACTGTCGAAGTAACGTATGACACAAGCGATTCTTATTTTGATTGGAAAAGCCAGGATTATTCAACCTTGGATCTTAGTCAAGGTTCAAAGACTATCACAAAAAGCGGTATATATGAACTTACCGGGACGCTGACAGAAGGCAGCTTAGTAGTTAATGTGGATAATTCATCGGATACCGGAGTGGTCTACCTGATTTTAAATAATGCTTCAATCTCAAGCAGCACAAGCGCCCCGATTTATGTAAAAGATGCTGAAAAAGTAGTGCTGATACTTGAAGAAAATACCAAAAACACAATTTATCAAGGAGCAGATTGTGTTGTAAACTCGGAAGATGAACCAAGCGCAGCGATTTTTTCAAAATCCGATTTGACTATTACAGGCAGCGGATCCCTTGAAGTTACCTCAGATTTTAACGATGGTATTACCGGCAAAGATTCTGTAAAAATCACAGACGGAACAATTTCTATAAAATCCAAGAATGACGCAATAGTAGGAAAGGATATTCTTGCTGTTAAAAAAGCAAACATAACAATTGAAGCAGGTAAAGATGGCATGCGGTCTACAAACGAAACAGACGAGGGAATGGGCAATATAGTTATCGAAGATGGCACATTTACCGTAAACGCCGGCAATGATGCAATTCAAGCTTACGGTATTTTACAAATAAACGGCGGAACTTTCAACCTGACTACAGGCGGAGGATATTCCGGCATAATCAAAACAAGCTCGGATTTCGGACGAGGCGGAAAAGGCGATATTAATTTTAATCCTACTGGAGCAGCTGATGTGGAAGAAACTGACGCGACAGAAGAGCTGCAGACTGAAACCGAAAGTCAAAAATGCCTCAAGGCAGACGGAGGAATCTTAATCGAAAATGGATCATTTAAGCTATCCTCCTATGAGGACGGGGTGCATTCCAATGGATATATAGCGATAAACAACGGTAACTTTATAATAAAATCCGGAGATGATGCTATTCATTCAGATGGAAATCTTGAGATAGCAGATGGTACAATTACTATTGAAAATTCAAACGAAGGTATTGAAGGGAAAAATATTACGCTATCAGGGGGAACTATAAATATAACATCTTCTGATGATGGACTTAATGTAAATGATAATGCTGGCATTTTGAATATTACCGAAGGCGAAATTTATGTAAATTGTGAAGGCGACGGGCTAGACTCTAATGGTTCTATAAATATGACCGGTGGTACCGTGTATGTAGATGGTCCGTCAAACAGCGGAAACGGCGCAATAGACTACAATTCTTCATTTACAATTTCAGGAGGTACGCTAATTGCAACGGGCAGCAGCGGCATGGCAGAAGCTCCGGATTCCGGTTCAAGTCAGCCATCGATTTTGATGTATTATTCCAGTGCTCAAGCTGCTGGCACAACTATAAGTATTAAAGATTCAGGCAGGAATATAGTTGCAACCTATACGCCGGAAAAACAATACAGCTCAGCGGTTGTATCTGCTCCGGGTTTGAAAACAGGGCAAACATATAAAATCTACAGTGGCGATGCTGAAGTTGTTTCATTTACGATTTCGGATATAGTTACTTATTTGAATGAATCAGGAATTACAACAAACCAGAGTAAAGGACCGGGACAGGAACGTATGGGCGGCGGAAAAAGACAAATTGAGCAGGCACCACCGGCGCTGCCTCAGCAATAATTAATGAAATGTTCACGATCCCCGATTTTGAGAAAAATTGACAGAACGAACAAATTGTGATATAGTTATAAAGAATTGAATATGCCTCATCTCGCTAAGAGTTGAGGTAGAGGCGCGGTGTATCAAGAGTAAGCTTGCAGAGGCGGGGGAAGCTGATTAAGCAAGCCGAAAGGGAACACTGCCGAAGTGTGGTTTTTCCCAAAGACCATGCTGGGCCTATGCTGAATAAGTATAGGACTGTCACCGGAGCAATTCGGTGGAGAGCTACTTCAGGAGAGAGGTATTTGCCAAGAGTGAAACAACCGGCAAGTATACCCGGTTGTTTTTGTTTTTTGCAAGACCTCTTAATTTTAAATCAAGAGGGAGGAAGTAAAATGACAACAGATGTAAGCATAAAGAAGATAAGAGTTGCAATAGTAGGTTTTGGCAATGTAGGAAGAGAGGTTTTGCCTGCTGTAGAGGAAAGCCCGGATATGGAAGTAGCGGGCATAGTTTTGAGAAATCCTAAAAAAGTTGATTCAGTAAAAAAGCTTGTAGGAGAAGTGCCGGTTGTAACTGATGTTGCTGAATTAGGGAAGGTAGACGCAGCTATACTGAGTATACCCAGCCGTTCGGTTCCTGAGGTTGCGCCTATGTATTTAAAGCAGGGAATTAATACGATAGACAGCTTTGATATTCACGGAGATTCTATAATCGAGCTTAGAAGAAATCTTGATAGTCTTGCAAAAGCAAATAATGCAGTCTCAATTATTTCGTGCGGTTGGGACCCGGGCTCAGATTCAATTGTAAGAACTTTGATGGAGGTAATTGCACCCAGGGGAATAACATATACTGACTTTGGACCGGGCATGAGCATGGGTCATACAGTGGTAGCAAAATCGATTGAAGGGGTAGAAGATGCCCTATCAATGACTATACCTGAAGGCACAGGTATTCATAGAAGAATGGTATATGTAAAAATAAAAGATGGTTATGATTTTGAAAAAATCTCTCAAGCAATTAAAAACGATCCTTATTTCATTCATGATGAGACTCATGTTTATAAGGTAGATGACGTAAAGAGCCTTATCGACAAGGGGCACGGAGTCCATATGGAAAGGAAGGGAGTTTCGGGGGTAACCAGCAATCAAAGAATAGAATTTAGTATGTCTATATGCAATCCGGCGGCAACAGGCCAAATTATGGCGGCAGCTGCACGCGCAAGTCTTAAACAGAAACCGGGATGCTACAGCACTCTTGAAATTCCTATTATTGATTTTCTTTATGGAGATAAGGAATCACTTTTGCATCGCTTAATATAAGTTTTGAATTACTTATAAAAAATTGGAAATTTAGCTTAAGATAGAGTAAAATATTTCTAGGTTTTTTGCAGGAAAAATTCATTCGGACGTAGAAAAAAGACCTCACCATCCTTTCCACAGGATGAGTATAAACTCATAGAAAGGTGAGGTCTTTATGGAACTAATTCG
>Ga0134104_1001096_pt1 | contig 25845 bp, 14 predicted proteins | sample 15_3_2metaG_FD_94455 | JGI IMG/M metagenome (GOLD analysis project Ga0134104, IMG submission 94455) | Switchgrass degrading microbial communities from high solid loading bioreactors in New Hampshire, USA - 15_59_3.3_214_A2 metaG | ecosystem: Engineered > Bioreactor > Semi-continuous > Anaerobic...
CCTATTGCCATATTGGGCGGAGGGACAGCCATGGTCGGCGATCCATCCAACAGAACCGACATGAGACGAATGATGTCCCTTGAAGAAATCCAGCACAACGCAGAAAATTTCAGAAAACAGATATCAAAGTTTATCGATTTCAGTGACGGCAAGGCCTTGATGGTAAACAATGCCGATTGGCTGCTAAAACTTAATTACGTTGATTTCCTCAGAGAAATCGGAGTGCATTTCTCCGTCAACAGGATGTTGACAGCAGAGTGCTTTAAATCCAGGCTTGAAAGAGGTTTATCTTTCATAGAGTTCAATTACATGCTCATGCAAAGTTATGACTTTCTCGTATTATTCCAAAAATACGGCTGCAATCTTCAATTAGGCGGAGATGACCAGTGGTCCAACATAATTTCTGGAATTGACCTTATTAGAAGAGTTGAAGGACAGGAAGCATACGGAATGACCTTTACTCTGTTGACTACAAGTGAAGGCATAAAGATGGGCAAGACTGCCAAGGGCGCACTCTGGCTCGACCCTGCAAAAACTCCTCCTTATGAATTTTATCAGTACTGGAGAAACATTCACGACAACGATGTAATCAAATGCCTGAAATTATTGACATTCCTGCCCATGGAAAAAATCGAGGAGCTTTCAAAGCTTAAAGATGAACAGCTTAATGAGGCAAAGAAAATTCTGGCTTATGAAGTCACAAGTCTCGTCCATGGAGAGGAAGAAGCGATAAAAGCCCAACAGGCTGCAGAGGCACTCTTTGGCAGCGGCGGCAATACTGAAAACATGCCTACAACAGAGCTTGCAAAAGCTGAACTGGGAGAAGGTATGAACATTCTGGACCTGCTCCAAAAGGCAAAACTTATTCCGTCAAAAGGTGAAGGCCGCCGTCTGATAAACCAGGGAGGCATTTACATCGGCGAAAACAGAATCGAAAGCTTTGATTTGCTTATTACCGAAGAGCACTTCACTAACAGCGAGCTGATAATCCGAAAAGGCAAAAAAGTATATCATAGAATTTTGCTTTCATGACTCAATCTGTTAAGATTGGACATTAGCAAGGATATAAATAAATCAGCATAAAAGGGACATCCTGGTAAAGCAGTCATTTGCCTTCAGGATGTCCCTTTATAAATTCTTTAAATGGACGGATTTCATTCTTTAAATATCCGGATTTTCCAAGTCAGGTTTTTGCCAGACAGTTAAATAATGATTAATTAATCATTATTTAATCATTTTCTTCTTTGGCTAATTTCCCTATCTGCCGTTTTGCCTCCGGAGACAATGTGTTTATCAGATGATTACGGTCTTTTCCCTGTGTTTCCTGGTACTCCTGCTTTATTCTTTCATTAGCCCTGTCGACCTCAGCTTTCAGTTCTCTGGCAGATAACAAGGAACAGCCTGACCCTCTTATAATAATTTGCTGTAAACCGTCTGATGTAGCAACTGTTATATTATATTTTTTCTGATTGTCATAGGCGAATTTTTCAATATATTGATCTGCCGTTTGCGCTTCTTTGGTATATACCACACGGATATTATGGTAGTCGACCACTTCCTCACGATGCCCTTGAACGCGGTAAGCATCAAACACAACGATAATATGGCATTTTCGAATTCCCTGATAATTACTCAAAGAATCAAGCAATTTCATTCTGGCAGCGTCCATATCGTCATCTGTAAGCTCTTTCAGCTCAGGCCATGCATAGATAATATTATAACCGTCTACAAGGAGAAATTCTTCTTTGGTTTCCTTCTGTGTGCTGACATAATTAACAGGTTTATAATAACTTTCACGGGCTGTTTTACGCCTTTTCCAGCCAGACTTCTTACCCCGGTTCGCATAGAAGGTACTGTTGAAAATTTGATCGATCTCTTCTAAACTGATCTGCCTCTCTTGTGTATATGAAGTATGGTTTAAAACTGTTTGCTCTGATAAATCGTCTTTGCTCCGGAAATAGCTTTCTACATGCATATAGTCCTTTACTTGATTCCATGGAACCAAAAAGCCTGCACCGTGTGTACAGAATACAGACCCAGTCGGATTTTCTATGTCCTTTTCTGAATCATATCCGATACTCTCTATGACCTCTTCAGCATTATGGCACGGTTCGTACCCCTTAAGTGTGCAAAACAGCCTGCCGAGACCTTTGGTATAGGCAACTACCTCTTTGTTATAATTCTTCATGGTAGCAACAGGGGCACTTCCCACAAGAACTGCCATCTCACCATTTATCTGTGATATTTCACAAGTTCCATGCATTTTCTCAATATCAGTCATTGCCCTTCCCACCATTTTCTCAGGCAATTCCAGTTGAAATGCATAATAAGGTTCCAACAATACCGACTCAGCTTCTTTTAAGCCCTGCCTCACTGCACGGTAGGTAGCCTCTCTGAAGTCACCGCCTTGTGTATGCTTATCGTGTGCTTTGCCTGAAACCAGGGTAATTTTCATATCAGTAATCGCTGACCCTGTTAAAACCCCTTTATGGACCTTTTCTTCCAGATGAGTTAAAATGAGTCTCTGCCAGTTTTTACTCAATATATCCTCATTACAATTAACATCAAACTGCAATCCGCTTCCCCCCTCGCCCGGCTCCAACAGCAGGTGGACCTCCGCATAATGCCGCAGAGGTTCAAAGTGCCCTACTCCTTCCACCGCATTTGCAATGGTCTCTTTATACACAATCCTTCCGGCGTCAAAAGACACATCAACTCCGAAGCGGCTTTTTATAAGGCTTTGCAAAATTTCAATCTGCACCTCTCCCATGATTTGCACCTGAATTTCCTGTAACTGCTCATCCCAAACAATATGAAGTTCCGGCTCCTCTTCTTCAATCATGCGCAATTTGGGAAGCATCGCTCTTGGGTCACAGCCTTCAGGAAGTATAATCTGATATGATAATACAGGCTCCAGTATCGGGGTATGTGAATCTTTCTCTATCCCCAAGCCTTCTCCCGGCCTGCTTTGACTGAGTCCTGTCACTGCGAATACAGAACCCGCCTCTATCTCATTCACTGCCTGAAACTTGTGGCCGGAGTATATCCGAATCTGGTTAACTTTCTCTTCCCAGCCATTACCCTTTAAAACATCCCTCACCTTGAGTTTTCCGCCAGTAAGCTTCATGTGCGTAAGACGGTTTCCTTGTTCGTCTCTTGATATTTTGAATATTTTAGCACCGAATTCATCCGGATATTCAGGTATACAGGCATACGTGACAATACCCTGCATAAATTCCTCAACACCTGTTAATTTTAGAGCCGAACCGAAAAAGCACGGAAATATCTTGCGTTCCTTTACTGCTTTTTTAATTTCCCCGGTTTCAACATACCCTGTTTCCAGGTAGGCTTCCATCAATTTTTCATCGCACATTGCCAATTGATCATAAAATTCTTCTGTGCCAATCTGTTCAAAATCAATACATCCATCATCCAGCTGCTTTCTGATTTCCTTCATTAAACCTGCCTTATCAGCTCCGTTCTGATCCATCTTATTGATAAATAAAAAGGCAGGTATTTCATACATTTCAAGCAGCCGCCATAATGTTTTGGTATGCCCCTGCACCCCGTCCGCACCGCTTATTACTAAAATGGCATAATCAAGCACCTGAAGTGTTCTTTCCATTTCAGCCGAAAAATCTACATGCCCCGGGGTATCCATCAAGGTAATCTGAGTCTCACCTATTTCAAATATAGCCTGCTTGGAGAAAATTGTGATTCCCCTTGCCCTTTCCAGTTCAAAATTATCCAAATAGGCATCCTTATTGTCCACTCTTCCCAATTTTCCAATTCTTCCGCTCAGATACAGCATGCTCTCTGATAATGTTGTCTTGCCAGCATCCACATGTGCTAATATTCCTATAACTAATTTTTTCATAACAATATTTCAAATCTTTCTATATTAATATATTTAAAATATATCCAAAGCCCTTAAAAGCTTGTACATAGATTCTTTAATTATTATGATATCAGTAAGCTTGAAATTTGACAATTTTATAGTGAATATTTACACTTATTTTTAGGTTCTATACAGATGTATGCTCAACCTTAATTATACAGAGGAATTGAATTATTCAAATGCGTCAGTTTTTTTGAGCCCCATCTCATCTATTTTAACAAAGAGACTTATTTTAAAGAGACATATTTTGATATAGAACCAATAATAGAATTAATCACTCAGCAATAAAAGGGGACATACCGGGAAAGCAGTCATTTGCCCTTCCGAAATGTCCCCTCAATAATGTCCTTTTATAAAATAAACTACACAGAAATGAACTCTATATCTCCATTATAATGGGCAATATCATCGGCCTTCTCTTTGTCCGCTCGTACAAATAGTCCCTGAGTTCATCTTTTATGATGCTTTTCTTTGAAGCCCAATCATTTCTTTTTGATTCCTCACACTTGGCAAGGGCTGTTTTCGTTATCTCCCTGACGTCCTCCATAAGATCTTCCGATTCTCTAACGTAAACAAACCCGCGGGATATTACATCAGGACCGGCTATCAAAGCCCCCGTCTCCTTATCGGTAGTTATTACCACAACAATAAGGCCGTCCTGCGAAAGATGTTTTCTGTCCCTGAGCACAATATTCCCTACATCTCCTACACCAAGGCCATCTACAAGTACTCTTCCCGCTGTTACATTGCCTGTTATCTTTGCTGAATTGGAAGTGAGTTCAAGTACATTGCCGTTTTCCATAATAAAAATGTTTTCATCGGGCATTCCAAGGCTTCGTGCAAGGTTTGCGTGCTGTTTAAGATGTCTGTATTCACCATGTACAGGGATAAAAAATCTCGGGTTTACAAGTTTGTGTATAAGTTTCAGCTCTTCCTGGCAGGCATGCCCTGATACATGAATATCTGCCAGCGACTCGTATATTACATCCGCTCCCTTTTTGAACAGCTCATTTATTACCCTGAAAATGAATTTTTCATTTCCAGGTATGGGACTTGCTGAAATTATAACAAGATCGCCTTCAACTATTTCCACCTTTCTGTGGTCAGAAGCAGCAATTCTTGAAAGAGCGGACATCGGTTCTCCCTGGCTCCCTGTTGTAATAATGACAATTTCATTGGGCCTGTACCTGTCAATATGGTCAACGTCTATCAACACGCCTTCAGGTATATTTAAATAGCCTAATTCCATGGAGACATTTGCCACATTGATCATGCTTCTGCCACATATGGCCACTTTTCTGTTGAATTTAACGGATGCATCAATAATCTGCTGTAGCCTGTGAACATTGGATGCAAAAGTAGCTACCAGAATTCTGCCTTCAGAGTTCATGAAAATTTCTTCAAATGTTTCTCCAACAGTCCTTTCAGACATTGTGTAACCCGGACGTTCAACATTTGTACTGTCGCACATAAGCAGCAGCACGCCTTTTTTACCCAGTTCAGCTAATCTTGCCAGGTCCATGGGTTCTCCTTCAATGGGAGTATAGTCAATCTTAAAATCTGAGGTATGGACAACAACTCCAACCGGAGTGTGAATAGCAAGAGAAACCGAGCCTGCTATACTGTGAGTAGAATGTATAAATTCTATCTTAAAAGCTCCCAGTTCAATTGTTTGTCTTGGTTCTATTACCTTAAGATTGCAACTTGAAAGCATCTTATGCTCTTCAAGCTTATTCTCCAGTAATCCCAATGTAAGCTTGGTGCCGTATACTGGAACGTTTATTTCTTTCAGAACGTAAGGCAATGCACCTATATGATCCTCATGACCATGGGTAAGCACTATGCCTCTTACCTTTTCCCTGTTTTTTGTAAGGTAAGATATATCAGGTATTACCATATCAATGCCAAGCATCTCATCCTCCGGAAATGCAAGGCCGCAATCAACTACTAAGATATCTTCACCATACTCGAAAACCGTGATGTTTTTTCCGATCTCCTGCAAGCCACCGAGTGGAATAATCTTTAGTTTCTTTTTACCTTTTGCCACGATTTAACCTCCGTATCAATAATAACTTAACTATTATAGCATATTTGAGTATACAATTACAAAATATTTCTAATTCTAAAATTCCCAATATAAGCGGGTCAGACAAACAAGCTGCTACATTAAAGTATTTCCCTTTCCCCAACCGGTTTTTCCGCTCTCTTCAATTATTTCTCTGTAAACATCCATCGTCTGCCGGGATATAATATCCCAGTTGTAAATACTGCTAACCTTCTCCATTGCTTTTGCTTTAATTTCTTCTGCTTTTTGAGGGTTAAAAAGCAGCTCAAGAATACAGTCTGCCAGCGAGTTTGCATTTCCAGCATAGGACTTCATTCCGTCTTCACCGTGGTTTACAATCTCATCCAGTCCTCCGGTATCCGATACTACTACCGGTACATTAGCAATCATGCCTTCTAACGCAACAATTCCAAAAGGCTCATATAGGCTTGGAAACACAGCTATGTCCACACATTTAAAAAGCCTGTAAAGCTTTTCATCATCCAGATAGCCGGTAAAATATACTTTTGACGATATTCCCATACTCTCAGCTTTGTGACTGAGAAAATCCAGCTGTGGTCCTTTGCCGGTAATTACAAACTTTACATCATTATAATAGTATAATACTTTTGGTATCGCATCCAGGAGAATATGGGCTCCTTTTTCATTTACCAGCCTGCCTACAAAAAATACTATCTTTTCGGTATCTGCAGCAAATTTTCTTCTAAAAATATAATCCTTTTCATAACCTTTAAACTTTTCCAGATTTACACCGTTTGGTATTACACGTATTTTGTCCGGTGGAAGCTGAAATATCTTTACAACTTCATCCCTCATATACCTGCTGTTTACAATTACTTTCCAGGATTCATAGGTAAGCCACCATTCAATTCCGCTTATATATTCCTGGACGTTGTTGTGTATGCCCTGATTTCTCCCATATTCAGTGGCATGAATAGTAGAAACCAGGGGTACAGAGTAAGAATGCTTTAATACTCTGGCAGTAAAGGCTACAATCCAGTCATGAGCATGGATGATATCAATAACTCCATATTTATTGAATATTTTTATTGCACACTCTAAAAGTGCAAAATTCAAATGCAATACCCAATCAATAAAGTTATTTGTATTAATGCTATAAGTGTGAACTCTATGCACAAGGACATTTACATCCTTTTCAAAATCTCTTGTTCCTGGTTCCCAACATGTTACAACATGAATCTCATTTCCTTTATTTACCAAATTTTGCGCCAAATCGTAAACTACTCTTGAGATGCCACCGACAATTCTGGGTGGATACTCCCACGACAACATTAAAATACGCATTTTTTCCTCCTAAAAGCATGTCAGGCATCAGTACTATAATTTTTGCCTCTGCAAAACTTGCCGATACATGTCTTTAATGTCATTTATAACACGTTTATACTATTAGATTTCAAAACAGTATGCTTCTCTTATTGTGCAACTTTTCAGTCTTATTTATGTGGAAAATAGCTCTCAGGAAACTATATAATCTTTGTTATGTTTAGGAAACTGTATAAACTTTGTTATATATTGAAAGAATATTATGAGTTATTTTTATACTTTGTTTTTTTCAAATTTTACCTTATACTTAAAATATATAGAAATTTAACAAGGCACATAATAAGTATGTACTATAATGTGAATTTTTATCAGTTACAATCACAAGGAGGATTCAAAGTATGCTACACAATCAATCTGATGGTGAATACCGGTTACCTCAAAGCTATAACGATAACAGTATAACACTGGTAGCACAAAATCCTCATATGTTGTATGCATATTGGGAAATTTCAGAGAACAAAAAAAAGAAGTTTATCAACTGCTTTGGTCAGGAATTGTGGAATGCATCTACTCCTGTATTGAAAGTTATTAACGTAACAAAAAATAAAGCATCGTTTATCAGAATAAATGAGTTTTCAGACAGTTTATATATAGACGTTCCTGATTCTAGCTGTTCTTATATCGCAGAAGTTGGCAGAAGAATTTCAGATGACTTTTTTATCAGCCTGGCGCACTCTAATTGTGCAAATACTCCCAGTGATACATTGAGCAACAATACATCAGCTGTCTTTACAGACTACAAATGCCTCAAAACTGAAAAAGAAATGCCAAATATGCGTAAATTAATTAAAAAAACTGAACTCTTGTTAAATAATGATTTATCAGGAACGACTTCTCCGTTTTGCAAATAATCACTGGAAGGAGGATATGTTTGACAAAGGGATATATTGCATTTATACTGCATTCTCATTTACCATATGTGCGCCATCCTGAATTTGAGGATTCTCTCGAAGAACGCTGGCTTTTTGAAGCAATTTCAGAATCATACCTGCCCCTGCTGGATACCTTCGAATCACTTAATACTGAAGGGGTAGAATACAAACTAACTCTCTCCATCACCCCTACCCTTTTAACAATGCTTGCTGATCCGCTCCTCCAACAAAGATATATAAGACATCTTAATAAAATTATAGAACTCACGGAAAAAGAAATGGACAGGACAAAGGGGCACCCTGAATTTAACGGCCTTGCGCAAATGTATAATAAAAAATACAAAAATGATTTACACATATTCAGGGATATTTATAAATGTAACATAATAAGTAAGTTCAAGGAACTTATGAATTCAGGTAAAATTGAAATAATAACTTCTGCTGCTACTCATGGTTTTCTTCCCCTTCTTGGCATAAATCCTGAAAGCATCAGGGCGCAGATAGCTGTCGGTATTCAGGTATATGAAAAATTTTTCGGTGTGAAGCCAAGAGGCATATGGCTTCCTGAATGCGGCTATTGTCCACAGGTTGAGCCTGTACTTAAAGAAAATGATATTGAATACTTCATAATGGAATCTCACGGAATACTTTATGCTGACCCGAGGCCTGTATTTGGTACATATGCCCCAATTGTCACTCCTTCAGGATTAGTCGCTTTCGGCAGGGACATCGAATCTTCAAAGCAAGTTTGGAGCTCTGTTGAAGGCTATCCCGGTGATTTTGATTATAGAGATTTCTACAGGGATATCGGCTATGACCTGGACTACGATTACATTAAGGATTATATCTCACCCGATGGCCGGCGTGTAAACACAGGTATAAAATATTACAGGATAACAGGCAAGACCGATGATAAGAAGCCATATAACCCTGCCTGGGCAAAGAACAAGGCTGATATGCATGCCGGGAATTTTATGTTCAAAAGAGAAAAACAAATAGAATACCTTAGTGAATATATGGAACAGCCTCCCATTGTAGTATGCCCTTATGACACTGAATTGTTCGGACACTGGTGGTACGAAGGTCCTATATGGTTAAAAATGCTCTTTAAAAAAATCCATTACGAGCAGGATACAATTAAACTGATTACACCCAGTGAATATATTAATCAAAACCCTGTCATGCAGGTCTCATCCCCTACATCATCATCCTGGGGTCATAAAGGCTATAATGAAGTTTGGCTAAATGAGACAAATGATTGGATATACAGGCATCTTCACAAAGCCGCTGAAAGAATGATCCAACTGGCCAATGAAAATCCCTTTGCAACAGGAATTAAAAGAGATGCACTTAACCAGGCCGCACGTGAACTTTTGCTTGCCCAAAGCAGTGATTGGGCTTTTATCATGCGGGCAGGCACAATGGTGAAATATGCTGAAAAGCGCACGAAGGACCATATTGGGCGTTTTACAAAACTGTACAACGATATAAAGGAAAATAATATTGATGAGCAATGGCTTCGGGATATTGAATATAAAGACAACATATTCCCTGATATTGACTACAATATATATGCAAGCATTTGATAAATCTTGATTTATAACTGAAAAAAAGTGGATATTAACGATAATTTTTATAAATAGTTCAATATCCTTATTGACATAGGTCTACAGTACTAATATAATAATACTTGCTAAACAAAATAAATCAAGGCTCTCTTTTGTTTACCCGGATAGAATTAAGTTGAACAGAGTTTCCGAAAAGGAAACTCTGTTTTAGTATTAGTCTCAGTTTTAGTATTAATCTCTGTTTTAATATTGGTCTCTGTTTAAGTACTAGTCTCTGTCTTGGTATTAGTATAAGAGGATTACTGCAAATAGTACTAAAGGCTCATTACCGGTATTTTCAATGGCATGGCTGGCTCCTCCGCCTGTCAGGATAGCGTCTCCTGCATTCACTTCTTTATCGGTTCCATCATCATTAACCAGTCCCTTACCACTGATTACGTAGAAGATTTCTTCCTCATCCACATGCTGATGAACGCCTATGGAACAACCTGGGTTAATTGTTATCCTGGCACAGAGTCTTGCCTTTCCTCTCAATTCATCCTGTTTGAATATGTGGGTTATTTCAACAGACCCTTTGCCACCACGCATTTGTTCCTTTATTTCTTTGATCATTTCCTCTGCTCTCTTTACCATAAACATCCCTCCCAAAGTTTTTTATCAGCGCTTAACACTATTATAATCTATTAACATTAATTGCGCACTTATTTTAATTATGATAAAATACTAGTTGTGTATACAAGCAATAACCTGTTTTTATAACAAACTTTATTTAACATATTACTCCATATGTATTAACAATATATTTCACAAGGCTGTATTTTTAAAACCTTTATATTTGCAAAGGGTGGTTTGTTTGTATAATAGCAAAATTCGTTTTTCTTTCAGAAACACAAGTCTTAGAACGAAACTGCTGTCTTCATATATTATATTAATAGTAATTCCTTTACTAATCCTTAGCTTTACTCTATATTATTATTTTTCCGACACCATTTATAAGAAAGTTGTTTTGAGTATGCAAAAAAATAATGAGCAGATAATCAAGAACATTGACACTTTCCTGACGTCATTGGCAGCGATATCTGAATTCCCTTATCATGACATTGAGCTAAAAAAGATTTTGCGAAAGAACTACATCGGATCCGGTAACAGTCTTAAAGAAATGCTTGAAGATGTAGACAAAGCTAACTCAATCCTTTACAGTAACATTTTTCGTCTGAACAGTCTCATTGGTTCGGTTACTGTCATCCCTAATAATATGAACTATGTATTTAACGTCAGTGTAATCCCTTCTTATACAGTTTCTTATCCGGATAAAACAAGTGAATGGTTCGAAAAAATTGTAAAAGGTGACGGTAAAGAAGTTATCTTTGGAATACACAAAGATTTTCTCCAAAGAGAAGGCGGTTTAAACGTTATTTCCGTATGCAGAAGTATAGTTGAACCTTTTACTGGCGAAGTTTTAGGGGTTATAGTGCTTAATGTACGGGCAGATAAGTTCCCCATACTTTGGGAAGATGTATCCATTACTCCGGAAAGTAAATTTGCAGTAATCGATGAAGCAGATAATGTGGTTTATGGCAGCAACATAGAAACAATAGGAATAAATTTAAGCGAGATTTACGAGTTTTCTGAAAATGAAATCCAGGATGGCAAGAATTTGATACTTATAAATGGCGAATACTATTGCGTAAATGCCGCAAAATCCGATTATTGCCGCTGGCGTGTAATCAGCCTCACGCCTAAAAATGAGTTGTTAAAAGAAATAACTAACATTCGAAATCTTACGATCTACCTGTGCTTAATATTAATACTTTTTTCCATTGGGCTATCAGCTCTTATTTCTTCAGGAGTCACTAAGCCCATTTTTAAGCTAAAAAACACAATGAAAGCCGTAGAAAACGGAAACCTTAACGTTACTTCAGACATTTACGGTGGTGAAATCGGAGAGCTTAGTATTAGTTTTAATAAAATGGTCAATAAAATGAGAAAACTCATTGAGGAAATATATAAGCAGGAAACTGAAAAGCGCAATGCAGAAATTATGGCATTACAGTCGCAAGTAAATCCGCATTTTATGTACAACACACTAAACACAATAAAATGGATGGCACATATACAGGGTTCAAAGGGAATTGTAACGGCACTGGACTCACTTATTCAACTGTTGGTTTTTACCTCCAAGATCAATTCCCGTTTTATCACAATAGAAGAAGAATTAGAATTACTGAGTCACTACTTAAATATAATGAATTTAAGATTTTTTAACAAGTTTACTGTAGAATATGATATTGATAAAAATGTATATAAATATAAAACCCTGAAGTTTATTTTACAACCAATTGTAGAAAATGCAATAATTCATGGGTTTGGTGATTCACAAATTCAGGGTAAGATTAAAGTTAAAGTTGCTCTCAAAAACAACACAATAGATTATATTATTGAAGATAACGGAAAAGGCATGAGTGAAGAAACTATAAAAAGAGCTCTTATGGTCGAAGATGACGGTTCAGAAAAAAAATTCAACAAAATCGGACTTTACAACGTAAATAAACGAATTAAATTAGAATTCGGCGAACAATATGGCCTCAATATAATAAGTCAAGTTGGCAAATATACCAAAGTAATTATGAAAACACCCATCATTGAATAGAATTCGGAGGAATAAGTTAATGAAAATACTTATTGTAGACGATGAAATGCTTGTACGTGCCGGATTAAAATCTATAATCGATTGGGAAAAACATGGTTATACAATAATCGGAGAAGCAGACAGCGGCGAGAAAGCTTTAAAAATGGTAAAAGAGCTAAAGCCGGATATTATGCTGCTTGACATTAATATGCCGGGCGTTAACGGCATTGATGTTTTAAAGGAGCTGAAGAAAAATCAAGAAACGTGCAAAGTAATAATTATTAGTTGTCATGATGAATTTGAATATGTAAAAGAAGCCATGAAACTTGGAGCTCTTGAATATATTCTTAAACACAGGATTATCCCTGAAAATATTATATACGTTCTGGACAATGTCAAAAAACTAATAGAAGACGATAAAAAGAATAAAGAAAATGCCATAAATCCGGTCAAAAAGCATAAAGAAGAATTTATATACCGAAAGAATGATTTCTTTGAAAGGATTTTCAAGGGTATTCAATTAACAGAATGGGAATTAAACGGATATATTAATTATTGCAACCTGAAGATTCATCAAAGAAATCTTTGCTGCATAGTTTTCGAAGTAGATGACCTTGAGAAAGTAATGCAAAGGTACACAGATAATAATGAAAACCTATTGCACATTGCAATTAATAATATTTTGGAAGAGCTGTTGCTAAATGAACCTGAAAGCGAGTTCGCTAATTTAGAAGATAATAAGTATGCTATACTGTTAAGTAATTCTTCAGAAAAAAGCGAGTATAATATTTACAATAGAAATATTAATATTGCTAATAAACTTAGAAGTGCATTAAATAATTATTTAAATATTACAATTTCCTTTGGCATCAGCAAGAAGTATGATGGATTCAGCAACACCGGCACTGCTCTCAGGCAAGCATTGATGTCGCTTTCTCAAAAATTTCTTTATCCTGATTCTCATGTTTTCTTTGTAAAGGATATGTTTTTTGAAGATGAATTTGTTTCAAAATTATTATTTGATGCTGAGAATACTCTTATTGCAAATATTGAAAAGAATGATTTTTATAATTCATTAAGCTGTCTAAGAGAAACCTGTGATAAATTAATATTCAACAAAAAATACGTGGATATTGATCAATTAAAAAAGTTTCTATTTAGATCCGTCGCTTTTATCAGCAATAGCTTTTTAGACGGAGAAAAGCTGCTTTTGAAGTCAGAAAATATAGGCGATATCAATCATTATTTGAGTATATTAAATCAAGCGGAAGAAATCTATCAAAAATTATACTCATTATCTGTCAGCCAGAAAAGTCATTTGATAAAAAAAGCTGTAAAATATATTGATAATAATTATAATAAAGATATAAACCTTAACGATATCAGTCGTTACTTATGTGTCAGTGAAAGCTATTTAAGTAGATTGTTTAATAAAGAAATGAATACAACTATTTCAAACTATATTAATGCTAAACGCATTGAAAAATCTAAAGAACTATTAAAAAACACCACTCTTAAAACTTATGAAATTGCTGAAAAAGTCGGCTTTAAAAACAGCGTTCATTTTAATATAGTTTTTAAAAAAATCGTTAAGTATACTCCTACTGAGTACAGAAATCGTGTGTTATGATACAATCCAATCAGTATTTGCTTTATGATAATAAAATTATTATATGTTAACATGCAAAGCACCTACCTCAAACTGAAGGTAGGTGCTCGTTAATTTATTGCTTTATTCATATTATTACCAATTATTTATTTATTGTAAACTCTGTAGATTATCACTACAGCCTCAGCTCTGGTGGCATAATCAAGGGGATTAATGTTGTTTCCGGTACCTTTTACTATGCCGTTTCTGATAAGGTCTGCCACACTTTGTACTGCATACGTTGCCACGTTTGTCTTGTCATTGAACTTATCCAGGTCTTCATTTGTCCCTGCTTCCAACTTCTTACCCGCTACTTCCATTGCTCTCCTTATCATTGTCATCATATCCTGTCTAGTAATTGGCTCTTGTGGATTAAACCTGTTATTTCCATCTCCTACCGTTATACCAAGCTTCTTTGCTATACCTACCGCTTCAGCGTAGTATGCTGTCGGATTTACGTCTGCAAAATTATCTTCTACGCTACAGCTTAGCCCTAACGCTCTTACAAGCATTACCACTAAATCCGCCCGTGTAATGTACGCTGAAGGGTTAAATTCAGTTTCAGATATCCCTTTTATTATCCCTTTTGAAGCCATAGCTTCTATTTCTTCCTTCGCCCATTCGTAGCCTGCTATGTCGTCAAATGTCTTCTTTACATATGCTATTGCATATTCTCCAAGTTGCGTAGTTACAAATTCAACCGCGCCTGCAGCAGGATTATACCTTCCCGTAGGTACCGGTACTGCTTTTCCTTTTTCATCTATGTGCCATACTACTATATGTTCAATATCTGCAAGCTCTTCTTCCGCTGGTGTGTATGGTATAGATACCTTAACCGGAACATCAGCGTTGCTCCACTGTATTGGCGTGCCTTCTGCCGTAATGTTTATTCTTACTGCCGGCCTGTTCCCTATCTGCTCCTGCAGCTTTCCGTCAAGCCCTTCCGTGTCATAAATACCTACGGATATTGATACATTCCTTGCTTCACCCATATCCGCCTGGTACAACATGTTTGTCGGAACAACAAGCGTTCCAAACCCGGTTTCTATCTTGATAACCTGCTCTTTCTTTCCGTCAGTAAGTGCGTTTAACGGCAGGGTAACGATATATGTTTTCATTTCCGGCGTTTTCGGAATTTCAATCAACACCACAGATGAAGTTTGGAAAGCATTGTTCAGTGAGGTAATGTCAGCAACAACCTCAACTGTGCCGTTTTCCTTATTCAGTATTTCTTCTGAAACATCTACTTTAACCGGAATATCATTGTCCGGAACAATATCAGGTATTACAATCTGTTCTTCAACTGTTTGATCTTTGCTGCCGTTATCAGTCACTATAATCGTTCCTCCGCTGCTTATCCACTTTCTCTTTACTGTAAGCGTGAATTCTTTTTCCGTCTTTGCATCACCTTTGCTGATGATTGCCTTCAGTGTTACAGCCACATCCTGTTTAGAAGGCCTGTTCACTGCTCCCGTATCACTTATTACTTCCGGATTGCTGCTTATCCAACTTATTGTGCTTCCCCTTTCCCCTGTTGCCGGCAATATAACATTTTGTGTTACACTGTCTGCACTGTCTCCTTTTGCGTAGATTATCTCCAACACTTCTGCATCTGCTGCCACATCTTCCTCATCGCTTATTGAACCTTCATCTTCCGAAAAAATCTTATAAGTTACAACCATCCCTGACTTTGTAATGTCTTCCACAATGTCAATCAGATCCTGAATATTCAAAGATGACATATTTGAATACCAATCTTTCATAAATTGTACAGACAAGTTCTCAACTATATCTATTGCTATTTTTTCAACAGGTGAATCCATTCCGTCGCTTGGATCCCAGACTTCATTCTGTGTTAAATCATTCTCTATAATGTTCTCACTTGGAATGCCTTTTCTAATCAAGGCCTGTTTTACTTCATTTGCCTGGATTGCACCTCCAAAGTTATTGGTATAGTTAATCCAATACTTTAATTCTTTTAAATCAATATCAGGAAAATATTCATGTATGGCTTGGCCTATCTGATCTTCCACTATATACTGTACAATCTGTTCCCCATTGAAATGCCCTTGCCAGAATAAGGCAGGAACAAACCCTTTAACCGTCTCGTATGCCGGATGCCCTATTAAATATGGATTCATCACTATTCCTTTTATTGGATTTTCATTCATGTATACTAAATTTTTTTGATAGAATTTACATACTGCATATGAACCATAATTGTACAGCGCCTGAGCTCCGTCAGCGGCAATCTGAATTACCGTTGCTTCGCTACCTATTGTATTTATTGCCGAATTAGCCATCATCTCAACCTGAGTTTGTATCATTCCGCTCTCCCAATCACTAAAGTCGCGGTATTCGCTCTCCAGATTGATCTCCTTGTAATCCTTAAGGCACTTTGAAAGCTCTGCAATGTCAAGGGCTTTACCTTGGTCAGTATACCCATTTGGATACATTATATAAATATCCCCCGGATTAGTGCCTTCAAGTTCGGTACTCTCCTCAATAACCTTTTTGGCCAGTGATTCGCCTCCGACTGAATTGCTGGTAGCAGCTATTACTACGTTCTTTACATTATGCTGTACCAGAAAATCTTTATACGCCTGTGGCAAATCAAGTAATTTTACCCAGGCAACACCTTTCTTCATTGAAAGGTCATGCCCCAGCGTACTGTAACAATCTATCCCGGCTTCAGTTGCCCTGTCAATAACATCTCTTAGTTCTTTGTATGTGTCTACGGTAATAAGAAACTGCACAGGCAGAACAGGTGCCTTGGCAACCCTTGATAAATAATTGATTCCGCAATTCCCCGTTGCCAATATAACAGTATCAAACGGAGTATATTTGCCTAGATACGTGTTATATAAGTCAACGGTTTTGTTTATCGAATCTTCAAGAAAACTCTCAGATGAATAAACAAAGTTCGGTCCGCCATTTGACTGTATATACCATGAATGTGAAACAGTGCTGTCGAGATTCTCCAATGATTTTTCAACGGTTGCTTCCGCACTCATTCCCCCGTCCAAAGCATAAACGGTTAAGCCATGATAATCAAAAGCATTCACATCGTAAGTCAGCAGAGTTGATTCGTCAACTACCCTTATAAAATCACAATACCTGTCGTATATTTCCCCTTTGCTGAGTTCTATGTTTAACCAAAAGCCATACGCACCGTTTTCACAATCACCGGGTATTTCCAATAATGTTACGTTATCCGCGGTGTATTCTTGTCCGGCACCTATTACTATATCCGAAGCAACAGTATTTTCACTGTAATTCATTCTGTCCGTTAAACCATACTTTCTCAGCACTACATTTTTTATGGTTACATCGGAATCGGAATTATTCTTTATAGAATAAGACGCTTTAACAACATCACCTTTATAGTAGGCTTTTTTATCCAACATAAAACTGTTTATTGAAATTGTGTCGGAAGAAGGCATTTCATATTTTTCCCCAAATACTTTGAGCTCACTAATATGCACGCTGTACTGGCTAACAGAACATTCAGTAGTATAGACTCTTACATACCGGGCTATCGTATTTAAATCATAGCTGTCCCCGCTGTCCGTTGAAATACTGCTGCTGTTTTTCACTGCAACAGGTATCCAGTCTTTTCCGTCAATACTTACCTTTATATAATACTTGTAATACCTTATTCCGTTATAATAATTGATAATGTTTATTTCATCTATCCTATATACATCTCCAAGATCAACCTGCAGCCATGCAGTACCGTCATCGCTTCTCACTCCGTCCCAGTAAGTTGCCGGATCTCCGTCAACAGCATAAAAAACATCATGATCGTTCAATGCAAAACTTGCTGTTGTTTCCTTTCCCTGACTGATTGGTTTTACCACAGTTACTTTGAAGTTCTTAACTGCAACCGCTTCACCTTTACTGATTGTTGCTGTCAAATTAACATCAATGGTATCACTTTGCATACCACTTGTATTCAGGCTGCCATCGTTGCTTATAATGTCTGCACGGTCACTCTCCCATGTAATTGTAGAACCGTATTTTCCTTTACCAGGCAGCACCAATCTTGATGTTACCCTTTCAGAACTGTCACGATTTGCATACACTATCTCCAATTCCTCAGTATCAAGAGAAACGCACATTTCATCGGACTCCGTACCGTATACTCTAAATTCACTTACATGTACACTATAGGGATCAACAGAATTCTTGGTAAGTGTCACCTTAACGTATCTGGCAATAATATCCGTATAGAAGGTATCGCCTTCATCCCTGGCCGGTTCCGTACCGTTATTTGCTCCTATTTCTGTCCATGTTACGCCGTCAGCACTAACACTCACATAATAATTGTAATATCTTGTACCGTCAACAAAGTTTCTTACATTAACCTCACTAATTTTGTACAAACCCTCAAGATCAACCTGCAACCACGCGGTTCCCGTTTCACCGCCTAAGATGCCACCCCAATATGTATCCTTATTCCCGTCATTGGCATATCCAGGATCGCTTCCGGGTTCGGTGTAACTTGCAGTTATTGGTTTTCCCTGGCTAATAGGCAAAATGCCTTTCACCGTCAATGTAAATTCCTTTGTCCGTTCTTCGCTGCCTTTTTTAATTGTAGCTGTAAGGGTCACAAGAACATCTTCATTTTTTCGCCCGTTTACAACCCCTTTCGGGCTTACAACGTCAGGATGGCTGCTTGTCCATGTAATATCGGAACCGCATATGCCTCTTGTAGGTAAATTAATGTTATCGGTCACGCTTTCAGCACTGTCACCCTCCGCATATCCGATTTCCAGTGCAGCCAAATCATCTTCTACCGCATCTTTATCTGCCTTGTATCCATAGACCCTCACTTCGTTTATATGCACGCTGTATAGATCTACAGAGTTATATATCATATTTATCCTTACATATCTGGCTTTAATATTATCAATGTCAAAATCAACTCCTGACTGTGTAGACAAGCTTTCATCATCTTTTCTTCCGACCTCAATCCAATTATCCCCGTCCATGCTTACCGTTATGAAATACTTGTAATATCTTGTATCACCAAAGTAGTTTACAATATTAATCTTGGTTACCGTATAACTACTCAGCAGATCTACTTGTACCCATCCAATCCCATTGTCTCCTCTTACTCCGTCCCAGTAGGTAAACAGATTTCCGTCGTTTATCCTATCAGGCCCGTGATTAATCGGATCAATAGAATAGCTGGCACTTGCAGGCTTACCCTCACTAATTAATTCAGATATGGGCTCATCTGATGCAGATACATTAGAAGTATGCATAAATGCGGCTGATAAGACAAATATTAGGATAAAAGAAACATATCTCCTTTTATTACTTTTCTTAAACATCATTTTATACACCTCCGGCTTTTCTGAGCAATAATTGTTTATCTATTATCTCTATGCCTTTAAACCCGAAGTAGCAATTCCTTGTACAAAGTATTTTTGAAAACGTAAAAATAATAACAATACAGGTAATGTTGTTAAAATCACACCTGCCATAATCAAATTAGGGCGGGCAAAATGCGCGTCGTTAACGGTTCTCAATCCTACAACAAGAACATATTTATCCCTGTCAGTTACAAATGTTGAAGGTACAAGATAAGCATTCCATGTCGTAGTAAAGTTTAATATTACTATTGAAGCAATTATACTGCCTGATATTGGCAAAATTATCTTAAAAAATGTTTTTGCTTTGCTTAGGCCGTCAATAGTTGCAGCTTCTTCAAGTTCCTTAGGGATTGTGATAAAAAATTGTCTTGCCATGAAAATATATATAGGACTATATAAAAACGGTATAGTAAGACCCATCATAGTATTATGCCAGTTTATCTTTGCAATCATAATATACATTGGAGTTATAATTAACTGAAATGGTACCATCATGCTTGCAAGAACTATTATAAATATAATATTTCTACCTCGGAATCTGAATTTGGCAAGAGCATAGCCTGCCATGGTATCTAAAATAACATTTCCTGTCACAGTAATGAGTGTCATTATAAATGTATTCCAGTACCATCTTCCTACTTTAAATTTAGTAAATAATGTTACGTAATTATTTATAGTAAACTTGTCAAAAGAAACAATTCTATCTACATATTGTAGCGGTAAGAAGGAAGTGTATAATGCATAGAAAAACGGTATTAAAAAAACTATTGAAATAACTGACAGTAACAAATATAATAATACTCTCGGTATTCTCAATCTTTTCTGCAACTTGTCCATCCCCCTTCTTACTCACTCTTCATTACCTATAAATTTCTTTTGAATCATTGTAAATATGAAAATTATCGCAAATATAATAACAGCGATAGCACTACCGTATCCCATTTCCCAATTCTTAAAAGATTGAACATAGAAAAAGGAAACCAGCGTACTTGTCGCACCCGCCGGAGAACCAAGCGGCTGGTTTTGGGCAACAGCTGCCACTTGATCAAAAACCTGTAACGCATGAATCATACCGTATACTAATACCATAAAAATAACCGGTTTAAGCATTGGCACCGTAATATATATTGTCCTCTGAAACGGACTTGCTCCGTCCACTTCAGATGACTCATACAATTCTCTAGGCACAGTTTGTAATCCTGACAAAAATATTACTATGTAAAATCCTATTTGTTGCCATACATACACTATTGTAATAAACGGCAACGCTAATTTAAAATCAACATACCATGTAACATTATCAAGGCCAAATAGACTGAATAATCTGGTAAGTGGACTACCCTTTACAAAAAGGTACATAAACACTGTCGTAACTGCAATAGTGGAAACCACATATGGTACATAATAAATAGTACGAAAAACATCCCTAAATTTGATTCTTAAATTTAAAGCAATAGCAAGTAGAAATGCAATTAAACTCTGAGCAGGCACAGCAACAAATGTCAAGAATAATGTATTTTTCAATGCTTTATAGAAATCTGGGTCCTTTAACACTCTGATGTAGTTGCCCAAACCAACAAAATGATTTTGAGATACAGCTACAAAGCTATACTTATATAAGCTGATAAACATTGAGTATGCAGTCGGTATTAAAAACCAAATAAACCACAGTACAGCCACTGGTAAAAGAAAAAGATAAGCCGTAATTTCTTCTGAACGCCTGTTTCTTGTTAAAGTTTTTACTATCTGTCCCAAAAACATATGCCCCCTTTAGTTCATAGGGGGAAGGTAATTATACCTCCCCCTAATATTTATTAAAACCTGCCTGCTCTAAGTTATTTGAAAAGTTCCTGGACATTTCTTACTATATCCGCTCCTGTCTTAGTGCTGTCTTTTGTATAAATAGCTTCGTCAAATTCTTTTATTAGAGCTTCCGTGAACTTCTGGCCTTCTTTAGGATAAGCAAATGGTTGGGCGTAATCGAGAACAGGCTTCAAATCTTTAACTATAGGATTATTTTCAAAATATGCATTACTCATAGCAATACTACTTGGAGGTGCTCCGGCATCATTCATTGCAACCTCCTGAACTTCATCTCTAACCAGATAAGCGGCAATTTTTGATGCTACGTCCGGGTCTTTAGCTGTCTTGAGAACAACGATTGCAAGTGAATGCAAGGTACTGCCATAAGTATCTCCCTTCGGCAAGGGAATCATTTTATAATTCATATCCGGAGCCATTTCTGCAAGAGTAGCTACATACCATGTTCCACCTGTAGTCATCGCACATAAGCCCTTTGCAAATACTTCTCCGTCCCAGCCAAGGCCTACCTCTTTAGGAGTAACTGCTAATCCTTCTCTGTACATGTCTATCAGGAACTGAATGGCACGTGCATTTTCCGGGGTATCAATTGTTTCTCCGTATCCCCAGCCGCCTCCAAAAGCCAATGCATACTGGGTCAGATGGAATTCATGATTATTTATGCAAAGGCCCTTTACATCTCCTTTTGTCAGAACTCTTGCAGCTTCCTTAACATCTTCAAGAGTTTCTGGAAGATCAGTAAGTCCTGCTTCCTCCCACATGTCCATGTTGATAATGAATGCTTCAGGTTGTGCTGTTAGTGGAATGCCATATAGTTTGCCATCATATTTCCATGCATCAACCGCTTTAGGATAAAGAGCTGACAAATCTACCAATGATTCATCTATTGGCAGTATAAGTCCGTTTGAAATAAAATCCATATGCTTCTCATTTGTCATTGCTGCTAAATCAGGCGCTGTTCCGGCTGCAATATGAGCTGGAAGATTATCCCAATAATCCTTATCCGTAGGATAGAACACCAACTCCATTTTTACGCCTGGTATAGCCTTTTCAATATTCTCAATTGCTTTTTGATAAGTTGAGTCATATTGATTAGAGAAATAACCTAATTTATAGACTACTTCTTCGACCTGCTCCGTCTCTTTTTGAGTATCAGACGCATCATCCTTTTCAGAACCGCCGGTTGGCTCTTTTGTGCCGCTACAACCAGCTAACAATGTGACAAACACAAAACACACTGCAAAAACTAAACATAGCTTTTTAAAATAATTTTTCATAGCTCTTCCTCCTTATTTACTTAATTTTTATAAAATTATGATTACAGTTATAGAATCACATGTTCAGTTTGGCTTGTTGTTCCTTTCCAAAACCGTGTTCTATAAACTGCTAATGCACGATGAAAACCTGATTTATTCCATTAACTACTGATACACGATATGTACCTGATGCATAGTATATTTTAATACTCAGTTGATTTAAAAAAAATTAATATACTTGTCGTTTTATTAATTTTTGAACAGTTTTGACATGCGGCAAAATTAGATTTAATATTTTTGATTTAATATTTTTGTAATTTATTAAATATTTTTTAAGAAATAAATAATTTACATAAATATTTTTTGTTAAAATAATCTGTTTGAAATGCAGTGTATATTAAACAATTAGAGTACTCCCAATCATTAAGAGTACTCGTTCGTCAAACCCATCATTAATCAATCAAATCTGCCATTAATTAGCAGTGCAATCTATCTTTAAAGCAATTCATGAGTTTTCAAAAAGCCTTTTAGTTTGCCGACTTACAGATTTTATGAGAGTTATATATCCGAAGGCAAATATTCCTCAAGGAACACCCCATCATCAATGAGTTTTAGTCTGAGCAAATCAGTATCAACCTCATGGACAGAAATATCAGCAATAGCTGCAATTGCTGCAGCGGTACCAACACCCTGTCCTATAGCCATAACTATTGGTGTTACTCTTATAGCAGCACAGGCTTCATGGGTGGCACTGATACATCGTCCTGCAACAAACAAATTATCTATCTCATCGGTAATGGTGCATCTATAGGGAATGGAATACCAGCTTCCGGGTTTCAAATAACGATGTACCATAGTAGCTCCATCCGGAGAATGAATATCTATTGGATAACCTCCCATTGCAATGGCGTCCGGGAACATCCGGTTTTCCAGAAGGTCATCTGCTGTAAGCTTATAAACGCCGTTGATCTTGCGGCTTTCTCTAATTCCTATGCTGGGACCGGTAGAAATAATATAGCTGTTTTCAAAGCCCGGGAGATACTTTTTAAGAAAGCGGGCAATTTTATGAGCCTGTTTTCTCCCTGCAATTTCTGCTTTGGTTAGTTCAAACGGATCCAACGCACTAAGCTTGCAAACTCTACTCATGTTCACTATAAACTGCCCTTTTACATTTGTTTCAAAGCAAAGTACCAAGTCCCTGTCAATGTCAAAATCTCCGTTTTCCTTGGCAAGCAATATGAGTGAATAAGCCCCTAAAATAGCACAACGGGGCAAGTCATTAAGACGGTCAAAAGGAATGGTTGGAAACATATCTTCGCGATTAGCCTTTATGTATTCGATAACTCTATCTCTGTCCACTCCTTCAACTCTGAAGTTCATAGTCATCGGTTGAGCAAGGTTATCCTTTTCCCTCCCATAAACGCTGCTTATACCGGCATGTGTTGCCAAATCAGCATCTGCTGATGCATCAATAAATACTTTTGCTTTCACACTGAAGCTTCCGTTTTTTGAGAACAGGTTTACATATTCTATTCTCTTATCAGCGACAGAGCACCCTGTATATACAGTGTGGTACAACAAAGTCACGCCAGATTCTTCTGCCATTGTTTCAAGAACCAGCTTTAAACCTTCCACATCAAAGGGAGTAATGCTGCTGGCATACCCTGCCGCATCCTCCATATGGCCCGGTGAAAAACCAAGTTCTACCATACGCTGTACTATTTCATCCGGTATTCCTGTTATCACTTGTGTTTTCCCTGCATAATAAGTCATCTGCGGTCCTGTCCCGGCCATAGTAAGCATGCCACCAAGATAGCCATGCTGCTCTACCAGCAATGTTTTAGCTCCACAGCGTGCAGCAGCTATAGCAGCTGTTGTTCCCGCAGGACCTCCGCCTATAACAACAACATCATAAGACAATTGGTCAGTCATTATAAAACCTCCTTTTGCGCTGCAAGATAATAATAAGTATGAGCAAATGCGTGTGCCCCTATCTCACTTAAGGCACGGATACCTGTCTTACCCAGCTTGATTTTACCGATACAAAGCATTGGCACTGTATAGTCCCGGCTGGTAAGCCCAAGATAACTACATTCAAGAAAGTGAAAATATTCATGGCTTATAATAATGTTAGTGGCATTATAGAGACTTATGGAGTTCTTCTTTGCCCATAAAACAATAGAGCCAAGGTATAATATCAAAAGTTTTCTGTCTGATATATAATCGCTAAAATATCTTTGGTTTCCTACAACATAATCAATATCCTTTTTTTCAATAACAAGACCGCTTTTTTGCGCAATATCCGTAAAATTGTAATTACCATTGAACTCTTTATAAATTTTAAATGCTGCCTGCTCACCTTTTCGCCAGGCTGCATCCGCAATAGGCATTCGGTCTTGTTCGGGAATTTTTAAAAAGCACGGATCATAAGTCAGCTCCTTATACGCCAGTTCTTTGTCCGGAAAGGGAAGTGAAAACCTGTCCATAGCTATCTCCTCTTAATTTCCTTGATATAAAACAAACACAATTTGGACCATAATTGTACAATTATTGTATAATCAAAAATTATTGTATAATCAAAATGTTATCCTCTTATCACGCGTCCACACGCCGGGTTACGGCTATTATTACAGGCTCGTTTTTTGGATATCCTGCCAGTTCTATTTTACCGAGATCATATATCTGCTCCTTGCTCTGAAGTCCCGACAGATCAATAATACGCTTGCCTATAACCATATAAATATTAGGAAGATTCACTCCTCCGTCGTTATATACTGTAAGTTCTTCCAACAAAACTGCTGTGTCCTTTTCCCATGAATCAACAGCCGACTGTCTAACCCATGCATTATTTTTCTGAAGCCTTATGACACCTTCTTCATCAATTAACCTCAGAGGTGTAGTTTTCTTTTTTACAAGCCCCCAAAATTTATTCTGTACCCTATTATATTGCACAGCGAACATTGAACTGTTCTGAGCTGTAATTACAAGATTGGAGGGATTGACATTTAAATTATCTCCGACAATTTTAAGGAGTTCATCTTCTGAAAGTTTCCTCTCAAGAATGTTTTTGCTGCGAAGTTCAGTAGCTCCTACAGCAATTGCTCGAACTATGTTACGCTGTGTATCCACTTCTACGCTGACTTCTACACTGCCGGGGGCAGCTCCGTTTTTATACGCCATCATTTCCGCTTCGCGCCGCACACTAATAATATCCTCGTTCGTAGGATTAGTTATACTTCTTTCCACCATATCCCGGACCATTGCAAGGGCAACACCAATAGTGGAAATAACATGTGCCTTTTGAGCAATTCGGTATTTATGATTCATTGTCTTTGCCAGATGAGGCACAACGCATGCGGCACC
>Ga0134104_1001100_pt1 | contig 25797 bp, 20 predicted proteins | sample 15_3_2metaG_FD_94455 | JGI IMG/M metagenome (GOLD analysis project Ga0134104, IMG submission 94455) | Switchgrass degrading microbial communities from high solid loading bioreactors in New Hampshire, USA - 15_59_3.3_214_A2 metaG | ecosystem: Engineered > Bioreactor > Semi-continuous > Anaerobic...
CTAACGTCAGGAGAAGCGGTATATTTATATAAAAGCATATAACCAAATTTTAACTATTGTGCTATTACATTAAACATATCACGTTATTCTCTATTTTAAAAGGTATTTTAAAGAATTTTAAAGATTTTGAAAGATTTGTGTAAACATGACTTGCCGATTTACATTACCTGTCTTTACACCTCACCTTCATTGAAGAGCTGTGACATTTTTTTGACATACAGGTGGTTAGATTAGCTCTTTGAAAATTGTCAGGTTCGATAAAATCTTTTTCATCTTCTATAAAACCTTGTTCATGTTCTTATAAAAAATTTGCTCATGTTATACAAACAACACTAAATTGGGCATGTACCGGCTAGATCGATCCTATCCAGTAAGTTACTTAGCATACTTATCAACTCTTTTTATCACTGCATGAGAGCCAGCAAGCCGGCTCATTAGGTACATGTAAAAATTCAATGTTCCAAAAAATGCAGATAATACAACACACTGCAATCTTTCAGCATTAATCATCTTCTTTTCGCTTCTATTTTAATTTTAACTGAAACCAAAAAGTGCTGCCTTTACCCACTTCCGATTCAACTCCACATTCACCATCGTGCAACTCAATAACTTTTTTTACAATAGAAAGTCCAAGGCCTGTCCCCATTTTAGGCCTTTTATGCCTTTTGTCAACCTTGTAGTAGCGTTCCCATATGTAAGGTAAGTCGCTTTGACTGATGCCCTCTCCATGGTCAATCACTTCTATCTTAACCATATTCCCTTTGATGCTTTGCTTCACGATAACGGTCTTATCATCACCACTATATGTGATTGCATTAATTAAAAGATTATAAAAGGCCTGAGTAATCTTTACTTCGTCTGCAAATATGTAAACATCTTCATTATACTCGAAAGCCAACTGGTAGCCATCGTTTTTGACAAGCTCACTTATTCGGTTGACTGTTTTTCGCAAACTTTCTGTCAGGTTGTAATTCACCTTGTTTAGTTTTGCCATGCCTGACTCAAGACTTGAAATATCAAGCATATCATTTACAAGAGAAGTCAGGCGTTTTGCTTCATCCATAATGATTTGACTCTGTTCTGGTGTAACTTCGTTAGGAAAATCGTGCATCATCTCAGCATAGCTGTATATAAAAGCAAGAGGAGTTCGTAAATCGTGCGAAACATTTGCCAACAGCTCGCGGCGAAGCCGCTCCACTTTGGAAAGTTCTGTAGCAGCCGTATTTAATGTGTCAGACAACTCTTTAATTTCTAAAAACCCTCTGCCGCGAAACTCTGTTTCGTAATTGCCCATTGCTAACACCTTAGCACTTTGATTAATCTTCTCAATGGGGTTTGATATATGTTTTGATATAATAATTGCAAGCAGTGTTGCAAGCAGTACCATGATTACCGTTATAATATAAAGCTGCATTCGCAGGGTGGATACTGTGGCCTCAACCGGAGTTATCATGGCGTAAAAGGTAAGAGAAATTTTACTGCCATCCTCTAAGATAAACTCTTTAGCCTTAGTTATAGTTTCCGGCTGCCTCCTGTCGTGCCTATCGGGAACAGGCATAGCAGGTGGAGCAAAATCACGCGTCGGCCTTACAATTATCTCTTTGGTAAGTTCAAGCTCGTATAGAACATTCTGAAGCTTTGGACTGTTAATGTTTTTCTCCACCAGCGTAATTGCTTTGTCTATCTCAACTTTGCGAATAATTTTATACATATCACTTAAGAACACCGTCTGAAAAATCCATAAAAATACCAGCAGCAAAGCACAAAACCCTAAGAGAAAGCCGAATATTTTCCATTTTAGTTTAAGTTTATCCATCAAACCGATACCCCAATCCACGCAGGGTTTTAATAAAATGTGCATATGGCCCTAAAGATTTCCGCAGCAGTTTCATATGCGTATCCAAAGTCCTGTCGTCACCACAATAATCATAGCCCCATACTTCAGTCATTATCTTCTCCCGCGGTACAGCAATGTTTTTATTCCGTATCAGAAAAAACAGAAGATCATATTCTTTAGGCGCCATTTCCACTTGTACTCCATCAATGAAAACTTTATACGCTGTCAAATCCGCCTTAAATCCGTCCTTTTCAAAGATGACATGCCCTTCGGTATCTTGCTTTGCAGATCTGCTTTTCTCTAATCTGCGTAAAATAGCGTTTATTCTAAGCATAATTTCCTTTGATGAAAATGGTTTGACAACATAATCATCTACCCCAAGCTCAAATCCCAAAATTTTGTCATACTCCTCACCACGAGCAGACAACATAATCACCGGAGTATCCGATGTTTTGCGAATTTCCTTTACAGCTGAAAAGCCATCAAGTTCCGGCATCATAATATCCATGATGATTATATCAAAGCTATTATTCCGGCAAAGTTCCACAGCTTCCATGCCATCACCTGCTTCTGTAACCTCATGGCCCTCGAAGATAGCATACCGCTTTATTACGGCACGAAGCCCTGCTTCATCATCGCATATTAAAATTTTAGCCATTCTATATCCATTCCTTTCTCAATTTTTTATTGAATTTTCGCAAAAAAATTCAATATGGCTAAAAACAATGTTTGAACAATTTTTTGACTATGGTCTTACTTTTGTTCAATTTTAACATAAAACAAGTATAAAAAACAGTTTTCTGAACTTCAGCTGAACAGTATTGAAAAGCCACAAAATGCCAAAGATTTTGCGGCGTTTACATCTATTGTCTAATAACTAATAACTCCTTTTGAATTTTGCAGCAAATATTATGGCAGCAACTAAAACCAGTGGCAACGCACCCATGAGAACAATATTGTTAGTTCTTGCTCCCTGAGCCTGCGGAGTCCTTGCATCTAAATTAAACGGAGCATTTCTGTTTTGTCCCCTCTGTTCTATTTCTCTTTGTTGCATACCCCTCTGTTGTATTTCTCCCTGCTCCATTCCTCCCTGTACCATTCCGCCAAAACGCCCTCCGTCCATTGCAGAAAACTGTTCAATCTGTTCAATCTGCTCATTTGCCAGGCCAATAGATAGTAGCTCTTCCTTCACTTCATCGGTTATTTCTCCGTTTGACTTCCGGATAATATCCATCACTTTAGACATAAGTTCCATATCTATATCATTATCCATGCCTCCAGGGACAAAATTCCCATCCTGGCCACCCATTCTATCTGGAAAGCGCCTATTGTTACCACCTCTTCCACTCATCATGCTGCCAAGGTCGGATAGCTTTAAGTTACCTGCTGATATTAGTTTATCAGGGTTTTTATTTTGTTCTTCCGTAGTAGAGGGAACAGTGCCATCAAGCTGACCTTGTACGCTTTGAGCACGGAGATTGCCAAGAGTAATAAAAGCTGAAACGGCTGTCTTGTACTCCTCATAGGTACAAAATGCTGTGGCATCGTTTTTTACGTAATCGGAAATCAAAGCATCAAGCGCATTAATTTTTTCTCCAAACTTGCCGTTTGCAAAATAGTTATCAATCAGCTGCTGCAAATAGCTGTGATACCGTTCCAGGTATTCTGTGTTTGAAAACAGCTTATCTATCAATGGACGGCTTGACATTTCAACGCCGCTCACCGGAGTGTCAATGGGGAAGTTAATCACAGAGGATGCACTACCGTTTTGAAATCCGCCCCAAGCAAGGTTATAGTCCCACGGCAGAATGGTAATCTTACCTTCACGCTCATAGATATAGTAATTTTGTGCCATGCTTGAGCTATAACTATCTAGGTTCACAACAATGGTATGAGCAGCCAAATAACGCAATATCTTGTCAACGTCAAAATAAGTTTCCAGTTCTTCTCCCTCGGAAAGTGCTTTAATAGCCTTCACAACACGCTTATAGCCGCTCTCTGCTCCTTTTCCTACCACATTGTTAAAAATTGCGCTGTAACTATCGATATTATCATCTATATATTCAAGACTGCCGCCCGAACTTCCGCGTATGCCTCTGCCTCCAAAATTTCTTTCCATGTTGTTCATTTCACCCATTTGTCTTTGGAACATGGTCCTGTCTGTGTCAGACGGCGGATTGAAGTCAGGCATTTCATTACTGTCTAATAGCGAAAAAGGTTGATCTCCAGTATTTTCTTGAGAGTTTTGCCGTACTTCAGGCCTTTGTTGTGGTTCAGATCCTTGCGGTGGTTCTGGCCTCTGTTGTAGTTCAGATCCTTGTGGTGGTTCTGGCCTCTGTTGTCCTTCAGCTCCTTGCTGTCCCGGTGGATTACCACCCATATCCATGCTCTTCACATTATAAAGCATCCCTGACGTATCTCTGAAAACACGCTGCTCATAACTGTCGTTATAAAGCTCCACCGCAAGGTACAGCCCCCAGTTTTCACCGTTTACTTTAATGCCCGCGAATCCAAAATAGGGCGCATCCACTCCGGCTTCCTTCATCAGATCATAAGAAACATATTCCTTCATGTAAGTGTTGTCCCCAAGCATATTATTGAGCACAAAGCTCTCAAGCCCAAAGCACGTCTGGTCTTTTATGTATTCGTCAAATTGCAGCCGGAAACTATATCTGTCACTGTTGGAGCTTGCCACTTGGGTTAAGCTTGAGTTGCCCTTTGGGCGGATGCCAACATTATGGAATTTTGTGCCGTTTACAACCACATCGGCCATAATATACTGCTCGTTTATGGCATTGTCGAGCATTTCCTGCCAATCATCCTGATCTACAATAATCTCAACAGAAATAATATCTGGACCAAAAACCTTAGTAGCGTACTCCGGCTCAGATTTAAAACCGCCATTTTTTGCTTGTATATTGCCAAGCACTACAAGAGCCATGCTTGTTACCAAAGCAAAAATCACAGCTACCGCAACTATTATATTTATTTTATTACTTTGTATCATTCTACCACCTCAGATTTGGTTACTCTTAGGCGGTGTATTCACCGTTGTAGCTTACAAGGCATGCATTGTTTACTCCGTCTATAGTGAGTAATTCATTGATAAGCTTTGCACTCATGTCCAAAAGGCGTACTTCCACAGTAAGCTCAATACCGTTTCTGGTAACTGTTTTTGCCTTAATCAGGCTTTTCTTGGTTTTTTCCTTTAATATTGCCATGCAGTCGCTTTCAGCTTTACCGTTTTCAAGATTAAGAACCACAATATATGGCGTGTCTGTACTTTTCTTATTTACAAACACAAGAAGAATAATACCAATAAAAACTGATCCTATAATGGCAAGAGGAATCAATCCTGCACCAATGACAATACCAGCCGAAATTGCCCAGAACAAAAATGCAATATCAAGAGGCTCTTTCACAGCTGTTCTGAATCGAACGATGGACAAAGCGCCTACCATACCTAGTGACAAAATAATGTTTGATGTTACTGCAAGAATAATGAGGGTTGTAATCAATGTCATAGCCATAATCGTTACCCCGAATGACGCCGAGTACATAACCCCCGCATAGGTTTTTTTGTATACAAAAAATATAAAGAGCCCAATGGCAAAGGCTAGAAGCATTGCAATGGCAACATCTAAAACTGAAAATTCCACTGCCTTCTCTAAAAAACTTGATTTAAAGATATCCCTAAATGTCATTGTCAATTACCTCCGATTTATATATTTCCAGTGATTTAAGTACTTCAAGTGGTTTAAGTAATTCCAGTTGTTTAAATAATTCTTGTTACTGCATATTTGGAAAATGCAGTACTTCTCCTACTTGAAAGTGACACCATGCCTCGAATTATTTCAGGAAGAAAGTCATCGTATTTCACTTCAAGAATATAAACTCCAGAAATTGGCATAAGAACCGGTTCAGCTTTCAAAAAATCATAAATGTTGTAGCTTGTCCTAATGTCAGAGTCTATGGTTACACGTACATTTCCCATGGGGTAGATATAGGCCTCCCGCCTATAGTCCACAATATTCTTAGGCCGAAGCTGCTGGTAACGCATTTTAGCATACAGCTCCATGCACAGGGAACTGCTGTTTTCTTTTAGAGCATCAAGGTCACCGTCAAGCAGCCTCTGGCACTCCTCAGCAGTAATGATGACACTCTCTTTAAAGCAGATCCCATTCTTTTTTCTCTTTTTTTCAAGGCGTATAAAAGATGTATTGTTATTATAAAGTCGCAAGCGGAATTTTTCCCGGTCGTTTACGCCATCAATCTTTTCTCTCAACGCCTTGTCGTTATAGTTATCAAAATAAAGGCTTTTTACCCGATAGCTATTTCCTTCTGCTGTATTTTTGTCGAGACTGGCTACAAATGGAAGCCTCGATCTAAGTTGTAGTACGTCAGTATAATTTATATAATGTTTCAGCTCATGTCTGCCCCGATCTTCTCCCATTTTTTCACCTCTTTCCCTTAGAATGCTTTAATTCTAGACCATGAAACTGAAATAAATTTGTTTGTTATCTGAAGTTTATCTGAATTATTGTAGAAGGTTGTGAATGATAAGGTGTGACAGGCATTTGTTTTGATATAGAAATGATAATAAAATTGAAGAATATGATTAACTAAGTCTGCTGAATAATATCTTGTATGTAATTTCAGTATGTGGGAGGATTATTGCAGAAGTAGTCCTTAGTATTTCAAGAGATAGGAATGGTGATTTCGAACCTAAGATTGTACCAAAGTATAAGAGGGATATTTCAGGAATTGAAGAAAAGATAATCTCTTTATGCAAGAAGTATGTCAACCAGGGATATCCATGACCAGATAAAGGATCTTTATAGTATTTAAAATACTTTATAGTATTAAAATATCAGTATAGATGGTAAGTAAAATTACAGAACGTATTGTACCTGAAATAATAAAGTGGCAAAGCAGGCCTTTAGATGCCATATTGATGTGCGCAAGATAGCTTATACCACAAATATAATAGAGGGATTACACGGGCAACTCAGGAAGGTTACAAAATCAAAAACTATGTTTCCTTCAGACCAATCTTAAAGAAAATGCCTTATTTGGCATCATTAAATGTAATAAGAAAATGGACGCAGCGGTATAGGAATTGGGATAGGGTCCTAAGCCAATTATTAATGATGTTCGAGGGACGACTCGAACAATACCTGTAAAAGAATCGTCCCCCCACCGCCCCAATGGGGCTCACCCTCATTGCCGGGCGGGCTAGACCCCACATAATAAGAGGATCTATGCCTTTATAAAACTATTACCAGAAAACAACGGTTTCATGCATAAAAACCAGGCTTTCCGGCAATAGTTAGTTATAAATTTTGATAAAGTTTACTTGCTTAAGAAGGAGCATTAAAATTTAAAACAGCAAAATTATTTACATTACCTTATTTACATTCCCGAATATTCCGGTAACATATATACTATGTTATTAGTTCAAACTTTCTTGTCCAAGAAGGACATACAAATTACAAACCAGCAAATTGCATACATACCCATTGGCACAGAGCCAAATTAATCTTTTGTGTGTCAGATAAATGACCTATCATATAGGTAACATATGTATATAAAATACTATAACTAAATATCAATACAATAAGGCTCGTCTAATTCCTTAATTAAAACGTCATTTGCAGGAGTGTCGTTTACAAATCCAATTAAAAACTTAATATCACCTGTCAATGGCAAAGGAGCCCAATGCCATATCCCTTTACCAATGAGAATAGCTTCACCTTTTGGCAGCTTAAATGCCTCAATTTCCTGGATATCATCTTTTGCATGCTCAGAACTTCTACCTACAACAACAATTGAGTCTCCTTCCAAGGCAACAACCATTTCAGGAGTATTTGCGTGTTTTTCAAGCCTATCTCCAAGAAAATCCCTCTTTTTTGCTATAAGGATACCTGTACTGATATCGCCGGAAGTGCCAAAGATTGAAACCTTGTCCCAGAAAGTAAATTCATCATTTTCACCTGAAGGACTCTTGCTTGTCCTGGATATAACCTTACCATAACTGGCAAAGGTTTTTTCATTTAACTCATTGACTTTAAGCTTAATCATATTCCATATCCTCCACGAAATCTTCAATAGCTAATGTTTGTCAATTACAAAAATATATTTACTTGCGCAAGCGTTATTACAATAGTTATATATTATTGAATATATATGTACTTGTCAAGAAACAGTAATTAAATCTGAAAGAAACTTTTTATCAGTTATTTTGACGCTTTATATATCCGCTTTATGTATATCCTTATATTAATATTTTACAATTCTGACAGATAAATTATTTAATTTTACCAAAATGAATTCTATATTTCAAACACAGCTGTCTATTTAAAATAAACTCCGTTCCAAGCCACTTTCCCACAAACCCTTATCCCTTCTCGCTTTAGGACCTTTCTTCCGATTCTTTCCACATAATAAAGCCGGTTCCGAATAGGGACAAGCCCTTTCACCTGTAAAAAGCAAATCCCGCAGCCAATTAGGATTTCTCCTGCACCTGCTACGGGATATTGGAACGAATCTTATTTTTATTGAGCAAACTTTATTATCATGGAGTGAAGTTTATTTGAATTATACACCTTCCATAAACCATAATGTCGTTCCAGGAAAATTAACCTGTTCCAAAATAAATAAACTTTTCTGGAAAGCAAATAATATCGCTCCAAAATGTAAATAAAGTCTTCCGGGAAGAGTGTATATTTTACTTAGTTTATATGTTTATTTCAATACTATTAAATCTTTATATCACATTTTTTGAATAGTATATACATTGCTATATTTACAATTATACTTATACATAGTTAATTATCCTTTTAAATTAATTATCAATTTTCCATCTTCGAATAAAAATATTGAATTGATTTTTGCAGGAGGTTTTATATTATCTTTCAAAACATTACCTGTTCTGAAGACTGAAAGCATAAGTCCTATTAAAGCGGAATTTATTATCAGCGCCGATTTCCCATAAGAAATTAGTGGTAATGATAATGCTGATAACATCCCATACCCAAGGTTATTAATAATATAAATAATTGCCTGAAATACAAAAGTAAGCATTATTGATAACGATACTATAGTTCCCAGGACACTTTTTTGTTTAGTAACATAATATAACCCGTAAATAGAAAATGCTAAAATAATTGCTGATATTCCAATAAATACAACCCATCCAAAATTATGCGTCAATGCAGTAAGAATATAATCTGTGCCTAAAGCAGGGTTTATGGGAACACTACTACCATATTGAACAGGTATAGTTCCCTTGCCTGCAAATTTACAGTTCGCTAATAAATCCCTCACAAGGCAATGAATGTAACCAGCACCATCGCGGGCGGAATATGGGTTTACTGCAGCGCTAAGTCTATTTAAAGAATGGGGGTTCCGTGTGATATGGATAATGGCAGCAATAACAGCAATAAGTGCAGGTATAAGCACTAATAACAAACCACGCTTTTTATCGACCCCAAACCATCCCTTTTCAATAGATATGTAAAGGATAACAAGAGCCGACATTGTAAACAAAGCAAAACCAGTAAACGATGATACAAGCAATAAGATAATTGCAAACGGGATATAAGCTATACCACATAATATAATACCTTTATATCTTTTATAGCGCAAAGCATAAATAAGCAATGAATATGCAAGCGGAAATATTAAGGAAAGGTAGGATAACCTTACAGATAATCTACCTGCCAAAAACCAAATTCCGCCGTTTATTGGGCTGCCAAACAAAAGTCCTGTAACTGAAACTCCCAGGATGATAAAATAGCAATATTTTGCATACTTGCCTAAAATGGAGAAGTCGAGTATATAGCATACTAAAAACACAGCCAAAGCAATAATATAGGGAGCAAGGCTAAACCTGGCCAGGGAATATAAAGAATCAATAAAATAATTTGAAAGCATACCTGTCAACATTATTACAGCAGTCAAAGTAATCATTGTCCACTGAGGTTTTGGTCTGTAAATTCTATCCAACTCCATACCGATGGAAACAGCATCCCCCATCTGTAATATTGCTTTTTGTGTTGCTGTTTTTTCATCTTCGCCCTGTGAAATATAAGCATCTCTCTGGTCGCAAAGATGGTTTTCAATTTCTTCCTCAATAGCACTATGAGCCTTTTTCCAACGTATTTGTTCGCATACAGTCTTGCTATATTGTTTTATTTCATCAAACGGTTGCATAACTTAAACCTCCGTTCAAAATTCTGTTGACTATAGAAGAATAATTAATCCATTCTCGGTGTTTTTCTTGTAGAAGTTTTTTACCTTTAGAAGTAATATGATAATACTTTCTTATCTTTCCATTGCTTTGCTCTTTTTCATAAGACTCAACAAAACCATTGTTTTCAAGATTGTGCAAAATAGGATAAAGTGTACCTGCTTTCAAATTGAAAGTATTATCAGATTTTTGTGCCAAAGTCTCTATCATTTGATACCCATACATATCTTTTTCTTCAAGCAACTTCAAAATCAGAGTTGTTGTACTACCTGTCATCAGGCTCTTGTCAATAGGCATATATAGTCCTCCTTTATATAGATCATCTATATAAAAATTATATATAGATAATCTATACATGTCAATAAAAATTATATATACATTGAAAGTTTGCAAATAAGTAAAGATTTTATAACCCTTACTCAAATCTTCTTATAAATATGTGGTATGTAAATATTCCCAAATAATTGCAAGATATGGATTATGGCTATAGTGTATATTTAAAATAAACTCCGTTCCAAACCACTTTCCCTCAAACCTTTATCCCTTCTCACCTTAGGCCTATTCTCCTAATTCTTTCGATATGATAAAGCAGGTTCTAAAATTCCATATTTTTATCCATTTAATAACATTTCTTCCTTAATTCTTTTAATATTTTTTAAATAAAGCCGGTTCCGAATAGGGACAAGCCCTTTCACCTGTCAAAAGCAAATCCCGTAGCCGTTCAGGATTTTTCCTGCTTCGACTACGGGATTTTGGAACGAACTTTATTTTTATTGAGCGAACTTTATTATCATGGAGTGAACTTTATTTGAATTATTCACATGAACTGTTTTCTAAAAAAAAGTTGTTTTCTGAAACACATCTCACCCCCGCATTCCGTCGTTGTAAATATTATCTAATTTTAAAATAAAGTCGTTTACTAAACATGCAATATATGGAATAAAACGTTTTACATACTGTTTCCACAAAAGAAGGATATAATTTATAGCAAATTATTAGTATATTAGAATTATTATGATAATCTGTATAATTACACCTATCAGTTGTATAATTATAATTTAATATATATTTGATTTCGTCACTTTGAATGTTAACGTTTCCTCAAAGAGTAAAAATACAGTTTTCCTGACATTGGCAACTCAAGCAAAGTCATATAGACAAAAGCTCAATGTCTAAAAAGCCTTTATTTATAAACATTTCAAAGCTGTCTTTTTAACCATTGACATTAATGTTACTCACTCCACATGGTCGAGTTGAAGGGATTGATGCCTGTGGGCTATTTTGAAAACCATCTGTACGTAGGACATATCAATGATTTTTTTCTTTTTTCTGAAAAAAACGTTCAAGGAAATATATCAATAACTAAGGCTGCTATCTCATTATTTCAAGAGAGAATGTGACATATATATGCTATATGACGGTCTAATTCATTTTAACCCTTTCTCATAACAAATTTATCTTCTGTTTCTCCATGAATATTTATTATTGGGAAACTATAACAACCGAGATTATTAAAGGTATTTCATTTATAAATGAGTTTGTTATTATAGCTTTGAGATATATTAAGCTTGCATAGTATGTACATCTGTCCTGTCTGCTGAACTCCATAAAAATAGCAATTAATGTCAAGAAAACCTTCCCCTGGACACTAAATCACCGACGGACTGGTAGTCAAACCAGGACTCAATACTTCAACCAGTGTCGTACTGGTTGCCGGCAACGGTGAAAGAACTTTTCTCCAATGCATCAGTTCAAATGCCGACTTTACTTACAACGATGTCAATTTCGACATCATCAAAAACTCCAAAGTCCTGTTTGTTGCAGGCACCAACCTGATACCCAATTTTGACGGCGAACCCTGCAGCAGGGTATTATAAAAGGCCAAAGAAATGGGAGTATACACTGCCCTGGATACAGCATGGGATTCCACCGGCCGGTAGATGGAAATTGTCCGTCCGTGCCTGCCTTATCTGGGTCTGTTTATTCACAGCTATGATGAAGCCCTTTTGATCGCCAGTAAAGATGAGCCGGAAGGAATCACCGATGTGTTCCTGTCTCACGGTGTCAAACTTGCTGTCATCAAACTTGGAAAGAATGGCTGTTTCATTAAAAGCAACAGCAGGGAAAATATACCATCCCGACCTACCTGGATGTGAAAGCGGTGACGCCACCGGCGCCGGAGATTCCTTTATCGCGGGCTTTATCTAAGGCTTAACGCAGGGCCGGGATCTGTACAAATGTGGTAAGTTTGCCAATGCCGTAGGTACTCACTGCGTTATGGCTGTGGGTGCCACCACAGGAATCAAGCCGTTGATAGAAAATTTGGAATTCATGAAAAAGTATGGCGATTGATCTTCAAAATCCTGATGGGAAATTGCCTTTGAGTTATGATTTAATAATTTAAAGGAAAGTGGAGAAAAAAGAATGATTACCAAAGCTAAGTATGAAACGGCAAGAAAAAGAGCCTTGGAATACTTTGAAAAAAGCGGGTATCGTTCTTACCGATGCCGAAAAGGCAAATATCGAAGTGGCAGATTTCGGCCTGGGTGATCTGGAACGTACATGGCTCCAACTGCTTACATACATAAATAGTTCCCGGTGTTGCGCCAAAGAACTGATCCTTTTCCCCGTCCAGACCTGTCCGGAGCACAAGCATCCGCCGGTAGAAGGTGAACCAGGCGAGGAAGAAACCTTCCGCTACCGTTGGAGTGAAGTATACCTGTGTGTCACCGGCGAGCCGAACACTCTGCACTGGTTCCAGGGCGGTCCTGAGGGTGCGGTGATATAAGAGTTTTCAACAAAAAGCAGGGATGAAGCGTACGTCTTTTCGGATTCTGACATCAGCCGGACTCCAGAGATCGTCGAATAAGAAATGCTTAAGCCTTTTGACAATAAAATCTTATAAATAGAAGGAGATCATATGAAAAAGCTATAATGTACAGTGCAGTAAATATCGGAAGGAGTTTTATCGGGCAACTGTTCAGTGAATAGGGTTATGAGGTAGTGTTTATTGAAATCAACCCGCTCCTGATGGAGAGATTGAATGCGGATCATTCCTATCCTATCAGGATAATGAGTGACGAAAACAGCAAAGAAATAACCGTCAACCATGTCAGAGGCGTGAATGGTGCCGATATCGAAGCCGTCGCAATCGAAATTGCTTCAGCGGACATCATGCCCACAGCGGTAGGAGTCAATATTCTTCCAAAAATAGTAAAACACACGGCTGTCGGCCTAAAAAAGATGGCAGGCCGGAAAGTCCAGGAAAGCGTAAAAACTATGAGTCTTCCGGAAAGCTTAAAAGCATTCAGCTGGATTGAAAAGGACAGTTCCCTGTTTGAACTGGTATCCGAATTCTATCGGCTTTTGTCTGAAAAAATGAACCTGACGGACATACTGCACTCTTGCGGCAAACTCAGGCATTAACCAAACTTTTCAACCAAACATTAACCCAGGCTTTAAGAAAATTGCACAAAAAGACCGGAAAGCTGATGCTTTCCAGTCTTTTTGTGTATGGTGCGCACGGCATGCACGCTACCTTGACAGTAAAAATCCGCAACGGGGGTTGATAATACCAACTGTTAACCAAAGGCAGGGTGTCCATTGCAAATTCATTTGGCTATCTGTATGGCGGATGTTAATCTATGCTTTCCTGCTTCGCGCTGTCGAGCCGCCTATCCGCATAGTAAGTTTATTGATATATTGTCCGGTACTTCCATGCATAATATTAGAGTATAAAAGTTCAAATGCTTTACGTCCTAATTTTATTTTATCTACACTCATTGTAGTTAATACAGGATCGAAAAAAATGCTCAGTGTGATTCCATCAAAACCTACTACAGATATATCCTTTGGTATCTGGTAACCCTTTTCCTGAAATGCTTTCATTGCACCTAAAGCCATTAAGTCATTTCCGCATATTACAGCTGTAAAATCCTCCCCAGATTCCATAAGTCGTAGAGCACATTTATAACCGTCTTCTATGTTGGTAGTATAAGGATACTTACCGTCGATTAATAAACTATCACGGTATGGCAGACCAAATTCCACCAAACTTTTCTTATAACCAATGCATCGTAAATCATAGGTTAGTTCTCTACCAAGTCCACTTAGGTATGCAATTTCGGTATGTCCTAAATCGTATAAATACTTTACCACATCGTGCATCGCTGAAACATAATCATTTTCAATTGATGATACCAAACTGGTATTTACATTGATATTTCCACTGACTACAACTTTAACCCCTTTTTCTACGAGATTGTAAATCTTATTTAGGTTATATCTGTATGGAAGTGCTGTAACAAATATTCCATCTAGACTTCTGGCTACAAAATCATCTAAATAACTATCTAGTTTATGAAGACCTGTACAGATGTTGACGAAATAACCTTTTTCATTGGCTGCGTTTTCAAACTCTCTAACAATTTCACCGAAAAAGGGATTACAGATATCTTCCAATATAATGCCAATTTGCATAGTACGTTTGATTGCCAAACTTCTTGCAATCATATTAGGCCGGTAACCCAACTGTTCAATTGCTGACCGTACTTTCATTGCAGTTTCTTCTGCAACAATATCGGGCCTGTTCAATACATTTGATACTGTTGCTGTCGACACACCCGCCAGTTTAGCCACATCCGTTCGAGTCGGCTTCAAGTTGCTTCCCCCTTCCGCCAAACAATATTCATAACCTATAATACAATACAATTTGCTTACGAATCGCTTTTGTCTTATTGGTTTTTTCCTGTGTCTCAATATACCAAATATTAGTTTAAAATGAGGTTTACTCGGGTCAACTAAAAATATCACATACATTTATATTTGTCAAGTATGTAATTAGATTGCTCTTAGTTTATTCATCTTTTTCCTGCGTTTTTCAGAGCAGGCTAGGTACCTTTCAGCAAAGACAAGGTTCGAGATAACATGCAAGTATCTTCCCCTGTATTTTTGTCTTCGTTCACTGAAATCTAAATTGAATATTTCTATAAAGCTCAGAAACTTACCCCCATAATCTGCTATAATGCCTTTATAAGCATAATCTGATAAATCAACTATCCATTCCAACTCGAGTAATAAAACAAACTGATATCCGTTCTACAAATTACATTTTATCAGAGTTTTGTTTCTCTGGTGTATTAGATAGGCAAAACAAATCGGAACAGTTGGTTATTTTGAATCGCATTTGCTGATTAAACTAAAGCAGCCGCCTTGTGCTTTTTAACTGCAAGTTCCCTGCCCTTGAGGAGCAGGGAACTTGCATTGCTATCTGTAAAATACCGCGTATTAGTCAACCACCGGCATATGTTCTTCATACCATGATGCAATTTCAGTATACGTCGGTTTCCTGTAATCTATAAGCTTTTGTGCTCCTAATTTGTTGATTGTCTCTATAATTTCTTCACACAGCGCATTGAATTCCTCCTCACTTTCAGCAACAACCAACCGCGGTAAATTGGTGAGGGCATAATCCTGAATGGTGTTATTAATCTCTGTAAGCTCGTCGTCATACGCCTTTAAGCCTGCTTCATAATTCTTCCATGTATTATATTTGGCTGCCGTAAACACCTGCAGCGGAGAATCTACCTTGTAAAAATCACAGTAATCCTTTAAAATGCCGTTTAATCTGTAAGTTTTGTAAAAATCATCTGTATTCGTAAGGGTTATTGGAGTATTTGTGCGTTCATCCATCAGTGGACCGATAAAAGTTGAATATGGAGATCCAGAACTTGACCCGTCATCTCTTCTTGCCACTTCCTCAGGTGTCAAGCGTTTTACGCCGTCAATCTCTGTCCAGCTTTCACCCTCAACGCCGTTGGCAAGAAGATATGCCCCATCATAACTCCAGCAGAAATTCAAAAGGTCCATAGCACGCTCAGGATATTTGCATTGCTTGGTAATGCCATAACCATATCCTGCATTGATATATTGGCAGGTAAAGGAATCATTTTCGAACTGCTCGAATTTTACAGGTAGTAGTGTCTTATTGCTGTCGCCGTCAATTGCGATCGAACCCAAACCAAGCGGTGAATACAGTACCTGACCGGCAGTTACTTTCTCATACCATTGGTCAAACTTCATTGTAACTGCCTCAGGGTCGAGTATACCCATACGGTAAGCTTTATTGTAAAAACGGAACAGCTCAAAGGTCGGAGAATTGACATTCTCCATGGCATTGAACATTTCACTCGGATTATACACAGTACTTCCCAATAAACCATAGGCATCAAGCTTACGGAAGCCCACGAAACTTTCTGCTGCCGTTAGTGAAAAGGTATTCCAACCTCCGTCGGCCAGGAAACCGCTTATCGCATAAACCTTTTTACCATTTTCAGTTGTAGGATACGCATCCTGCATTTGCTTTAAAACGTCCAAAAGCCCGTCCATGTTCTTAACCTTCGGACTGCCTATTTTCTTGTAAATGTCCCAGCGAATATAAGGACCAGTGGCGGGTAAGGCCGCATTATAATTAATTCCGTTATACATCATAATGAAATAGAGTTTACCGGTATCGTTACTTAAGAACTTCTTGCTGACTTCAACGCCAAACTGGCCCCATTTCTTGTTCGTTATTTCTTGGCCACGCTCCGCAACCAGATCATCAAGGGGAATAAGGACATCATTGTCCAGCAAGATTTTTGCATGCTCTGTAAACTGCTGGGGTACGATATCCGGCAGACTGTTGGAGGCTATCATGGTATTGAGTTCTGTTGAAAGATTTGCTATATTGGCTGTTGAAATGACATCCAAGGTAATACCCGTAAGTTCTTTAACCTTTTCTGCCACAGGATCTGTCTGAATCCCGCTCATTGCAGGAGCACCATAGATCATGACAGTAAGGGTTACAGGTTCTTTGTTTTCACTTGCACCTTCCGACGTTGCATTAGTCGTTGTTGACCCTGCATTACTGCTTTCAGGCTTGCCTCCGCTGCCTGAACACGCCGAAAGAACCGATATGAGCACAAGTGTACTCAAAATCACTGCGAGAACTTTTTTTAGCTTCATTTTTCCATCCTCCTAATATGATTGATTTTAGTATGATATGCAAGCAACCATGTAGTTACTTGCTATTTAACAACATTCATCCTTTCACCGAACCGATAAGAATACCCTTGACAAAATATTTCTGGAAAAAAGGATATACAACCATGATCGGCAGCATGGACATTACCGAAATACACGCTTTCAGTGACAGTGAGCTTGTACGGTTAAGCTTCTCCACCGCCTGATTTACATCACGTACTATACTTTGGTCCATCGTCTGCAAGTATTCCAGAAGCTGTAATTGCAAGGTTTTAAGATTCCTGTCGCGTACTAAATAAAAATTATCCTGCCATGTGTTCCACTGCCCGACTGCACTAAAAATAACAACTGTTGCAATCACAGGCAGGCATACCGGAAAGATTACTGAGCAATACGTTCTGAAATGCCCTGCTCCGTCGAGAAGAGCAGCCTCCTCCAATGCATCCGGAATACCTTCCATATATGTCTTAATAATGATCACATAAAAGGCATTGACTGCGGAGGGAATTATATAAAGTAGGAAGCTGTTATTCAAGTGATAGGTACGCATGAGAATTACATAAGGTACAACTCCTGCGTTCAAATACATCGTAAGCACAAGCATACGATATATAAACTTTCTGAATATCAGCTTTTTCTTGTTAAGCAGATATGCAAAAAAGGAGCTGCAAAAAACCGTGATGAGTGTTCCAAGGACCGTTCTCGAGGCAGAAATAAAAACTGCGTTTATTATTTCAGGTTTTCTGAAAAGGTAGGCATAATTTCGAAGCGTAAAGCCCCTTGGAATCAGCCATGTAGGATTGCTTGCTATAGCTGAACTGTTCGAAAGAGAATAGATAACAAGGTAATACATCGGATATAAACACAAGAGTCCGAATATGGCAAAGAAAATGACATTGAACACATCGAATACAGTAATCTTTTTTCCTACCAATTCCACTCCCTCCTTCCTAAAATACCAAATTGCCTGTTATTCTTTTTGCAAGCCGATTTACAGTAAAAAGCAATACGGTACTCATTAAAGATTGCATAATTCCAATTGCCGTACCTTGCGAAATTTGTGCCCGTCCTATGCCTATCCTGTAAGCATAAGTAGAAAGCACTTCAAGCTTGTCGATAGTGAGTGTATTCATAAATACCCAGTATTGATCGAATCCTGCACTAACAAGGCCACTGATATTCAGCACCAGCAGCACGAAGAATGTTGGTAAAATGCTCTTTATTGTAATATGCCATATGGTTTGCAGTCGGTTTGCGCCGTCAATGGCAGCGGAATAATATAATTCCTGGTCAATCCCGGCAATTGCAGACAGATATATAATTGCTGTCCAACCCGTACCTTTCCATAGTCCCAGAAGCGTCTGAAACCAGTATACCGCATTTGGATCTCCTAGCAGGTTATAACCCTCTTTTTGCAGCCCCAAGTCGATAAGAATCTGCGTAATTTTGCCCTCAACACTGAAAAACATAAACGCAAGCGAAAACGCAAGTACCCAGGATATAAAGTTCGGGAAAGAGGTTATGGTTTGTACGGCACGGGAAAACTTTCGCCATGGAAGCTCAGATAAAAGAACAGCCACAAGAAGCGGTACCGGTGAAACCAAAATTCCCAAAGCGCCAAATATGAAAGTATTTTTTAATGCGAGAGGAAATCGGCTTCCATAGCTAAAAAGCGCAATAAAGTGCTTTAGCCCCACAAAATCCTGCTGGAAGATTGGTTTACTTGGCATAAAATCCACAAAAGCATATATCCACCCGAAAAGCATGGCATAGTTGAACATGAAAATAAAAATCACAAAGGGTAAAGCCATGAAAAACAGCCTGTAATCCACCTTCTTCAGTCGCTCTCTCAGTGTTCTGCCTTCTATGCCTTTTTTTCTTGTCATATTCTCAAACTCCCTTTACAAAATTCTTTCTTCTCTATTCCCTTGCTCTGCAATGGTAAAGCCGCTTCGCAAAAACCGTTTTTTTCCCTTGACGATTTCTTTAAAATTAATGTTCGATCTTCTCACTATCATTTAAAAATTGCCAGAGATCGTATGTATCACTCCAGAGGATTACTCCAGCAATGAAAACCTTGACCCACAGTATGCTCAGATCCGCATGGAAGAGTAATACGGGCTTTTGTGCCATGTGGCACACCTACATAAATCCATATCTTCCCATACCGTTTTACCCACCGCACAGTGATTGCGCCAAAAGGTGTAGGTATCGCTGCGTTTAAAGACAATAGCTTTTCAGGAATATACGGCCTTACAGAAAATTCCTCAAAACCAGGTTTAATTGGCTTCACTCCGGCGAGATATGCATAGAACCAGTATCCCACAGCTCCATACATTGGATGATTATGGGAATTCATTGTAGGATTTTTCTTAAGTTCAAAGCGCTCCCAGACCGTTGTGGCCTCATTTTGGATCATGTAGCCTATGGATGGATATTCTTCCCGCGTGATTAAGGAATAGGCATCGTCAACATATCCAAAACGCGTTAACACTTCAAACAAATATCTTGTACAGAGATTTCCTGTTGTAATCTTGTAATTTCTGTCCATTAAATCCTTCCGGAGATAATTTACAGCAGCCTGGCGCCCTTCGACCGGCAGTATATCAAGCCAAAGTGCGAAAGCCTGGCAGCCTTGCGAGCCTGTAGCAACCCTTCCTGTTTCAGGATCCCACCACTTCTCCAAAAAGGCTTCTCTGATCTTCTCCGACAGTTCTTTTTGTCGTTCTGCTTCCACATCCCTGCCCACAACTTTCGCCATTTTCGCGAGCAGACAAGCGTTAAAATATAGGTATCCGGTTGACATAAAAATTCCTGGTGTCACGCTTGAAATCGCTCCGTCCTCTCCCTCGCAGGCATATGCCGGTCCAGCCCAATCCCCATAATAACTGTACTGAACAATATAATTTTCACTCTTGGAAAGGAGGAAATCGTTCCACGCCACATAACCGTCAAATGCTTCTCTTAAAATATCCACGTTTCCGGTATGCATGTAGCTCTCCCAACCAGCAATCAGATAGGATGAGCACACCGGATCCGCTGGTCGACAACCAAAAGCGTACGGCGCAGTACAGGTAATCGCTCCGTCTTTATCCTGAACATCCATTATGTCGCGTACAACCTTAGGGAAAAGGCGTCCGATATCGAAATTATAGGGCGTCTCCTCGAAGCGGGCAGTCGCATCATTCAGCCAGGCCTGACGCTCATCTCGCTGAGGACAATCGGTTAATATACTATGAATATTTGATTTTTCAGTCTGTACAATATTTTTTTGAATTGCATTGATGAGAGCATTTCCAGTAGAAAATATGCTTTTTGATTCTACTTCCGTATACAGGCTCACCGCACAAATGTCTTCCTTCAGTAAAGGACCCGGATAGCCCGAGATCTCAGCGTATCGGAACCCATGATAAGTAAACTCCGGCTGCCAATACAAGAGATCTTTCCTGTCTCCGGAGGCTATATACGTATCAACATTCGCCGCTCCACGAAGCATTGGAAGATAAAGACGTCCATCTTCAGCAAGAACTTCCGCATGTCTTATAACAATACGTTCTCCCTTTCGAATGCCCTCAGGTATCCGGATCCGACAAACACCTGCAATGTTCTGACCAAAATCAATTCCATAAACACCGGGGGCAACCTCGTTCACAGTAAGCGCCGGATAAATCTCGTGCTCACAAATAGGTTCCAGCGTTTGCGGAACAATCTTTTCACTTGGCGGCTGATTGCTTACAATTGGTTCAATGGTTTCGAGCGGGGTCCCAAAAACGGACCAGTCTGGCACAGCCTTTTGAGCGTCAAATATTTCTCCCATGAAAATGTTGGAATATACTGTACCTCCATAAAAATAACGCCAGCTCGAATCTGTTGTTATCCACTCTACGCTTCCATCCGCGTAGCGGATGCGCAAAACGGCACTCATTTGCGTCTTGCCAGCAAATTCCGCAATGCGGTTTACCAGCTTATAACACACATTATGGGGGGATCGCCAACCAGTTGCAACATTAATTCCAATGCGGTTATTACCTTTTAAGAGTATTTTTTCAAGACCTGGTAAAACAGTGTAATAGGATCGTTTTTCAAACTCGCTGACTGCCGGGTTCATTGGTTTAGTAAAAACATCTTTCCCGTTTATGTAAACCTTATGATAACCTAAAGTGGCGACAAAAAGACAAGCTGTTGCGATTTCCTTATCAAAATCAATATCCTTTACAAAAGAGACTACCCTGTCCTCTCCCTCATCACATTCACTGAGCCATTCGCCAGGCCATTCAGGTAGCTTTCCTGGACAAAACCTACATAATTCCGGATCACTGATATTTCCATGCTCATCCTTAACCTGAATGCTGAGTGTATAAATCTCCCCGGGCAAAAGCTGCTCACCGGCGTATTTCACACGTTGGCCCGGTGATTTTATCCAATCAGTGTCCCAAAGCACCTCTTTATCTAAATAATCTAAATATACAATAACGCGAAATGCAGTTTGTATACTCTCGGATTTTCCGGCAAGAGCCCACGAAATCACGGGCTGTTCACTTTCTATTATGCAAACGGTATTCGGGTATGTTCGACCGTATTCTAGCCTAATGTTATAGGGTCTGATGTTGCAGAATTCCATGATGGTCATCCTTTCATACGCTATTTGGGCTTATGTATGACAATTACGCATGACTCGTACGAGATTGTTTATGCATTATTTTTCAATTATTTACCCGGGTAAATTTACTTATAGATTAACATAATCTCTAAGACATGTCAACAATAAATTATTCTACTTTTACGGTAAAAGCATGAACTCACTTCCATTCAAAATCCTTTCAAAAGACCTTTTAAAAATGTCATTGCATCATTTGTATTCAGACAGTTTTTCCTTTTTTAAAAAAGTAACCCAAATTATATACGTTTTCTGTCCATAGATTTGTCCCCACTTTTATTATTCTCTATGGACAATAGCTTAATATATCCCTTCTATGTTTAGTTGTGTTTTATTCCATGGTATCATTTTCTTTGAATTCATTCCATCCAGGAAAAAGTTGGACTTTTTATTTTTACACCATATGAAGCGTAGCCTGGAAAATGATACGTGACATGCCAGTTCCATTTCACCAGCAGACTCCATTTCATCCACTCGATCTAAGCCATCCATATACGTATGCAGGAACATTTACCTATCCTTATATTTTAACATAAAATCTATGATTGGCTTGACGTCATCAAGTCCATGAGGATGATGGCCACAGTTTTTCTTGCCAATCACTTCAATGATTTTACCATGGGCCATATAATAATCCACCAGGCATTTTCCATTTTCACAAAACGGAACAACATCATCCTCTTCGCCGTATATTAAAAGAACCGGAATGTCATTCTCCACCAACAAAGGGATTTTATCAATGGGATGCTCGCGGTAGCAAATTAATTCAGATAAACTCATTTTTCGGTCTCTCATAAACTCTTCCAACATATTTCCTTTGGCAACACCGAAATTTGCAGGACAGGACAGAAAATTCATAACAGGCGCATCCAAATATAAAGCTGAAACTTTCTCAGGATATTTTGCGGCAAAATATACCGCTATCATTCCTCCGCAACTCATGCCCACAGGAATACATTTTTCAGACAAACCATATTCTTTTTGAAGAAAATCGGCAAATCTCATTTTCCTGTCAATATCCTCTTCCATGCACCATCTGGTAATGTTCCTTACATATGCAAGATGCCAGCCTAAATGCAACATCTGAATTTCAGCTTCAGGAAAAGCGCCAAAATACTCTGTTTTAAAAAGCCATTTACCCGTTTTATTTGAGTCATCGGGAAAAACAAGAATTGCATCCATTCCTTCAAAAGTAAAATCCATTCTTTTAAAACCGTTCCATATTGTTTCTTTCATAATAATCACCTTTTAAATTCAAAGGATAGATTACTTTGGAGACAGATGTGGTGTAGGCAGGCTTTGAAATTGATTTCCCTTAGATCATCTGCCATACCATTTCTTTTTGCAATGCAATTTGAATAACTCCTTTCTGGTTTTTATGTTGCAAAATTTCCTCAGAAAGTAATTTTTCTTTACTTTTATGCACGACTTCTTTTTCTACATCGTAAGGTTCCTTTATCCATCCCAGTATAAACTCCCTTTTACCTTATAGCCTTCTCAACCTTTCTGTCTTAAAAACCTCTTGCGTCATAGTTTTAATCAGCCTTGTCAAAAATATATTTCCTCAGCATCTGGCTTCTTTTAACTGCATCACCGCTCTTTATCACATTTTCAACCAGGTTTTCGTCCATTCTGTTAACCACATCAACAAATGCTTTCATCCACTTGATACTTTCAGCTACCACTTCTTTCCCATCCTCTCTGTATGGATACTGTTTGGTAGATATCCATCCGTTATAGCTGGTCTTTTTTAGCCTGTACATAAACTCAAAGTAAGGGATTGTATGGATGGAACCGGCTATCATGTCATCATCCCAGAAAAGGTCACCTCCCAGTTCCGCGGCAATGTCCATCATTTCCTTATGTATGGGATATTGCTTCTCTTCTAATTGCGGGGTCCTTGGAAGTAAATACTCCTTTCCCCCACTTCATCTGTCCAAAATGGCCCGGAATAATTGACACAAGTTTAAGCCCTGTCCTTTGAAGATGTTCTTTGATTTCTTTTACATTATCCATCCTGATATGCCAGGTAGCTACAAGCTCTACACCCTTCACATCACTGATGGAAGCAACCCTGTCGAACATCTCTCTATAGTATACGGGTCACTGTATCCCGTGCTTAAATAGCGGTCACAGCACATTCCGACATTGTCCAGTATTACTGAATACTTTGGATTAAATATGAGAATCATCCTTTCTAAATTTTTTTAATATTTATGTTATGCAGTAACTTCATCCGGCAATATTTGTATATTTAAGGAGACACCTTATGAAAGAACCTCTCATGGCTTGACGTCAAGAATCGGCGAATTTATTTCACTAATATATGACGCATGAATGGCGTCAAACCTTTGATCGCTTTCCATCTTTAAAAGTCTCCTCCCTTGATAGACTTAGTCATTAAAAGTACTTTGAAGTAAAATCTTATCTCCTTGAAATTTGTCTTCTCTGCATTTATAAAGTATTCTTCAACCTCTGCACTGTTCATTCTTCAGGCAGAAGAAAGCGACTCGTAACTGTTCCACATGGTTTAGTCTGTTCTTTTCCTTAAAAATAAATCCCCATGTGCTAAACTCCCTTACTAGTTTTTCGATTTTCTTTAAATTTCTTTAAATATCTCACTCATTTTTGAGTTTTCATCGTCTTCCAAACAAGTTATCTGGTCAGATTGTACATAGCTGTATAATTATAGATGACACTAAGTACATCAATAAAACTGCGTACTTGCCAATACAACGGCTATTAGTAGCTATACAATCTCCGGCAGAAAACCTCTTGCTTCCAGCAGCGTCTTGCCTCTCAATTCACCCGTTTTGCCTCCTGTAAGCTATATTTGGTATTTGTGATTATCCCGAGGGGATCATAATTTACTCGGGTAAATTCAATTATAGAATAGCATTTACTCCATATATTGTCAATATTATATTCTGTTTTATGCACGGTAAAAACATGAACCCATCCCTACCAACATCCTTATTCAAGGACTTTTTAAAATACCATTGCAGAATTTGTATTAGGACAGGATAGTCTATTTTGTGAAATGGATTCCGGTATTGCTGTGATATGGTACCAGAAACGTCCGGGATATCTTTTTTTCTTCATTTACCGCTGTATTAACCAGGTAGTCCGGTAAAGGATTTACCCAGTAGCACACGTTCTTTTCCTGTTTATTGCATAATATAAATGAATAAAGGTGAGTTAGAAATTTTCTCTTGCAAAAAACAGAATACCTTTTATTATAATATTTATTGTAATTAAATTTACAATTTTTTAATGCAAGAAAGTTACTTTCATTATTCAAACTAACAACTTTAAATACTGTACCATTGCCGCCACTACCTATCTTTTTAATAACTTTGTATTTCGAGGCTATTACCGACCCTTCTTTAATACTCAACATTAATCCCCCTTTATATTCATCCACATTTCTTATAACTTTATATTAACTAATATACTCTTATTTTTTCACCTGTAATGAGATATTCTGGTATCTCTATATCCCGATTTTCTGGATAATTAGCAAAAAATAATCTTATACTTCTTATTGCTTTATACGTTTTCAGTATTATTTCATTCTGTTTTTTATATAGTGATTTATCATATTGAAGTTTCCCCGATTTGATGGACACACAGAATGGCTGGTATAATAAAAACCAGTTGGAGGTGTCCATCATGAAACGCTATGACAAAAATTTTAAAGAACAAGCAGTCCGTCTTGTGCTGGAACAAGGCCATAGTGCATCAAGTGTAGCTAGAGATATCGGCATCCATGATAATACTATGTATAAGTGGATAAATGAGTACAAAAAGCATAAAGAAAATGCTTTCCCTGGCAGCGGTAATCTAAGACCTGAAGATGAAGAACTCAGGCGTCTTAGAAAACGTGTTGCTGACCTTGAAATGGAGAATGAAATCCTAAAAAAAGTAACGGCCATCTTCGCGAAAGACCGGAAGTAAAGTATTCAATCATTCATAAATACCGCTTCAAATTTCCTGTTGAGAAGATGTGCCAAATACTTGAAGTATCAA
>Ga0134104_1001101_pt1 | contig 25790 bp, 18 predicted proteins | sample 15_3_2metaG_FD_94455 | JGI IMG/M metagenome (GOLD analysis project Ga0134104, IMG submission 94455) | Switchgrass degrading microbial communities from high solid loading bioreactors in New Hampshire, USA - 15_59_3.3_214_A2 metaG | ecosystem: Engineered > Bioreactor > Semi-continuous > Anaerobic...
CAACTCCGCTGCTCAATGAGTCTGGCGGTGCCTCTATCAGCGTTTTTTCAAATCTGAGTACTTCCGAAACCGAATCTACTATAATTCCTGTTCTCTTCCCCTTGATATCTATGATGATAATTCTTGTAGCATCATTAGCCTTTTTCTCAGCAAGCTTGAAGAACTTTCTCAAATTTAACGCAGGAATCACATTTCCTCTTAAGTTTACAATTCCGTCAATATAGTAAGGAGCCCTGGGTATCTTGGTGACATCGGTCATTCTGTTGATTTCCTGGACATTATTAATCTTAACCCCATACTCCTCTGAATCTATTTTGAAGGCTACCAGCTGCTCTTCATCAAGCAGTTGTCTTGTTATACTCATCTCATCTGTATCCTGTTCATAAGTTCTATCAATTCCGCTGATTCCACTGATTTCGTCAGCTGATACCAGTTTAGATGGCTCAAGCATCAGAATCATGCGTTTGCCGTTATCAAGCTTTGCCACTCCTTTTAGCAGTTCGCCGCTTTGAGTGGAGAATTTCGGTGGAGGCTGGATAATACTCGTTGGCACTCTCAAGACCTCCAAAACCTTGTCCACCATGATTCCTGCAGTGAAATTGCCCATATCCACCACAAGTATTCTGGTATAATCACTGATATCCAGGTGTTCCATTTCGAAATATGTCCTCAGGTTTATAATGGGCAGCAGGTTATTACGTATGGAAACTACTCCCTCTATATAGGCTTCACAGTTTGGCACCTTTACTATTTGAGGTACCCGTATAATTTCTTTAACCTTCATAATTCCGATGGCATATTCCTCTTTATCCAGGATGAAAGAAACCAGTTGTTCCTCATCTATGGACTCGGTACCGGTGATATTTTGTACTGCCCTGTTTTTTTTCAGATTATCGTCCTGTCCGTTTATTTGTTCTTTTCCGGTACTATTTACGCTTAAAGCCTTTACAACATCTAATAGCATGATAAGCCTGTTTCCATTGTCCAGCTTCACAACTCCGTTTAAATAGTCAGAATCTACGTTTCTCACAATTTGCGGTGGTTCTTCAATATCTACAGTATTTACCCTCACCACCTCCGATACCTTGTCCACAATAATTCCTGTAGCTTTACCGCCAACATCGATGACAAGCACCCTGCTGTTTTCGTCCTTCGTTTTTCTCTCCAGATTAAGCCAGGTTCTTCCATCAATAATAGGCAAAATATTCCCTCTCAGGTTGCATGCACCTTCGACATAACTGGGAGCATTGGGCACTCTTGTGATATCAGGAACTCTGATGATCTCCTTTACATCCATGATATCGACCCCGAACTCATCCTCTCCAAGTTGGAAGGTAACTAGCTGGCGCTCGTTAAAGCTGGCATTGTTTATACCAGTAGCCATTACTATCCCCTCCATTCTTTACATATTCTGAAGCTCATCAGCCAATCCTGATATCTCTTCAATTGCTTCAGCAAGCTCCTGCATGCCTTTTGCCTGCTGACTTGCCGCTGCTGCTGCCTGTTCGGCTCCGCTGCTGGCTTCCTGGGCAGCGATAGCAATCTGGTCAACACCCTTCCTTGCCTGTTCCAGAGCTACCAACGACTCATCCGAACCTTTCCTGATCTCCCTTGATCCTGCAAGTATCTTTATCATACTATCTTCAATGATATTGAGATTCTGAGTGGTTTTCCTTGCCTTTTCCACTTCCGCAAAGGAGGTCTTACTGGAAAGGTCAATATCAGCTGCAACTCTTTGAATCTGGTTCTGTATTCCTCTTACAAGGTCCTTGATCTTGTCTGTGTTTTCTGCAGACTCGTTGGCAAGCGCCCTTATATCCCCGGCAACTACAGAGAAGCCCCTTCCGAATTCTCCTGCTCTTGCCGCTTCAATAGAGCCGTTTACAGCCAGCATATTCGTTTGAATAGACACATTTACTATGGCATCTACAATCTTGTCAATTTTCCTGGTGGTTTCCTCAAGGTTCTTTATATTTCTGGCCGACACTATGCTGGATTCTGCAGAAGCCGATATACCGGCAATCAGATTATCAACTGCAATTTTGTTTTCCTCCAGCAGCTTCTGAAGCTCTTCTATCTTATCTGCTGAAAATTTTGCTCTTTCACTCATTTGAGTTGCAGCAACAACAAGCCTTTCACCCAGTTTTGCAGCTCTATCGGTAAGTTCAGCCTGGGCCTGTGCGCCGGAGGATATCTGCTCCATGGCCTTCATTATCTCATTTGCAGTCGAACTTGCCTCCTCTACGTTGGCTGACAATTCCTCTGACGCAGCAGCAAGGGATTCTGAGGATTTTTGTGTATCAGTAGATGCCTTTAAATATTCAGCCATCTGGGCCAGATCGGCAGCACCCGCATTTAATTCATTGAATGCCCTGTTCTGCATACTGATTGACTTTTCCACTTCTTCTGCAGCACTGCTTTGCTGCTCGGCAGCTGCTGCAATCTGTTCAGCTATTGCCAGGAACTCGCTTGCTCCCTTGTTTGCATCTACTGCACTTTGGTATATTTCGGAAACCCCTGCCTGTACCGAGTTAATTTCCTCATTTATTTTCACAAGGTCATCAGTGGTTTTCCTTGCCTTCTCCACTTCTTCATTGGCAGCCTTACCTGCATTTTCGATATCAGTGACAACGATTTTTACATTATTTTGTATTTCATTTACAAGTTCCCTGATATTCCTTGCTGATTTTTCTGATATCTCAGCAAGATTTCTTACTTCATCCGCTACGACGGCAAAACCCTTTCCATGCTCACCTGCCCTGGCGGCTTCAATAGCTGCATTCAGAGCGAGCAGGTTGGTCTGGTCGGCAATTCTTACCACTGCCTGCACAATTTCCCCTATTTCATTAGACTGCTTCTCCAGCTCTCCTACCAGTTTCACGGATTCCAGGTTGGTGTCAGCTGATTCTTTTATTCCTTTAATCATTAACTCTATATCATTTGAAGTATTCTCTATTAGTTCCTTTAAAATATCAACCCTTTCCAGGGATTCCTTTGCATTCTTTTCGGCCACAACTGAAGCCTTATCTATCTGGTTGATGGCAGCTCTGGACTCTTCTGCTGCAGAAGATGCTTCGTTTGCTCCTTTAGCAATTTGTGCCATGGTTGTACCAAGCTCTTCCGCGGCGCTGCTCGCTTCCTCGATACCTGAAGCAAGCTGTTCTGTTGCAACTGCAATTCTTTCAGCCAGTTGTTGCTGCTTGGCCAATGTTCTGGCTCTCACTTTATCCTGAGCATGCTTTCTGGCAATTTCCCTTTTTTTCTCCATTTCATCTGTTATAGATGCTGATACCTGTGCTGCCCCCTTTTCGCTTCCTGCGCTCGAGGGCTTTGCAAGTTTTTTTTCCATAGCAATTCTACCTCCTAAATTCTTTTGATTGTAAATTTCCAGGATTTATTTTGTAAAATGTACAATAATCAGAATCACTCTATCTTTCCCGATTCACTGTACATCCTCATTCTGGTTAAGTTGCAGGATTTTCATTTGTATCCTCAGGATTAAAAATTATGTAGTACATATTCACACCGTCAACAGTTGGCTCATTTCCTATATAGCCGTCGCGGTGCAAAAGAAATACCTTCTGCCGGAGTTCTTCTATATTGCACTTTACTTTTTTTTGAATCAGGGCTTTGTGAATTTCGGCCAATGTATTGACCTCAGTTTCACAGCTCTTTATATACCTCAACAGTTCTTCATCAGTTAATTGAAGCATATTTCTCCCACTCCTTTGTTTAATTGTTAAATTTCTAACTATTTAATTTCTGCGACTATTGCTCACCATCCAAACTTATTCAAATAATTCATCACTGCTGTCATACTTGCTCTTTTCAACGTTACAGGCAGAATCCCGCCAATAATTTATTTACAATAACCAATAAAAAACCACAGCAATCTTGTCTGCCATGGCTTTAAATCCCACTATTCAAATACACCCTGGCAACCCGACTATCATAGTGCTTTTCACCTTAGACTCGTGGCTTTGCGTCCTTATCTTTCAATAAGTTTGCCTTTTTCATAGCGTTTTATCATGGTATCTTATTAAATTGGTATTATAGGACTTTAGTCCTGTACAGCTATTGTGTTGCCAATAAATATGCAACAAATTATTTAAAATGTTACATTCACAAAGGTTTAGAAATTACCTTTATAACAACATTCTGAATTCTAAATGGTGAAATTCTATTAAAACTACTATATAACTAATTGTATTAATATGTCGAAAATAATTATAATTTGTTACATTATGACGGGACATCTTATGACCGTTGAATCAAGAAGAAATACAGTAATAATCATATAAAGAAATAAAAATTTTTAAATTCAGGGCAGGAAAAACTGTATTTTTGTCGAATAGTGTCATAAACAACATTTTAAATAATATGTTACATACGTAGGTTGAATATGGAAAATAATTGGTTATTAATTCCAAATTAGAGCTCCCTTCAGGAGACTGCACTTTCTTCATCAACGTTTTCTTTCTGACCGGCAGGCTTTGCTAGATTTTTAATGTTGAATTATATTGGTATTACTAAAAGAATCAGCTTCTGTAAAATAATCTGTAAAATAAATAACTACATCAAAAAATTAACTTCATCATAAGGTAAATTCATGCCTAACAGTATCCTTCATTATATCGACACAATGCGCCATAATTCTGGAAATCTATTGAATTCATTTCAAAAAACTTATAAAATCAATATAATAAGAATAATTTAAAAGGAGGGTTTATATGTCAGTAGCATGGACTCCTAACTTGTCGGTCGGTGTTAAACATATCGACGACCAACACAAAATATGGTTTGAAAAGGCTAATGAACTGTTTGAAGCAGGAAAAGAACGGAGAGCGAAAGATTACATCAGTACAATGCTTAATTTCTTAGATGAATATACAAAGCAACACTTTAGAGATGAAGAAGCTTATATGGCAGAAATCGGTTACCCTGAGCTTGAAGCTCAGAAGAGAGCACATGCAAGCTTTGTTAATGATCTTGCCAAGCTGAAAAGTGATTACGAAAATACCGGTGGTAATATTCTGGTTATACTTAATGCCAATAAAATGGTTATAAACTGGCTTACAAATCACATAAAAACTATGGACAAGAAAATAGGCGATTATGTAAAAACTCTATAGTTCAAGAACCTGTGAAAATGGCTGTCCTGTGGGGTGGCCTTTTTTCATACATGGCGGTCAATATATGTTGAAAACCATTGCATCTAACAAGGGAAACGGCTTGTAACAGCTTCAAATTTAATTCCTTGATTTCTATGTTCATAATCACCCTCGATTTATTTAAAATATCGCTTATATCTGTCTTATAGCCAAAAAAGGCATTTTTCAGTTCATTTCTTTACCTTTTTAATATAATTTCATTTTGTTATAGCTTCATGAGACAACTGGAGCTTATCGGCTAATTCTGCCAGATTAATTATATAAATTTTTTTGCTTTCTGCAAGCTTATATTCCTTCATGATAAATTCCATGGTCAATACGGTATTGACCTAATAGTATAAGTCTGTACATTATAGGCTAAGATGTCAATGAAACCGGCCGCTCTAATTGATTTCTGAACAGTCCATTTCAGAGCACTATTTTGGAGAAAAAAGAGAGTCATCTTCGTTTTTGCATATAGAAACAAAATAAGGAGAACCATCCCCATTTCTGCACACAGTAACAAAATAGGCAGAGCAGGCATATTATTAATTATATATGCTAGTATTTTACAAGAAAGAAGGTATGATTCATGCCGTCTGTTACGGTAAATATACCACACACAACATTTGTGTCATCTGCGATGCCGGATAGCAATAATTCCTTTTATCCGTTGCTTTATACCGGTACAGACCCGAATTTTCAGAATTGCATTAGTCTTCTGGAAATTGAATTGCCCACATTGCCGGTGGCAGCAGTAGACAGCGCCATTCTTCAGTTATCTGTTATTGCGAAGAGTGGGGATACTCCAAGTCCTATTGTCGTAAATAAAGTAACAAGTCCGTTTAGTACAACAACAGTAACCTATAATACGCTGCCTTCTTATATTGCTACATCTTCTCAGATTTCTGTCACAACAACGGACTTATATAAGGATGTTGAAATTGATGTAACTTCGCTTGTTAATGAATGGTTGAATGGAGCGAGCCAAAATTACGGAATAGCTCTTACTAATGACGATGGTACCACAATTGTCCAGTTTGCCAATAATAATATTGTTTACGAACCCTATTTCCCCAAGTTGACCCTGACTTATTCCGAAGCTCCCGTAGAAAATACAGGATACAATTTCGCCTATGCCCAACTGGCTCATGTTATCGAACAGCTCATTACCCTATACCCCACAAATGTGTTTAGCGTCTTTACACGTGGGTTAACAGCTTCCACTGTTACAGGCACTCCCTATGAGCTGTTTAAATCATCGTCGGGAACCTTTGGAACATTGTTTATTTTGGATGATTCAGGCCAGAAAGAAGCTATCCCATTGAATGCCATCACAGCAATTTATCTGGGTAACGGTACCGTTTATAATCCATCCATTACCTACCTTACACCATCAGGACTTGATTCAGGCTTTGATACAAATCTGCTGACCGCTTACTATGAATACCTCCCTGTTTCAACGGGAATAGATTTGTTTTCGGGATCAAATATACGTATATCAGGAATGGTTTATAAGAATGAGTACGGAATTATCGTAGTGTCCGATACTGAAGGCAATACGCCTGTCTTTGTACCGGTATTCAATATCAATGTAGCGCTTCCGAATTCTTCTACGACTACTGAAGCTAAAAGCGGAATACCCAAAGTTACTGTGGAAGTAAAGGAGCAATAACATGGCAAAATGAACAGTAAAGGTGCTGTGGATGATAATCCGCAGTACCTTTGCTTCTCTTATTCGGTCTTTTCATTGCAAGTGATTTGAATGCCAATGGCTGTTTTGCAAACTTGCCCGATAATATCCATAGTATTGAAAATTACCCATAGTATCAAAAATCCGGTTATTTTTAATCGTTGCAATAATTTTCATATATCAAAGCTCTTTTATATAAGGCCTGCTGATAATACTTGTTTTATGTGGCCTTCACTTATTAGTTCTGATATAAACTTTTTGCAGTTTTAAAGTAGTTAGAATTCCAATTGTACTTTGTTGTTTTCTCCTCCAACATTTGTAGCTTATATTTATTGCAGATTTCATATATTCCACTTTGGACATATAGGCACAATCACCGCTGATATTATGGCTTTGTCCCATTTTAGACTAGTTTCTTTAAGGGCATGTTATAAATAATATCAATTGCACTTTCTCCATATAGGTTTATGGCTGGTGTCTTTAATCTTTAAAATAATGTCAGCCTTGTGATTTAACAGTGCGAATCGCAAATATAACATCAAAACTGCAAAAATATATAAAGGCAGGCTTTTAATCGAAAATTTTATAACTTAAATACAGTTTTTGTAATCCGTAATTATTGATGAAAATTGTTGAAAATTTTATGTTTTTGTCTTAATTTGTTGAATGAAATAACATATTCTGTTATAATTACTTGACATGCTAGCAGGAAAAACCGCCTATATCCAGGACGGCTCGCCACGTTGCTGCCTTCAGATTATTAAGAGTCGATATGAAGAGAATAAAGTTTGAGAGTTGATCCGAGTGGTTTAGATCAAACTTAAAACTCATTGAAAGCTGTGGAAGTGAGTATGTTTTACCAAATGATACGAGCTTTCAGAAAGGTTTATGCCAGATTTGTAATTTTTGTTGTGCAGGTATATATGAACTTGGTAATACTCACCAGGTACCGTTTACGCAAGAGGTTTTTGTGTAACTGGTAGTATGCTTCAATGTTCAGCGGTTTTTATAATAAGTGGGTAATTCGGAGGTGGTATAAGGCTGATATCCATACTTATTTATAAATACCGGTTCATCGGATAAATCATATTTGTGACAGCAAATAAGGAATACAACGTTTTCAGGGTCATTGATTTTAACCTCGTATATACTTAGACGTAGTAAGTATCCTTCCCTGCTGCAACAGATAATAATTCAATCGCATTTTTCTTTCCTAGGGTAGATGTATGTCTGAGATGACACAAACCATATGGTTTTGCAAAACCGCAGAAAAGGTAAGACAATTACCTGCTTTTCTATGCACAATACTGATAAAAATATGGAAACTGCAGTTGCACACCAAACTCAAGAATAAGAAAACAGGAGAGGATTTGATGAAACTTAAAAGTATCACAATGAAAATAACTTTATTATTTGGGGTATTAATGGTTGTAATCTCTGTAGGCTTAGGGGTTTGTGCTTATATAAGTTCCAGCAAAGCTCTTAAAACAAGCATCGATGAAAACCTTATAGAAATAGCTGAAGCCAATGCCAAGGTTATTACTGAGAAGATCAATACTCAATTTAATGCCTTGCAAGCTCTAGCTGAAAGTCCATGGATAAAAAGCAATGAATTGACGCTGGATGAAAAAGTGGCTCTACTTAGGGATGAAGTTCAACGCAATGGGCATGTAAACATGTTTATCGCTGATGCCAATGGAGATTGCCAAAATACAGATGGAGTCAGTATGAACATCCAGGAAAGAGACTACTTTAAAGAGGCAATATCTGGTAAGCCTAGTGTTTCAGACCCTATTGTCAATAAGCTGGACCAAACCGTTGTAATTATATTTGCAGTTCCCATCAAAACTGGTAATGAAGTTACAGGAGTGCTGGTTGCCATTCAAGATGGGAACCGTTTGAGTGAGTATACAAGTGAAATGGAATTTAACCATCGTGAAATTTTTATGGTTAACAAAGAAGGTACTACGATAGCAAGCAACGATCAGAATCGTGTTATTGAAATGTACAATGTTTTTGTAGAATATGAGGCTAATTCTGAATTAGGAGAAATATATAATCATATAAAGAAAATGACTGAAGGCGAGCAAGGTGTAGGAAAATATACATTGGATGGAGTAACTAAATACATGGCATATCATCCTGTAGAGGGAACATCCTGGTCTTTAGCTGTAACAGTGCCAAAGTCAGTAGTCATGGCCGATGTAGATAATTTGACCACGATAATGATAGCGTTATCTGCTTTTTTCCTGTTGATTGGCATAGGGCTGACGATGGTGTTTGCCAGCAACATATCCAGACCAATTAAGGAGACCGCCAAACATCTAAATGTCATGTCTACCGGAGATTTTACAGTAAATATATCCCAAAAGCTGTTAGCAAAGCAAGATGAAATAGGTAGTCTGGCTAATTCCCTTGACAAAATGCAGAATTCTATGCGCACCATGATGAAAGCAGTCGTAGGTGAATGTGCAAATGTCAGTCAAATGTTGAGTGACATAAATAAAGATATGTATAGCTTGAATGAAAATATTGAAGAAATTTCTGCTACTACCGAACAATTATCCGCAGGGGCAGAGGAAACAGCTGCTTCAAGTGAAGAAATGAATGCCACTTCCTTAGAGGTAGAAAAGGTCATCGAGGCTGTTGCATCCAAAGCCCAGGAAGGTGCAGTCACTGTTAGCAAAGTAAGCGCAATCAGTGAAGAAATGAAAGTAAACGCGATTTCTTCCAAACAGGAGGCTCTGGAAATATACGGTAGAACAAAAGCCGATTTGCAGAATGCAATTGAACAAGCCAAGGCAGTAAATCAAATTAGTGAGTTGTCCAATACCATACTTGAAATTACTTCACAAACCAATTTGTTGGCTTTGAATGCAGCTATTGAAGCAGCCAGGGCGGGAGAAGCAGGCAAAGGGTTCGCAGTGGTAGCAGATGAAATCAGAAAACTGGCCGAAAGCTCAAAAATTTCCGTATCACGAATTCAGGAAGTGACTAATGAGGTTCTGGCGGTAGTAAATGCTCTTTCTTCAAGCTCGATGGAAATCATGGAGTTTATTGACAAGAAAGTGCTCAGTGATTATGCGGGCGTAGTGCAAACCAGTGAACGTTATACCGAGCTCTCTACAGTAATCAACGGCATAGTGACGGAATTCAGTTCAACCTCGGAGAAGCTATTGGCATCGATGCAAAACATGGTTCAAGCTATTGACCAAATAACATCATCTACCAATGAAGAGGCTATAGGAACAACAACTATTGCCCAGAAAGCATCAGTGATTGTCAGCATGGCTGAACATGTTGTAAAGCTGGCAAGTGAATCAAATGAGAAATCAAAATCACTGATCGGGCTGGTTAATCAATTTAAGATATAGAGCGTTCTGCTTTTGATATAGAGCGTATTGCTTTTCTGCCGTTAATACCAAAAAGGTTTTAGCGGCAGTGGTTTTTTTCCTTTATTTTCAGTTTTTATAGATATTATTGTATGTTTTTTATTGGCCATGCCAACCCGCATCAGAACTTCTCTTTCCTATGAATAATTCTGTTTAAAACCATATCAACCGGTTTTGATAAACTTTATTTTTGCGTGTTGAGGTTTTTATAAGATTGTTACCCCTTTCACAATTTATTGGTTAACAAATTATGTATTGAGAAAAGTTTAATCCTGTATTTTTATACTGGGTCACACCTGTTCATTGTGTCCCAGTCATGCTCCATTAACTTAGCTTGCTATGCTGGTATTCCGATAACAGGCGTTCCGAACTTAAGAGCTAATAGAAACTTATTCTAAAGCTCCCCACAATGCTATCCCATTACCTGGCACAGCAAGTTAACATGGTATTAACTTGCGGTAAACTCAACGCTTGAAGAACCAACAGTAATCCTATAGGTTTCGCCCTTGACAATATCAGGACTGCTGAGAATCACAACCGCAAAGTCAAGCTCAGGTGCATAGGAGGAAATTATCGTATTCCCATCAGTATCTGTCAGAGTAATGGCAGTTCCTGCGGGCTGATTGCTTACCCTTACTGCTATGACCCCTTGCTCAGAATCGCTAAAGCTCTGAGCCATGCCTGATGCACCGGTACCAATGAAGGTACCGCCTGTGATAATTCCGCTGACATCGTAATCCAAAGTAGCTGTATCGCCGGCGGTGGGGCCGCATACAACAGTATAGCCGCCGGAAATCGTCAGCGTTCCATTGGCATCAATACCATCGCCACTGGCGTTGATGTACAGTTTGCCACCGGAGATTACAATGCTGCCATTGGAAGAAGAATCGCCTCCTCTTCTGACGCCGGACTTGTCATTGCCGCGCATACCGCCAAAACCGCTCTGATCAGTACCACCTGCAGCGTTGATGCCGTCGTCGCTGGCATACATGGTGATGTCACCGCCTGAGACCTTCACATGGAGCCCTTCCAGGCCTTCATAGCATTCTGTAATATTGATGGTACCGGAAGAAATAACCAGAGTTTCGCCCGCATGGAAACCGTCATCACCTGTCGTGATCTGAAAAGTACCACCTTCGATATTCATCGAAGCGTCGGAATGAACAGCATCATCCGCGGCATCAATGGTAAAGCTGCCCCCGATGATAGTAAGATTGCCGGTGGCTTTAATGCCCTTGTTGCTGGTACTGTTAGCCTTTGTATCAGTTCTTGCGGTATCGCTGGATGCATTACCGTCCTTAAAGCCTTTTCGCTGTGGGCCACCGGCTTCCATGAAACCGTCCCGGAAATCAGAGCTCTTCTTTTCCACATTTGGGCTTCCTCCTCCGGAAACAATGTTAAAAGTACCATCATCAATCTGCATCCGGGCAGAAGCAGCAACACCGTCACCTTCGGAAGAAATATTGAACGTGCCGCTTTGTATATATATAAAACCAAGAGAGGTATCATCCACGTTTTCTGCATGGATTCCGTCCTTGCCCGAGGTAATATTTATCTCTGCATTGGCAATGCAAATATTGTCCTTACCTGACAAGCCATGAGAAGCGGCACTGATCTCATAGGTACCGCTGGTCAGGGTTAACTCATCCTTTGAAACAATACCATGTCCTCCCGGAGAAGTAATTGTCAGGATGCCTGAACCGTTCAGAGTCAAATCATCCTTAGAAAAAATGGCTGCATCTATATTGTTTTCGTCAATGGCGGCAAAAGTACCACCATTGGAAAGGGCATTAACAGAATCCGGTGCAAGAGTGATAAACACCTTATCCGACTGCCTGATATAAATAGCTGCAGATGTTTCGCTATGAATAGAAACATTATTGAGCACCAGCTGGATCTTATCTGTTTTATCCGAGTCTACAATGATTATTCCATCATTAAGAGTACCTGAAAGAATATAGGTGCCTTCATCAGTGACAGTCACCGTGCTTCCGGATATTTTAACAGCATCGGAATCACTGGTTGCGGCATCACCATTGAGCTGAATGACAGCGCTTACTCTTTCATCATAGCCCACTTCAAAATCTCGCGAAGAGAACAGTTCTGAGGTATCTGGCAATGCCTCCGCTCCTAAGGAATGATCATTGGACGAATCGATGTTTGATGTTTTTGTATCGTTGAAATTTTGTTGTTGATTTCCTGTACTGTTTTCATAACTGCATCCGGAAAACAGCAGTATACATGCTAGCAGCAAAATAAATATTGGTTTTTTCATTTTCCAATCCCCCATTCTTATAACGCCCAGGTTCAAAAGAAAATTTTGGTTTAAAAATTTCCTTCCGCGGCGTTTCAATGAGGCGGGAAATATACACGCCGGTATAATCTTAATCCTCAGGAATAGTAATATTCAGTGTTTTGTAAATTGATGCATTCTTTTTGAAAGCAAAATCCAGCTGATGCCGTGCCGGGAACAGAACGGTTTATGGAGAAGATCTGGGGGTTTGATTCCGAGGAAAAGATTAATGTGGTTTGGGTATACATCTATTATCTGCGCAAAAAACTGGCTGCCCTCAATGCAAACATTCAGATCCGGGCAACACGAAACGCAGGATACTCTTTGGAGGTAATACAATGATAAAAAAGCTTCAGTGAAAACTTATTCTGGTACATGTGGAGACAATCCCCAAATAAACGGGTACGGAATTGGATTATCCGTTGCGAAAGCTATTGCTGCGGCACACAACGGCAAGATTCAATGTACAACTGAGGACGGCCGCTCTCTGACGTTTACAGTAATATTCCCAACATAAGAACAAGCCTCCTCAAATATCTCAGACAATAGCTGTTTTTATGACATATTTTCTCCGTTATAGCAGTCGTGATTCTCATTGAGCGCACTAAAATAACGTCTCAAACATTTCTTGCATTGCTCAGTTTTCAATTACATATTTTCTTGAAAATGTCTCAAAATACTTTGCGTAGGTCTCAGTTTTCAGCCGCTTTACGCTGTCAAGATATGCATGCACATCAAAGGAATCAGATTCCAACGCAATCATTGCCACGGCAATATTGGAACAGTGATCCGCTATACGCTCATAGTCGTTCAAAATGTCATTGAACACAAAACTGGAACTGATGGAGCATATGCTGCTCTTCAGTCTTTGAACATGATGGAGCTTCAGTTCTCCGCACAGATTGTCGATTAGCTCTTCCAATGGCTCAATTTTAGCTGCAAGTTCCAAATCATTATTAAGGAAAGAATCAGTTGCCATTCTCACAATTTCTGCGACAGCATTCTCAACTACACGCAGCTCATGCTCAGCATCTGAAGAAAAGACAATTTCTTTTTCATAGATTTCTTTCGCAGCTTTCGCAAGATTGACAGCATGATCGGAAATGCGCTCAAAGTCGGTAATAGTATGCAGAAACTTTCCGGTGCTCTCATTTTGTGCGTCGCTCAATTCCTTGCATGTAACCTTTAAAAGATAAGTTCCGAGTCTGTCTTCATACCGGTCCACAGTGTTCTCAATTATCTGTACACGTTCATAATTCTCCTGTGAGAAGCTATGAATCAGTTCAAACGAAAGGAATAGGTTTTCTTTTGCCTTAACTGCCATATCGTTGATTGCTTCCCGGCATTGCTCAATAGCAAGCGACGGGTGGTCTATAAAGCGTTCCTCCAGCGGTTTTAACGGAAGGTCATCAGCACTGTTTTCGCTGCCAGAGCGAATAAGCCAGTTAGAGATGGCCTCAAGCTGCCGGTTCAATGGAAACAGGACGGCAACCACCGCAAACCGATAGATGCTGTTGAGCACTGCTACAGATGTCATTGTCATGGTTTCTTTCATAAAAGAAAAATCCATAAAAGCGTTTAGGCTATAGAACACCGTCGCGCTGAGAATCACACCAAGCATGTTGCTAGTCAGATAAGCCAATGCAGTACGCTTGCCATCCGCGGTCGCGCCTATGGCAGATAACAGTACAGGAACAGCTGCTCCAATGGCAATGCCCATAATAAGAGGAAGCGCCATATCAAATCGAATAGTTCCCGTCATAGCCAATGCCTGTAAAATTCCCACAGCAGCAGAAGCACTTTGCAGAATGCTTGTAAAGGCAATGCCTACAAGAATACCCAGCAAAGGATTAGAGAATTCTGTAAGAATACCTGTAAATAGTTCATCTTTCTGCAATGGCGCTACGGCATCGCTCATAACAGACATACCAAACATTAAAACCGCAAACCCAAGCAGTACGTTGCCAAGATGGTTTTTGAAGCGGTCTTTTGAAAACATTCGAAAATATATACCAATCAACGCGGTAATGCAAGTCAACGTGTCAGTAGAGAACAGCATGAGCCAACCAGAACCTGCATCTATTCCAGACAGGCAGATGACCCAACCGGTGATGCTGGTACCGAAAATTGCGCCAAGCACTATAGGAATAGCCTGCCTGACCTTCATAATTCCGGAATTTACAAAACCAACAACCATGACCGATGTCGCTGATGAAGACTGAATTACCGTGGTAACTCCGGCTCCAAACAGGAGTCCCTTTAATGGACTTCCCGTGAGTTTGTATAGAACAATCTCCAGCCTATTTCCAGCTACTTGTTTTAAGCCTTCTCCCATCAGTGTCATACCGAACAGGAACAGGGCTACGCCGGTAATCAATTCAATAATATTTGAAATACTCATGTAACCACCTGCCTTGTAAGATGCATAGCTCAGAGATGTATCAAGTCGCTGGCATCACGCCCGATGAATCTCAGCCATTTCTCCATTATTTGACATAATTCTATCATAACATATATTCTTCATTATAACTGACAAGAGTTACATTGTGCAAGTTTACAATAGAATGCTGTTCATTTAAAAAGCAGTGGCAGATTAATTTATACGCACTTTAATAGTCATTTTGCACCGCTTCATTAACTGTTTTGGATTTCACTTTAACTGTTTCAGGTTTCACTTTATATTTCTTAACACTTTCAGAAAAGCGTAAGACCGCCTTTTCTTCAGCATCAACATTTTTACGCTGAAGTATCGGAATATAAGGGATGTCATTTTCTTCATGACCGCTCATAACCGCAAAGACAATACCATGGGGCAGAGAGCCAGACAACGCCAGTGGAATCATAGCTTCCCAAGCATAATACCAACAACGGTAAGCCAGAACAGATAGGCAATATCCACCGGTTATTTAATCACAGTATGGAAAAGCACTATTGACAATACACCAACCATGCCAAGAGAAAGCACTAATCTTAAAAAAGATACCTGAGATAAAGAAGAAGTGGTCAATAATTTAACCCCCATATGCTCCTGTAGATGTATATCGAGGTTATAAGCCGGATTGGAATATTAACTTGCGTTTTAGAAACCTGTATTAACTTGCATTTTAGAAACCTGGTTTTTTCAATGCCTATTTTGATTTTTTAGATATAAAGCATACCGTCTCAACATGATTCTAACCGCCCGGATTGATTTATTGGGTACAATCCTGCAATTTTTATATATGGCCATACAATTAATATTGACATCCTGTTATATAACTGTTCCCATATAAATATAGCCTTTTTTCTCAGGAGCAGAGCCCAATTTCTTATAGCTGAAAGTCTCGCTCTCTTCAAAAATATGGCATAACGCAATACCCATATCAATACAATTAAGTTTGTTCTTCATAAAGCCCATAATTACATTTGGTTTTTTACGGTAGCAGTGGATATAACAGTCTTTGGCAACAAAATACTAGTCCTGTTCATTAAGTGCACTCGGAGCAAGCCGTGCAGCCTCAATGCGAATATCAGAACCTTCAGAAATATCAGCTAATTTTTTTTCTTAAATTCGGATAGTTCTCTGAATAAGGGCTCTGCAGGTTTTCCAAAAGGCATGCATATGACATAGGGCAGATTACTATTTGAAGCTACATTTGGCTTTCCAATTCTGAAATATGAACCTAAACCGATACTGCTGAAATAAAGTCTTAACTGTTGACCAATAAACCCAATATTCTCATAAGCCCCGTCCTTTTCCTCGCTGTTAAGCAACAGGTAATATCGGACATCTGTTTTAGTTGGGTTTATATCTTCAACAAGTTCAACTGAATAAGCTATGCCTGAAAACAAGGGTGTAACAGAATTGATTTTATCCTTGATTTCCGCGAGGAACTCTGTAGGCAGAGCTGTATTTTCAAATTTCCTTACTGATTTTCTCTTGGCAATATACTCGTTCTTCATTGTTCAATAATCCTCCTGAAGAATCCTATTACACCCTTTACATCATTTTCATCAGGGTGTCCTTTTGCGATTCCGCCAACTAACTTAAAAGGACCAAATGTATCTTCCAATATTCTTTTTCAGTATGGCCAGTAAAGATTTCCCCCTGCTCCGGAATCTTCACAAAATCTCATAGATTAGGCATTTCTTTGGATTTTCCCTAAACAGCCAAATACCCACTTTCAATTTCATGGCTAATTGCCTTTTTTAAGCTTGTTTTGGTAATTTTCAATCCATGTCCGTCTGTCAACCTGACAACCTTCGGATAACCGTCATCATTCTCTATTTGCGTAATAATACTCGAATGCTCTACCTTGCCTTCACCTGAATGAGGAACAGGTCCAAATAAAATTAACCGGTAATTTGGGTTGTATTGGATATTACGAAATGAGAAATTTTTTGCTTCTCTATATCCGAGGTAAAGTTCTACTCTTTCCTTATCAATTCCATACTCTTTCAAACACCCGTAGATTTCCCTCTCTTTAATTCTGCTTTCTCCGATAATTAATATCTTGCCGTCCGGGTTTGTGTCATAAAGTGTATTCTTTTCTTCGCAAGGAAAAAGATCTTCCATCCCGATGCTGGATAAATAGTCTTTCAGCCTACCACTTTTATAGGCTGATTTAATTTCCCTATGCAAACGAAAGGAAGCCTCTGTGATAAGATCAAGAAGCTCTTCTTTAGTGATTTGCATTAAATCACCTCCTCAATAAGCTTAGCCTTCTTATCACGTACCATTTCTATTTGTTCTTGTAATACAATAAGCTCATCATTAAGATTTTTATATTCTTCAGCTATTTGATCCTGCTTTTCTCTTGGCAGGTTTGGAATCTGAATCTTTTTTAAATCCTGGACACTTATACTTTTCATAACATTTCCTTTTGCATAACGGTTCAATTGTGCAATTCCCGCTTCACTTTGCAAAAATGCCTCTACAAAAAGTGGATTAACTTTATTCTCATCTAATTCGATAAAATACAAATTCCCGGTTGCCAGAATATATTCATCCTCTTTTACATGAGCCAGTGCAACTTTATAAGGAAATAATTTTGAAATTATTAAGTTCCTATCTTTAATGCAATATTTTTTATACTTATTGTCAATATTAATTAAACTTGGAAGTTTTGAATCAATAACTCCTTCATTAATATTTTGAAGCATTAAATAATGATAATTTGTTTCCTCTTTACTCATCATTGCATCTAATTCACCGGAACCAAGCATGGCACCACGATTAATCGACAAACTTATTTCCCCTAAGGATATGCCATTATCAATTTCAGATTCAAAATCTATATAACGTTGAGGATTTAGTATGTATTCTTGTTTGGAAATATCCTCAGCGGATACCTTTTTACTAATATCAGAATCGTTGTTATAGGCATCTATAATCAGCTCTATATCTTTCATTTCCAATGAATTTTGCCTGCGCCCTTCAGTGTATATTTTTGAAGCGTCTACCATTCTTACCTTTTCATTATTTTGACTTAAAATCATCATTGTCAGCGAAATAGAAGTAAAAGAAAATAATCTCGGCGGAAGAAGTATAACTCCTTCTATAATTCCATCTTCTATTAATTTTCGCCTTAATTCTTCATCTGGTTTATTCCAGGTACCGGAATTTGACATTAAAACAATGGTTTTTCCCGGCTTTTTCATATTTAAGTATGCAGCCATAGTGAAAATCCAATCGGCAGATACTGTTCTTTTGGCATTTTTAAAGTACTTCTTCAAACTGTTATTTTTATTCATATAATCCTTAAGCTGAGGTAGTCTCATTCCTAAAGGGTAATTAGAAAAAACTTTGTTTGATCCTAAATGAGCAAAATCCTGACTTACAATATTTCCCTGTATCACTTTTATTGAAAGTTCTGATACAAATCCACGAATATTTGCGATAATTACATTATTCGTATTTATTTCAACACCGTTAAGATTTTTGCAATCAGCTTCTAATGCAGCTTCCGTAAGAAATGAATTAACACCGGATCCCAAGTCCAAAACAACATCATTTTCATTAAGTTCCAAAAGTTTGATTGCTAGTCTTGCTATACCAGTAGGGGTAGAATTCTCACTAACCTCACTAAAAAGTCTTGGCTCTGTAAACAGCACTGTAGCCTTTAACACATCTTCACTGAATTTTTTGGATAATTCCTCAATTAAGTTGGGAAATTTTTTTGCTATCTTTTTCATAAATATCTGTGTCGTCTCGTCATTAATATAATCATCTAAAAAATCAACAAGCGGTTTTTGACCCTTTGTTTCTTTTTGCATTAAAGCTAAGGCTGAGATAGCAACCACATGGCATAAAAGCTCTTCGTTTTGCAAGTTTGCACCTCTTATTGAATTTATGACATAGGATTCGGCATCTTGAAAATCGACCTGTTTTAAACTTTCATATATTTCTTTATTCAATCTCAAAACCTCCTTAATATGGGGCGCTTTCTTTTATGGTTATTATAAACCATAGAAAAATTGGTTGTCAATGGTTTTTTTCAACCATTTCATGTTTTAATTCATTTTCTTTGAAAGGAACATCAATTAGATTGTCATATGTCATGGAAATAACATCATTTTTTACTTTCTATCCCGTCCCATAAGCTTAATGAGCTCCTCAATTGCCATTTCAAATAATTCATCTGATTTTTCTTTGGTCAACAATTGTAAATTTTCCTCTCCACCAATTTTTTAATATAGTCTCTTATGTACTTCTCTAACAAATCGGCAATATAATCCAAATCTTTTTGTAAGAAAGGCTGATTAAAAATTATATTAAAGGAAAAAGTGTAAACCCTTTGAATCCCCAAAAAACAAAAAAATTCTCCTAACCCTTGACGTATCAACGTTTTCTGTAATGATACAGAACCATATTAATGTCAGGATTAGAAGGCTTATAATTAATAATTTTTAAACTTATGCTTTATGTTTTAATCACTGCTTTTAGGCTCAGGACATCTTTTGATGTATTCCAGCAAATCCGCTATATTGGTAGTCGCCATGGCGATACATGTATCCGCTGCTCCATAGTACATTTTTATTTCCCCTGTCTGCTCGTTATGAACCCACCCGCAGGGAAATACTACATCATCTACATCCCCTTCCCTTTCATAAAACTCATAGGGACCAAAAACCCACTCGTCACTTCTCCTCAAAACCTTGAAAGGATTTTCGAGGTCTAAGAGAGCAAGTCCAAGTCTGTATATAGCTCCTGCAGCAGTTTGTCTGACACCGTGATATAGTATTAGCCAGCCTTCAGGAGTTTCAAGCGGTGGAGTATTGAGTCCCACTTTGTTGGCATCCCACCATCCGCCCTTTCTGGCGTTAATTAATATTTGATGCTGCCCCCAATATTTTAGGTCTTCCGACATTGAAATCCATATATGCGCTCCCGGCTCTGCATGCGCAGGAATAGGCCTATGTATAAGCAGCCATTTACCGTTAATTCTTTTAGGAAACAGTGCAGCATCCTTATCCTCCGGCGGCATTACCGGTCCAAGCCTTTCAAATCTTTCAAAATCCTCTGTCAAAGCCATTGATACCAGAGGACCACCTTTTGAGTATGCGGTATATACAACAACATACTTTCCCAGCTCCTCCACCCAGGTAATCCTCGGGTCCTCGATCCCCCATTCTTCCTCCGGATATCTGTCAGGATCAGGCTCAATAGTTGGTTTTTCATCAATAACCCAATTGCTTATGCCATCATCACTGATAGCCTTTGTCAGGTGGGAAAAGCCTCTTCTATCCTCGACTCTTGCCAAAAGCAGTACTTTTCCTCTGAACATTGTTGCAGCAGGATTGAAAACTGAGTTTGCAGCATAAGGCCAATCCCTTACTGTAAGAATTGGGTTGCAGGAAACTCTTTTAAAAAGCTCTCTGTATGAATGTTTGTCAGGACCCACAAGTTTTGTTTCAAATTTTTCTGCCATCAGTTTTTCACTCCTTTACACAAGCAACATCTTTGTAATTTCATAATTTTTATAGTTTCATTATTGCATATCATTTGTGCCGCAAAGAAAAAAGTGTTTAAAATCCTTTTAATTTCTCAGATAGAATATTGATAACCTCTGCCGTTATAGCTGACGTTATAAATATATCTCAAAAGTAAAAGGCTTTGTAAACACTTTATCGGAACTCTCTTTTGCTGAATGCTGACAATATTCTAAACAATACTTTAATGGCAACGATATTCTAAAAAAAAAACTTTAATTTGTCAAGAAGCTTGACGTTCAGTAACTGCTCCAACCGTTTTTTTAAATCAGGGTTTTTATATCAAAAAATGCACTAACAACAATACATAAATTCCTGTCTTCAAAATTGAAACTTTTCTGCATTTCACAATAGCATTTACATTCTTTTGAATTAGTGGTACGATATACTAAATAATATTATTGTATATTATTTGTTTTTATAGATATGTAATAAGGAAATTATAAGGAGAATTTAGTAATGAAGAATAATTCGAGAGTTTTTACAACGCCTTTTTCAAGTATCTATCCGCTTTACATACAAAAAGCTGAGAGAAAGGGCCGTGCTAAAAAAGAAGTAGATGAAATTATTTTTTGGCTTACCGGTTATGATGATAAATCATTACAACAACATCTGGAGAATGGAAGCAGTTTGGAAACTTTCTTTAATGAAGCGCCCCAAATTAATCCCAATGCTTCACTCATCAAAGGCGTTATTTGCGGATACCGTGTAGAAGAAATAGAAGATGATTTAATGAGAAATATTCGATATCTGGATAAACTAATCGATGAGCTGGCTAAAGGTAAGCCAATGGAAAAAATACTAAGAAAGTAAAAAGCTATTGTTGCTACAGCAAGAGAAATTAAACTCGCTGGACAAAAATAGCTTATTTTTTTTAGAATGACCGTTTCTTGTATTTCTTGTATTATTAAATAATCAATTCTTGTTTTATTTTTCAAAATGATCGCTTCTTGTTTTCAATTTTCAATAATAAGGTCGTGTTCTTGCCGTTCATTTTCTACTTCCGCCGGACTTATCATTGATTTTAGGAGAACTAATCCGATCAGCATAACGGCAGGAAAGATTATTGCTGCCAAAAGTCCCCAGTTCAAACTGCTCGCATCCGCAACAATTCCGGTAAACTGTGGCCCAATAGAACAACCCAAATCCCCTCCAAGCGCCAAAATTGCAAACATAGCAACACCGCCTGTCGGATAACCTGCTGCGGTTAAACTTAGCATTCCCGGCCACATTAAGCTCACACTTAGTCCGCACAAAGCACAGCCTAACAGAGATATTGCCGGTACCGGTGCAAAGGCTGTAATGACAAATGAGGCTATACATAAAACAGAGCTAACCACCAATGTCTTTTGCATATTAATATTTTGACCTTTTACCCCGTACCATGTACGCACAATTCCCATCATTACAGCAAACATGCATGGTCCCAATATGTCTCCAAGGGTTTTTGAAATACCCAGACCTTTCTCGGCAAAAAGTGAAGCCCATTGACTCATAGACTGCTCACTGGCACCGGAGCAAACCATCAGAAGCAACGCAATCAAAAAGATTCTAGACTTAAACAGCGTTTTTAGCGGCGTTCGCTTGCTTTCCTCTATAGGAGGCACAAGAGGCACTTTCGTGAATTTGAAAAGAGTGAACAAGGGCAACAACGACCACACCAGCGGAAGGAGAAACCATAAATCTTGTCCAATAAAACGCAGTGCAATAGTAGACGCAATTATAACTAAAACCTGCCCCCAGCTGTAAAACGAGTGTAACAGGCTCATCGAAGATGCTTTCGCATCACCCGGCAGGCTCTCAACAATAGGGCTGACTAGAACTTCTATAAGACCTCCTCCTATTGAAAACAATATACACGATATAACAAGTCCAATATACGGCGATAGTAATACTCTAGGCAAAAAAGCTAATGCAATCATACCAACAGCAGCAAACGCATGTGCTAACACCGCTGACATGCGCTGACCTATTTTATCGACAAATTTGATGGCAAGCGCATCAACCGTCAGTTGGGTTACAAAGATAACCAGAACCAGGCTTCCAAGCATGGTATAGGAAAGTCCAAATTTCCCCTGAAATACAACAAAAAGCAGCGGTGGAAGATTTACAATAAGAGCCTGGGTTATATAGCCTAGATAGCAGGCATAAAGCGTGCTTTTGTAATTGACCTTGTTCATGTTTTACCCCCTTAGCTATAAGTGTTGCAACAAGAGTATCTTATTCCCTACCACATGTGCTACCAGAAAGAATTTACAATAAAAATTACAGAACTGCTCAAACTATATATTTGGATTCGTTTCCTGTTTATTTCCATGAATAATAAATATTCGAGCAAATATGTATAATATTGGTTAGCTGACTATGCAACCATTATATCAGCTAGGATTCTAATAATCAATAGCATCTAACCTGCTTTGTCACAAGAGAAAACGCTTATTTTTAACTTGTTTCTTCGGAGCAAAAATCAGGTAAATTTTAAGCTTAACATATTTTCCTGTTTATATAAGACCTTCAAGATATTCTACAATATCTCTTGCCTTTGGCGGACAACCTTTAATACATTTATTAAATCCTGAAGTACATGCGCCAATACCTATCCCGTCATACTGTTTATTTTTAAAATTCTGACCAATGTATAATTTTTCTTTTAATTTATTTAACAGACCTTTTTCGTCCAGCCTTTCCAGTGCATGAATAAGACTTCCATAGCAAGCTGAGCAGGCACTGTCCTCTACAATATGCTTTGATAGCTGTTGAACTCTTCTTGAAGGCGTTAGCTTTCTTAAACCATTATCCTTATTTAATTCAATAATATCAGCATTTATCAAGCCAGTAGTACCTACACCGATAGCTTCAGCTATAGTAATGTATGGAACTTCCTCAGCACTAAAGCCTATCAGATGCGCCGCATATGTGTCTATCAGCACGGGATCCTTCCCCGCGATTATCCTGTTCATCTGAACCGGATTGCCGCCTTCTTCAAAGTTAAGGTCCCCATTCATGCCATCAACAATTATAAGATTTTGATTTATAAGCTTGTTCAAATACGTTATAGGCTTATGCAATCCCATGGTGTGAAACCTTCTTTTCTCGGAGTTGGGAATACAGCCCTTCATATTCTTTAAAGCGCAAGTCATGTTGGTCTGACAGTGGCCTTTGAGGACCGGTATGTTTATCAGATAATCAACCTTTGTAACATAATCGCAAATGTCTATCCTCAAACCGTCTATTTCATATGCCTTATATTTATCTTTTTGAAGATCTATAAGAGGAACATTATATTTCTTCGACAGATTCTCATAACCACATACTTTAAAAGATTCTGACGTCTTTTCTCCCACCCAGGAGCTTTCCATAATTACTATTTTATCGCGCCCTTTTGATTTTAAATATTCAATGAGCCCTGCAACTATTTCCGGCGAGGTTGTTGCACCTGAGCCTGAAGGCTTCGCGACAACGAGATTTGGTTTAATTCCAATAAGTGCGTTTTTATCTATTTCTTCCTCAGGTTTTATAATTTCAAGTAACTCTTTTACCATTTGCTTAGAATTATCCCCATAAATAACACGTATCTCATCTTTGCCAATCATGTATATCAACTCCTTTATTTATTGTAAAGAAAACTCAAACTAATCTTATTCCCTCATCATTCAGGAATCTGCCGCATTAACAGAATAAATCCTTATATCAGGCCTTTCCGGTATACTCGCACTTCCACCATTAACATCAATATAAATCACTCCATATAAATGTTATGCGAATAATGTCAACTAGTAAAGTAAAAAAGTATAAGTCATAATTATTACTGCCGGTTTTCTGCACAGCAAAAGGCCATATTCTATATTGAAGCTGTTGCTAAACGTCTCCCGGGGGTTGTGGAGATAAGTCAAGAATATGTAAATTTTGCAGGTATAATACCATTTTGACAATAAGAAGAGAAAAGAGTTTTCCCGGTAAATAGGTTTAAAAAGGACAAATATTTGAATCGTTTATATTTGTAATACCGTTTATTTTTGTAACAAGGATGTCTGAATTTAGGCATATTCATTCATATATTTAGATTTATTCATTTATGTCTATACATTTTGCCCTGACATTTTCCGGTATGCAGTCGGAGAAACGCCAACCTTCTCTTTGAATAATCTTGCAGAATGGCCGTTATAATCCATGTTACAGGCGGCAAAAGCCTGGGCGATAGAAAGGTTGGTATCCAGAAGCTTTTCCTTCAACTTTCCGATTTTATAATTGATATAATACTCGCGAGGTGTTATGCCGGTGTGCTTCTTGAACAGCTTTGTGAATTGTGCTTTGCTGAGACACGCTGCCTTAGCCGTTTCGCTCAAATCAAAAGGCTCATACCAATGCGTTTCTATGTATTGCCTGCCCCGTGCAATTTCTTCTCTTCCCCTGTACATTTTTTTTATAATAAAAACAGCGGCAAAGTATTCAATCACTCCATCGTTGTTTGCTAAAGGAAAACATGTAATGTCTGAGCTTATCGTCTGAATATCCCGGTCTACAACATTAAAATACTGGATCATATCCCGATAGGATGCATTGAAATCTGTGAGATTCACAAGCTTTCCTGTCAATACCTGCCTGATCTGATCCAAAACACCAAGCTTCCGCACGATGGGATCCTCAAAAACATTGTATTTGCCTACATGGGACTCGATGCTTCTGATACCTATCATTTCCAGCGCTGCTTTGTTAACCATAAGAGCAGTTCCGTCAATGGAAAATACCTGTATCGGATAGGGAAAGAACTCAATTACTTTTGCCAGTAATTCCTGATTATCAAAAAGAGACTGAAATGATTTTTCTAAATTAGTCTGTGCATCTTCAACCTGACCTTTCATGGATTGACCCTCTCCCTGTGATATAATTTGTTCTGCTCAATATTATTTTCAGAGTCTGTCTGGAGGTCGCGGCGCATCCTGCAGAATAACTTATATACGCGGCTTATTTTCACTGCGCATGTAATCCGTCCACCGGCACAAAAGTACTTGGCCATCCGGCCTGATGAGCTTCAATCTGCCGCCGGCTTTTCCAACACATGTGTAATCCATCTCACATTTGAGATAAGTGTTCGTCATGCCTATTGTATTCCAAATAAGGAAATTTTTCAAGTTGAAGAACATATATGTGTATGAATATTAAGCGGCAGTTAATTGTCAAAGTAAATAAGACCCCTTAATAGAAAAACAGTCTCATTTAGTCTTACAAATTTTCGGTTGCACTTAGTCTTTCTAAAAGTAAAATCATTAATTCATATCTCCCCTATAGGG
>Ga0134104_1001118_pt1 | contig 25577 bp, 26 predicted proteins | sample 15_3_2metaG_FD_94455 | JGI IMG/M metagenome (GOLD analysis project Ga0134104, IMG submission 94455) | Switchgrass degrading microbial communities from high solid loading bioreactors in New Hampshire, USA - 15_59_3.3_214_A2 metaG | ecosystem: Engineered > Bioreactor > Semi-continuous > Anaerobic...
CTGCGGGATGGCCGAGGGCCCGGCGCCGGATGCGCTCCGGGGCGCGGGCAGGCCGGTCTGTCTCGCCAGGCGTCCGGATAGCATCCCGACGGTATTGCCTAAGGTATTGCCTAAAAGGTTAGAGATGCGGCCAAAGAAGAGTCTTGCGCTATTTTCCGCCGAAAAGCGGGGCGCTCTTTCGCGCGCCGGCGCGGAGGACTCCGACCGCTCATCTAGCGCCTCGCCGCCGTAAACCAGCGGCGGCATGGAGCCGTACGCCTGAAACATCTGCGCCCGCGCGTACGAGTTTGCGCCGCCAAGGAACAACGGCAAAGCGCCTGCCGTCCAAGGAACACCGCGCCGCCGGGCAAAACGCCGCGGCCAAAACGCGCGGGATAACCTGCCCCGATATTCGCGCCGCGGATACCGCCCGCCGCGCCAAACCCGCCGGCAGGCGCTATTTTTCCGGCGTGCCCACCATACGCGCCGCCGGGCGCGGTAACCGGCCAGCCATAAGGCGCGCTTGACGCGGTGCCCGCCATGCCGCCCAGCGCGCCGGAAAGCGCGGTATACGCCACGCCGCCGCGCGCAAAGGCCGTCAGGCTTTTTCCGCCGGATGCTTCACTTTCGCCAGGGGCCTGCGCGAAAGTGCCTCTTTCACTGTCAGGAGATTCCCCGTACGCCGCCGCGCTTTGCGGCGCGGCAAAGCGCCCTGCCTGCGCGGCCGCGCGGAGTATGCTCTCAACGCGCCGCAGCGGCCCGGATTGCAGGGTGCGGGCACGGCCGCGCGAAAAGGCCTGCGGCCTTTCGCCAGCTTTTCCAGCGCCGCCATCGGCCGCGATATCCGCGCTCCCTCCGCCGTAACCTGAGCGGTCCGCCGTATGGTCCGGCGTATCCGGCTTTGTATGCGGCCTTCCGCTCCGTGTAATTAATTTGAGGATTTCCTGCCCCATTGCCGTGTCCGCCAGAAGGAGGCCGAGCTCTTTTGCGATGGCGCGCGCCGGGCGGGGCAAAGCGCGGACCGGCCTTGTCGCCTGCGCCGGTATCTCCGTCTGCGCAGGCGCTTTACCCCTCCCGCCGGCCTGGCTGTAGACAAGCCGCGGGCGCCCGCGGTCTTCCGCTGAAGGCGCAGCTTTTCCCGCGGGGCGCGGTGCCGGCTGCTCGGACGGCGGATACACAAAGTACTGGTTTTTCTGGTAGAGCGCCGCCGGGGTTTTGCGCTCGCCCAGAGCGGCATTTCCGCCGACGTCGGCATATATCTTAAACAACACATGAAGCGCCAGTGAATTGGAGACAATTTGAGGATCGCGGAGCGCCCCTTGGGATGTTTCCGCCTCCGTCAAATAGCTGAGCGTAAATTTTCTCCATTCGCTGCCGCTGCTTTTTTGGAGCCTGTATTTAATTTTCTCAGCAAAACCCGCCGAATCGGTGCACCGCATGGCAAGCCCGCGCCTGCCAAGACCGAGGGCTGCGCTTTTTAACTTGCCTGCCGCCAGCGTTTTCAGCGGGCGCAGTGTTTTTATCTTCTTCTGTTCCATGTCACAGTAAAAAGGGAAACACGCCTGGAAGCAGCCCGTTGTGCATGATCTCGATGCTGGCGATGGCGACCTTGCTCTCCATCGCGTCAAGAATCGGGCCTTCGTATTTGACGGGATAGGCGTCCAGCATCGTCCACGTCTGAAGGACGACGCCCTTTTCGTCGCAAAGCTGGATCATGCCCATCACGCGGGGAAACGTGCCAAGCTCGGCCGCCCGCAGCCAAAGCGTCATCTGCATCGGGGACATGATCCCGCCTTCGAGGATGAGCCTTTGCGGGACGAGGCTCACGGGGAAAAAGCGGGGGCCGGCATTGTTTCCGCCCTCTTGGTATGTCTCCATCTCAATTTCATAGGACAGTCCCCTGACCGAGGAGAAATTGGCGTCCAGATCCGCGCCGAGCATGACGCGGAAATAGCAGCCAAGGGCTTCCTCCTTAAGTCCGAACAAAGACATAAAGCTCACCCACTCCCCTGCGAAATTCCAGAAAAAACTCAGTAGGAAAGAATCGACCCGACGTTCTTTTTGGCCGTGTTTTCATTGGGCGGCGGGAACCGGGTCAGCCCCTCATGGGCGATCTCCAGCGTCTCAAACGCCACCTCGCTTGACGTAGCGTCCAAATCGGACACCTCGTATGAAACCGGCCACGCGTCGATCAGCTCCCATTTGGGGCCGTCCTTGCCGGCGTCGTCGACCAGCGTAATGGTGACTTTTTTTCTCTGAATGCCCGTGGGCCCCGACGTGCCGTTCGAGGCCACCGAGAGAATCCAGGACAGCGTATCGAGCCCGCCGAGCACGCCGCGGCGGAGGACGACGTTCCCGTATTTTGTCAGTCCGGGAAATTTCCGCGGCGTCGTCCTCGACGTATTTCCATAGCGGAATTCCACCACGTCCACCGACTGGCTCAGGCCCGATATCTCGCTGAACGCGCCCGACGTGATCGAATCAATTTCAACTTTATATCTGAACACCCTGTACGGGTGTGTCAGAATGCCCTGTGCCATAAGCGGTACACCTTCGCCCCTGCACGTTATTTGTTGTATTTTTCAAAGATGTTCTCCGGCGTCCCGCTGAGCTTTTTGTTGATCTTCGATATCTCGGAGCACCAGCGCCGCCGTTCCTTGTGGTCCAGCGACATCACCTGCTCGTGGGACCAGTGCAGGTAATACGCAAGAAAGGCCATCTCTTCGTAGAGCCTGTCCGTCGGATAGAGGACAAGCCCTACTCCTCTATTAAAAAATCGATGGGCAGCTCAAACTCGTGCTCGCACTTGGGACACGTCACCTTATACCCCGGCACGTCCATCATGTTAATCCGCTGGTACAGGTCCTGCAGGTACGCCAGGTCCACGGTAAAGAGGTTTTCAATGATCTTTGTGTTGATGGCCGGCAGCGTCCCGAGCTTTGTAATCACGCGGGACAGCAGAATAATGGAGAGGTAGGCGCCGTTTTGCTGAACGCGCGGGTCCCTAAGCGGCAGGATTTCGTCGGCCGCGGTCGCAAGGCGCATGACGCCGTGCCTGTGGACTTCCCCGTCGGCGTCGACGTAGCCGCGAGGAAGGGTAAACTCAAATTCCGTCTGCATGCAAAATGTCTCCTTTCTTCATCTGCCAGGGCGAAAACGGCAGCTTTGCTGTCTGTCGCCGGAAGAGGCGGCTTTGGGCCACCTCTTCCGGAAGACAAATCATACGCGATATGTCAGCTTAGACCGTCACGGCCGTGCCGGCTTCGCCGCCCGCCGTCCTGGTGAGGCCTTCATGGCAGATTTCGAGGGACTCGACCGCGACTTCGCTGCCAAGGGCGTTGAGGTCGGGGATGGAGTACCTGACAGGCCACGCGTTGATGACGGTCCACGAGGGGCCGTTTCCGCCGGAGTCGTCGATGAGCGTAATGGTGATGTTCTTGCGCTCGATGCCCGTCGGCGGGGCCTGGTCGCTGGGGGCCACGGTGAAGATCCAGTCGAGGAAGTCCATGTCGCCGACGACGCCCCACTTGAGCGTGATGTTGCCGTACTTGGTCAGGCCGGGCAGCTTGCGCGGCGTGTTGCGCAGGTCGTCGCCCTCGCGGTATTCCACGACGTCGACGCTCAGGTCAAACCCGGAGACCTCGCTGAAGCCACCGCGCGTAATACCGTCAATCTCGACGGCATATCTGAATGATCTGTATGGATATCTTAAAATCGTATCAGCCATTGAGCTTTACTTCCTTTCTCACATAATCAGAATCACACGAAACCTGAGCTAGAAATCAGCCTGCGGCTTCCAAGGTGTGCTGTGTAATTCTGAAGATGACAAATTCAGCGGGCTTAACCGGTGCGATGCCGATGTTGCAGATCAAGCGGCCGTTGTCGATATCGTCCTGCGTCATGGTGCTGCGGCCGATTTCCACAAAGTACGCCTCGGACGGAGACGTGCCCGCGAGGGCTCCGGAACGCCACAGGGAGGACAGGAAGAGCTCAATCGTCCTCTTGACACGGCCCCAAAGCGCTTCGCTGTTGGGCTCGAACACAACCCAGTTCGTATTCGCCTTGATGGACTCCTCGACGTAGATGAAGAGCCTGCGGACGTTGACATACTTCCAGAGCGGGTTGGACGAGGCCGTGCGCGCGCCCCACACGCGGATGCCGCGGCCGGTAAAGCTGCGGATGAGGTTGACGCCCTTCGGGTTGAGGACATCCTGCTCGCCCTCGTTGTAGAGGCAAGACAGGCCCGTGCAGCCGCGGACAACCTCGTTGGCCGGGGCCTTGTGGACGCCGCGCTCGATGTCCGACCGCGCGTAGATGCCGGCGACGGCGCCCGAAGGCGGCATGTACGTCGACTTTCTCGCGAGCGGGTCGAACACCTCAAGCCACGGGTGGTAGAGGGCCGCGTAGCTGGAGTCGAACATGTTGCGGTGCTCGAGGACTTCCGCGGGTTTTTTCTTGTCGAGAGGAATATCCAGCACGGCAAAGCGGCTCTTGGTGTTTTCGCAGTGGGCCTCGAGCGCCAGCTGGACGTCGGAAATCGTCACGCCGGGAACGGCCATGATGCTCACCTGCGCGTTTTCGATAAACGCCTGGATGCCGGTGCGCTTACCCGGCCCTTCGTCCGAACCGATAAAGTCCGTGGCCTTGGCCCCGGCGATATTGCCGTCGCTTCCGCCGGAGAACGTGAGCGTGAGGCTGCTTCCGGTGCCGCCCACAAGCGCGTAAGGCGATACGACGCCGCTCTTCGGCGCGGGCGCGGGAGCGGGCGCTTTTTCCTTTTCGTCCTTTTCGCCCTTTTCCTTCTTGTCTTCGGGTTCGGCCGCCGCCGCTTTCGCGCCCGCTGCCTTGTTGACCTTCACCGTCACGAGCTCGGACTTTTGCATCCTGCTGACGATGTAGCTGGAGCCGGCCTCGTTGAGCGATACGTTCGTGTAGACCTCTTCCGTATCCTCGTACTTGACCGAGACGTCCATTTCGCAGGTCTTGATGTACTTCGTGGGGAGCAGGTTCGTTTCGACGATGTTGATGTCGACCGGATGCTCCAGCGTCAGGACGCCGTCGATGGCCGACTTGACGACGTTGTAGACAACCGTCTTCCCGTCGCCCAGCTCAACGACGTCGCCGGCTGTGAAGCCGTCGCAGCTTTTGACCTTGAAGCTCTTGTTGTCAATCGCTTCAAGGGCCTGCGTTTTCGCCTTGCTCGCGGGGGTGATTGTCACGCGGAGCTTGTCGCCCCACTCGCCGGGGTTGGCCGCCGCAAACTGGAGCACGGCGCTGCCGCTGCTGACGCTGCTCTTCGCGCCCTGGGGCACGACGCGCATGATATACGCCCTGGAGCCCCCGTTTAAGAAAAACTGCTCGACGGCATAGGGCAGGAAACGGTATTCGCCATACTTAGCCTCGGAGAGATAGCCGCCGTAAACGCGTTTGTAATCCGAGAAGCTCGTGACAAGCTGGGGCTTCCCAACCACCGGCCCCCTCTCCGCCATTCCGATGAAGCCGGCGGTGCTGGTGCTGACGCCTTCCATCGGAACGGCGCCAGAGTCCACCTCTTCCACATAGACGCCTGGAGATAAATATTCTGGCATAGCTTCTTATCTGACCCCTCCGGCGGAATCAGATTCCTCCTTTTCCTAGATTATTTTAAGAACCGCACTTTACGGTTCAATTCAACGAAAGAACGTCTGCGGCGGCGCAAAACACCGTGTCCCACTGGGAGAGCACATCGCGGCAGTGGCTGCGGACGGCCTCTTTGAGCAGCTCGAGCGCGTAATAGCCGTCTGTCAGGTTTGCCACGGAGCGCGCGACGACCCTGTTGTTTCGCGCCTCATAATAAAAGCAGCTGTTTATCAAGACGGCGTTGATGCGGTTGCACGCCTCTGCACACTTCCCCCCGCTTTTCACTTCAAACGGATAGACCGAGTAAATCAGGACGCGCCCGTCGCCGGCTTTAAACGCCGACTGCCATTTGGCCGCCCCTGACGCGAAAACCACGTGGACCTCGTCGCCGGAAACGACATAGTCAAAGCCCATCCGCTCAATAAGCCGGATCAGCCAGTCCATAGCTGTCCTCCGCTGCCGCCGCTGCCGAACGGATTCGACGGCGCAATCTGCGCCGCATCCACCGCCTCAAAGAGGAGCATGCTGCCTGTCTCCGGCGGCCCGGCGCCGGCTTCGTTGACTTTAAGGCCGGTCTGGGCGAGCAGATTGTCCGGAGACCAAACAGCGCTATCTTCGGGCAGGCAGCGGCCTATGCCCGCGCCGCCCAGCAGCCTGACCAGCTGCGTGTTCCCGATGGTTTTCCCGACAAGCCGGAGCTGCTCCGCCGAAAGGGAAGATATATCCGCTCCCGACTGAAGAATCATTCCGATGGCGCGGAGACTCTCCTGCAAAGCCCGCTGGCCGGGTAAAGACGGCCGGCTTTTCTGCCTGGTTTCCTCAGGCTTTTTCCCCGGCTGTGTTTTATCCGGGTGGAGCTCGTTCATCCGTTTTCTCCTTGCTCGCTTCCGTTTCCGCCGTCTCCGCCTGCCCGCTATAGCGGCGGTTTTTCCCTTTGTCGTCCCCGTCTTCGCCGGAGCCGGCCGCGTGCTCTTTGAGTTCCTCGTAGACCTCATTGACAAATTCGGCCCGCATGAAAAGCGCTTCCGCGCCGATGGCGTTGTCGCTGTATTCGCGCAGCTTCGTCATAAACTGCGTCTTCATTTCTATCTTTTTATCAACAATCGCCTGCAGCTTGGCGATGCGCCTTTCAAGTATGGAAGTTATCTCCTGCCCCGCGCCCTGCTCCTTAAGTTCTTTGAGCTTCCCTCGGTATTTCTCGAGCGCTTTCCGGTCGCTCTCGACCGTCAGAAATGGATAGAGCTGACGCAGCGTCTCGATGTTCTCCTGGACGGCGGGGCTGTCTTCCGACTCGGCGGCCCGGGCAATTGTGTCCAGCACGCGCCCGGCGCTTTTCAGGCTGCTGACGCCGATCCCCACGGCACTTTTTATGTCGCCCCTGTTGAAGACAACCTGCGCGTCTTCCCGGGGGAGGTTTTTGTGGACGGAGGGCCCTCAGAAAAGCTTTTGCTGTCTGGCGTTGACCGGCTCGGACTGCCCAATCGAGCGCTTCAGGCAGCTGACCAGCATGTATCGGGACTTTCCCTGGAGAATGCCGGCCGCGAGGCTGCCGCCGTCAAACGCGGTCTGGCCGAATCTCCGCAGGAACAGGCCGCTTTGCTTTTGCAGCGGCGACGTCTCGTAATGCTTCGTAAAGTCCCATTTCCCCTCGGCTTGCGGCGCTTGCCGCTCCGCCTCGCCGCGAACCTCAAATCCGGTGCCGTCGTTTCCGGCTGACTTTTCGCGCTGCGTTTCAAAGCCCGTGCCGTCGATTCCGGCCGCCCCCGCAAGCTGTTCGGTGAGGCTGCGCCCGGCCCTGTTGAAGGTGGTGGCAAACGTCTCCGTAAGATGCCAGATTGGGTCCCGCGTCTTAAGCGACGCATCGAGCGCGACGGAGCGGCTGATGTCGCTTTTAATCACGGCGAGCATCTCCAGGCCATGGGCGCTCTTGTCCGGGACAAATTCAGGGCGCTTCTTCTTTTTTACTGATGTATACATACCCCGCACCGTTTTGCTTTCACAACGCGCAAGTGTTTTTCCGCCGCCTCGCTCTCCGCTTCCCGTGCGGACATGAGCCCGGCGCTCCAAGCGCTCTTGACGGGGCGGCGCTTGCCTTGAGCGCATCGGGTCATTTGCGGCAAAGGCTTTTTCGACTTTTTTATACCTATTTTACCTGCTTTTGGTTTTATTCGACAATGTGCCTATGTGCATCCTGCGGATATAAAAAAGTACAGTCCTTTTCACCAGGACTGTACTTTAGTGAAACCTCATATTCCCGATATTTTACGATTATTCGATAAGGCCCATCTGGACCGCATAAGCGATGACCTGGGCCCTGTTTTCCAGATGCAGCTGTTCGATGATTCGCCCCATGTGGTATTTGATCGTCCGCTCCGAGAGACCCAGCGCCCTGCCCACCTGCTTGTAGGTCATTCCGCCGGCGACCATCTCGAGCACGTCCAGCTGCCGTTTTGTGAGGACGACGCGGCCGCCTTTTTCCACCGGCTGCTTCGACTCCTCCGCCGCCTGGCCGCGCCTGAATTCCCTGAAAAGAATGGTCGCAAGCCTCGGGGACAGGGGGATTTCTCCTTTTTCCAGCTCGCAGAGCATTTCCACAAGCTCCTTGGCGCTGGTGTTTTTGAGCAGGTACCCCGAAGCGCCGCACTTGATGGCGTTTATCAGGTCGTCATCGTCGTCCGAAGTCGTCAGCATGACGACTTTCACTTCCGGCATGACGGCTTTAATCTGCCGGAGGATGTCAAGCCCGGAACAGTTCGGGGTTTTAATGTCCAGCAGTATAATGTCCGGCTTCGTCCGCCTTGCCTGCATGAGGGCTTTTTCGCCGTCCGAGACGGTGCAGACCACGTCCATTCCGTGCGTCTTGAGAAGATATTGAAGGCCCTCCATAAACAGCTCGTGGTCGTCGACCAGCATCACTTTCATCGTTTTATTTGGCATTCAATACCTTCCCTTCTTCCATCGGCGCCTTCAGCGTAATCCGGCATCCTTTCCCTTCCGCCGAGTCAATCCGAATCTGCGCGCCGATTTCCCAGGCCCGCTCCCGCATGATGCTCAGCCCGAACCCGCCCTTCGCGTTTCGGGACAGTTTCTTTGCGTCAAACCCCTTGCCGTCGTCCTCAATAACCGCTTGCAGCTGATTTTCCGCCACGTTGAGGGAGAGCTTTACGCAGCCGGCGCCGGCGTGTTTGGCGATGTTGTTGAGCGCTTCTTTAAATATATACGTCAGATTCAGGCGGACCTGCGGGATGAGCTCCTGTCCGGTAAACCCGGGGGCGATATCCGCCTCCACCTTGATCCCGGTCTGCTGCTCAAAGCTTTCAATTTCCTGCCACAAAGCCGCCACCAGGTTTCTGTCCGTTGACGCCGCTTCCCTGGCAAGGCGGATGTACTTGCGGATATCGTCGTACGCCGTCTGCGTCACCTTCACGAGCTTTTCCAGCTCGCCCGCGGCCGTTGTGACCCCCGCGATGAGCATTTCAAAATGAATGCCCGCAGCCTGATAGTTGATAAATCCCAGCTTCTGCGCCAGGTTGTCGTGGAGGTCCCTCGCCAACCGCTCTCTTTCCTCATTGATGGCGAGCTTCCACTGCTGCTTTTGATTTTCCTGCTGAATCTGTTTTCTCCGGGTGATGTCGTTGACGACGACGAGCCGGCCGATCGTGTTCTTCTTGCTGTCCGTCAGGGGATAAAGCCAGACTTCGTAAACCATGTCCTCCCCGTTAACGCTCCGGGTAAACTCGCTGGGGATGACATTCGGGCTCATGCAGAAGCGGAGAAGCTCCGGAAGCCCGGCGCACACTTCCCCGACCGGCCTGGAATAGACGTCGTTTTCGCTCATGCCCGCCATGCCGGCAAAGGCCGGGTTTACGTACATAACCCGGTTTTCAAGGTCTAAAACCATCACCCCGGCCTCCATGGTCTGAATCACGGTGGCCCAGGCCAGGGGGACAACGTCGAACATCTTGTACCGGAGGATCGCCCAGGTGATGACGAAACCGGCGGGGACAAAGAAAACGGGCGTCAGGTCGAAGCTTTGCACGGGGCTCAGGCCAAGTATGTACAGGATGTTGGGCACGATGACGAGGCTGATTCCAAGGAGCAGGGGGCCGTCTGCTTGCGGTATATGGTCGTTTTAAAGACCACCGCCCTAAACAGCAAAATCCAGCCGAACAGGCACAGGAGATACGAATACAGCGCGTGGACGTAAAACACCGGGCCGAATTTTTTGACGATGACGGGGAAGATGCCGCTGCCGTCGATGCGGAAATCGTAGCGGATCAGGCCGTGCAGCCGGTCCGTCCAGACAAGGACCATGATGATGGTCGGGAAAACCGCAAGCCACAGGACCTTTTTCAAATTCACCCGGCGGTCAAAGTCGGAAAACTCAAGGCACAACGCCAGCATGGCGACCGGGAGATAGCAGTACGCGAAGTACTGGATATTCGCCCAAAGCAGCTTTGTCTCCAAATTGGCGCCGGCGATTTCCAGCGCGTTCCCGTCCGACCATACGGCCGCGAAAACAAGGCAGGCCACAAAGCTTTTGGCGCCTTTGACATTCCGGCGCCCGAGCACGATAAAGATCCCCGGGGTCACAGAAAGAGCCGCCGACGCAACCCCCGTCCAGATGTAAGGATGATATTGATAATGCACAAATGTCCCCCTGCCGGTTTAGGCCTTGGATGCGTGTTGCAGCTTTATCCAGACATTCATTTCCGGAGGAACTCCCGATGATGAACGCACGCCGCAAATAAAAAACACCCTTGTCCTATACTCGAATTCGGAAAAACGAAAACCCCTTTAGGCGCTTTTGAACCCTTAACTTTAGCCAGGCTTTTTCGACAATTTGTCGGGCACTGTCATTATTTGTCATTCATTGTCATTATAGTTTAATACGCGGCATGAAGTCAACCGTTTCGCCGCGCCGGGGCCGCCTCCGCCCGTTGGGCGGAACCCGAAAAATTCTGGAAAACTAGTCTCCGTTTATAAAGCCGCTCAATCACATTGAGCGGCTTTCTCTTAGCCCGCGCGGCTGATGGAATTTATTGAAAATTTCTTTACAAATAATTTAAGCCGCGTTTAAATATTACTGCCTAAAATAAAAACATGCTTGCCAAAAACACGCAAAGGAGGCAAACCATGATATCGGTCGAACACCTGACGAAATGCTACGGTGATTTCAAGGCTGTTGACGACCTATCCTTTGAAATCCACGAAGGGCATGTTTACGGTTTTCTGGGGCCAAACGGCGCCGGGAAAACCACCACGATGAACATTATGACGGGCTGCCTGTCCGCCACGGATGGCCGGGTCAACATTTACGGATACGACATCTTTGAAGAGCCGAAGCTGGCAAAGAAGATGATCGGCTACCTGCCCGAGCACCCACCCCTGTACTTAAACGAGACGCCCCTTGAATACCTGCGCTTTGTGGGCGAGGCGAAAGGTCTGCGGGGCGCGGAGCTGAGGCGCCAGATTGAGGAGGTCATTGACAAGACAAAAATCGAAAACGTGAAAAACCGCCGCATATCGGCCCTGTCCAAGGGCTACCGGCAGAGGGTGGGGATTGCCCAGGCGCTTTTGGGCAACCCGAAGGTCATCATCCTCGACGAGCCGACCGTGGGGCTTGACCCCATTCAGATCATTGAAATCCGCGACCTGATTAAGGAACTGGGCAAAACCCACACGGTGGTCTTCAGCTCGCACATCCTCTCCGAAGTGCAGGCAATCTGCGACCAGGTCATGATTCTCTCAAAAGGAAAGCTCGTGGCGTTCGACACGCTCGAAAACCTCGAAAAACTGATGATGACGCAAAACGAGATTTCCATCACCACCGACGCCCCGGCGCTCGAGACGCAGGAGATCCTGGAGAGCATCGGCGGCATTGTGGAAATGCGCATCGAAGAAAAGGACTTTGTCTACGCCCGCATCAAAACGGACCGCGACAATATTTACGACATCTCGCGCGCCGTGTTCAGCGCCTTCGCCGCAAGGGGCAAGGTCCTGCTGGAGATGGCGTTGAAAAAGGCCAATCTCGAAGAGGTGTTCATTGAGCTGACGGAAAGCGACGCCGGCGCTGAGAACGAAGAGCCCCCGGCGGGCGCGAAAGAGTCGGAAGGCGAGGTGACCGGCAAATGAAAGCGGTTTTGAGACACGAACTGCGCACCTATTTCCACTCGCTGACGGCCTACGTCTTCGGGGCGTTTCTGCTGGCTTTCGTGGGAATCGGCGCGATGCTCTACAACATTCAGGCGGCGGTGAGCAATTTTGAATTTGTCCTCAGCTTCGGCTGCCTGATCTTCGTGGTGATTGTGCCGATTCTGACCATGCGCGTCATCGCGGAGGAGAAAAAGCAAAAGACCGACCAGCTCCTCTACTCCCTCCCCATCACCACAACGCAGGTGGTCGTCGGCAAGTACCTCGCGCTGCTGACGGTCTATCTCATCCCCCTGTGCATTATCTGCGTTTACCCGCTCATCTTCTCCCGCTTTGGCGACGTCTACCTGCTGACGGCCTACGGCTCCATTTTCGCCTTCTTCATTCTGGGCAGCGCCCTGATCGCCGTCGGGGTGTTCATCTCCTCACTCACGGAAAACCAGGGCTTTGCCGCCGGCATCGGCATTGCGGTCATACTGCTTAACTTCTACAGCGTCAGGCTGTCGGAGTATGTGTCCGCCACGGCGTACGGGGCGGTCATCGCGATGTGCGTCCTGATCGTCGCGCTCGGGCTGATTATCCGCTGCCTGACGAAAAACGAGAACCTGGCCTACGGCGTGTGCTTCGTTCTCATCGCCGCGGTAATCGCCGTGTATTTCGCGGATGTGAAGATGTTCGAGGGGCTTTTGCCGGGCATCATGAAGAAGCTGTCCCTGTTCGAGCGGTTTTACACCTTCGTCAACGGGGCTTTTGACCTGACGGCCATCGTGTACTACCTGACCGTCATTGCCTTCTTCCTGTTCCTTACCGTGCAGTCTCTCGAAAAGAGGAGGTACAACTGATGAAGCTCTTAGAGCGCCTGAAAGCCTCGCAGCAGGCGTCGAGCCGCATCGCCATGCGCGGCGGGTCGTATTCCCTGATTATAACCGCCATCGTGCTGGCGATTGTGATTGTGGTCAACATTTTCATGTCCTCCCTGCCGAGCGCGAAAACAAAGTTTGACATCAGCGCGTCAAAGCTCTACTCCATCACGAGCAACACGAAAGCCGTGGTCAACAACTTAACCCAGGACGTGACCATCTACTGGATTGTGCAGGCCGACAAGGAAGACGACGTCATCGAAAACCTGCTGAGCAAGTATGAGAGCCTCTCCGACCATATCAGGGTGGTCAAGAGAAACCCCGACGTTTACCCCACCTTTGCCGAGCAGTACACCGATGAGAAAGTCAAGAACAACAGCCTTGTCGTGGAGTCCGGCGGCCGCAGCCGGTACATCAGCTACGACGATATCTACGTGACGGAGACGAACATCTACTCCTACACCTACAACACCTCTTTCGACGGGGAAGGCGCCATCACCTCCGCCATCGACTACGTCACGCGTGAGGAGCTGCCGCAGCTTTACGTCCTGGAGGGGCACGGCGAGCCCGGGCTGCCCTCCACGTTTAAGGACCAGATTGAAAAGGACAACATTGAGGTCAAAACCCTCTCCCTGCTGAAGGTGGACGCCATCCCGGAAGACGCGGCCGCGGTCATGATTTACGCGCCCTCCAGCGACATTTCGGACAAGGAAAAGGACATGCTCGCCGAATACGTTGAGAAGGGCGGAAAACTCTTTGTGGCGGCCGGCCCCACGAAGGACGGCGTTCTGGAAAACCTGTACGGGCTGCTGGCCGACTACAGCGTGAAGGTCAACGAGGGCGTCGTGGTGGAGCAGGACAGGGAGTATTACGCCTTCCAGGTCCCCCTCCTTCTCGCGCCGAAGATGAACTATCACGAGATTACAAAGTCTCTCATCGAGGAAAAATACTTCCCACTCATGCCCGCCTCCCACGGCCTGACCATCGGGCAGACGCCCTCCAACGCCACGGTGACCGCCCTGCTGACCACTTCCGACGCCGCGTTCAGCAAGGCCGGCGAGACGATCTCCTATCAGAAAGAAGAAGGGGACATTGACGGCCCCTTCGCCGTGGCGGTTGCCATTGAAAGGGCCCTCGGCGGGAAAATCGTCTGGTTTGCCTCGTCGTCTTTCCTGGACGATATGTATAACGCGTACTCGTCCGGCGCGAACGTGGACCTGGCCATGAACGCCCTGTCCGCGCTCATCGGGGAAACCGAGGCCATGGCCATCCGCAGCAAGTCCCTCAATTACAACTACCTGACCATCAGCGATTCGACGGCTTCCCTGCTGAAGGTGCTCATGATCGGCGTCTTCCCGCTTGTCTACCTCGGCGCCGGCATCGTTGTCGTCATAAGCAGGAGGAGGATGCATCGTGAAACGGTCTAAGAGAATCTATATACTGCTGGCCGTTCTGGCGGTCGTCTGCATCGCCACGTTCATTGTCAGCCGCGTGGAAGAGCATAAGGAAAAGATAAAAAACACCGACGCGGTTATTCTGGAGATACCCCCCGACTCCGTCAAAACGCTGTCCTGGGAGCATGATTCGAAGAAATTCGCTCTCCACAAGGACGACAAGTGGATTTACGACGCCGACGAGCAGTTCCCCGTGGACCAGGATAGAATTGATAAGCTCCTGAAGGTGTTCGAGAAATTCGGCGCGGCTTTTATCATCGAAGACGTGGAGAACTTCGGCCAGTACGGCCTGGACAAACCGGTCTGCACCATCCGGCTGTCAGACGGGGACAAGTCCTACGAGATTAAGCTGGGCGACTTTAGCAAAATGGACGCCCAGCGCTACGTCTCCATCGGGGACGGCAACGTCTACCTCGTCAAAAAAGACCCGCTTGACGAGTACGGCGTGGAGCTGAAAGACCTCATTGACAACGACAAGGCGCCGTCTTTTAACAAAGTGCAGGAAATCCGGTTTGAGGGCGCGGAATCGTACAACATCGTCTACGAGGAAAACAGCGCGGACACATACTGCAAGGACGACGTCTATTTCGCCCGCCTCGGCGGCGGCAAGCATCCCCTTGACACATCGCGGGTAAACAGCTACCTCACGAACATCAGAACCCTGAAGCTGACCGACTACGTCACCTACAAGGCAACGGACGCAGAGCTCAAAAAATACGGCCTTGACGCGCCGGAGCTCATGGTTACCGTGCGCTACGCACCGGAAGACGGGGGCGTGGAAGAGACATTCACGATAAGCGTCAGCCGTGACCCCGAGGAAAAGAAGAAGGCTGAAAACGCCGAATCCGAGGATAAGAAGGACGAGGAGATCACCGCTTACGCGCGGGTCGGCCAGTCCAAAATCGTCTACAAGATTTCAGCGGACGACTACAAGGACCTCATGGCGGCCTCCTTTAACGACCTGCGCCACCAGGAAGTGTTCCCCGCCGACCTCGACATCATCACGCAGTTTGACATCTCGCTCGAAGGCGGCAGCTACACCATAACCGCCGAGAAGAAGGACAATGAGATTACCTATTACTATCAGGGCGAAAAGCTCGATATAACGAGCTTCCGCAGCGCCTTCAGGGCCCTGAAAGCCGAGAAGTTCACGGACGAAAAGCCCGCGCAGAAAGAGGAAATCAGCCTCACGGTCCATCTGGAGAGTGATAACTTCCCGCAGGTTAAAATCCAGCTGTACAGGTACGACGGCACCTACTGCCTGGCCGTGGTGGACGGAAAGCCGGTGTCGCTCGTCCGGCGCTCCAATGTGGTGGACCTCATCGAGGCGGTGCACAAAATCGTGCTGGGATAAAGACAATAAAGCAAAAACCTGCCGGTGGCAGGTTTTTGCTTTTATTATGACGGCCTGCCGGGCTGCTCTCGCTGTGCGCGATTTCTGACATGCCGCCGGCGGCGCTGACGGATGATTCAATGCGGCAACAAATTCTTTCGGGGGCAAGCAGGCGAAGCTGGGCCGGCGTTCAAACAGGATTTTTGATGTTGGAGCGCCGGAACCGGCGGCGGCTGAAGGCGGTACCGCATCCCGGGCAGGCGGATGGTTTCGCCGCCTCGCGCGGCCGACCGCGGCAAAGGCGGAATGCCGCGTTATAATGCGGCATACGCTCCGGTATGCGGCGGCGCAGATTAGAATAAAAAGGTTCGCCCACCTTACGGCACGCCCGAGATGCTCGCGCGCTACGGCGGCATGTACACCGCGGCGGCCATGGAGCTGTACAACAAGTTTCTCCAGCCCGAGCAAACAGCTCCCCGACGCCCGGCGTGAGCGAGCGCCGCAAGCTAAACCGCCAGTTTTTAATCGCCCATAAAAATCGCCTAAATAGACCGCCCGCATCGCGAAAAAAGCCCGTAATTCAGAATACGGGCTTTTATATCGCCCTCCACCGCGCGCCGTCGCGCCGGGCAGAGAATAAAAAGGGCTCCTGTCAGGCCAAGCCCGACAGGAGCCAAGGGAATCACCCTGTCCTGTTATCAAAAGCAGCAAACGTGCGGGAGAGAGCAGTCTTTACGCAATCCGGCTTACAGGAGCTGCTGGTAGATTTTTACCGGGTCGTAGATGGAGCGCGCGTCGCCGGCGGCCTTCGCGGCTTTCGCGAACTCCGTGTAAAGGCCGTACTCGCGCGCCCTGACGTACTCCTCCAGCTCCGGATCCGTCTTCGGGTGCCTCGGCAGGGGGACGTCCTGCTCGACGAGGATATCCTGCACGCGCCGGATGTCCACATCGCGCACGGTCGTGCCCTGCTCAAGCGCCACGGCCGCCGCGACGCCCGCCGCCTGGCCGGTGCCGACGCACTGCGGGATGAGCGTGAGCCAGTCGATGGCGATATCGTCCGCGGAGAGGTGACGGCCGGGGCACAGCAGGTTTTCCACGTTCTTCGGCAAAATCGCGCGGTACGGGATTTCAACCGGCGCGCTGTCGTTTATCGGGCAGACGGTCGAGTGCCACGCGATGACGTCGTCAAACTGCGGGGCGAACGCGAAGTCGTTGACCGTCATCACATACTCGCCCTGGAGCCTGCAGCTGCAGCGGGCGCCAAGCTGCGGCGCGATATCGTACAAATAGGCGTTGCGGAAGGCGACGGGGCACGCCTCGCGAAGATATTCGATAACGTCCCGCATGGTCTCGCGCACAATGAGCTCCGTCTTCGTCAGGTCCTCCACGCTTGCGCAGTTCTTGTTGGGAACCGCGTTGTTGACCCAGACGACGTCTTTGCGGCTGGTGGGGTAAAACATGGTCGTAAAGCCGGTGATTTTCTTGAGCGCCTGGGACATCTGGCGGTGGGCGTTCGGCCTTGTCCTCATCCACTCCTGGTAGAGGTCCCAGTTGACGCCGCCGATACGCCAGACAAGCGCCGTTTTATCCGAGCGCGTATCTTTGTTGGCCAGGGCCATGTAAGGCGCTCCCGTCTGGCGGAAAATGTCGCCGTCGCCCGTGGCGTCGATGACGATTTTCGCGAAGATGGCCTGGCGCCCTTCCTTGCTCTCGAAAATCACGCCCCTCACTTCGCTGCCTTCCATGATGGGCCTCACGCCCCAGCTGTGGTAGAGGATTTTGATGCGGTCGCGCTCCTCGAGCAGCATCTTGTCCAGCTCGATTTTCAGCTGGTTGGGCTCGAAATACACGGCGCGGACGAGGGACGGATCTCTGCCGAACCTGACGCAGCCGTGGACGCCCTTCCATTTCTCGACGAGGAACGGGTCTTTCGATCCGGCCTGGGAGACCTTCGGGCCTAAAACGGTGTCCGGGATGGGGTCGAGCCTTCTGAACCACTCCTCCTGAAGCCCGCGCACGAAGGACTTTTCATACCACGTCAGCGCCGGCACCATGATGACAAAGCCGCCGGTGACGTCCCCGCCCATGTAGCCGTAGCGCTCCATGATGATGATATTTTTCGCCCCGGCCCGCGCGGCCGCCAGCGCGGCGCTGTGCCCGGCGCTGCCGCCGCCGACGACGAGGATATCGCACTCGGCGTAGACATTCAGGGTATTTGCCGGCTCCACGTAAACTTTGCCCATATACATTCCTCCTTTATCTCTTTCTGTTTCCGGGTCAATGTGCAAAACTGTAACCGGCTCCCCAAATCCTGACGAGATGCGGAGCCGGTTACAGCTCGAGTCTTTAAGTCCCGCGTCTACTTTTTAATTTTGTAGGATTCGGGCGGATCCATCCGCGCGGGGAACATGTTGATATCCGTTACAGGCTCGTAATCATAGTCGCCTTTCTCGCCGGGCCCGTAGGCGTAGAGATCGCTCCACTCGAGGTACTGCTTATAGTTGTCTTTGGTGATAACCTGCACCGGCAGCAGCACCTTCGGGATGAAGTGCTCCTCGACGACGTTGCCGTTTTCGTCAATCACGTCGCCCTTGTCGTTGACGTCGACCCACTCGGGATAGATCGTGTCGGGCGTGGCCTGGCCGGACATGAAGGCCCACAGCATGTTGATGATCAGCTCGCCGTAAATCTGCTGCGAGGTGATGCAGCCAAACCGCCACGCGTCGTCAATGCCGCTGTCCCAGCGGCCGGCAAGCGCGCCGCCGCCCTGGCAGGCCGTGCAGACTCTGTCCGTCATACCCAGCTTCTCGGCGGCGTTGGCGGCGCCGACGCTGTAGAGGTCAGCCGGCGTGCCGATGAGCCAGACTTCGATGTCCTTCGGCGGGTTGGAGAGGAACTGCGTGGCGAGGTTCTGCGCCGCCGTCTGGTCCGGGTTGGTCGCCGTGGCTATGTCGCCGATGTAGAAGTTTTCGGGGTTCTTGTCGGGAGCGGGGTCATAGGAGCCAAACTGCGGGAAGAGCTCCGCCCAGCGCTGCTCCATACCGACGGCGCGGATATGGATGTCGGGGCTGTAGGAGAAGTCCAGAACGAGCATGGCGACTTTCTCCCACGGGACATCCGGCCACGCCTCCTCTTTCCACTGCACGAGAATGTCGACCGTTGTCTTGCCGATGCCGTAGTTGTCAAAGCCGATCTGCGGCCGGAGGAGGCGGTTGTCGGAGGCGCGGGCGACGCCGATGCCGCTGACCCACTCGACGTCCTGATCCTTCAGGATTTCGTAGACGCGCTCGTAGTTCTGAATACCGCCGTCAAGGATCAGGCCGTTGTATCCCTGGTCGATGAAGGTCTGCATACCGCTGAGGAACTCTTCGAGGCTGTACTGCGTGGGCGCCCACATGTGCGTGTAGTCGATGTTCACTTTCTTCGCCCAGTTCGCGTACGCGATGTCAAAGGCTTCGAACGATTCGCCGGCCGTCATGCTCAGGAAAGCGACTTTGTATCTCGGGAATTTGGTGTAGTCGAAATCCGGGTCATAATAGCCGGCAACTTTCGGGAACGCGGGGCCTTCGTCGCCGCCACCCTGCTGGCCACCCGTGCCCGTCGGCTGGCTGGTCGGCGGCGGGGTGGTTGTTCCCTTGTTGTCGCCCCCCTGGGTGCCCTTGGAGCCGCACCCGAAGAGCGCGACGACGAAAAGGAGCGCCAATAGGATTGCCAAGAATTTTTTCATGCGGTAACCCCTCCTAAAGAAATTACTTTTCTTTTGCCTGTTTGACGTGCAACACATATTAAAATCCGGTCAAACGACTCTTAAATCGTAACATAGAACACGTCGATACGGTTCGGTTTACGGATATAAAATTTATGCTAATTCATTAGACTCGATTGCCTAACCCTCTGTTTATTTGTTAATTTCGACGAACCCTCGCCGCGCGATTAATTTGACATTTCCTTAACAATTACTGTGAAAAAAATCGTCATTATGTACGAAGATTACAAAACTTCCGCATTCTGGCAAAAGGTTGCGCGGCGCGCCTCCCGCGGGAATAAAAAAGGCTCCTGCCGGGGTCAGTCCCCGACAGGAGCCAAGGGAATCAGATAGACCGCTTGTATCAAAAGCGGCAGGCACGCGGAAAGCAGTGGTCTTTGCGCGCTGAAAATCCGTTTACATCTGCACCCTGTACAGCTTGACCGGGTCGTAGATGGGGCGCGCGTCGCCGAGAGCCTTCGCTTCTTTCGCAAACTCCGTGTAAAGGCCGTACTCGCGCGCCTTGACGTACTCCTCCAGCTCCGGATCCGTCTTCGGGTGCCTCGGCAGGGGGACGTCCTGCTCGACGAGGATATCCTGCACGCGCCGGATGTCCACGTCGCGCACGGTCGCGCCCTTCTCGAGCGCCACGGCCGCCGCGACGCCCGCCGCCTGGCCGGTGCCGACGCACTGCGGGATAAGCGTGAGCCAGTCGATGGCGATATCGTCCGCGGAGACGTGGCGGCCGGGGCACAGGAGGTTTTCCACGTTCTTCGGAACGATGCAGCGGTACGGGATTTCGACCGGCGCGTTGTCGTTAATCGGGCAGACGGTGGAGTGCCACGCGATGACGTCGTCAAACTGCGGGGCAAACGCGAAGTCGTTGATGGTCATGACGTACTCGCCCTGGAGCCTGTAGCTGCAGCGGGCGCCAAGCTGCGGCGCGATATCGTACAAATAGGCGTTGCGGAACGCGACGGGGCACGCCTCGCGGAGATATTCGATGACGTCCCGCATGGTCTCGCGCACCATGAGCTCCGTCTTCGTCAGGTCCTCCACCTTGGAGCAGTCCTTATCGGGAATCCAGTTGTTGACCCAGCAGACGTCGTTGCGGCTGGAGGCGATAATCATGCTGGGGAATCCGGCGACTTTCCCGAGGGCCTGGTACATCTGGCGGTCGGCGTTCGGCCTTGTTCTCAGCCACTCCTGATACATTCTCCAGTCGATGCCGCCGATGCGCCAGACAAGCGCCGTCTTATTGGAACGGGTCTGGCTGTTGGCCAGCGCCACGAAAGGCGTTCCCGTCTGGCGGAAAATGTCGCCGTCGCCCGTCGCGTCGATGACAATTTTCGCGAAGATGGCCTGGCGCCCTTCCTTGCTCTCGAAAATCACACCCTTCACTTCGTTGCCTTCCATGATGGGTTTGACGCCCCAGCTGTGGTAGAGGATCTGGATGCGGTCGCGCTCCTCGAGCAGCATTTTGTCCATCTCGATCTTCAGCTGGTTCGGCTCGAAATACACGGCGCGGGCGAGGGACGGTGTCTGGCCGTGCTTGACGCAGCCGATGCCCTTCCAGGAATCGACAAGGAACGGGTCCGTCGACCCGGCCTGGGAGAGCTTCGGAGCCAGGACGGCTTCCGGGATGGGTTCCATCCTCCTGAACCATTCCTCCTGAATGCCGCGCACGAAGGACTTCTCATACCACGTCAGAGACGGCACCATGATAACGTAGCCGCCGGTGACGTCGCCGCCCATGTAGCCGTAGCGCTCCATGATGATGATGTTCTTCGCGCCGGCCCGCGCGGCCGCCAGCGCGGCAGTGTGCCCGGCGCTGCCGCCGCCGACGACGAGGATATCGCACTCGGCGTAAACATTCAGTGTATTAGACGGTTCAACATAGACTTTGCTCATGGATTTTCCTCCTTCAAGAATAAGATGGGGTTGCATGATGCGCCGTGGCCGGATGGGGCCAAAAGCCCGGCCCGGCCGGAAATAAAGCAGCCCTATCCAAAAACTTCCGCACAGCGGCAAAAATCGGACGGAAACCTAAGCCGGCGCAAACGCCCGGCTTTCTTTCCGAGCTCGGTCTGCCTCCCATCCACGGGAAGGCAGCCGGTTTTTATCTCATGCCCGGCATGACGATGCCGGCCGTCGCCATGTTCTTTCTGATCTTCTTGGAGGCGAAGCTGTCAATCGTCAGCGCGATGACGAGCAGCAGGCCGTTGACAAGGGTGGTAAACCAGAGCGGCAGCTGCATGGTCTGCAGCGCGTAGGACAGCGTGGTGATAAGGACGATGCCCATAAAGGCCGACCCAAGGGTACCCGAGCCGCCCATGAAGGACACGCCGCCAAGCATGGCCGCCGTCAGGGACGTCATCTCCGGCATCAGGGAGGTCAGGCCCGTGGGGTTGTACATCTTCTGCTGGGACGACCAGATCAGCCCGCCGACAGCAGCGAGAATGCCGTTGTTGATGTAAAGAATGCTCTTGATCTTGTCCGGGTTGAGTCCCGCAAGGCGGGCCGCCGCCGGGTTGCCGCCGCAGACAAGAACGCTCCGGCCGAACCGCGTCCACTTTAAGACGACGCTGTAAGCGACGACGACGGCGATGACAAAGAGGAACAGCCACGGAATGGGCGTCTTCCCGATGCATTTTGCCGTAATCGCCGAAAATCCCGGGTTGTTGATGGATTTGAACTGGCCGCGCGTAGCCCACTGGGCAAGGCCGCTCCACACCGAGCTCATGCCGATTGTGGCGATAAAGGGCATGAGTTTTATCCCCTGGGACAAAAAGGCGTTGACGCCCCCGCACAGCGCGCCGGCGATAATCGAAATAATCGCGGCGATCCCCCACGGGATGCCCGGAATCCACTGGAGGACTTTATAGAACACCAGGGTGCTGATTGTGGCGTGGGCGCTTGTGGCAAAGTCAAAGCCGCCGCCCATCAGCAGCATGGCCACGCCGACGCCGAACATCCCGTAAAAGCAGAGGTTGGACAGGATCTGCTGGGCGTTGCCCTTCGTAAACGAGTTCGGCATCCTTATGTAGGTAATCAGCAGGACAATGAGGATGAGGATTATGAGAAGCGTCGCCTTCCCGTTGATGATTTTTCTTATAATCGACTGTTTCATTTCACCATCTCCTCTACTCCAGCATGGCCAGCGCGAGGACGTTCTCCTCCGTCGCCTCTTCGCGCTTAACCGAACCCGTTATGCGCCCGTTGTGCATGACGTAAATCGTATCCGCCACGTTGATCACTTCCGTCAGTTCGGACGAAATGAAGATCACGCCGATGCCCTGCTTGGCAAAGTCGCAGACCATCTGGTAGATTTCCGCCTTCGTCCCGACGTCGATGCCCTTCGTCGGTTCGTCCAGGATGAGCACCTTCGTCGTCACGAGCTTTGACGTCCAGCGGCCGAGGATAACCTTTTGCTGGTTGCCGCCCGACAGCTCGAGGACTTTCTTGTCGAGCGTGGGCGTCTTGATGCTGTACTGCTGGATCGCGCCGAGCGTGAGGTCGTCTTCCGCCTTCGCGTCGAGGAACAGGAACTTTTTGAGCTTCTTGAGGACGGGCAGGCTCACGTTGTGCGTGATGGGCGCCCACAGGATGAGGCCCTGCTCCTTGCGGTCCTCCGGGCACAGCGCGATGCCGGCGTTGATGGCGTCCCGCGGCGTCTTGAATTTGACGGGCTTGCCCTCCAGCTTAATCTCGCCGGAGATGATCGGATCCGCCCCGAAAATGGCGCGCACGACTTCCGTTCTGCCGGCGCCGACGAGCCCCGCAAGGCCGATGACCTCGCCTTTTCTCAGCTTGAAGCTCACGTCGTGGACGGCGTACGTCGTCAGGTTGTTCACCTCGAGCACGACGTCCCCGTACTTGTCGTTCCGGCTGAGGTTGGCGTAGGTGTCGCCGATGTCGCGGCCGACCATGGCCTTGATGAGCTCCTGTTCGTTCGTCTCGGAGGTGTTCAGCTTGGTGACGAACTTGCCGTCCTTGAGGACGACGATCTCGTCGGTAATCTGGAAAATCTCCTTCATGCGGTGGGAGACGTAGATGATGATTTTCCCCTCCTCCTTCAGCCTTTTGATCAGGCCGAAGAGGATGTCGATTTCCTTGTCCGTCAGAGGCGCCGTCGGCTCGTCGAAGGCGATGACGGGGCTGTTGCGGCGGTACGCCTTCATGATTTCAACCATCTGCTGGTGCGCGATGGACAGCGCCGCGACGGGGACGGTGGGGTCAATCGGCAGCCCGAATTCGTCGATGATCGCCTGCGTCTGGGCTTTCAGCTCCTTGTAGCTGACAAACCCGGAGCGAACCGGCAGGGCGCCGAGGAAGATATTCTCCATGACGCTCATGGACGGGATAAGCTGGCGCTCCTGATAAATCACGCTGATGCCGAGGTTGATCGCCTTGTTCGGCGACGTGAGCGCAAGCGGCTCGCCGTCGAGCAGAATCTGTCCCTCGTCGCACGGGATGTCGCCGCTGAGGATTTTCAGGAGCGTGCTCTTTCCCGCGCCGTTTTCGCCGAGGAGCGCGAGCACCTTGCCGCCCACCGCGGTGAAGCTGACGTCGTCGAGCGCCTGAACGCCGGGGAAAGCCTTGGAGATATTCTTAAATTCCAGTGTACGAACCTTCTTTTCAACTGTCTGCGCAGCTTTTTGCTCGAGTTCCATTAATAGCACTCTCCTTTCTCGCGGGTGCGCCTAAATGCCGAGGCGCTTTCTCTGCCGCCTCTGGCTCCAAACGTCAAGGGAAAGTGCCAGGATGAGCAGCGTGCCCGACAGCACCAGCGTGAGGTACGTGCTGGAGCCGACAATCAGCATCCCCTTATAGAACGTTTTCAGGACGACAAGGCCGAGGAACGCGCCGCCCATGCCGCCGGAACCGCCCGCAAACGAGATGCCGCCGAGGATGGCCGCCGTCAGTCCGGTGAACTGGTCGCCGGAGAGGGCCTGCAGGCTCCCCTGCTTGGCGCGGGCCGTGTAGGCAAGGCCGGAAATGCCGCCCAGGACGGAGCAGTTTATGTACAGGAAGTAGATGATGCCCTTCGAGTTGATGCCGGACAGCCGCGCCGCCCTCCTGTTGCCGCCGATCATGTAGATGCTCCGGCCCAGCTCCGTCTTTTTGAGGATGATCCCGTAAATGATAAACGCCACGACGACGATGACGATAGTCATCGGAATATCGCCGATGATGTTATACCCGCCGATTGTGGTCAGCGCCGGGTCCGTAAAGGTGACGGTGCTCTGCAGGGCGCCGCCCGAGTCCGTGGCGAGCAGCTGCATCAGCGCGCGGATGACGGCCGCCATGGCCATCGTCGCGATAAACGGCGCCATGCCGATTTCGTTAATCAGGATGGCGTTAATCAGCCCGATGGCCGCGGCAAAGAGCATGGCGATGAGGACGGCCACATACCACGGCAGCCCCCACCAGCTGATGCCGATGGCGATGACGATGCCCGACAGCGCGCCGACGGTCGCCTGCGAGAGGTCGATGTTGCCCGAGACGATCAGGCACCCGGCGCCGATGGCCAGAAAACCGGGCACCGCAATATCCTGCAGGATGCCGATGAACGTCTTGGCGGTGAAGAATCGCGCGCCCTTCAGCGCGGCAAGCGCCGTGAAGATCAGAATCATCGCCACCAGCAGGATAAGAAGCGAGAACGCCTGCGTGCGGACGAGTCTCTTTACGAGCGATGTTCTTGTCAGGTTATTCATGAACACCCTCCGTTTCCTTTCAAAAGTCGTTCTTTCCCGTTTGGGCCGATGCGTAAAATGGTAACCGGCTCCCCAAATCCTACGATATGCGGAGCCGGTTACAGCTCAAGTCATCTAGTCCCGTGGGGGTTACTGTTTAATTTTGTAGGATTCGGGCGGTTCAACCTTCGAGGGGAACAGGTTGATATCCGTCACGGGCTCGTAATCATAGTCGCCTTTCTGGCCGGGCCCGTAGGCGTAGAGATCGCACCACTCAAGGTACTCTTTGTAGTTGTCTTTGCTGATGATCTGTACCGGCAGCAGCACCTTCGCATAGAAGTGCTCCTCGACGACGTTGCCGTTTTCGTCCTTCACGTCGCCCTTGTCGTTGACGTCGACCCACTCGGGATAGATCGTGTCGGGCGTGGCCTGGCCGGACAGGAAAGCCCACAGCATGTTGACAATCAGCTCGCCGAACAGCTGCTGCGAGGAGAAGCAGGCAAACCGCCACGCATCGTCAATGCCGCTGTCCCAGCGGCCGGCAAGCGCGCCGCCGCCCTGGCAGGCCGTGCAGACCCGATCCGTCATGCCCAGCTTCTCGGCGGCGTTGGCGGCGCCGACGCTGTAGAGGTCAGCCGGCGTCGGGATGAGCCAGACCTCGATGTCCTTCGGCGGGTTGGAGAGGAACTGCGTGGCGAGGTTCTGCGCCGCCGTCTGGTCCGGGTTGGTCGCCGTGGC
>Ga0134104_1001120_pt1 | contig 25485 bp, 17 predicted proteins | sample 15_3_2metaG_FD_94455 | JGI IMG/M metagenome (GOLD analysis project Ga0134104, IMG submission 94455) | Switchgrass degrading microbial communities from high solid loading bioreactors in New Hampshire, USA - 15_59_3.3_214_A2 metaG | ecosystem: Engineered > Bioreactor > Semi-continuous > Anaerobic...
ACAGCGCGAGAAGCCCCTCCTTTGCCCTCTGGCGTATGGCCTCAAGACTCAGCGCTACCTCGCTCGAGATCCGTGTTCCTTTCGGCCTTTCCTCCTTCGTGCCCCTTCCACTCTTGCCCTTGCCGTGATATGCTGACATCGGCGGCTCCCTCCTTCTTCCTACAGCTCCGTCTTACCATAACGGAGCCGGGAGCCGCTACCTCAAATTCCACGCTCTTTGGGACATCCTCGCCGGGCAGGCCGCGCGGAACGTGAAAGGAGCATGGTGGCATGTCTCCGGACGGGGAAGGTTCGAAACAGCAGCACGGCCGGCAGTGCGAGGAAGGCTCGCGTGTCGTGACCGTGGCCGTCGAAGCCACTGGGGGAACACGGGTACGCCCCGGCGATCGCGTTCGCCGGGGCCAGGACCTTGGGGTCGCGCCCGATTTCGGCGGCCGTGTCGTGTGTCCCGTGTCGGGAACCGTCGAGGCATGCGGGTTCGACCCCGCGAGGCACGTGTTCGAGATCACCATAGTTGCTGATGAGTAAGCCGTGGCGGGCAGGCCGCAGCAGATACAGCAGAGTGGACAGCATCTTTGGGTAAGCTCGCACCGCGTTTCGTGAGAATGCAGCTTGGTTGCCAAGTGGCTGGACACATGTGGTCTTTGTGTCACTCCCAAGGGCGGTCGAGTGACATGCACCACTCGTGCGGGACGTTACTATTCCCCACGTCACATTCGCAGAGGGACGGGTGACCCACGCCAACTCTCACGCTCTTCTCGTTCCGGGCGTCACGCGTCCGGAGCCAATCGGTCATGTGGGTCACCCTTCCTCTTCTATCCATTGCCTACATCACGCGTCCCCCGTGATGCGTTCCGCACACCTCACCTATGCCGGGGACGAGTGCCGTCCGCCAGGGGTCTCTCCTGATGAATTCCCTTTGCCACGCTTGCGGACGGTCGACTGATGTCCGTCACCTGTCCCGGCGTCACCGACTCCCTGCATAGCGCGTCGAGTGCAACTTGTGACTGACATCAGCCTCTTCGCCCGGCCGGTTCCGCAAATCACACGTCCCTCACCGACCCACCGACCCGGTCGCGCAACGACAGGGGACTCCGCAGAGAAGTCTGCAGAGGAGTCCGCAAGGGAGTCTGCAAGGGATTCCGTGCTTGCTCGACCTGCTCAGCAGACCCTGGGTATGGCGCCGCAAGTCTTCGCCGCTTTTCCGGGGCGCGCTAGGGTTGCCCGTGCTTGCGTGGCGAGGTGTGCAGAATCCGGCTATCTCGCGCGCTGCACCTGAACGAGACGTGCCGCACGCGCGCCGTGTCCGAAGGGCAAGGCGGGCAGCCCTGCGCGCAACTTGCGTGCCCACCGGCCTCCTCTCTCCCACCCCGCGTGACTTCCTGCCTCACACGTGCCACCCCGGCTTCATGTACCGCATCCACACGCGTAGCACGCCTCCTACTTGGCTGTCGCTCGACAACTCCTTGTTGACGCCGCTAAGAAAGTGCTTTACATTAGAGAAAATGTATGCTGGTTCCAGGGAAGAGCCGCCTTCCCTTCCCAAGGCCGCACAGGGAGGTATCACGATGAACCAAATGCACGCAGTCAGGATAGGAGTGCTCGGATGCGGGACCGTCGGGGGCGGCGTGGTGCGGGTGCTGGCCGAGAACCATGACGACATCGCAAGGAAGCTCGGGGTGCCCATAGTGGTCAAGAAGGTCCTGGTCAATGATGTCGCCAAACCACGCTCTGTGCGACTTGAGCCCCACATGCTGACCACAGAGGCCCGCGAGGTTCTCGAAGACGACGAGATCGACGTCGTGGTGGAGGTCATGGGGGGCGTGAATCCGGCCAGGGAGTATGTGTTGTCCGCCCTGGCCAGGGGCAAACACGTTGTCACCGCCAACAAAGAGCTTGTCGCTAAACACGGGGGCGAGATATGGGAGATGGCGGAACGCACACGCGTTGCCTTTCGGTTTGAAGGCAGCGTAGCTGCGGGAATTCCCATTATCAAAGCGCTCGACGAGTGTCTCGCCTCCAACCGCATAAGCGAGATCAGCGGTATCGTCAACGGCACGACGAACTACATCCTTACCAGGATGGCCCGCGAGGGCTGGGAGTTCGAAGAGGCGCTTGCTGATGCCCAGCAAAAAGGGTACGCCGAGCGCGATCCCTCGTCGGACGTAGATGGGTTGGACGCCGCCTACAAACTCGCGATCCTCGCGTCGGTGGGCTTCGGCGTTGAGGTAGATCCGGCGCAGGTTTACACCGAGGGCATCGGCAGAGTCTCCAAGACTGACATCCAGTATGCGAGAGAGCTCGGATACGAGATCAAGTTGCTCGCCATCGCGAAGCTGGACGGCGAGGGTCTTCAGGTGAGGGTCCATCCCACCTTCGTTCCGACTTGGCACCCGCTCGCATCTGTCAGTGATTCGTTCAATGCGATATTCGTGCGCGGGAATGCAGTCGGCAGTCTCATGTTCTATGGAAGAGGAGCTGGCGCGGGTCCGACGGCGAGCGCCGTGATAGCCGACATCATGGACGTGGCGCGGGGGCTCTCCCACAATGGCCGCCACTACCGCCCTGAGGTCTTTAAGCCCTGGGGCGGCCGACTCAACGTGAAACGAATGGAGGACATCGAAACCCGCTACTATATCCGGCTGCAGGTCGTGGACAGGCCAGGCGTGCTGGCGATGATCGCAAAGGCCTTCGGAGACAACCACGTGAGCCTTGAATCAGTGATTCAAAAGGGAACCGGCTCACCCGTGGTTGGACTCGTCTTCATAACACACTTCGTGAAGGAGATGAATTTGCGTTCCGCATTGGCGTCCATCCGGACGCTCCCGGTGGTCAAGGAGGTCTCCAGCGTCATCCGAGTCGAGGCGGGGGGAATCCAGGCCAGCGGTCAAGGGGAGGACGCCGCCGAACGCTAGGCGAGACGGCGCTGGCGCCCGGCAGGCTCGTGTCCTTTCGAAACGCCGCAGGCTAGCACCGCAGGCTCACACCACAGGCTCGTACCGGGGGCGGGCTCATAGATGGCGCCCACCACACACAGACTGAGGGACGGGGCGGCCTGAAGCGAGCGACCGGAGTTCGCCTCTCCCGCATTCGGTTCGGCATTCCTAGGCGTTCCTGGGGTGGTCGTCCCGTGCAGGCTGCTGCCCTTGGCCCCCTCCCCCTCCCCCTCCCCTCCCCCTTAGCTTCGGAGCCCTGACATGGTGATGCCTTGTACGAAATACCGCTGGAAGACGAGGAAGATGATAAGCATCGGAACGATGTTGAAGAGCGACCCTGTCAGCACCAGGTGCCAGAAGGTGTAATACTGCCCGCGAAGGTAATTCAGGCCGAGAGCGAGGGTGAAATTCTCAGGAGAATTCAACACCACAAGGGGCCAGGTAAAGTCGTTCCACGTCCCTTGGAACGTAAAGATAGCAAGCGCCGCGATCACGGGCCTGCAGAGCGGCAACACGACGTGGACGTACGTGGCGAACCGCGAGCACCCGTCGGTCTTCGCAGCCTCTTCGAGTTCCTTCGGAATGGCTCGTATGAATTGGACCATCAGAAACACGCCAAAGACACGCGCCACGTCTGGTAGGACAAGGCCGGCAAGAGAGTCAATGAGCCCCAGGCGGTGAACGATGATATAGCGCGGGATGAGCGTGATCTGGCTGGGAATCATGAGGGTGCCGAGGGTCGCCATGAATATCGCGTCCCGCCCTGGGAAGCGCAGGCGCGCGAATGCGTAGCCGGCAAGTGAACAGAAGAACACGTTCGTCAATACCGTGATCCCGGACGCAAGCGCGCTGTTCAAGAGCCATCTCGGGAATAGGGGTGAGATCGTCCATACCGCTCTGTAGTTGTCCAAGGTGAACCTTGAAGGAATGAATGACGGGGGCCAATCAAGGACCTCGGAAAGGGTTTTGAACGATGCGGATATGGTGAAGGCGAATGGTGCCAAGGTAACGACGGCGACAAGCATCGCGACAACATAGACCCCAACGACCTTCACTTTGCCCGCAAACGCGCGCCATCTACGCATCTGGCGGGCCCGAACGTGGAACGACCCCGCGAGAACCTCGCCGCGCGCCGCGCCGCGTCGCGTCACCATCCCATCGCCGCGCCCCGCGTCATATCGCGTCGCCATCTCCTTACATCTCCTCCACATGCAAGATCGCTCGCCAGACTCTAGGGGCGTGCGCGCCATCTTTGGCGCGTGCGCCCGTTAGAAGTCTATCTTGACGCGCCGCTAGTACTCTATCCTGACGTCGAGGAACTTCCTCTGAATGAGAGTGAGCACGAATATCACCGCGAAAAGGGCGAACGCCATGGCGGCCCCGTAACCGAACCTGAGGTCGCCGAATGCCTCCGTGTACACCAGGTAGACGATGGACATCGTTGATTTGAGCGGTCCGCCCCGCGTCATGATGTACACCTGGTCAAACACTTGCATGCACCCGATTGTCCCGAGCACGACTACCAGGAATATGCTCGGGCGAAGCAATGGGAGCGTCACGTACCGGAAACTCTGCCAAGAAGTCGCGCCATCGATCTTCGCCGCCTCGGACACACTCGTTGGGATGTCCTGTAACGCCGCGAGGAACACCACCATGAAGTACGCGGAGGTCGTCCAGACAACCAGCGTCATGATGGCGGGGAGAGCGGTAGATGGGTTCCCCAGCCAGTCTATATTGGACGGAAGGCCCAGGAGCGACAGGATGTAGTTGATGATGCCTTGCTTGTAGTAGAGCCACATGAAGATGAGGGAGCTCGCAACGGAAGACGTAATGCACGGGACGTAGTACGCCGAGCGGAAAAACCCGCGGAGCCTGAGTTTCTGGTTCGCCAGCACCGCGAGGGCTATCGCCACGATCGTTTGGGTCGGCACTACGCCGGCGGTGTACACAGCGACGTTCCGGAGGGCTATTCGGAAGTTCCTGTCGGTGAGAAGCCTTCGGTAGTTGGCAAGGCCTACGAACTCCGGGGGAGTAAAGAGGTCGTACTTATGAAAGCTTAGGTAAAAGGCATATACTGCGGCCAGGAAAACGAATGTTCCTACCGCCGCAAGAAATGGCAACACAAACAGGTACCCGGTTATGGCCTCGGATACTCTTTCCTTCCTGAGGACGGCCGCGAGATGCGACCACGCGGTGCCAGCCCTTGGACCGGGCGAGGCACTCATCGTTCTCACCACCCCGTCAAGGATACGCGTCACAGAAAGTCACCCGCCCCCATACTAAGCGGTCGGCCACGGGCTATGCCCGGCCGGGCGGGCGACCACGACCATTGGTGGTCACGGCCGACCCGGCCGGGGTACGCACCAGAACCTCGAGGCCCTGCTCAGAGGGGTGATGCACAGTCCTATCCCGAGTATAGGCGGTCGTTGCCGTTTTCATCGCTGGTGCCAGCGGCAGGCTGGCATTGACGACTGCTTTGAAAACGGCAGTCGGGTGACGTTTTCATCCTCTCGACGGCGCCGATGGCGGCGGCAGCTGGGCGCTACGGACGATTACTCCGAAAGGATCTCGTCGATCTCCTGCGCTGCATCCTTCATCGCCTTCTCGGGTGACTCGTTCTTCAGGTACACCTTCTCAATCGCGGAATTCAGCACATTCATGACCTTGTCCCCATGCTCGCCGAATTGCCACGGGATCGAGTAGGAATACCCCTTGAAAATCGCAGCCATGTTCGGGTTGTCCTTGAAGAACGGATGGTCGCCCAGAGCGACCCTGGTTGGCAGGGCAAAGCCGGTCTCGAGGACCTTCTTCTGGTTCTCGTAACCGGTCAGGTGTTCTACGAGCAGCCACGCTTCGTCGGGATACTTGCAGCTCGCCGCGACGCTGTATGACACCGTGAAGTATATGTTGCCCCGTCCGGCCGGTCCCTTGGGAAGCTCGCACACGCCGTACCTGACGTCAGCGAAGTTGTTGTCCAGGTATGGAATGAGCCAACCTCCCTCGAGCACCATGGCAACGCGCTCCTTTCCGAAGGCGTCGCCGCCCCAGCCCGCGCCGACCTCTGAGGGTATCACTGCGGACTTGTCCTTCACCTTGAAACTCGTGTAGAAGTCAAGCGCCCTTATCCCCTCGGGCGAGGCGAACAGGCACTTGCGACCCGTTTTATCCACAAACTGGGCGCCGCTCTGCACGAGGAACGGGCCAAAGCGTGCAGCGTCCACCGGCAGGCAGATTCCGTAACGGTCCTTCGCCGGATCACCCACTATCTTCGTGAGTTTTTTCGCAGCATTACGCAGGTCATCCCATGTCCAGTCGGGCGTTGGGTATGGTATCTTGGCCTCGTCGAACATCTTCTTGTTGTAGAACAAGCCGAGCGTGTTGAAGTCCTTCGGGATGCCGTAAGTCTTTCCATTGTAAGTGAAGCCGTTTAGGAGGGTCTCGGCGAAGTCAGACCGTCTCGTGCCAGTCTTCGCCATGTACGGATCGAGAGCGAGCAACATGCCGCGCTCCATGAGCGGCTGGGCCCAAAAGATGTCCACGTAGAAGACGTCCGGAGCGTTGCGGGCAGCGAGCATGGTCTTGATCTTCGTGGGGAAATCCTCAACGATGGGCTCGTACTTGACCTCTATGTTAGGGTACTTCTGAGCGAACACCTTCAGGGCATCTTCCACGAGCTGCTGTTCCTCAGGCGACGCTTGCCACCCGGAAAGCACGAGCGTGACCTTGTTGGCCGCCGAGGCTCCTCCGACCAACGCCATGAGCAGCACAGCACACAATACTACACCCGCGAACCTCTTCATTCTGTCATTATCCCTCCTTTGAGCTAACAGGAGCCGGTGAACCCAAGTTTACAGGCTTCCCTTCACCCTCTGACTTACCCTCTGACCGCCCGTGACGTGACCGCCTGCGTCACCTCCTTTTCCACCAGGCTCCGTCCCCTCTGCATGTCTCGCCACCGAGCCACCCGGTACCGGCAGCCTTGGCGAAGCCTGCCATCCTGCATCGTTCGAGGTGAGAGCCCCGAATCCCGCCAGCCCCGCGGCCTCCGGACCCCTCCCGATCGCTCAGCCCCGATCCCTTGCGTCACCTGCGTTAGCCAAGCCTCTCAGCTCCATTCGCACCTTGGTGCCGCGCCACACGAACGGGACTGACAGTCGTCTCCAGTGACGGGGCAACCGCGGCTCAACCCTGAGCGAGCCGCACGCCCACGGGGCAAGGTCCGTCACATCTTCAGGAGACAGAGCCAATCCAGACGCGTGAGCATGTGGTCCTCTTTCGTGCGGGACGCTTACGTCCGCATGAATGCCCGCGAAGCCGTTCACCACGGCTTGCCATACGCCTCCCTGGGTCGCCATGTGGACCCCGTTGACAGCATTGCCCATGGAGTCCTCAAGGTCGATCCGCACAGCGCGCAGGAAATAGCGCCACGACTGCTCACCGAGGCCCAGGCTGCTTGCGAGGGTGGAATGAATTGCGCAGCTCAGGGACGAGCCGTGGTCGGTCCGCGGCTCGTAGTAGTCCCAGTTCGCTCGAGCGACCTTAGCCCAGAACCTGGATCCCCACCGCTGGAGCCTCGCCCAGGATGGGCTAACGATGCCCTGCGAGCCGGTCTCCCGGTCCCGCGTCGACTCGCACTCGCCCGCCAAGGGCTCGACAGCAAGGCCGAAGTCCGCCACGATACCGTCTCCCAAAAGGTAGAGCGCCATGAGCACGTCCGGTTGTTTGACGACCTTTGACCCGGCCAGCCTCTCGGGACCGATGACGGCCTCCATAGGCCGGAACGTCCCCTCGCCCGTCTGGATCTCCACGTCAGCGAGGTCGTGGAAGCCGTCGAACTGCTCTATCACAGGTACTCCCGGTGGTGGAAGCGTGCATGAATCTGCAGCGCACCCTGAAGATGCGCGTTGGACCGCCTCAGCCGGGCCGGCATCGAAAGCCGCAACGGTGCGGCCGCACACAAGCCGCGTGGCAACGTCAGCCATGTGGGCAAGTTCCTCTTCGCTAATCCCAGTGGAGGACACAAGACGGGCCCACTCAGAAGGATGACGTGCCCTGAGGTATTCGTTCGTGGCTAGCGCGGCCCTGATGTTCCAGCGTGCCATGGCGTTCGTGTAGAAGTTGTTGTTCACGTCCTCATGGTACTCGTCGGGGCCGATGACATGCAGGATCTCGTACGCCTGCAAGGCAGGGTTGTAGAACGCGCGGCTCGCCCAGAACCGACCGGTCTCGATAAGGATCTCCGCGCCCTGGCGCAGGAAAAACTCCTCGTCAGCCGTGGCCGCGCAATACTGCCACACGGCGTAAGCGACATCTGCCGTGATGTGATGCTCAAGGTCACCGCAGAGGATCCGCCGCCTTTCGCCTGTCTCGGGATTGGGATCGCCCCACGGAGGTGTGGCTTCCTCGCCCGTATCGGCGCTCTCCCACGCGAACATCGCGCCGCGATAGCCCTTCGCGGCGGCGTTCTTCCGGGCCGCTGGCAAGGTGTGATACCTGTAGCCCAGGATGTTGCGCGCGACGTCCGGCAAGGTGAAGGTGAAGAACGGTACCACAAAGGTCTCCGTGTCCCAGAAGACGTGGCCTCTATAGCCCTCGCCAGATAGGCCCCGGGCTCCTATGCTCACACGATCCGTGTGGCGCGGCGCGGCCTGCACCATTTGGAATATGGCAAAGCGCACGGCCCGTTGGGCGAACTCGTCACCCTCGATGACGATATCGCACCTGTCCCATATGTCGTGCCATACCCTGCGGTGCCTTTCGAGCAACCCCGCGAAGCCGCAGGCTGCGCCGCGCCGAGCCGCGCTCAGCGCCGCGGCAAGCGCGTTCCCCGCGCCACCGTCCCCGGTGCGCGTGTCGCCGCCACAACTCGCGTGTCCTTGGGCGCGGCGTTCGTCAGGACCCGCCGCCACACCCGTGCACCCATCGCCAGGCAGAGGAACATCGATGGACGTGGCAAAGCCCACATACTTCTCAATGGTGGCGCGCTCGCCGCAACGACAGCGAAGCCGTACCGTGATCATCGGCCCGTCCGCAATGTCCTCCGCCGTCACGCCGCTGCGGCGGGTCGGCGCGCGCCCGCCGGCCGAGGCCGTGCCGACGGAAGCAGCCACAATCTGAGCTTGAGCTATCATGATGCCCGACGAGCGTGTACGCGTCACGATGTAATTCGCATCCCCGTCCCACCCCTGCTCGACGAGGTCGAGATGCACTACCTTGGCATTGGACACACGTCCATCGATGCGAGAGCCCACCACCACATCGACTTCCCCGGCTTCGGGCTCGATGGAGAGGCTCACCGCCGCGAGGCGGATGTCCTCCATGGATACTATCCGGCGCCAGGTCAGACGGACAGGGCGCCCGTGCCGCCGTCCTCGCCACCTCACCACGCGCTCCAGGACGCCGCAACGCATGTCAAGCGTCCTCCTGAAGTCCAACAACTCCCCGGACGCCATGGTGCACTCCTCATCGTCGATGAAGACGCGCATACACAACCAGTTGGGCACCACCACCAGCTCGGGCACTCCGCCCGGCGGAGCGTCGAACACCCCCGCTATGAACGTCGCAGGGCCCGAGGATGGATGGCCCTCCTCCGGAGCGCCCCGCACACCAAGATAGCCGTTTCCCAAAGCGCAGACCGTCTCCCGCGCGCCGAATCCGGAAATGTCGAGCTTATCCTCAACAATGCACCATTCCTCATCCAACATACGCAACTCCTCAGCTTCCCCCCATCCGTCCGCGGCCCATCCACCCCATGCTCACTCAAGCTCATTGAGGGGCCACAAACCAAGAGAACATGATCTCCCGACATGACCGACGGCCAATTCAACACTGACTGCCGGTACAATCATGACTACTTCAACGTTAAAGTTTGACCCCATGTCTCCTTGCAGTCTTGCAGCCTACAACCGCGATGTCCCCGGTGTCGCCGCCCACGAGCCACGGAGCGCCACACGCGGCACCCGGCCGCCCAGCCGTCCGTCGACGCCCCGACCTGCCCCTCCGGCTCAGCCAGCCGCCTTCACCCCTCGGGACAGGACGCCCACCGCTCAGGACACCCTCCGCGGGACGTCCCTCGCCAGTACGACTCACGCAACAAGGTGCCCCCCTGGAAGATACACGGGGCTTGATGCAATGCACCCTTGCTAACTCCGGGGCGGCGCCGTAGAGCCCCTCACGACGAGGTTCGTCGCGAGCCGGAATCCGGGATGAGGGAAAGCCTTCGGAGACCGGCTGCCGTCGGCCAGGCGCTCCAGCACCATCCTCGCCGCCGTTGCGCCGAGATCATAGCGCGCCTGTCGCACTGTGGTGAGCGGGGGATCCACGTGGGACGCGCTCGGGATGTCGTCGAACCCGACCACGGACACGTCCTGCGGAACCGCGATCCCCATGCCCTTCAGTGCCTGGACGAGTCCGATGGCCATTACGTCGCTCGCCGCTACGACAGCGGTCGGACGCACATCGTTCGAGAGCGCCATGAAGTACCTGGCCGCCCGCCCCCCACTCTCACCCGAGAAGTCTCCCTCGAAGACCAAGGCCGGGTTGTACGGTATCCCCGCGTTCATGAGGGCGATCTTGTACCCTTCAAGCCGTTCGGCGCTTACCGTGGCGTACGCGTGCCCGTTCAACATGCCTATCCTCGTATGACCCAGAGAAATGAGGTGCTCGGTCGCGGTCTTCGCCCCGAGAACGTTATCGGACCCAACGAAGCCTATCCCCTCACAGGGCGGCGTCACATCGATGAGCACGCAGGGAACATCGAGCTCTCCGAGCGACCGGTACTGCGGGTCATCGGTGCGAAGCCCCATCATAATCACCCCGTCTACCTGCCGCTCCTTGCACTTTCCGACGTACGACCCGGCGCATGAGGGCCCGCCCAGCCGACGCCCGCTCGCGGGCGATGGGCCTCCAATACCGTAGAGCACAAGGTCGTAACCGCCAGAGCTGACCGTGTCCATGACACCGAGGATAACCTCATACGCGAACGGGTCGCCAAATCCGGTGGCACCCCTTCCCAGCACGAAGAGGCCGATCGTGTCGGTCCTTTTGGTGACGAGGCCGCGGGCGATGGCGTTGCGGCGGTATCCAAGCTCCTGGGCCACGCGCTTGATCTTCGCACGCGTCTCCTCGCCTATGTCACGGTGGCCGTTGAGCGCTCGCGAAACCGCCGTGGGGGACACCCCCACGATCCTGGCGATGTCCTTAATCGTTACAGTCACCGAACCTGCAGTCCCCTTGCCGTCCGCACAGACTCCGGACGCATCTGCGCGGATCAGGCCATTTCATGTGGATGCCTTTCAACGCCCCGTCTACTTGAACGTTTCAGGATCCGATTGGATTATTCGACAGTCGCCCCCCAATTCCTCCTTTTGATTCCGAGAATGCCAACCGGCCATCCAGCGGATTGAGTAGTGCAGGGCCTACCGCGTACTGACTGCGCAGGCAGGTAATGCTATGATTGTGCTATGATCTAGGCGGAGGTGGTCTTCGCTTGGAAACTCTTTCGACACACACGGAGCTCGCATCGATCCTTCGCCGCATCGACCATCGCGGCTACAAGGCCTACCAGGACATCCGAGGGCAGTACAAGTTCCCTGGGTTCGACTTGTACGTCGACCACGTCCAAGCCGATCCGTTCGCCCCGCCCAGTAGGTTCAGGGTCCGCGTCCCGCAGAGCGTGGCGCGGTTTCCAGCGTGGGCCCTCTTGACGCCCACGCGCCGAGTCGCGTTGGGGGATTTCCTCAGCCGCCGCTTCAGCAGCCTCGCGGGGCTCGCGTCCGCGGCATCACAGGGACGAGACCGCATCCACATGGCCCGGCCCGGACAAGAGATCCTCGCGCGCAACTCGGTCCTCGTCGACGAGAACGCTGTGGAGGCGCGTTTTACGGTGGGGCTCCCCGCAGCTGGGCGCACCATCCTTGGCGGCGCGGCCGAGGACCTCATCTGCCGCGCCCTCCCCAGGCTGGTCCAGGAGGCGCTTCTGTTCGCGTCCATGTCCGCCGTCGAGACCGCAGCCCTCCGGCAACATCTCATGGCAGCCGAAGACGCCGATGCTCTGCGCAACGCCCTCGACGACCTCGGAATCGTGGCGTTCCTGGCGAACGGAGCCATCCTCCCCCGCCGGAGCGGCGTCGACGAGCGCCCACTCGATCGGGGCAACGTGGTGCCGTTCGAGTCCCCGCCCTCCCTCGAGCTGGAGGTCACGCTCCCAAACCGCGGCACGGTGCGCGGCATGGGAGTCCCGCGTGGCGTGACGCTCATCGTGGGCGGCGGATACCACGGTAAGTCGACGCTCCTTCGGGCCATAGAACGCGGCGTGTACAACCACATCCCCGGCGACGGCCGCGAGCTGGCGGTGACGTCCTCCTTTGCCGTGAAGATCAGGGCAGAGGATGGGCGCGCCGTGACCGAGGACGACATCAGTTTCTTCATCGCCGACCTTCCATTCGGCGCGGACACGCGGCGTTTCTCCACTGAGAACGCCAGCGGCAGCACGTCCCAGGCCGCGAACATTGTGGAGGCCGTTGAGATCGGCGCAAAGGTGCTGTTACTGGACGAGGACACGTCGGCGACGAACTTCATGATCCGCGATCGGCGCATGCAGGCGCTGGTGACCAAGGATAAGGAGCCCATCACGCCGTTCATCGATCGCGTGCGGAGCCTCGCGGAGGACGGGATCTCGACCGTGCTTGTGTTGGGCGGGTCTGGGGACTACCTCGACGTGGCGGACACCGTGATCATGATGGACGAGTACAAGCCTGTGGACGTGACGGGACGCGCACGTGAAGTGGCCGCCCGTTTTCCGACCGGGCGCGCGTTCGAGGGCGGCGCCGCGCACCTGCGCGTTGCCGGCAGAGTGCCGGTGTCGCTCGGTTTTGCAAGGGCGGGCGACCGCCGCTCCACGAAAACGAAGGCGCGGGGAACCGACGCCATCATGCTCGGCCGCGAAGAGATCGACCTGCGTAACGTGGAGCAAGTCGTGGACCCGGGCCAGACAAGGTTCATCGCGGACGCCCTCCGTTATCTGGAAACGCACCTCCTCGACGGCAGGTCCACCGTCGCCGAGCTCATCGGGAGGCTTGAGCAGGAGGTCGCCTCGCGGGGAATGGATGTCGTGGCCCCGTTCATTCACGGTGATTACTCTCTCGCCCGGCCCATCGAGATCGCCGCCGCTCTGAACAGACTGAGGACCATACAGATGAGAGCCGCTCGATAGAGGCCTGACCGCGCGAGGATGACGCGTGGGGCGCGACCCGGCGCGAGAGGACCGTCTCCGTGCCTGGCCCCTGTCCCGTGCCCGGCCCAGGGGCCGGGCACGGGGACTAGGACGGAGACGGGGACCTGGTCCGCTCGCACCTCCTGGGTCACGGCAGATGCAACACGTCCCCTGGATAGATGAGGTCTGGGTTAACCAGATTGTTCGCGGCCGCGATCGCGTCCACTGTGGTGCCGAATCGCCGGGCGATGGACCAGAGGCTGTCCCCTGACTGCACGACGTATGTGCGGCCCGAGGTCCCCAGGGGATCCTTGGGGCGGGCTGAGCCCGGATTCGCGAGCCCCCACGGCCCCTCGCCGCCCGGCGTGCCACCTAGCTGGCCGCTTTCAGGTCGGTTGCCAGGCCCGCCATGCTCAGATGCGTGTCCGTGCCCGTCCGCCGCCCCCGATGACACCGGAGGCTGGGCTTTTCCCAAGGATGGCCATGAACTTAGCGGGCCCCCGATGACAATGACCGGGGTGCCTACGTCCACAAGGTCATAGAGCTCCTCGACATGTTCGTTGTGCATTCTCACGCAACCGTTTGAAACCGCTTGCCCGATGAGCTCCGGGTGGTTGGTGCCATGGATCCCGTGCATCTGATACGTGAACGCCATCCACCGGGTGCCGAGGCCACCGCCCGGGTACATGATCTTTTCGAGGATCCTGTGGGTCCCGACGGGCGTCGGAGTCGAGGGTTTGCCGATGGCCACCGGGTACCGTCGCACGAGACGGTCACCCTCGTAGAGGCCGAGGGCACGCTCCCCAACGCTGATCACTATCGTCCGTCCCCCTGCCGCGGCCTCCAGGCCCGACCGAAACCTACCTTGTGAAGACTGGCCCGGGGGAGACGCGTCCGCCGGCCCTGCTTGCTCGACGGGTCCTTCCATCAGCACCGATGGGTAATTCTCTGGATCGACCTCCTCATACAGGAGCTTCAGCGTCACGCAGTCCAGCACACCTGTGACCTCGAGCCCGTATTCCCGCTGAAAAGCCCTCACTGCGTCCTCCGTCTTGGACACAAACACGCCCTCAGGGCCTCCCGGGTCGAATCCCAGCTTGGCAAGCATCTCCTGGGCATCGGCAATGAACGGGCCCGAGTCGCCACGTTTGAACGCAACCGGCCGCTTCACGTCCATGGCTCAACGCCACCCCCTCGCTTCCAGCCCGACTCATACCCGGACCTATCATATGCGGAACCGTTCCTGCCTGCACCGAGCCGGCACTGGATGGCACGGCCGGCCTGCAGGCCCCAAGGAGGTTCCGCAGCCGGGCTCTTGGGGGATCTTGACGCCAGGCCCTCCGGCGGCAAGCCGGTAAGCGTTCGCGCAGTGCGGCGGGCGGACAGCGTGGCGGGGCGTAGGATGGCGTGGCGGGAAGGGTTCCGCAACCTTGCACTGCGAGAGGTAGTCGACTATGATCATGCGAAAGAGGAATTGCGGAAACAAACGCGAAGGAGTGGGTTTGGAATACAACCGGTTGCAGCCGGGAGCGACGGGTGGATCGAGGGGCGGATCGGGCGTCGTCGACCCAGGCTGGCGCCACACCGGAGGAGGATGACGACGTGCCTGTCACCATGCAGGACCTTGCCCAGTGGCTAAAGATCTCCAAGTCAACAGTATCGAGAGCCCTCGCAGGCGACCCGCGTGTAAGCAAGGAGACGCGTGCCAGGGTCCAGCAGCTCGCGCGTGAGCTCAACTATCACCCCCACTCTGCCGCGAGCGGTCTTGCAAAGCGTCGAACCAACGTCATCGGCCTGGTCATCCCGTTCGCGCCACGCTCCCTCTCCGACCCTTTCTTCCTGGAGTTCGTAGGGGGAATAGGGGATTATGCCATTACCAAGGGGTTTTCGATCCTGCTGTCCAGCCCCAGGGCATCGCAGGATGAGCCGGCCGGCAACACCGCATTCACGAAGATCGTCAGCTCTCATCGAGTAGACGGGCTCATCCTCACCGAGCCAAGGGTCACCGACGAGCGGGTGGACTTCCTGAAGGAGCGCGACATCCCCTTCGTTTTCCTGGGCAACCCCGGGCGCAACAGCGATGTGTGCTGGGTCGACGGTGACAACGAGGCAGGCGTGGAGTTAGCGGTGGACCATCTCGTCAGCCTCGGCCACAGGGACATAGCCTGCATAGCAGGGCCGCCGGACCAGACCGCCACGTTCCGCCGGCTGGAGGGATACCGCGCCGCGCTCCAGCGCCACGGCATCCCTTATGACGAGTCGCACGTCGCACAGGGGGATTTCACCGAACCCGGCGGATACCGCGCCATGATGGACATCCTCGACCGAAGCCCGGGCGTCACAGCGGTCTTCGCCTCAAATGACATGATGGCTATCGGGGCAATAAGCGCCGCCAGGCAGCGTGGGTTCAGGGTTCCGCAGGATCTTTCGGTGGTAGGATTCGACGGCATAGCCCTCGGCGCGTACGTAACCCCGGCCCTTACCACGGTCACGCAGCCCATATACCGCCTAGGGCAGGCGGCGGCAGAACTCCTCATCAAGCTCATCGAGAGGCAGACCCCTGCCGAGCGGCACGTCCTCTTTCCGCTCACTCTCACGGTCAGAGAGTCCAGCGCCAGGAAGCTGGATAGCGGCGGCTGAGGTGCCTTGCGGCCACATGCGAGCGATCGCCGGCCGGGGGAACCGCGCGCCTCATCACGCTGCGCGAGGCCGCCGCTGCTCTGCTGGCGACGGCGCCCGAGCGAGCCCCGCTTGCTTGAAGTCCGGCACGGTAGGCCAGCAGCCGGCTGCTACTTTCACCTTCTCGATGGCGGCGACAGCTGGCCGCCATGGACGGCTGCTTAGTGTACCTGCCCAGGACTGCGGTCTCCTCACGGAAACACAATGATGCCGACGGTGAAACCGGGTGCGTACGAGACCTTGTCAGGTGCGAGGACCGCCCGCTGGATGGATACCCCGGCCGTGAAACCGACTGACGTCGGCTTCACTTCCGTTAGCTTCATGATGATGTCGTGCTGCTTGTTTATGATGTCCTTCATCTCGTTCACGAGGTCTTGGAGGGTCTTGGCAGCCTCGAGCGCCTGCTCGGCCTCGGCTTTCCGGGCTTCAGCCAAGGCTCGCTCTTCCTCCCAGTCCGAGCGATAGCCGCGCGCGAGGTCGAGCGCGTCCTGAAGCGCCGTCTCCAGCTCGACGATCCTCTGAAGCGCCTTGAGATACAAGTCCTTTAGCTCCGCGTACGTCCCGGGAACCTCGGCGCCCTGCGCTGGGCCGGGTTTTGAGGTCGCACCCGCCGGGCCGGTCGAAGGGGAACTCGCGCCGTCCGGACCATCCGGTTCATCGGATGACGCCGCGGAGACGGGCGGCCCTTCTTCTTTGACCGCAGGTGTATCGTCCGCTACCTGTGCGTTTACTCCTGCATCGGATTGCTCCACAATTGCTGCGCACGCGAGCACTTCACCAGGATGGGTGGCGATCCCGATCGCCACATCGGCCGGACCCGCCGCATACGTCAAGTTTTGCGCAAAGCCGGACCCACTACAGGCCACGAACGTGAGCGCGATCACCCCCGCCATTACCAGAAGACGTCGTAGCTGCCTCATTGTCGCGTCCTCCTTTCGAGTTCCTCGAGGACCTTGTCGCGTTCTCGCACCCTCGCATCTATCTCAGCTTGCTTTTCGTCGAGCTTCTTCATCTCCTCCTTGATGAGTCTCAGCTGCTCCTCCACTGACGCCACGTCTTTCATCGCCTGCTCCACCTTTTCATTGGCCTTGAGGGCCTCACGCAACAAGCGGTCACGCTCGTACCACTTGATTCCTGCAAACACGGCAAGCCCTGCGAGAATTATCGCGATCACCCACGGGAGCCACTTCTTGACAATCGGCGACAGCACGACATCACCCCCTCTTCTCGCGTGTATGACTTTCCGGCGCCTTCCGCCCGGCCACGCTCGGTGCCGCGCCGGACACAGCCCCCTCCTCGCGCCGCGCTCACAGCAGCCTCCAGCCGTCCTGGCACCATCCTCACGCCAATTTCAGGAGCGATGGTTGTCTCCCGGAACAAAGCGGCTGCTGTCGGACGGGGTCTCCCATCCCGAGCGGCGGCATCAATTGCCGAGCACCGTGGTCCAGTATATCTTGAACAAGCCCATGGCCGCGAACGCCACCTTCAACGTTTCCACCGCGGTCTGCGCGAGGAACGCGGGCCAGCCCGGCCATTCGCCGGCGGAGCCGATGACGACGAGCGCCGAGAGCGCGGCGCTTACCGGAAACGGCAGAAGAGGCACCCATCTCTTGTCGACGTACCTCTTGAGGTATTGCACGATCACGATCACTAGCGGGATGAGTCCTGCATCATGAACGTTGAGATCGTACCCTATCGTTACCCCGTTCTCCATCCTTCCCACCCCTCCTGAGCGCCCGGCGGAGACCCCAGTCGAGGAAACGAAATGACTCGTGACGGAGCGGATGGGCGCCGCCCACCTGGCCCCGACTTCTCCTCCATAATCTACGCGGAGCGGACCGCAAGCGTCACAGCCCGAGTGGCACATGCATACGTTAGCGTTGGCGATGCGGGATCGCCGCGACTGCGGGCTAAGGGTCCAAGGATATTTGGAACAAGGGTGCCGCGGCGTCACAAGACATGTGACGCGCTAGCATCAACGTAACACGAGCTTTGGGGGTGATGCCGGATGCTCAGGGGAACGACGGCTGTGTGCCTCGACCCTGGCCACTAGCACGGTGGGGATGATCCGGGAGCGGTTGGGAGAGCCGGGACGCGCGAGGCCGACATCAATCTCGCCGTGGCAGCGAGGGTCGCAGCACTGCTCCGGAACGGGGGAATCGGTGTCATTCTCACGAGGACGAAAGACGCCTCGGTGCCCCTCAGAACGCGCGTGATGAGAGCCAACAACGCTGAAGTCGCAGCGTTCGTGTCCATTCACTGCAACTCCGCTGGTAGCGATAGCGCCCGTGGCACGGAGGCGTACTACTACAGGACGAGCGACCCAGGCAGGAAGCTCGCAGCGGCCATACACGTGCCCCTTGTCCGCGCAACCGGGCTTGTGGACCGAGGGGTCAAGGACGCTGGGTTCTATGTCCTGCGCCACACGAAAATGCCGGCCGCCCTTATCGAGTTGGCCTTCATATCCAACGAAGATGAGGAGAGGCTGCTTAGAGACGAGGGGTTTCAGACGAAAGCCGCGCGGGCGATCACGGACGGCATTGCCGGGTGGCTGCGAGACCAGCATATCCTCGCGAGTTGGCTCGCGCGCACTATGTAACAACGAGGTTAACCACGTCCCCATCGAAGCTCGCACGCGCCGCTAGCGACTTCGGCCTGGCGACGAGGCGCCTAGAACATGAGCGCCCACTCCAGGTTGAGCGTGCGGTTCTGGCCCTGTTCGAGCCGAGTGTCCTCTCGGGTCCACCAGGAATTCTTGAAGACCAAGTTGACAGAGGACGATTTCGCTATGGTCAAGCGGAGCGTGGTCTCAATCCCGCGCTCTGTCTTGCGCTGGGCGGGGACAGCCGGCGGTTGCTCGAAGCTGTCGCTCCCCGTCCGGAAGAGGGTGAACGTGCCCTGAGCGACCTTCGGGATAATCTGCCCGCTTACCGTCGCCTTTGCCGTGACCGAGTCCGTGCGCGTGCCCTCGTCGAGCGCCTCCTTTCTGGACACGTCAAGCCCGCCGCTCAGGGTCCACGATCCCACCGGGGCCGAACACAACACCGATAGCCCCTCGGCGCGCGAAGCCTCGCCCGATACCCGGTCCTCGGACAATGCGACCGAACAGGTCCCCTGCACCGACATGGAAGGCCCGGAGGCTTTCCCGAGGCCTGTGCGGCCCGAGACGCCCAAAGACACGGTGCCGGAGACCGAATCCACGGTGCGGCGCGGCCCGTCGTCGCTCTGCTTCAACTCGCCTTGGCAGGACGCGCGCACGCTCCATCCCGTCGCGATCGGATAGTAGTAGGTCGCAGCGAGGTTGGTGCGGTTCAGCGTGTAGGCCGCGCTGCCGTCGAGGTTGTCCTTCGTGAGCGCCGCGTTTACGTTGAGGACACCGTTCGCCGGCACCTTGCCCATGGCGCGCAGACCCAGGCGCAACACCCCGCCCCTTTCCGGCGAGAGCGACGCCGGCGTGCCCGGAAGGGGATAGCCGGCCTGGACCATCGCAAGATCGAAACCCATGGACGCGGCCCCGAGTGGCACGTCGAGGTGAGCGGCGATGCCGCTGCCGGCGCTCCCTGCCGCTTCACTGGCGCCCTTCGACGCCCCGTGGATCACCTCGAACCGGAGGCTGGTTTTCCCGCCCACACGCACCTGCCCGCTTGCTCCGAGCATATGGTAGCCGTCGGCCCCTCCCAGGGAGACATAGGTCCCGCCGAGCACAAGGCCGCCTTTCCCTTTCCATCGGTCGGTTATGCCCGCCACGTCGTAGACCGAAAGGCCTAGCCCGCTGGAACTAGCGATCTGTCCGTAGAATGCCAAGACGTCGTGCTCACCGGCAGCACTGCGCACCACGGTCTCCGCTGTGACCCCGCGCACCTCTCTGCTCACCTGGAATAGCTCGGACACCAAGGGAACGGAAGTGTAACCCGCTGTTATGGTTGAGACGCCGTGACGGATCGCGAGCGAGTACCTGTCCAGATAGGCATTGTACCCACCGTAGCTGAGGAATGGGGTCCCCCCTGGGTAATCTGTGCCCCTGGCCTCGAGCCTCATGCGCAGCTCTGAGCCTGCCACGTTCGCCTGAACGGTGAGGTCCAGGGCGTCCGTGGCTTTTCGGATGGGGTACCATTCCATCTTCAAGCTGTTTCGTCCGCCAACCTCGATGCCTTCGAAGAGCGGCTCGACCTCGAAGGTCCACCGCACCTCAGCAAGATTCCCAGCCCGGTCGCGCACGCCGAAGTACACCTCATGGCTTCCCCGCGCGAGCCCGACAGGAGGCACGTAGGTGACCCTGCCGGAAGCCCTCGGAGTCTCTGCTGGCCACGGGGATACGACAGCCTGGGACGTGACGTCTGCTTTATCTAGGATCAACTGAAGGCTGGTCTCGTCTATGCCCGAGCCGGTGTCCTCAAAATCCACCTCGATGAGGGGCCTGCTCGTAGTTGTCGTCGCGCCCTGCGCAGGCGACACGATCGTCACGACCGGCGGGAACGCATCAGAGCCCACGTCAACCTCCACCGCCGGGAGCTGCGGCGGCTCCGTAGCCTGCTGCGCCCCCCGCTGTCCCTGCGCCCCCTGCGCCTCGCCAGGCGCCGCCGGGAGGGCGATGAGCACAAGGACAATGCCCAGGATAAGGCATATGGTAGCGGTGGTGCCGCGTGTGCGAAAGCCGCATGGCACGATCCTCACCCGGAACGCCTCCCGTTCACTTGTGCCGCGGTCGCGAGCGAGGCTCACCGCGGCTTACATCACCATCACCCGCGGGCGAAGGAAGCTCCCGCCCGTGACAAGCCAGCCTCACCATCTCATACGCTGGAGAGCCCGGACCAGGAGCACCGTCAGGACGATCGTCATCAGCACGCCAATGAGGTTGCACGCCCATGTCAAGATACGTCCACGATTCGTGAGCAACTGCGTGTACCACCACCGTCGCATCGTCATCGAGGACCTCACCCCCGATCACCCCATGGTGGTCTAGGTTCCCTCGGCACGATGTGGATAACATCGTCGTCACACCGGACACACCCACCACGCCCAACCGAGCCTTGTCGGGCATTCCCTTGCACCCGACCGCAGCCGGCCCCTTACCAGAGACTCGCAGCATCGTTGAACTTAGCTGGGGGCAGGCATTCGAGCCTGCCCCCTTCATCGGGGTTGTAGTCCTCTCGCCGCTGCTCATCGCGGCTCTGACACGCACGCAGGCTGTCTCAACGCCTCAGATTCGGGGCTCCGTAGCCAAAGCCAAAGCATGGACGTCGGGCCGTCGATGTCGCGCGCGGAGTTCCGGCCGCCATGCTAACCGGCTCAAACGCGATGGTCATGGCGGTTGCCTTCCATTCGCCGCTGATCTTCGCGAAGTGCCACGTGATGGTGCCGTTGTCCGTTTTCAGCCGGTCGATGCCGAGCTTGGTTGAGCTCTCGTACACCTCGTGAGTCTGGGTCACGATGGCCCCCGTCGCCGTGATGTTCGAGAACGTCTGTGTGCCGAGCACGAGGTCGAGCGCGTAGCCCCAGCCGCCTTCGTCCGCTGGCTTCCGCCACGCTAGTTGATTTTCCTCATCCTCAGCCAGCTCGCTCTCGAGCGTGGCGAAGTCCTTCGTGTACGAATACCCGCCTTCCTGGAGCGTCAGCTTGAAGCCCTCGCCAGGTAAGCACGCCAGCATGCCGTCGACATCGTAGGCTTCCACGGCTTCCTCGAAACCGTCGATGACCGTCCCGATCGCAGCCTTGATCGCCTCCTGATCGACAGGCGGGCGCGCCTCTCCTCCGCCTATGCAGCCCGAGACTGTGACGAGGGCAAGTGCCATGATCGCCAACAACAAGACCCGTCTTGTCATGTAGTCGTTCCCTCCTTAGCTCAGGGTCGCTCGTTTCCCCTCCTGCCATGTCCGGCACCGGGACGGGCGGTGGGGCCGGGCCGGACGCCCGGCCCCACCGCTTGCTCCCCCATCCCCGCCATCCCCTCGCGCAGAAGGTCGATCCCGAACTGCGCGGGGTTCAAGCCACCGGATGACCTAAGGTCTCTAGTCAGACTCCTCGGGGAATCTCAGCCTGCCGAAGCCGAAGCCTTCGCGGTACAGCTCCACCTTGAAGCAGGCATCCTCTCTCTTCTCGTTCCCCGCAACGTCCTTGGCTTTGATTGAGATCGAGTGCCACTTGTCGTCGGTGGCCTCGAAGGGGAGGTCCACCACGTAGTAGAGCGTGCCGCCCACTATCGCGGTAGGCGCAACCCATTCGCCATCGTCGATCTTCACCCACACGTTGGCCTGGTCCACGCCCGAACCAGCGTCGAGGAGCTCAGCAAGGACCGTTGAAGCGGTCGTGATGTTGAGTCTCGCACCCTTCTCGGGATTGATGAGCGTGATGACTGGCGCGACCGTGTCAACCAGGACCTCCGCCGGGCCGGCCCACTCGCTTGGGTTGCCGAGAGCGTCGAGCGCCCTGACCTTCAGGTTGTGCATGCCGTCTGCCAGCGCGGACGTTGTGTAGCTCGTCACGTTTCCTACGTTGACGGCCGCCGCGCCGTCAAGCGACACCTCGTACCTTGCGACATCGCCCGTCGAGGCGGTCCATGTCCAGGTCGGCGTGTTGTCGTTGGTCGGGCTCGGCACAGCCAGGTTCGCCGGGACGCCAGGCGCGGTCATGTCGATCACGACGGAGGCGGCTGCGCTCCACGGGCCGACATTGCCGAGTGCGTCGTATGCCCTGACCATGACGTAGTGAGTGCCGTCGGCCGTGAAGCTCGTCTCGTAGGTGTCCGCGTTTCCTACGTTCACAGGGTCCGTAGGCGGCGTCTCACCATCAGACGATTCGCCGAAGTCGTATCTCACTGCGTCAGCAGGTCTCGTCCACGTCCAGATCTGCGGCCCTTCGTTGGTCGGGCTCGGTGTCAGCCGAGTGACCACAGGCGCCACAGGACCGGCGGTGTCTATCACCACATACCCGGCCTCGGATAGCGCGCTCTCGTTCCCGAGGTCGTCAAGCGCGCTCACCTGCAGGTAGTGCTCGCCGTCCCCGAGAGCCAGCTCATCAGGCACCGTGTAGCTGGGCTCCGTTACGCTCGTCACGTACTCGTCGTCCAGATACACGTTGTAGCTCGCCGCTCCCTCAACACCAGCCCATGTCCAGGTCGGCGTCGTATCAGCGGTCGGGCTCGCCGTCTGCGGCATCCCAGGCACTCCAGGCGCCGTCGTGTCGACGGTCACCGTCGCAAGGGTGACCTCGGCACCCTCGTTCCCGACATCGTCAACGCCCTTCACCTTCAGCACGTGGTCGCCGTCGGGAAGGTTTGCACCCGGCGTGAAGGCGGTATCAGTCGTCCAGATCGGCGCTTCTCCGTCAAGGGTCACCCAGTAGCCTTGCACTCCTGTGCCGCTTCCGTCGTCGCCGCTCCAGGTCCATGTCGGCCTGGGGTTGTTGGTCGGCGAAGTCGGAGCGACACCGGCGGTCACGGTCGGACCCGTCGCGTCAATCACAACCTCACCTGGGGACGACCAGCTGTCATCGTCATTCCCGAGGGCGTCTATGGCTTTGACGCGCAGGTAGTACTTGCCGTCAGTCAGCGCTCCATCGTCATACGTGAAGGTTGTGACGTTGCCGATAGGATGTGCGGTGATGAGCGTGCCGCTCTCGTTGGTGAGCGAAACATAGTAAGACCCCACGCCCACACCGTCGTCCTCCGCGGCAGTCCACGTCCAGGTCGGAGTTGTGTCATTGGTGGGACTCGTTGTGCTCGGAGTCCCCGGAGTAGTCGGGCCGCTCGTATCCTGCGTCGAGGATACGACGCCGGACCAGGCGCTCGCGTTGCCCACGTTATCGACGGCACGCACTTGGTAGTAGTATGTCTGGCCATCGGAAAGACCCGTGTAGGTCTTGGACGTGCTTGCCTCTAGCACAGGAACTGCGATCGCAAGCTCACCCTGGCTCGTTGCTATCCTGATCTCATAGCCAGCAAGACCCGTCTCGGCATCCGTTGACGCGCTCCATGACACGGTGTTGCTCGTCCCCACGGTAAACTCCGGTTCAGGAGCCATCACTGGGACTGTGGGCGGGTTCACATCCACTGCAACTGTCCCAATGCCGGACCATGCGGAGTAGTTGCCAGCGACATCCATGGCCTGCACACGGATCTCATAGGTGCCACCCTGGAGCTGCAGCCCCTGCTCCCACGTCTGGTCACCAGGCTCAGGGGGGTCTGGAACATCCAGGACAGTATCGAGGACGTCCCAATCCAGGGAACCGGTTCTCCTGATCTGGATGTGGTAGAGATCCACGCCGGAGATGGCGTCTGTCGAGCCGCCCCATGTCCACGTGGGCGTGGAATCGTTGGTGGGACTCGTGGTGGTCGGCGTGCCGGGAGTCGTTGGCGGATCCGGGTCGTAGATGATCGACGAATCGGTCCAGAGCGATTCGTTGCCTGCGTTGTCGTACGCCTTGACCCGAGCGAGGTACGCCTCTCCTGCGACGACACCCCAGCTTGCTATCGACTCGTTGGTCGTCCACTGCTCAACTGCTGTCCCTCCGGCGGGAATGCCCGTCTCTTCAAAGAGCATGCCCGCCCAGGTATCCGGATCGGGGCCATCATCTGGATCCGGCTTCGGGCCCGTCCCGAACTGGAAGGTGTAGTCCCTTATGCCTGAACTGGGCTCCTGGTCGACGCTTGCATCCCAGGTGAACGTCGGCCAGAGCGTATTGATGTACCAGTTGCCGTCGTCCCCGAGATTCCCGGCAACAGGCACGCCTGGAGTGCCCGGCGCGACTGTGTCGACGAAAATCTCCACATCATCCGACGCTGGAGTGCCGGCTCCGTTGGTCGCCGTTGCCCTCAGGATGATCGACCCGTTCGGCAGGGTGACCGCGCCCCAGTCGGCAGCGTACGGCGATGCGTTGTCCGTGGTGATGGTGGTCCAGGTCGCGCCGCCGTCCGACGAATACTCGAACAGCACCGACTCTATGCCGCTGTAGTCCTCATTGGCATTGGCCGTGAACGTGGGGGTATTGTCATTTGTGACGTCACCATTTGCCGGCGCCGTTATCAAGATCGTTGGAGGCGTGGTGTCGACAGCGATATCCACCACCGCAGAGGTTGCCGACAGCTCTGCTCCGTTCGTCGCAACCGCGCGCAGCTTGTGCGGTGCATGGTCCGTCAGGCTGACCCCGCCCCACACGGCGGCGAACCCGTCAGCGCCGTTGGTGTCCGTGCCTATGTCATTCCAGTTCGACCCACCGTCGGAGGAATACTGGAACGTCACTGACGTGATGCCGCTAACCGTATCCAAGGCCTCCGCCGTGAACGTCGGCTGCCCTGTGGGCACGTACGTGTCGTCCGCGGGCGCCGTCACGGCAACGTCTGGCTCACTCGTGTCCACTGTGATCGTCACCTGGTCCGACTCCGTGAGCCCGGCTCCGTTCGTCGCCGTCGCCCTTAGGATGATCGACCCGTCCGGCAGGGTGACCGCGCCCCAGTCGGCAGCGTACGGCGATACGTCGTCCGTGCTGATGTCGACCCAGGTCGCGCCGCCGTCCGACGAATACTCGAACTCCACAGATGCGACGCCGCTACCGCCGTCCGTCGCATTAGCGGTAAAGTCCGGGGTCGTGTCGGCCGTCTTCGCACCGTCAGTAGGCGCTGTCACGTCAATGTCTGGCTCACTCGTGTCCACCGTGATCGTC
>Ga0134104_1001185_pt1 | contig 24207 bp, 21 predicted proteins | sample 15_3_2metaG_FD_94455 | JGI IMG/M metagenome (GOLD analysis project Ga0134104, IMG submission 94455) | Switchgrass degrading microbial communities from high solid loading bioreactors in New Hampshire, USA - 15_59_3.3_214_A2 metaG | ecosystem: Engineered > Bioreactor > Semi-continuous > Anaerobic...
CAATTGTCTTTCTAAATTCTTCTGTATAATACTTTTGCCCTTTTGCCATTGTAGACACTTCCTTCCCTTTTTATATTTTAAGGTGTTCGGCTTTTTGTGTCTACACTAATATACTAACACCATTTTGCGTCATCAAAATCTCTTTTGCAATGTTTTTATAGTACCTATAAGGAATTGAAACGTGATTGCAAATCTAGTATTTCTAGGTAGCGCGGCACGTTTTTATAGTACCTATAAGGAATTGAAACATGAAGAGTTTGTTAAATTCACGTTGAACTTCTGGAGTGTTTTTATAGTACCTATAAGGAATTGAAACAAACTTAAATAGTGGTTCATTATTAATCGCATTATTGTTTTTATAGTACCTATAAGGAATTGAAACTTGAAATCAGAAGCGATTTCTTTCAAGATAGCTTTTGTTGCGTTTTTATAGTACCTATAAGGAATTGAAACAAAACCTCTCTCTCGTTTTTTGTGATTGCTATAACATCGTTTTTATAGTACCTATAAGGAATTGAAACCCTTCCATTTCAGTTCCCTTGTAGCTATCCATAACTGTTTTTATAGTACCTATAAGGAATTGAAACCAGGGTGTTCTATTTCCTCCCCTTCAACTCTAAATTTTAGTTTTTATAGTACCTATAAGGAATTGAAACTTGGAGTGATAATAATGCTTAAGAGTTGTAAATACTGCATGTTTTTATAGTACCTATAAGGAATTGAAACATACTGCTCTGTAAGCTTTTTCTCCTTCTTCAATGGTTTTTATAGTACCTATAAGGAATTGAAACTAAGATGGAAATTTGGAAAAGAGACGAGAAAACAGGAAGTTTTTATAGTACCTATAAGGAATTGAAACAAGATAATGTAATCTTCAGTTTGCTTTAAGATTTCATGTTTTTATAGTACCTATAAGGAATCGAAGTTTTATGATTAAGAAGTGGTTAAGGGATTTCAGGTTTCTAGATCAAGTTTGATGTATATATAAAAAGGTAACCAAAAAAACTCAATAAAGAGATGTCTATGATACACAAAAGAGGATTTACTGCAGAATTTAAGCAAGAAATTGATGAACTTACTATTAAGAAAATAAAAAACTGAAAGTGCAAAGGATATATATCCACGGAAATTCTATTAGCAAATAGTATCAAAAGTAAAAGGAGAATGTTATGTAGATTGCAGTTAGCAGAAAATCAGTAAATTAGCAGAAAAGGCTAAGAAGCTAGGCTAAAAGATGCTACAGTGAATGGATAAACAGTGAACCTCATAACACCAGCCCAAGTAATTAATGGCAATACAAATGATCACCGTAAAATTCATCGCCCAAAGTACTGGAGCAGATGTAAAATGGGGCAGTAGAAGCAGAATGGTAGTGATTACGACCAAATTAATCTAGAGGTGATATTAAAAGAATATGACAAGTTGTCTCCTCATGTATGGAAACTATGAGGGTGATAACTTTTTATTGCACAGGGGAAATATAATTGGTAAAATAATTCTGAAAAAGACAATCGAATAAGATAGAAAAATATAATAAAATAATAGGAAAGAAGATATACATATGCGGATTATAGTTACCTTTAGAGGAAAACAGCCAATAGACTTACCATTAGCATATAGTCAAACAGTCCAGGGATTTATATACAATAGTATCAGTGATGAAGCGCTTAAAGATTTTATGCATAATAAAGGATTTTATAATAATAAAAGAGTGTTTAAATTTTTTTCTTTCTCCAGACTTGAGGGGGATTATATATTAAATAAGCAAAGAAAAAGAATTACTTTTATATCTGATGTTACGCTTAAGATCACATCATTATTTTCACCATTTATAGAAGACTTGGCCTCAACATTGATGAAAAAAGATAAAATCATTTTAGGTAAAAATGAAATTGCTATTTTATCCATTTCCATGGAAGAACCTAAAGTGAAAGAGCAAATGATTGTTCGAACCATTTCGCCTATTGTATTGTATAGCACTTTACAAAATGAATATAAAAAATATACATATTATTATCATCCGGGAGAAAAGGAATTTCCCAAGCTGATACGAGACAATTTGCTAAGAAAGTATAATACCTTTCACTCGGGATCTCACGATCTGGAGTTTGAAATTAAACCTTTGGAATATGAGAAAAATAGACCTGTCATTACTACGTATAAGAATACCATTATTAAAGGATGGAACGGAAAGTTTGAGATTGAGGGAGACAAGAAATTAGTGAATATTGCATATAATTACGGTTTGGGTAGTAAAAATTCTCAAGGATTCGGAATGATTGAAGAAGAAGAGCATTTCATTTGTCGTCGACCTTTAATAGTGTAAAAATCCCAGTACATCGACGACAAAAGAAAAAGCAGGAAAAATTTGAAAATGCAATAATCTATTAAAAATTAGGTTAACATAAGGCAAATAAAATTTTTTTGGAAAAATAAAGAAGTATTGATTTTATGCTGTTTTTGTAGGGTTTTTATAGTACCTATAAGGAATTGAAACATTAAAGACACCGTCAACACAGTGTTTGATGAAGCCGTTTTTATAGTACCTATAAGGAATTGAAACAAAATCCAGTCATATTTATTGCAACTAAATATACTTGTTTTTATAGTACCTATAAGGAATTGAAACTGTTTCAAGCACATATAGAGATATGCATTTATATCATCCGTTTTTATAGTACCTATAAGGAATTGAAACTCATATAATTCATCAGGAACAAACATTTCTACCGCAAGTTTTTATAGTACCTATAAGGAATTGAAACAGCCATCCTAATTCTATTTGTGCCCCGAATTTGATGTTGTTTTTATAGTACCTATAAGGAATTGAAACGAGCAATTTAGCTCTAATTAGTATCTTCGATTTACTCTAGTTTTTATAGTACCTATAAGGAATTGAAACTATTTTATCATATATAATTAATACTGTTAATATAAGTTTTTATAGTACCTATAAGGAATTGAAACATGTTCTGGAAGCAAGCAAGTGGAACGTGCTATGCGGTTTTTATAGTACCTATAAGGAATTGAAACTAACGCTTATGACTGGTAAGGATGATGCGAAGTATTTTGGTTTTTATAGTACCTATAAGGAATTTGAGCATGAAATGAGAGATGTATAGATACTTTGTGTAAAAAGAAATCAAATTTTGAATGATTGAGATATGATAACGCATCTTGAAAAAGATCTTGCTATTTTGCAAGATCTTTTTTTGTATCAATAATCTAATATGTAAAATAATATGAAAAATTCAAATAATATGTTGAATTTGCTCGGTCATTGCAATATAATCATATTATGGGATAAATTTCTAAATAATCACAAAGAAAGGAGGTTGCTTGATGCTAGAAGCGATAAAGGATATTGGAAGTTTAAAAATTAAACAGGGAGACAAAGATATTTTAGAAATATTATTACAAGATCCAAATGCAAACGGTAGTTATAATAAAGTTGCTGCAATTATATTGGAAGAATCCCAAGGCATTTTCAACTTTGTAGATGTTGAATTAGAAGATTATAATTCAGATAAGATTTTTTCATATTTATTTAGAAGAGGAAATTCAAGAGAATCAAATTATTCATTAACTGCAATATTAACAGAGCCGTCCAAAACTATGAGAACAAAGTTTTTAGGCTGGTTTTCAGCTTTATGGAAAATAAAGAACCTTCCTTTAAAAGATGAAGAAATTATATATTTAAAACAGATTCAAAAGACATTAGAAAATGAAGAAAGTACTATTATATCACGAATTTCCAATATAAAATCTCAAATGGGAAAAGAAGGATTCATCATAACGTTAAAAATCAGAACTGAAGAAAAAGATTGTTATATTGGAGAAATTAGTTTGTTTAGATTTCTTCTAAAATATCTTGTTGATAAAAAAGATGCAAAAGTATTTTCTACAGATAAAATGTGTTCTTTATGTGGAGAAATCAAAGACACAGTTATTGGCAATTTAGGTACATATAAATTTTATACTTTAGATAAGCCAGGTTTTATTACTGGAGGATTCAATGAGAAAAATGCTTGGAAAAACTTCCCTGTATGTTTGGAATGCAAATTAGAGATAGAAGAAGGAAGAAAATATGTTCAAAGCAATCTTTTATTTAGTTTTTGTGGATTAAGTTATTTTTTAATTCCGAAGTTTTTATGGGGAAAAGAAGATACCCTTAATGAAGTGCTAGATATTCTTGTAAATACTACTAAAAGGATTTCTTTAAAAGAAAAGATTGTAAATAGCAGTATAGATGATGAAGAAGAAATTCTAGATGTTTTAAAAGAGGTTAATGATAATGTAGCTTTATATTTTCTATTTATTGATAATAGAAATAAACTTAGTGCGGCTGAAAAAATCCAGTTACTTATAGAAGATGTTTTTCCATCACATCTAAGAACTATATTTAATGCAAAAAGGTGGGTAGATGAGAAGTTTGAAACTCCTTTTCATTTTAGTACAATACGAAAATTTTTTAAAAGGTCAGATCCCAAAAGTAAAAATGATGATTTAGATAAGTATTTTTTAGAAATCATTAATAAAATCTTCAAATTCAAAAGGATTGAAATTGAATTTTTAGAAAAATTTTTAATGAAAGGCATTAGAATTGCCTGGATTAAGGATTTATATTTTCATTCATCGGTACAAGATGCCATGAAAGTACTTTTGTTTATGGAACATCTTGATCTTATTGACATGGAGGTGAAAGAAATGGAACTCAACAAATTTGATGTTATTTTTGAAAGATATGGGAATCAATTTCGTACTCCCTTGAAAAGAGGACTGCTTTTATTGGGTACTCTGACAGAACTTCTTCTTAGGAAACAGTATAGTGAGCGTTCTGCAAAACCGTTTATGAAACAGTTAAAGAATTTAAAAATGACGGAGAAAGATTTTAAAGGATTATTACCAAAAGTTCAAAATAAGCTGGAAGAATACGACAGTTATGATACAGGAAAAAGGAGGATTGCAAAAGCAGCGGCAGATTACTTGTTGCAATCAGAGGATATATGGAATTTATCACTGGATGAGATGAATTTTTATTTTTGTGCAGGGATGAATTTAGCAGATGAAATTTGCAGTATTGTATATGATAAAGAAGAAAAACCAAATGGAACGGGGGAATAAAAATGGCCGTTATAAAAAATAGATCAGAATTACTTTTTTTATATGATGTAACGGATGCAAATCCAAATGGGGATCCTTTAGACGAGAATAAACCTAGAATAGATGAAGAAACAGGTATTAATATTGTAACCGATGTAAGATTTAAACGAAATATAAGAGATTATCTTCATGATTATAAAAACGAAGAAATTTTTATAGTTGGTATAAGAGATGAAAAAGGAAACCGTGAAACAAAGGAAAATAGATTATCTGTCTATAAAGATAATCAAGAATTAATTAGTCGGTGTATTGATGTAAGACTTTTTGGTGCAACTACGGCTGTAAAAGGAAAAACTATGACACTTACAGGGCCGGTACAGTTTAAATTCGGAAGATCCTTACATAAAGTTGATATGATGTATATTAAAGGAACAACGGTTATGCCTTCTAAGCAAGATAAAACGCAGGGGACATTTACAGAAAAATATGTCCTTCCATATTCTTTAATTGGATTTTACGGAATTATAAATGAAAATATAGCAGCAAGCCAGGGAATAGATTTAACTGAAGAAGATATCGAACTTCTTCTAGAAGGCATGTGGAATGGAACTAAAAATATTATGTCTAATTCCAAAATGGGACATGTACCAAGATTATTGCTTCAAGTTATTTATAAAGAGAAGAATTATCAAATAGGGGAACTGGATAAGAGAATTCGTTGGGTAAGCGAGAAACAGGATCAAGCTGTTCGGGATATTGCTGATGGGGAAATAAATATTACCGATTTAGTAAATAGTTTAAAAAAACATCAGGATAAGATACAGTGCATTCGATATAAAGTGGATGATCGAGTAAAATTAGTGGTTGGTGAAGATACTTGCTCCATTGAAAGTGCGCTAGAGGACTTGCCTTTAGAAGAACTTGCATTCTAAGAGGGGATAATTATGAAGGTACTGATTTTTGATATCTATGGAGACTATGGCCATTTTAAAAAATATTATACTACCTCGTCTCCGCTTACCCTTTCTTTTCCACCTCCGCCAACCATCAAAGGTATGCTCGGTGCAATTTGTGGAAAAGGAAAAGATGAGTATTTAGAAGTTTTTTCTTCTGAACAATGCAAAGTTGGAATTCGGATTTTAAAGCCGATTAAGAAAGTAAGAATGGGATTAAATCATATTAATACCAAAGACGGATTCTGGATTCCTGTTAATAAGAAAAATCATCAGGCGCATACTCAAATTTGTACTGAATTTTTAAAAGATCCTGTTTATCGCATTTATTTTTCCCATCAAGATGATGAATTATTTGAGAAACTCACAGAAATGATTAAAGAACATAAGACGGTGTTTACTTTATCTTTGGGACTTAGTGAGCTTTTAGCCGATTTTAAATATGTGGGTCAACGGGACTTTACTAAGATAGAAAACGAAGAAAGTGAAATACATAGTATAGTTCCTATAGAATGTATTAAAGATCAAGGATTAATTTTTGCTGATGCAAGAAAATACTTCAAAGAAAAAATCCCAGTAGATATGATAAAAGGACGGATCGTAAGCAAGTATCAGGATATACTTTTTGAATCTGAAGGTAAATCAATCCATGCGGATATGAAATATTTTTGGGAGGGTCAAAATGGAGAAAGAGTTGTCTTCTTCTAATTTATATTCACATCCCGGAAAAGCTTTAGAGGAGCATCTTATCAGAACAACAGAAATAATCTTAGAACAGATGGAAGATGTGAAAATCAAAAATATTGGCAAATGGGATTATGAAGTGTTAAGAAAATTAAGCATCACAAGTTCTTTACTCCATGATTTTGGAAAGTCAACTGAATTTTTTCAGGAATATTTAACTGCCGCAGAATCTAAACAGAAGCAATTAAAATCAAAACCCCAAACCCATCATAGTTTATTGTCTGCAGCAGTTAATTTTCTTTTTATTAAAGCAGAAATTGAACAAGATACTACTCTCAGCGATGAGGATAAAAATTTCTTAAGTTTTATTGCGTTTTTGATTGTTAGAAGGCATCATGGGGATTTAGGCAATATCGTTCAAGAAGCAGTTATAGGAGAAGACGAGATAAAAGTATTAGTTGAGCAAGCAGCATTCATAGATAGCCATAAGTTAGAAAAATTGCAAGCAAATCTTCAAAAAGTTAATCCGAGAATTCAAATCACTAAAGAAAAAATAATTAATGAAGTCAAAAATATTACCGGCAGTCTTAGAAAAATTAAAAAACAGCTTAGAAAACTTGGAGATCAAAAAAGAGTAGAAAACTATATTGCAGTAAATTATCTGTTTTCTCTTTTAATTGATGCAGATAAGACCGAAGCTGCTGTTGGGAAATATATTAACAGACCGGCATTACAGTGGAATGAGAAATTGGTAGATTACTATAAATCTTTATTGCCTATCAAACCAAGTAAGTTAAATGATACAAGGCAAGAAGCCTATGATGAAATCATGGAAAAATCTATTCATTTATCTCAAAGAATATATTCTATCAATTTACCAACAGGCCTTGGGAAGACATTTTGTTCTGTTGCTTTTGCACTAAAATTAAGAGAAAAGATTCAAAACGAGTGTAATATTACTCCAAGAATCATATACTGCTTGCCATTTTTAAGCGTTATTGACCAAAATGCCAGCATTATAGAAGACATATTAAAGAAGAATGGAGTAGATGCCAGTCAGGATATTCTTTTAAAGCATCATCATCTGTCCGAATGTTATTTTCGCTCTGGAGAAAGTGAGTTTGAGTCCAATGAAGCCAGAATACTTATTGAAGGCTGGAACTCAGAAATTATCGTTACTACATTTGTCCAGTTTTTTCATACGCTTATTTCTAATTCAAATAAGATGATCAGGAAATTTCATAGATTATCCAATAGTATTATTTTATTAGATGAAATTCAATCTGTTCCTTTTAAATATTGGCTACTTATAAAAGAGTTGCTTAATGTATTGGCACATCAGTTAAATTCCTATATTGTTTTTATTACCGCTACTCAGCCTATGATTTTCCCACCTCATGAAGTTGCTTCTTTAGTGAATAGGGAAAAGTATTTTGAGCTGATGAATCGAATAGTTATAAAACCTATGATTGAAAAAGAAATCACACTTCAAGAGCTCATATCACAATTTACCCCTGAGAAAAATAAAAGCTATTTATTTATATTCAATACGATCCCATGTGCTAAAAATTTTTTTGAACTCTTAAGCCAAAGAGAAGATGTAAAGGAAGAAATAGTATTTTTATCTACTCATGTAACACCTTGCGAAAGATTACAGCGAATTAAGAAAATGAAAGAAGGAAAAGTAAGATTTGCTGTAACGACACAATTAGTTGAAGCAGGAGTAGATATAGATTTTGATGTGGTATACAGGGACCTGGCACCTATGGATTGCATTAACCAATCGGCAGGACGTTGCAACAGAAATGCCAATACAACTGGAGAAGTTATAATCGTTTCCTTAAAAAAAGAAAATCAAAACAGAACTTTTGCCTCTATGGTCTATGACTATATGCTGTTAGATATTACAAAGAAGATTCTAGGTGGTAAAAATGTCATAGAGGAGAAAGAACTCTTAAATATTATTGAAGAATACTATAGCGAGGTAAATAGGAAACTATCAGAGGATCGAGCAAGAGAATTATTAGAAGCAATTTATAAGATGCGTTATGAAAGTACAGATGATAAGACAGGAATTTCAGATTTTAAACTGATTGAAAATGACTATTCTAAAATAGATGTTTTTATCGAAATAGATGATTATGCAGAAAGCCTTTGGAGCAGGTTTTGCGACATCCAAAAAATACAAGATAAAATAGAAAGGAAAAATGAGTTTGATAAAATTAAAGGAGAGTTTTATAAATATGTAATTTCTATACCTGCATATATAGATAACAAACCACAGAACATCAATGGAATAGGTTATGTAAACAGATACAGTTTAAAAGATTACTATGACCATACTACAGGATTTAAATGTGAGGCAGAGACATTAATTTGGTAATTAGGAGATGGCGATATGCAGGAGCAAATTTATGTTAATGGAACACTAATATGGTATTACTATATTTGCAAAAGAGAAGTATGGCTTATGGGACATAATATTATTCCTGATCAGGAAAATGAAAACATAGAGCTTGGACGTTTTATTCACGAAAACACTTACAAAAGGAGCAAAAAAGAAATAGTATTTGGCTCTGTTAAATTTGATATTTTGGAAGAAAAAGATGGACAACTTGTAATCGGAGAAATCAAAAAAAGTTCTAAATACAAAAAGAGTGCAGTCATGCAGCTTGCTTATTATCTCATGGAATTAGAAAAAGCAAACATTAACGCAGTTGGAGAAATCAGATATCCAAAAGAAAAGAAAAAAGAATTAATAGAACTGACGCCAAAGCTAAAAAAAGAATTATTTGATGTCAGCGAAGAAATAAGAAGGATCATTGAGTCAGAGTATCCACCAAAAGTACAAAAGTGTCCATATTGCAAAAACTGTGGATATCAGCAATTTTGTTGGGCGTAGGGGGAGATTTTGTGAAACGAAATGTGTATATTTTTCACGATGGAGATTTTCAAAGAAGCGATAATACAGTATATTTTGATACGGGTAAAGGGGGAAAATACCTTCCAATTGAAAATTTAAACGAGATTTTCATCTTTTCAGAAGTCAAAATTACAAAGAAATTATTAGAATTATTCGCCCAGAAAGAAATCACTGTACATTTCTTTAACTACTTTGGATACTATGTAGGTTCATTTTATCCAAGAGAGCATTTAAATTCTGGATATATGATTTTAAAACAGGCAGAGTATTACTTAGATGAAAAAAAGAGAAATCACTTAGCATATTTATTTGTCAAGGGAGCGGCTAAAAACATTCGTAAAGTGCTTTTGTACTATAAAAGCAGGGGAAAAGAAGTTGCTGATATACTGAATCATATAGAAACATTAATGGAGAAGTTAAGTCCTGATCAAAGCATAGAGCAATTGATGGCATTGGAAGGGAATATCAGAGAATCTTATTATTCAGCTTTTGATAGCATATTAGAAAATAAGGATTTTTTATTTGAAAAAAGAAGCAAGCGACCGCCTAAAAATCGTTTGAATGCACTGATTAGTTTTGGAAACTCCATCATGTATACCATAGTATTGAGTGAAATATACAAAACACATTTGGATCCACGAATAGGGTATCTACATTCCACAAACTTTAGAAGGTTTTCATTAAATCTGGACGTAGCAGAAATTTTTAAACCGATCATAGTTGATAGAGTGATTTTGTCTTTGATTGGAAAAGGGATTCTGACAAAAAAAGATTTTGAAAAAGATATGGGTGGAATTCTATTAAAAGATGAAGGAAAGCAAAAATTTATTATCACTCTGGAAGATAAGTTAAAAGCTACCATTAATCATAGAGATCTTAACAGACCGGTATCTTATCGCAGACTTATCAGAATGGAACTGTATAAACTTGAAAAACATCTTATCGGAGAAAATGAATATGAAGCTTTTGAAGCACAATGGTAGGTGAGGAGTATGTTTGTAATTGTTGTTTATGATATCAAAGAAAAGAGAGTTGCAAAGGTTTTAAAGCTTTGCAGAGAATACCTTACCTGGGTTCAGAATTCTGTGTTAGAAGGAGAACTTACCGAATCAAAATTGTTACAGTTGCAAACAAGACTAAAAAAGGTTATAAATGAAGAGGAAGATTCTTTGCTATTTTATACTTTCCGTACACAGAAATATTATAAACGAGAAGTGATTGGAATAGAGAAAGGTGGAGAAACACTATTCCTTTGATAATTTGTCGTCGACCTCCAATATAGCAAAATTACCAGGGGATCGACGACAATTCAAGAAGTAATAGATATAAGAAAGTTAAAGGATTTGTAAAAGTGAAAGTTAACATAAAATTAATAAGTAAAGTTTTCTATCAAATAAAGAAAGCTTTATCTTTAGCATATTTTTATGGGTTTTTATAATACCTATAAGGAATTGAAACTTTTACAAAAAATTTTTAAATTAGTATTGACAATATCAAGTTTTTATAATACCTATAAGGAATTGAAACATCCTTGTGATTTGAGCCATTCTATTGCATTTTTGATTGGTTTTTATAATACCTATAAGGAATTGAAACTTATGATTGATAAATTAAAGCTGCTTGCAGGAGATGAGTTTTTATAATACCTATAAGGAATTGAAACATATAAAAGGAGTGGTTATATGCACGAATATGACAAGGTTTTTATAATACCTATAAGGAATTGAAACTTTGAATTCGTCAGGCCTCTCTTCAATCTCAACTAAGGTTTTTATAATACCTATAAGGAATTGAAACGTTGTATAGTCTTGTAAAGTTGTTAAGCTAAACTTCGTTTTTATAATACCTATAAGGAATTGAAACGTTCTTCTAATGTCATTTCTCTATCTTTTAGAATATGTTTTTATAATACCTATAAGGAATTGAAACTTTTCTCCAACATCATTTATAGCAGTCCCATGACTAGTTTTTATAATACCTATAAGGAATTGAAACTGGAACACTAGAACTTGTGTTCCATAACCGACAAGAAGGTTTTTATAATACCTATAAGGAATTGAAACTTATCTCAATCATATGATGTTCTATCTCAACAATTAACTGTTTTTATAATACCTATAAGGAATTGAAACTTATTGTTATATAAGCTTTTTATCTTATTATAACAAGTTTTTATAATACCTATAAGGAATTGAAACCCTCGTGCAGATATTTCTTGTCTTGGTGCAGGATGGTTTTTATAATACCTATAAGGAATTGAAACTAAACTTTCTCTATCATATCTCCCATAAGATGTCCAGTTTTTATAATACCTATAAGGAATTGAATTGTAATATGTTTCAAAAAAATTTACTATATCAAAAATGTTTCATAATATTATGTTGGATTATTATTTTTGATTAAAATGATTTCAATATACTTTTAATATGTTGATACAGAATAGTATTATTTCTATAGTCATGTGGATCATGGTGTCCATGTGATTTTTTATGTCATAATTATTGAAATTTGTGATATATTGCAAAAAAAGATTGAATAATATAACTTATTGTTATAATATAAATATATAATAAATTTAGATATTGAAGATTTTGATTGAATATTTACATGTTTTAATAGTGGAATTGTAAGGAGGGGGAAGGATGGAGGATATGCATTGCCTATATCCTAAAAAGCTGGATAGTAACAGGTTAAATCAATATTATGGGGATATACGAGATCATATTAGTAAGGGCAATATTAGCATTTTAGATCAATATAAAAATGTTCCGTATGTTCTTATTGATAAGAATGGAGAATATGTTCAGACGAAAGCTTCTGTATATGATGCAGCAAGATTGTATGTTGCCCTGGAATATATAATTTCAAAGAATAAGAACGAAAAGTTTGAAAGACTTACAGCCTATCAGACTTTTTTTGATTCAAATCAGTCATCAGAATTATCTTCTTTTCTGAATAGATACCTAAAGGGAGAAAAGCCTGATGATTTTTGGGATATTGAAATAGATCTCGTGAAAGGATCGATCTATAAAATTAAAAAATATTTTCTTGAAAACGATAAAATCAAAGATATTCGCGGCGGTAGTGTGATTATTGATTATTTGAATATTCACGTGACTAATGAAATTGTACAAGATTATTTGATTGATGAATGTAAGATTTATAGTGGCGGAGGCAATGTATTTTTGATTGCACCCAAAGGAATAGGTGAAGAGATTTGCAGAATTTTAGAGCAGAGATATTCGGATATTGCTTTAACTGTACAAAATGCTTTTGAAACTTATTCTACCAATATAAATGATTTTTTGATTCATTTTAACCAGGTATCGCAGAAGCTGACTATAAAATTGGAAGAAAGAAAAAAAGCAAAAATATATCCAATTAATCCTGATAGTTCAGTTACAGAAATAAAAATAGATGATGAAATCATTCGTTTTCCAAAGCATATTTCGTCTCAATCTGGCGGAGTCTGTGAACTATGCCAGGTAAGAGACAGTAAATATATTTTGCAAGGTGTTGATCATCAAATATTAGCTTGTCCTTCTTGCATGAGAAAACATCAGACAGGAAGGGATAAATCAAGATTTTATACAGAGTATCAAAAAGTAACAGGAAAAAGAATATTAAAAGATATTAAGTCCATAGAAGATCTGGGGGATGACAATAAGAGTGTTGCCGTCATATACGGAGACGGAAACAATATGGGCAATGTAGTGAAGAATATCAAAACACCTTTTGAGATGTCTTACTTTAGCAGAAGAACAGATGAAATCACTAAATCTCGTGTATACCATGCCATAGAAAAAAATATGGGAAATGATGCAAGGTTTGAAATAATTGCTTTGGGGGGAGATGATATTTTTATCATTGTCCCAGCAAATTACTGTTTGGACATCGCTAAAGATATTGTTAAGTCTTTTGATGCAGCTTTCAAGCATGAGATTACAATGTCTGTAGGAATTTGCATTGCAAAGTTTTCAACTCCAATTAAGAATATGTTTGCCGTTGCGCAAAAGAGATTAAAAACGGCAAAACAGTACGTTAAGGAAAGAAACTTAAATCAAGGATCTATTGATTTAGAAGTTCTTCAGGGAGTAGGTTTAATCGACTGGAACAAAAAACGAAAAGGATTTTTTCCTTCCACCAGTGAGAAACTATCAAAATTTATAGAAGTGCTAAATGAAATGAAACGCAATAAAGATATTAACTCAGCTCAAATCTATAAATTCAGATATGCTGCGGAAAAGATGGAACCAGAAGAATTTAAACTGTTTTATTTATATCAGCAATCCCGTATAGGTAGGAAGTACTCCACATATATAGAAAAAATGTATAATATTGAACATTTTATGGGGTTAATTCAGGAAGACCGTACAGAATATTCACCCTGGGATGATATAGCAGTTTTATGGGATTATACAAGGGAGGATGCACATTGATCAAAAAAGTATATCAAGTTCGAGTAAATATGAAAACCCAGTTCCATATATCATCGGGCGTAATGGAAAGTGGTTTTATTAAAAATTACATAGTCAAAAAAAATCATACCGCATATATTCCTGCTTCAACGATCAAAGGGAAAGTAAGAAATAATTTCAAAATGTTATTAGGGACAAAAATGGAAGAACAGGAAGTAGAAAGAATAGTTTCATTAATATTTGGCGGAGAGGGATATCAGCCTGCAAAGATTTACTTTGAAGATTTAATGCCAGAGAAGCAGACAGATGTATCTATCCGATATGGTGTTGCCATTGACAGATATAAAAGAGTATTTAAAGATCAGGCATTATATAATTATGAAGTGGCGGAAACAGGTGAATATAGTGGCAAAGTGCTTATTTACTTTGATGATATATCAATTCAATATGAGGAAGATTTAAAGATGGCATTTTTGATGGTTAATGCCATTGGTAAAGGCAGAAGCAGAGGCCTGGGACATTGTAAAACTTCTATCGAGGAGGCAGTATCATGAGAATCAAGATGGAATTTAAATTGCCTCTATTGGTTGGAGGGAAAAAACTCACTTCAAACTATATTGAAAGCATTGATTATATTCCTGGAAATATTGTCAGAGCGGGATTTGCCAGATATATATTGAATGAATGTGCAGCCAATGATGGTAGTAGTGTAGAGATAGATGGAGTAAAACGTCATAACTGGGTATATTTTAGAGATTTAGAGGCCTGTAAAAAATGTAGATTTAGCAGTATATGTAAAAAATTTAGTGATATAAAATTTTCATTTTTTTATCCGGAAGGTTCAGAAGTAGTTCCTTTAACTGCAATGAAATGTAAAGAAGATGACAGCCATGGATATATAGATTCCCTAGTGGCTGAAGAGAGAAAATGTAAAAAATGTGGACAGAGAGTGGAATTTACGTCTGGTTTAAGAAAAGATGATAAACCCTATTCAGTGATTTGGAATTACTTTACCAGAACTGCTATTAATCCTTATACAGGTACTTCGAAAGACGGTTCTTTATATACCTTAGTTGCTATAGAAGGAACAGTCAGAGAAAACGACTCCATTAAAAGTTATTTTGTGGGTAACATTGAAGGAATGACAAAAGAGGAATTAAACCTATTTGACGATTTACGGATTGGAACCCGTTTATCGAGTGGATTTGGACAAGTTAAATTACATACTTTAGACGACGCTGATGAAGAGATAAATCAGTCGATTATTGATCAAATGAAGCTTTTTAATCGTGAATTTAAAAAGCAAAATTCTGATTCTGTTAATCAATCAAATGATAAGATAAATTATTTTGCGATTGTTTTTACTTCAGATGTGAAGTTACCTTATATAGAGTTAGAAGGCTATAAAACAACGAATGAATATAAAAAAATATGGCAGGATTTATTGAAAATTGACGGAAATTACTTAATCTACAAAATTTATGGAGAAACCAATATATATCGTGGGTATGATACTTCACGGGATCTGAAAGATAGCCGGGAAGAAGCAGTTTTGCATCTTCAAAAAGGTAGCGTTATTGTCCTTTCTACTATGCTTTCCTTTGAAGAAATATATAATGATTTTTTACAGAAAGCATTTGGACTGGAAACGGAAAATGGTTATGGAAGAGCAGAAATCTATAATGGGGGTATTGAATAATGGATAAAACAATTAAATGCAAGTTGTTGGGATTTGTAGATGAAATCAAGCAGAATAAATCTTTTTGGAAGGATAAAGAAAGTAAGGAATTAGGAAGTACCAACATTAGGAATATGGCGACAATAGCTCTTAATGCAGATTGTTATAAAGAACTGAAGTTATTTATGGAGTATAAAATAGCCAGAGGAAACGGATGGGATTTGATATATAAAGATGGGAAAAAATTTGGTGAAGTGATTTTGGAATATATGGATAAGATTAAGGAAATATCCCATACAGAAGAAGAAGCATTATTCAATATTAGCAAATTTTTTGGATATTTATATTGGTTTAGAAAAAGTATTGAAAAAGGAGGAAAATGATGCTATTACATAAATTTTCAAATAGGTACATAATCACAGGAACATTATATGCCAAGACACCTATTCATATTGGTTCAGGAAGAGAAAATTTTGACCCTGTATTAGCAGATAACAGTGTGATTCGTAATCATAATGGAGAGCCTTTTATACCCGGAAGTTCATTAAAAGGAGTTATTCGTTCTTATATTGAGAGAATTCTTAAGAGTAAAGTATATCCTGATTTTAAATCCTGTTTGATCGTCAACGAACCGTGTATTTTAGAGGAAAATATCAAAAAAATAAAACAAGAAAAATTAAAGCCAGAAGATGAAGCTGAGAAGATCTATAGTCAACTTTGCGATGTGTGTAAAATATTTGGTTGCAATCATTTTGCATCTAAGCTGCAAATCAGAGATGCCAATTTAAAACCAGAAGAGAGTGCATACATAGATATGAGAAATGGCGTTGCAATAGATAGGGATACAGGAACAGCAGCCTATGGGAAAAATTACGATTTTGAATGTGTGAGTGCAGGAACAAGATTTGATTTCTATATGTCAGCAGATAATATTGAAGAAAAATATGAAGGTGTTTTAAAACTGATTGTTAGTATGTTAAAAAACGGAGAAATTCGGGTAGGAGGTAAAACATCAGGGGGATTAGGAAGTATTGAATTGCAGGATTGCAAGGCATATAAAATTACATCAGATAATATAAGGACTTATTTAGAAAAAGGATTGAAAGCAATAGAAGAAGAAAAGGGGTGGTAGGATGTTCAAAAAACTTTATAATGAGGCAAAAATTACATATATATTAAAAACCTTAAGCCCACTCTATATAAAATCGGGTAAAAATGATAGTTTAAATCCAACAGGGGTAGATGATTCATTTTTAAGAGTATATAAAGATGGAGACCTGGTTCCTGTTTTGCCTGGAACCAGTATTAAAGGCGTTTTTCGCTCTCGAGCTGAAAAAATATTAAAGGGTTCTTGTGATCTTTTTAATTCAAAAAAAAATTGTGCTAGTAAGGTGAATAAGAAAAAAGATGATGGAACTGCCAGATATGATAAAAGCTGTCCTGCATGTAAATTATTTGGTTCCACTGTTTTAAAAAGCAGGGTTCTTTTTGGGGATGCATATCCAGAAGGAGAGTATAAAGTTGGTTCAAGACAAACTGTAGCTATTGACAGAATTACTGGTGCATCTAAAAAAAGTGCTTTATTTGATTTGGAATATGTGGAAGATGCTTTGTTTAAAGGAGAAATAGAGATACAGAATTTTTTTCGATGGCATATTAAAGTGTTAACACAATTATTTGAAGAAGTAAATGATGGATTTGTCGTATTCGGAGGACTTACTTCTAAAGGTTTTGGACGAATGAAACTAGATGATTTCCAGATTAAGCTGAAATATTATGATAAGTCTAAATGCGGCAAGGATTACGTGGACAAAGGTTTTTATATGGAAAAAACAATCAATTCTTTTGAAGAACTTCAAAATACCATAAAGAATATATCACTTACAGCAGATGAGATTGGCAGGTGCGAATACAATGAGCAAGCCTTATAGCTTTATTCCTTTTTTGCCAGTTCAAGAATATACGGACGAAGGGAAAATAACAGGCAAGATTAATATAAAAATAGAAACACTAACACCTTTACATATTTCATCAGGTTATCTAGAAGAAGAAAATGACTTGATCTATAAGCAATTTATTAGATTCAACGGTATACCTATTATACCAGGTACCAGTCTGAAAGGCTGTATACGTACTATAGCGGAAACCATTTCTTATAGCTGCTATTTGAACTCTAAAGAAGTAGATTTTAATAAATTTTCGCGATTTAAATCAGACAAAAATCAGAACTGTATTATATGCAATATGTTTGGGGCTATGGGGAAAAGAAGTAAAATCCGATTTGGAGATTTATATTGTAAAGAAGTAGATGCAAAAAGTAAAATTACCATTTTAAAAATTCCTAAATTCTATAAACCGCATCCGGACGAATCGTTATACTATCAAAACGGAAAATATAAAGGGTATAAGTTTTATCATCATGGAGACAGCAAAATATTACAAAAGGGAGAAGTAGCTTATGAATTTATTGATAAAGGAGCAGTGTTTGAGGGTTCTGTATGGTTTGAGAATTTAACTGAAAATCAAGTTAACTTATTATGCTTTTCCTTAGGACTAGATGGAAGTATTCAGCCTAAGCTTGGCTATGCAAAACCTGCTTATTACGGAAGTATAAAAATAACTACAGATGAAACCAGATGGATAGAAGCAGCCAAAAAGTATCAAAATCACAAAGACGCGAAAATTAAAAGAAATATAAATCAGCTTATAGAAATTTTAAATTATGAAAAAGGGAAAAAGACAGTAAGTGAATGGAACGAAGGAACTTATTGAGGGAGAGAAGTTATGAATAATAAAGAGATGCTGTTAGAAGCTGCAGAACGGGCAGCTGAATTTATTAATAAAAATGGATATTCTAATTTTATCTCAACTATTCAGGCTATATTATCTGTTGCAAAGCATTCATGTAAAAATGAATATGAACAGAAGCAAAAATTTTATAAATTACTTTATTCTCTAAAGAACTCATTTCAGATGGAAATAATGTCCGGAGGAAAAGAGATCAAGAATGGTTTCAGACAGTTTTTAGATCAATACTTAAAACTAAAGAAGGAAAAAGAATACATAGTAGAAAATGAAGATTTTAAGGATTGTAGCATGGAAGAAATAGAATATATTCTTGGATGGACCAGAAGACTTATTAAAGACGACAGAGTTAGTCCCCAAAACACTTATTCAAAAAATATTAAATCATATCCTCAAAAAGGAAAACTAAAAAATAAGGAAGAAGCTATAGGTTCTCCCATAAAGAATGCTTTTAAGGGATTGAATCTGGATTTTTAGAATAGGATAAGGAGAATTAGAGTGGAACGGGTGTTAATATCAGTTATTGGAAGAAATGAATACCGTGAAGTAAAATATATTTATAATGGCAAGAGTAAAGTAACTAATGTTGCTATGTCTATTTTGTATGATGAAATTCAACCGAAGAAAGTCTATATCTTGGGAACAGAAACTTCTAGTTGGGAGTATATTGATCAGCTAAATATTTCCTATGAAAGAATTATTATACCTTATGGAGTACAAAATGAAGACTACATCCAAATATTTAAAACAATAGCTAACGCAATGGATGTAAAAGATAAAGAATTATACATAGATGTAACGCATGGATTTCGTAGTATTCCTTTTTACATATTTACAGCCCTTAATTATTTTAGCCTTACACAAAATGCAAAAATAAAGGGTTGTTACTATGGAATGTTACAACCAGGGCAACAAGACGCACCTATTGTTGATATGCAGTCGTTGATGGAATTACAAAGCTGGATTGGAGCATATCATGTTTTTAGTTCCAGTGGAAACGCTACAGAAATTGCAAAGCTTTTAGCAGAAAAGCAAGACGAAATTTATAGAAATGGAGATAATGACAGAAAAAAACCAACAAAATTAAAGAACTTGGCTAGTGCCTTAAATCATCTTTCTAATGCTATAGGACTGAATTATACAAAGGAAATCATAGAAATTGCAACTTCATTATTAGAAGACTTTAATAAAAAGGATATCCAAGAAGAAATAGAGGGTTTTGCCAAACCTTTCTCTATGATTGTACCAATGCTTGTAGAGGATTTAAAAAACATAGTACATCATCAATATGTTTGGGAAATTCAATTGTTTTTAGCAAAGTTATATTATCGTTATAAACGTTATACAAATTGTCTTACTACGCTTAGAGAATTAATCATTACATATTTAATAGAAATAGTAGAACGAAAACCAGAGTATGTGTATGATCGAGAATATAGAGAGCAGATTTCAAGAAAAATTTATGAAGCTGCATATGAAGATTATAAGAAAGGCATAAAAGAAAACTATGGAAATATTATTGATTTAAGAAACGCCTCTGGCCACTGTGGAATGAGAGAAGATGGTCTATTGAAACTTACAGATGCAGAAGAAACAATTCAAAATAAAGTTAAGACCATAGAATTTTTTTTAAAAGGATCATATTAGCTCAACTATCGGAGGACTATAAATGATGGGTATTGAATCTTTAAAAGAAAAAACAGACTTTTGGATGAGTATGGGCAGAGCCACAGAAGAACAAAGGATAAAAGCAGAAGAATATTATGAAAAAGAATTAATGCCTTTAATTATTGAGTCATTTATAGGTAGAGAAGAAAATAATATTGTTTCTCCTGAATATATGATTTTATCCGTTGGAACTTCTTATGAACCATTGGTACTTTCACTTAAATTAGTAAAGCCTAAAAAAGTATTATTTCTATATACCGAAGATACAGAAGAAAAAATCGATAAAATCCTTCAGTTTGTACCGCTAAAATCCAGTGAGTATAGAAAAGAGAAGGTTGAAAAGTCCAATACTTTATTAATCTATCAAAAAATTAAGCAAGCTTATTATGATTGGGGAAAACCTCAAAATGTTTTTATTGATTTTACGGGAGGAACGAAGGCCATGTCAGCAGCCACTGCCATGGCTGGTGCAATATTGGGGGCACAATTAATATATATAGGAAATAAAGAGTATCTTGGACTTTTTAGAAAGCCCTATCCCGGAACTGAATTTTTAGAGAAAATACCTAATCCTTATTCGGTATTTGGTGATATTGAAGAAGACCGAGCTAACGACTTATTGCATCAGCATGATTATGCAGGTGCAAGAAAAATATTTGAAGCCTTAATTAATAAAGTTCCTGATCCTAACAAGAAAGAATATTTCCATACTTTATATTTTCTGGCTTTAGCATATGAACATTGGGATGCTTTAGAGTTTGACAAAGCTTCAGAAAGCATGAACAAACTTGTTAATGAAATAGAAAAATACTCACAACTTAATTCCAATTGGATCTTAGCAGACAAAATCGCTCTATTAAGGAAGCAAAGAGATATATTAAATATTATGGCCAAAAATGCAACACAAATACAGAAAAATACTCCTATGGAACTTTTAGTGAAGCTGGAAGAGATCCTTTCGTTGATGTTTACTATATATCATAATGCAAAGCGCAGAAGTGAACAAGCGAAATACGATATGGCATCATTATTATTGTATCGTCTTTTGGAAATGATTATGCAAAGAAGATTAGCGCTGTATGGGATAGATACATCCAAACCTCAATTTAGCAAAGTTTTCTTAAACCAAGAAAAACTTAATGATTTTACTAATAAAGTTATTAATTATAGAAGAAAGTTATTCGGAAAAAATGTTAACAAATTTCTTCCTACTTATGTAACTTTGATGGAAGGATATATTGAACTTGCAGTTTTAAAAGATGCATTGATCGATGAAAAAGATGTACTTCAGTTTTTAAAAGAGGTTTTTGAAAAAGTAAAAATACGCAATTATAATATTTTTGCTCATGGATTTTGCTCTTTGAGAAAAGAAGATTATATTGAGTTCGAAAAGTTTGTAATAGGTGTTTTCGAGCGTTTCTGTGAAATTGAATCGGTTAATATCAAAGAATATAAGGAATGTATCAAATTTATTCATCCAGAGGAATCAAAATATTATCAGTAATAAATAGGGAGAAAAATTGTGAGAATTAAAGTAATTTTAGAGATAGATGTACCCATTTCCATACCAATAAATTACCAGTATCATTTATCTTCAGCCATTTATTATTTGCTGCAAAGAGCAGATCAGGAATATGCTAAGGAATTACACCAAAAGGGTTATGAATTTGGCAGCAAAAAGTTCAAACTCTTTACATTTAGTGCATTATTTCCTGATTTTTATAAGATTCGAGGGAACCAGATGGTTATTGGGCCTGGTAAAATTTATTTTTACATTGGTTCATTGAAAAATGAGTTTATAATGAATTTCGCCAGCGGAATTTTTAGTAATCATATTTTGAGAATAGGAAGAGCAAAATTCTTGATTTCACAGGTAGAAGCAATTCCTACGCCTCAATTTTCTGAAGTTATGCAGTTTAAATGCTTATCCCCTGTCGTTGCAACGACAAAAGAGGAAATTAACGGGGTCATAAAACCGAGAGATTGTCAATTGGAAGAACGAAAGTATGCGGAAAATATCATCCGTAATTTAAAAACGAAATATGAATTAATATATGATAAGCCTTCATCGGGCGTTGACTTGAGGATTTCATTTAAGCAGGAGGACATAGAAAAATATAAGAAGGGCAAACTGATTTATTATAAGAATACCTTTGTAAAAGGATTCTTATGTCCCTTTGAGGCCAGTGGAAGCCCGGAACTTATGGAGATCATGTGGGAAGTAGGAGCCGGTGAAAAAAATAGTGGCGGATTTGGAATGGTTGAAGTTATGAATTGAATAGTATCAATCAAAAAAGTCGTCTACCCCCGGTGATGCAAAAATGCCAGTGGGTCGACGACTTTTTATTGCATTTGAGAGGGATAATTGGTAAAATTAATACAAAAAATTTTTAAAGAGCAGAATAAAACGTTGATTTTACTGCTGTTTTAATCGGACTATTGTAGAATTGAAACGGATGAAGAAGTCAACATGATGGTTAGTATTTTAAGTTTTAATCGGACTATTGTAGAATTGAAACCTGTATGCAAACCACCCTAAAGGAGAATTTTTGACTGTTTTAATCGGACTATTGTAGAATTGAAACGCATTAGAAGCCGGTGATATGATTTCTCATATAGAGTTTTAATCGGACTATTGTAGAATTGAAACATTGAAGTAATAAAAAAATATATAGAATCTCAAGGAGTTTTAATCGGACTATTGTAGAATTGAAACTTCCCTGCTATTATAAAATGCTGCTGCTCTCTTATTGTTTTAATCGGACTATTGTAGAATTGAAACAGAATCAGCACTAAAAGCATTAGTCGAACTAAAAGGTTTTAATCGGACTATTGTAGAATTGAAACCTTCTATAAGTGGGTGATGAATGTCGCTTGACAATTGTTTTAATCGGACTATTGTAGAATTGAAACTAATTACACCTGCTAAAACTACATATTGTGTGAAGTGTTTTAATCGGACTATTGTAGAATTGAAACTTTCTTCGAATTTGGTTACATATTTCGCTGTAAAGAGTTTTAATCGGACTATTGTAGAATTGAAACTCGCAAAGCATTGCGAAAAAAGCACTCGCAGAAAGTTTTAATCGGACTATTGTAGAATTGAAACACTATTGCTATGCTATGCGATATGTACGAGAATAGAGTTTTAATCGGACTATTGTAGAATTGAAACTTGTACATCTTTCATTTTTATTATCTCCCTTCAAAGTTTTAATCGGACTATTGTAGAATTGAAACGATGGGCATACAATACAGCAAGATTGCACTATCGTGTTTTAATCGGACTATTGTAGAATTGAAACGAAAGTTGTGTAACCCATAAAGAATAGGGGTGCCCAGTTTTAATCGGACTATTGTAGAATTGAAACTAACAGTAATTTTCTTTTTTGTCATGAAGCTTAGGGGTTTTAATCGGACTATTGTAGAATTGAAACAAGTTTTTATAGTAAATACTTCCCACGGATGGATTAGTTTTAATCGGACTATTGTAGAATTGAAACTACAAAGATCTTTACACAACTCTACAAGGCTTTCATAGTTTTAATCGGACTATTGTAGAATTGAAACAAGAATACTGCTTAAATATCTGGATCAGCTTCCTTAGTTTTAATCGGACTATTGTAGAATTGAAACGGGATTTCCGGAAGGGTACTGATAGGACCCTTTTCGGTTTTAATCGGACTATTGTAGAATTGAAACTAATTCTGTCGGTCGCTGTTCGGGTTGCTGGGTTCGTTTTAATCGGACTATTGTAGAATTGAAACCGACTTGTTCTTCCGTAACCGGATATTCGGTTTTATGTTTTAATCGGACTATTGTAGAATTGAAACGTTCGACTTCGATTTCAGATTTGGATTTATGTCAATATAGTAGACACAAAAACTCAAATTTTTATGCAGTTTTTCTTAAAGCATCTTCAAGCTGTTGAGGAGTCATATAACCGATACTGCTATGAAGCCTTTTTCTGTTGTA